>Ga0164242_10007847_pt1 | contig 11638 bp, 12 predicted proteins | sample OricomgcompostMG_FD_108783 | JGI IMG/M metagenome (GOLD analysis project Ga0164242, IMG submission 108783) | Miracle-Growth compost microbial communities from Emeryville, California, USA - Original compost - Miracle growth compost (MG) ... | reverse complement strand
CGAGAGCCCCGAGCAGCCGATCAACCTGTACCTGAACTCGTCCGGCGGTTCGATCCCGGCGACGCTCGCGATCTACGACGCGATGCAGTACATCCGGTGCCCGGTGGAGACGACGTGCGTCGGTCAGGCCGCGGCCACCGCCGCCGTGCTGCTGGCCGGCGGCGCGCCCGGCCGCCGGCAGATCCTGCCGCACGGCCGCGTGGTGATCCACGCGCCGGCAGCGGAGGGACGCGGCGCGATCCCGGACCTGGTGCTCGAGGCCGACGAGGTGGAGCGGGTGCGCACGCTGCTCGAGGAGATCCTCGCCGAGCACACCGGGCGGACACCGGCCCAGGTGCGCGAGGACACCGAACGCGACCTGATCCTCACGCCGCAGGCCGCCCTGGAATACGGGGTGGTCGACTCCGTGCTCGGCAACCGTCCCCGCTGACCGGTCTCGCCGGCTTAGGGGCGTTGCCTCGGCGCGTCAGGCGGCAGCGGCGAGGCAGACCGGGCCGCGGTGCCGGGCACTGCCGGCGCGGCGGGCGAGGTCGAGCACGGACAGCCCGAGCGCGCCGGAGATCGCCGCGAGGATCTCGGACGAGGCGTCCTTCACCCCGCGCTCGAGTTCGGACAGATACTGCGGCGCCACGCCCGCGCGCTGCGCGACGTCGGCGATGCGCTCCGCGCGGGCGGTCCGCTCGGCCCGCAGCTGCCGTCCGAGAACCTCGCGCCACAGCGGCTCCACGCCTGGTTCGGACACGGTGCGCTCCGGCTGCGAGGCCGGGCGGCGCAGCGGGATGACGTTCCCGGCGCTCTGGCCGTCGCCGCGCGGACCGGGTTCTGGCGGATGCTCCTGCTGCCGGATCGTCATACGGCGCAGGCTAGTGCGACCGACGGCACCATGTCCCGCACCGTTCGCGCTCGGCGCAATCTCGTCGAGTGGGCACTTAGACCGCGAGTGGGCACCTATAACTGCCCACTGGACGCGAAAATGCCCACTCGCGGAGTGGGGCTACCAGCGGCGGATGTGCTCGCGCGCGGGCAGGTTCCGGAAGGTGGAGCCGCTGTACAGCGCGATCAGCACGGCGGCCACGCCGATCTCGAGCAACACGGTCGGGAACCGTCCGGCGCCGATCACGTGATAGCCGAGGAAGCCGCCGATGATCGAGCCGATCCAGCCGAGCAGGATCGTGGCGAGCACGCCGACGTTCTGCCGGCCGGGCAGCACCAGCCGGGCCAGGCCGCCGATGATGATGCCGACGATGCCGACGCTGATCAGCGTCCAGATCGCCAGGCCGATGAGCGGCAGCACGATGAGCAGGACAATCAGTATCGCGAGCAGCACGAGCAGCATGACCTCGACGGTACTGGTTCCCGTCCGCCGCCGCCGCTAGGGCTGTCCACCGGGCGCCGCGCGTCAGCCGGGTACCAAGCGTCAGCCGGACACCAGGCGTCAGCCCGACACCACGCGCAGCAGGTCCGCGACCACGGTGGCCATGGCATCGCGCGCCGGAGCGAGATACTTGCGCGGGTCGGACGATTCGAGCGTCGCCAACGACGACCGCACCGCGCCGCTGAACGCGATGTTCAGCGCGGTGCCGACGTTGATCTTGGCCATGCCCGCGGCGACGGCACCGCGCAGCTCGTCGTCGGGCACGCCGGAGGATCCGTGCAGCACGAGCGGCACCGGCACGGACGAGTGCAGGGCGGCGATCAGCTCCCGGTCCAGGGTCGCGGTGCGGCTGGTCATCGCGTGCGAGCTGCCGACGGCGACGGCGAGCGCGTCCACACCGGTCGCGGCGACGAACGCGCGCGCCTCGTCCGGGTCGGTACGCACGCCGGCCGCGTGCGCGCTCGCGGGCGCGTCCGGCTTGCCGCCGACGTAACCGAGCTCGGCCTCCAGCCAGAGCCCCGCGCGGTGTGCCCAGTCGGCGGCGGCCGCGGTCGCGCGCACGTTCTCGTCGTACGGCAGCGCGCCGGCGTCGAACATCGCGGACGAGAAGCCCGTGTCGGCCGCCTGATGCAGCAGGGCTTCGTCCTCGACGTGATCCAGGTGCAGCGCGAGCGGCATGCGCGCCGAGCGGGCGACGGCCGCGGCACCCGCCGCGATCGGGGCGAGCGCGCCGTGGAAACGCACCGCGTTGTGGCTGATCTGCAGGATGGCCGGACGGTCCGCCTGCTCCGCCCCGGCCGCGATGGCCTCCGCGTGCTCGAGGGTGATGACGTTGAACGCTGCGACGGCGCGACCGCGCGCGACGGCCTCGGCTACCAGCGAGGCGGTGGACACCAGCGGCACGTCAGAACTCCTCCAGTTCGATCGCCGGACGCAGCTCGTCGGCGACGGCCTGGACGAACCCGCCGGCGACCGGTTCGGCGACCGCGGCCGCGGAGATCGCCGCCGCGTCGCACAGCATCTCGCGCCACGTCGCGCCCGAGCTCAGCCCGCGGGCCAGCGCGGCGGCCAACGCGTCGCCCGCTCCGGTCGGGTTGCCGTCCACCCGCCGCGGCAGCCGCGCCTCGATCGCCTCGCCCTCACGCACGGCCACCAGCCCGGACGGCCCGCGCGACACCACGGCCGCGTGCGCACCGCGGCGCAGCAGCGCGTGCCCGGCGTCGCGCGCATCCTCGCGGGTCTGCACGGAACGGCCGAGCAGCGCGGCCGCCTCGCTCGCGTTCGGCTTGACGATCTCCGGCGCGGCGGCGAGCGCATGCCCGAGCGCGTCGCCGTCGGCGTCCACGATCACGGTGGCGCCCTGCCGCCGCGCCAGGTCGGCCAGCTGCGCGTAGCCGGTCGCCGGCGCGCCCGGCGGGACGCTCCCGGACAGCACGACGACCTCGGCGCCGAGGCTGGCCGCGCCCACATCCGCGACCAGCTGCTGCCACTCCTCGTTGGAGATGCGCGGTCCCTGCTCGTTGAAGACGGTGGCCTGGTCCTGCGCCACCACGGCCACGGCACGGCGCGACTCGCCGGCGATCGGCGTCAGCGCCTGCGCGATCCCGGACACCTGCAGGTCGTCGATGATCGCGGCGCCGGCCGCACCACCGGCGAAGCCGCAGACGGTCACGTCCTGACCCAGCTGGTGCAGCACGCGTGCCACGTTGATGCCCTTGCCGCCCGCGCGCTCGCGGACCTCGGCGACGCGATGCGCCTCGCCCGGCAACAGGACGGGCACGGTGTAGGTGACGTCGATCGCCGCGTTCGCACAGACCGCGACGATCACCGCGCGCCCTCGCGCGTCCACCCGTCGAAGTCGGTCACGCCAGCAGCCTGCCACGCCAGGATCGCCGAGCCCAGTAACCCGGCGCGCGACCCGAGCGTGGACAGCTCCACCGCCGGCACGGCGCGCCAGATCACGCGGGACGCGAGCGCCGCGCGCACCGGCCCGAGGAGTGCGTCGCCCGCCGCCGCGAGTCCGCCGCCGAGGACGATCAGCTCCGGGTCGAGCAGCATCGTGCACGCGGCGAGTGCGATCCCGAGCGCCTCCAGCGCCTCGGACCACACCGCGGCCGCGACGGGGTCGTGCCCGATCCGCGCGACGACGCCGGCCGCGTCCAGCCGTTCGCCGCCCCGCTCGGCGTACCGGCGCGCGATCGCGGCGGCGGACGCGTACCGCTCCAGGCAGCCGCGCTGGCCGCACGGGCACGCGTCACCGTCCGGCCAGACGGCCACGTGGCCGAGCTCGCCGGCCAGTGAACGCGCGCCGGGGACGTGCCTGCCGGCGGACGTGATCACGCCGGCGATCCCGGTGCCGATCACCGCGACCAGGCAGTCGTCGCGGGCGCGCGCCAGGCCGATCGTGCGCTCGGCGAGCCCGGCCGCGCGCACGTCGTGATCGAGCACGGCGGGCAGGCCGAGATCGTCGCGCAGCAGCGCGCGCAACGGCACGTCCCGCCAGCCGAGGTTCGCGGAGAAGCGCGCGACTCCGGCCTCGGCGTCGACGTCGCCGGGGACGACCACCCCGACGCCCGCGACGGGACCGTCCGCGCGGGCGAGGTCGCGCACCGTCGACCGGATCGCGCTCACCACCGCGTCCGCGCCATCGGCGACCGGGGTCGGCAGGACGCTCCCGCGCCGGGACACCCCGTCTGCGTCGATCAGCGCCGCCTTGATGCTGGTGCCGCCAACGTCCACGGCGACGACCACACCATTCACGACAGGACGATCGAGCGCGTCAGGTTGCGCGGCGCGTCCGGGTCGAGTCCCTTGCGGGCGGCCAGCGCGACCGCGAGCCGCTGCGCGCGCACGAGCAGCGCCATGGGATCGACGCCAGGTTCGTCGACGATCGCGCCGCCGGTAGCGGACAGCTCGTCGACCAGGCCGGCCGGTGGTGCGCCGAAGAACCAGACGACGGACGCGTCACCGATCACGCTGACCGGGCCGTGCCGGAACTCCATCGCGGGATAGGCCTCGGTCCACATCTGCGCGGCCTCGCGGCACTTGAGCGCGGCTTCGTTCGCCAGGCCGACCGTCCAGCCGGTGCCGAGGAACGTGAACTGCTGGCGGCTCGCCAGCTCGTCGGGTGCTGCAGCCGCGGCTTCGCGCTCCGCGTCCGCGATGACGGCGGAGAGGTCCTCACTCAAGGACGCACGCCAGAGCGCGAGCGCGGTGGTCGCGAAGCGGGTCTGCACGACCGACTGCTCGTCGGCGAAGTCGAGGACGATCACCGCACCCGCCTCGCGGGCCGCGGGCAGCTCCGTCCCGGTCGTGATCACCGTGGAGCGCCGTCCGGACGGCAGCGCCGCGAGCAGCCGTACCACCTCGGTCGTGGTGCCCGAACGGGTCAGCGCGACGACGTGGTCGTACTCACGGCCGGCCGGAAACTCCGACGCGGCAAAGGCATCCGTCTCCCCCAGCCCGGCGGCCTCGCGCAGCGCGGCGAACGACTGCGCCATGTACAGCGACGTGCCGCAGCCGACCACCGCGATCCGCGCGCCGTGCTCGGGCAGCGCGGCGACCGTCTCGGGCGCTGCCGCCAGCTCCGCGGCCCGGCGCCAGCAGTCGGGCTGGCTGGAGATCTCGTCGGCGACGAAAGACATTCGGCGTTGCGTCCTTACTTGATCGAACCGGCGGTCAGGCCGCTGACGACCTTGCCCTCGATGACGGCGAACAGCGCGATGACCGGAAGTGTCGCGATCACCGAGCCGGCGAACAGGTGGCCCCAGTCGATCGAGTACTGCCCGATGTAGGAGTTGATCTGCACCGTGAGCGTCTGCTTCGACGCCGGCTGCCCGAGCGTGAGCGTCAGCGCGACGAGGAACTCGTTCCACGCACCGATGAACGTGAAGATCAGCGCGGTGACGATGCCGGGCAGCGCGAGCGGCAGCGTGATGCGGGTGAGCGCCCCCAGCCGGCCAGTGCCGTCGACCATCGCCGCCTCTTCCAACTCCGCCGGGATGGAGGAGAAGTAGGCGTTGAGGATCCACACCGCGAACGCCAGGTTGAACCCGGCGTTGACCAGGATCAGCGAGAGGATCGGGCTGGGCAGATCGAAGTTGATGAACTCGCGCTGGATACCGACCAGCATCGCGGCCGGCTGGAACATCTGCGTGGCGAGCACGAGCAGCAGGAACAGCGACCGGCCGCGGAACCGGCGCCGGGCCGTGTAGTACGCGGCCGGCAGCGCGACGAGCAGCACCAGCAGCGTCGCGCCGCCGGCGACCTTCAGGCTCGCGCCGAGGCTGCCGCCGAAGCCGCTCTTCCAGATCGAGGTGAAGTTCGAGAAGTCCCAGTGCTTGGGCAGGTAGCCGGGGCTCAGCAGCTCGTTCTTCGGACGCAGCGCGGTGATCACCATCTCCGCGTACGGCAGGATGAAGATCATCGCGATGAGGTACGCGGCCAGCGCGACCGTCAGCTTGCGCACGTTGAATCCGCCGCGGCGCGGCTTCGGCGCCCGCTTCGGCGGGGCCGCCGGCGGCGCGAACGTGTCCGACGTGATCGCGCTCATCAGTTGCTCACCTGCTCGCGCCACTTGGTCATCCGCAGGAACAGCAGCACGATGACGATGACGATGCCGAAGTTGATCACGGAGATGGCCGCCGACTCGCCGATGTAGGACTGCTTGAGCAGATACATGAACGGCGTGGTCGTACTGGTCTCGTAGCCCGGGCCACCGCGGGTCATCTCCCAGATGATCGGGAACGAGTTGAACACGTTGATCACGTTGATCAGCGTCGCGACGATGAGCGCGGGACGCAGCAGCGGCAGCGTAATCGACAGGTACGTCCGCCAGTGGCTCGAGCCATCGACCCGCGCGGCCTCGTACACCTCGTGCGGGATCGTCTGCAGGCCCGCGAGCAGCGCGTACGTGGTGAACGGCAGCGACACGAAGATCGCCACGACCATCATCCACACGAACGCCGAGGTGGGACGTCCGAGCCAGTCGGCCTGGTTCGAGCCGAGGTGGTTCAGCACGCCGATGTCGTGCAGGAAGACGTTGATCACGCCGCTGCCCGCGTTCAGCGCCCACCGGAAGATGAGCGCGGTCATCATCACCGACGCCGCCCACGGGGCGATCAGCGCCCAGCGCGCCACGCGCCGTCCGGGGAAGCGCTGATTGAACAGTTGCGCGAGGCCGAGCGACAGCGCCATCGTCACCGCGACCACCACGACGACCCAGATCACCGTGCGGATCAAGACGCCGCCGAGCGCGGACTCGTTGAACAGGTCGCGGTAATTCTTGGTCCCGGCGGAGCCGAGGTCGAAGCCGTCCGGGCTGATGTGCTTGAACGAGGTCTGGATCATCACCACGACCGGCCACAGGACGACCACGGCGATGAGCGCGACCGCGGGACCGATCCACAGCAACGGCGCGAGCGCGCGGACCGTGCGGCTGGTCCGGGTGGGTTGGTTAGCCACGAGCTGCCTTCCGAGCGATCACGAGGACCGGTTGGGAACCGGCGGCAGTTGTCGAACCGCCGGTCCCCAACCGGACGTTACAGACTCAGGCGCCCTTCTCGGCGGTCTGCTGGATCGCGTCGAGCACCTTCTGCGGGTCACCGGTGATGGCGGTGCCGATCGTGTGCTGGATCTGCGCCTTGACGTTCGCCCACACCGGGTCGTTCGGGTACTGGACGCCGGACGGAAGCGCCTTCAGGAACGGCGCGAACACCGGGTCGGACGAGAGCGCCTGCACGCCGGAGTTCGTCGCGGGGAGCAGGTCGTACTCCTTGTCGAACTGCAGCTGGTACTTGTCCTGGTAGGCGAAGTCCAGGAACTTCTTGATCTGTGCCTGGTGGCCGTTCTTGTTGAACGCGGCGACGTTGTCGCAGACCGCGAGGGTCGTGGACAGCGGGCCGTTCTTGCCGGCGATCGGCACCGACGCCCAGTCGGAGGCCTGCAGCACGCCGGCCTTCTGGATCATCGGGATGAGCGCGGGCGAGCCGTTGGTCATCGCGGCCTTGCCGTTGGCGAAGTCCGTCCAGCTGTCCGCCGTGCGGTTCTTCGTGCCCGGGTTCGGCTCGGTGTCACCGGCCGCCACGAGCTGCTTGAGGAACTGCAGCGTCTGGACGTTCTGCGAGCTGTTGATGACCCACTTGCCGTTCGAGTCCTGGAACCCGCCGCCGTTGCCGAGGAACCACAGCAGCGCCTCCGCCTGGCCCTCCTCCGAGCCGAGCGGCAGGTCGAAGCCGATCTTGCCCAGCGCCTTCACCTTGGCGGCGTCGTTCTGGATGTCCGTCCACGACTGAGGCGGCGACGAGATGCCCGCCTGCTGGAACAGCTTCTTGTTGTAGAACAGCGTGCGCGAGCTCGTGGTGAACGGCATGCCGTACTGGGTGCCGTTGTAGCTGTCCAGCTTGGTGAACTCCGACAGCAGGTTGCTCGGGTTCGAGAACACGTCGCTGGCCTTGTAGAGCAGGCCTTCCTGCGCGTAGTTCGGGAAGTAGTCGCCCTCGGTGATGTCCGGGTACTGCTTGTTCTGGACCATCGTCTGGACCTGGGTGTCGAAGTCGTTCCAGTTGATGGCGGTCACCTTGACGCTGATGTCCGGGTTCGCCTTGTGGAAGTCGTCGACGATGCCCTGCCAGTACTTGCTGCTGGTGTTGCTCGGGCCGGTTCCGTAGTCGGCGACGACGAGCTTGAGGGTGACGTTGCCACCGCTGCCGCCCTTGTTGCCGCCGCCCGAGCTGGAACACCCGCTGACCGTCAGCGCCGCGGCAGCTGCAATCGCCACCGCGCCGATCAGGCTCCGCCTCATGTCGAACCTCTCTTCGCTGCGTTACGTGATTGACCTTGCTCCGGCCTCTGCGACCTCACGCGGCATGTGGTGTGGACCAATGTCGTGCACCGCGGGTAATCGGACGGTACACGCCTGGCGGCTATTGGTCTAGACCAGTATTGGTAACAGTTTGGAGCGCGTCCCGGTGACCACTCAGGTCACGCCCGCACCAGGCGCCGGCCGCCATCACCGCCCGCACCTGCAGGTCGTCGTCCAGCACCACGAAATCGGCCGCCCGGCCCGCCGAGATCGCTCCCACACGGTCCTGCAGGCCGAGCACACGGGCCGGATTGCCGGACGCGGCGGCGGACGCGGCCTCGACCGACAGCCCGCTGACCTGGACGGCGCGGCGCACCGCCTCGGTCATGGTGAGCGTGCTGCCGGCCAGCGATCCGGTGGACGCGAGGCGCGCCTGGCCGTCCTGGACCCGCACCTGCTGGCCACCGAGGACGTACGCGCCGTCGCCGACACCCGCCGCGTCGATCGCGTCGGTCACCAGCACGAGCTGCTCGGGCCGACGGCCGAGCAACGCGGTGACGGCGGGATGCACGTGGACGCCGTCGTTGATCAGCTCGCACGCGATGCCGGACTCGAGCGCCGCCCCGACCAGGCCCGGCTCGCGGTGGTGGAGCGGACGCATCCCGTTGAACAGGTGCGTGCACAACTGAGCACCCGCGTCGATCGCCGCACGCGCCTGCGCGTAGGTCGCGTCCGAGTGCCCGAGGGCCGCCACCGCGCCGGCCGCAACCACGTCGGCGACGAGTTCGAGCGCGCCGGGCAGTTCGGGCGCCAGCGTCACCGAGCGCAGCGTTCCGTCCGCGGCCGCGAGCAGCTCGGCGAAGACCGCCCGGTCGGGCAGCCGCAGGTACGCGGCATTCTGCGCCCCGCAGCGCGCGTGTGACAGGAAGGGCCCCTCGAGGTGCGCGCCGAGTACGCCCGTCGCGCCCGCCGGCTCGGCACGGGACAGCGCGGCGACCCAGGTCAGCTGTTCGCGCAGGTTCTCGACCGGCGCGGTCACCAGGGAGATCAGCGTGCTGGTCGTCCCATGGGCACGGTGGAACGCGACCGCCGCGGCCATCGCGTCCGGCGAGTCGGTCGCGTCGTGCCCGCCGCCACCGTGCATGTGCAGGTCGATGAAGCCGGGCAGCAGCCAGGCGTCGGCGAGATCGACCACGCGGTCCGCCGCGGGTGGCGTGCCCGCGCCGACCGCGGTGATCAGTCCGTCGGCGACCGCTGCCCAGCCCCGATCGAGCACCCCGTCCGGGGTGACGATCCGGGCGCCGGCGAGAACGAGTCCGGCTGAGCTGTTCATGCTTCAGGAGTCATCAGGTACGCGATCAGGGTGATCCGGTCGCCGCGGAACCAGGTGGTTCCCCACTCGACGGCGAGCCCGTCCGAGTCGAAGCTGCGGCGCTTGACGACGAGCATGGGCGAGCCGGTGTCGCACTCGAGCAAGGCCGCCTCGCGTGGAGCCGCGGGCGCGGTGTCGATCGACTCCTCGCCGCGGCGCAACTGCACGCCGTACGACTCGCTCAGCACCGCGTGCAGCGACCCGGCACTGCGCATCCGGCGGGTGAGGTTCGGGAATCGCGCGGCCGACAGCATCGACGTCTCGACCGCCATCGGACGTCCGTCCGCCAGCCGCAAGCGGTCGATCTTGTGGATCGCCCCGCCGGGGCGCAGGCCCAGCCGCTCGGCGACCTCGTCGCTCGCCCGGACGCGTTCCACGCCCAGCAGCTCGGACGACGCGGACAGCCCGTTGGCGGCCGCCTGCTCGGTGAAGCTCGCCAGGTGCAGCGGCCAGGTGATCTTGGCGTCCGCCACGTATGTCCCCGAGCCCTGGCGGCGGACGAGCCGTCCCTCGGCGACGAGTTCGATCAGGGCCTGGCGCACGGTCGTGCGCGACGTCTCGAGTTCGGCCGCCAGATCGCGCTCGGTGGGAACGCCGGCGCCCGGCTCCAGCGCGTCGATGATGTCCAGCAGGTGCCGCTTGACCGTGTAGTACTTCGGCTCGCGCGCCGGCCGCACGTCGCTGGTCACCGGCCCTCCTGCTGATCGACGTCTCCGCTCGCCACTGCGACAATGCGGCGAGCACCAGTGAAGCATGCGCAGCCCACAATGGTCTAGTCCATTTGCGATATTTCGCACTACTCACAGGTAGCGGCGCTCGGCTGCATTGTGACGACACCGGGTGGATCATGGGGGCATGAGCGAACCACTGTCCGTCGGGCCGGAGCGTACCGAGCCGGCGTCCGTCACGTCGGAGGGCGTCGGGTCGGAGGGCGTCGGGTCGGAGGGCGGCGACGCGGCGTGCTGGGCGAACCGCGTCTGCCCGGAGTGCGGCCGGCTCAACGACGCCGAGCGCCCCGAGATCTGCGAGGCGTGCGGCGCGGAGTTCGGCTGAGGCGCCGCAGCTACAGCTCGGCAGCCAGGCGCGTGCCCTGGGCGATCGCGCGCTTGGCGTCCAGCTCCGCGGCGACGTCGGCGCCGCCGATCAGGTGCACGCGCACGCCGCCGGACGCCAGCTCGTCGGCGAGTTCGCGCCGCGACTCCTGCCCGGCACAGATGACGACGTCGTCGACAGCCAGAACGCGGGCGCGCTCGCGCTTCTCGCCGAAGCTGACGTGCAGCCCGGCGTCGTCGATGCGCTCGTAGTTGACCCCGTTGATCGTCTCGACGCCGCGCGCCTTCAGCGCCGCGCGGTGCACCCACCCGGTGGTCTTGCCCAGCCCCTTGCCGACCCCGGACGCCTTGCGCTGCAGCAGGAAGACCTCGCGCGGTGACGCCTCGGGCGTCGCGGTCACCAGCCCGCCGCGAGCCACGGACGGGTCCCCGACGCCCCACTCGGCCAGCCACTGCTCGCGCGTCTGCGCGACGCCGGGCGTCCCCGCGTGCGTCAGGAACTCGCTGACGTCGAAGCCGATACCGCCGGCACCGACGATCGCGACGCGCTTGCCGATGTTCGCGCGTCCGGTGATCACGTCCGCGTAGGAGTGCACGTTCGCGCGCTCGACCCCCGGGATGGCCGGCGTCCGCGGCGTGACACCGGTCGCGAGCACGACGTCGTCGTAGCCGCCGGCGGTCAGCTCCGCCGCGGTGACCGCGTGCCCGAGGTGCACCTTGACCCCGGTCAGCTCCAGCTGCCGCACGTAGTAGCGGATCGTCTCGGCGAACTCCTCTTTGCCGGGGATGCGCCGCGCCAGGTTGAACTGCCCGCCGACCTCGTCGTCGGCCTCGAACAGGTCGACCGCGTGCCCGCGCCCCGAGAGGGCGGTTGCGGCGGCGAGCCCGGCCGGCCCGGCACCGACCACGGCGATCCGCTTGGCGCGACGGGTCGGCAGCAGCACCAGTTCCGTCTCGTGCGCGGCGCGCGGGTTCACCAGGCAGCTGGCGCGCTTGTGCGTGAACGTGTGGTCCAGGCAGGCCTGGTTGCAACCGAT
>Ga0164242_10007846_pt1 | contig 11638 bp, 13 predicted proteins | sample OricomgcompostMG_FD_108783 | JGI IMG/M metagenome (GOLD analysis project Ga0164242, IMG submission 108783) | Miracle-Growth compost microbial communities from Emeryville, California, USA - Original compost - Miracle growth compost (MG) ... | reverse complement strand
TCTGCCCTTTCTGCAGCGCCGCGTCAATTGCGCCAGCGAGCGCGCTGCTTTTCATCGCGGTCTGGTTCGCTTCGATATCGGTGGCGGCCATACCGTTGATCTTGCCGGCCTGATACGTTGCGGCGTCGATCGCCTGCAGCCCGGCGTCGATCTGATCCGGGTTATCGTAGTTGAGCGCGACCTGATTCGACGCGAGCTTCACGGTGCCCTGTTGCGTCGAGAGTGCGTATTCCTTGAACTGCTGGCCTTCCCACTGCGTCGTCGCACCGTGGAACTGCGCCGCGATGTCGTTCGCCTGTTCGTTGAACATGCGCAGCTGCATCGGGTTCGAAAGCTGCGAACTGATCTGCGACGCGGTGTCGGACAGCTTGCCCGTCATTTCATCGGTCAGGCTCATACCGCTCGGACGCTGGATCGCGTTGATGCCCGTCTGCGACATGACGCCGCCTTGCGGGTTGTACATCAGGTCCTGCTGCGCGGTCTTGAGCTGGTTGACCGCATCGTTCACGCGCGTCTGGTTCGCGAGGTTCTGCGCGTCGATCGCGATCTGCGATTGCGCGTTTGCGGCCTGACCGAGCGCGTCACCAGCCTGGCTGATTTGCTGCGCACCTTGGTCGAGCAGGCCCGCAGTGACCGCCGAAGACGATTGAACGTCGGGCGCCTGGGTCGGGGTGACAAGCTGCGACGGGTCGAGAGACGGAACTACCGGCATCAGGAAACCCCTGCGCGTTGGTTACGGTACCAGTTCGACGAAACGCTAGTGGCGGTGGTCAGAAGCGACGTTGCGCCGGCCAGCGTCGGATTGACGGACGACGCGGCGGCGCGATAAGCCGCCGAGTTATTGATATCGGCTTGCTCTTGCTGGGTGTACCCCATCGCGGCACGGGCGGCGTTCGCCGTGATCGTCTGCACGTTCTGGTTGGCGACGTACTGCGTGCTTTGCTGCACGTTCTGCGCGGTGCCCGCCGCAGTCACGTCGACGCCATTGGCGGCCATCGCCGCCCGTTGCGCGGCCAGCGTCTGAGCGCCCCTCGTTTCGGTGTTCGCAGCCGTCGCCACGCCGTTCGTGACGGCGCTCGCCGCGGCCTGCTCGGCGTTCACGGCATTCGTTTGAAGCTGGCCTGCCTGCGCGTTATCCGCACGAATGGTGTTGTTCGCGCTGGTCATCGCTCCGATCAGGCTCAACGCCCCACCGGCCGCGCCGAGCGCGAGCGTTGTGTTGGCGGGCGTAAAGACGCTCGACGATGCAGCCGGCGCCGCGCTTCCGAAGGCATAGGGCGCGCCGCTGCCTGTCGCGGCGCTCGCGGCGCTCGATGCAGCGGTGGCAAGATTAGGCAGGCACATCGCGTGTAATCCCGAAGCGGTGGAACGGCAGGCCGAACGCGCCGTAGGGTTCGGTCTCTTTGTGTACGGTGAAGCCGAGCCGCGCGAGCCAGTGGACCGATTTCAGGCTGCGCGCGTCGACGTAGTTCAGAAGGGTCGCGTACTTGTCGCTCATTAAGCGTACGTACGCGCGGCCGAGTTTCGTCAACTGCTTCGGCGCTCGCTCAAGCGCGGGCGTACCCAGCATCCACGGCATCCCGAAGCCGAGTGCGGGTGCCACACCAAACAGCCCGGCCGGTTCACCGTCGACTTCGATTGTCCAGAGCAGCGTCGACCTCAGCGCACCGTCGCGCATCACGGCGAAGCAGTCGCGATGCCCGGTCGCGCCGTGGATCTCTTCGATGTCCGCAATGCGCAGGTTGGCCGCGATCGACTCGATGTCGCCTTCACGCACCGCGCGGACTACCAGTTTCGACAAGTCAGCCCCCGATTGACGCTTCGATGGTCATCGACGCCACGATCAAAGGCAGCGGGTCCGATTGCCGGATATAGACAGTGCCGTCGTCATCCCATGCAGGCGACAAGTCGAGCTCGATCACGCCCGTGATCAGCGACGGTGGCGCACCGTAGGGTTCGGTGGTGCGCTGCTTGTACTGCACGAGTTCTTCGGCTGTTGGGCCGGCGAAAATGCCTGACGAGTTGTGCACACGCAGCCAGACCTTATTGACGTTCTTCATCGCGCCTTGGCCGTAGCCTTGCGCCATGAACGAGAACGGCAACGTCTGCAGGTCGGCTGTGATTGGCAGGCCCACCGCGACGATGCTGGCCGCTACCTGCAACGTCACGGCGCCGCCAGATACGACTTGTTGCGGCTGCACAGCGCCGTCGGCGAGAATGCTGACGGTTTTGCCTTCGAGATGGCCGAGCCCCGTGATCGTGGTCGTGGCAACGCCGGAATAGAGCACCCCGCCGTCGACGAAGAAACTGTCGGTCAGGATCTCGACCTGGCGGCTGTGCATGCGCTCGACATAGCGGACCTGGGCGCCGTTGATTGTGCGGTTCACGATCACGTACAGCGCCGACTCGTTGCCTTCGGTCACGACGCACGCGGACTCGAAAAGGCCGTCCGTGTCGTGGTGGTGCCACGCCGAAACCTTGTTCGCAGGCGAATAGGTCAGCCCAAGCAGCGTGCCGTTCGACGACACACACCACATGATTGGATACGGCGCCTTCGCGTAGGCCATATCGACGATCGTAAAAAAGTCGAACAGGTGCGGCGCCATCAGGCTGATGTCCTGCGTAACGTAGCCGCCAGCATAGTAGTTGTACGTCATCTCGCCGACGTGGCCGCCGAGCGCCATCGCATAGAGCAGCGAATTGCTGACGGTCACCGGCACGACGTTCGACGCGCCGGTATAGCCCTGCGGCTGCACCGACAGCGTGCTCGGCGTCAGCGCCTGCGTGGCAGATCCGTTCGCGGTTACCGCCCATTCGGCGCTCGAGGTCAGCAGCACCAGCTCGGCGAGCGGAACGATATGCCGGATCGTGTTCGCTTCCCGTGCGGCGATGCGGAACACCAGCGCGTCGGTGTCACGCGTCGGAGTGCTAGCCGACAGATTCGACTCTGTGCCGGTGCGCGTCATCCAGAGCGTCTGCGGTAGCGTGATCGTGCTCGCGAACACGCGGCGCTGCTGATCGTAGCTGACGGCGCCGGGGTAGTTACTGGGGCCGTCGAACGGGTTCGTTAGCTCGAGCGGCGTCGTGCCTGTGTCCGGCACGATGTTGTTGTCGACGATCGACAGATCCTCAGTTTGCGCGATGAACGCGTAGATGCCCTGATACTTCCGGTAGACGTTGTAGCGCGCGGCGCCCGTCTGCGCCGGCCACGAAATGGCGTTCGTGTACCCGGAAAGCGTCAGGTCGTTATTGCAGGTGGCGGCCGGCGACGGTAGCGATTCCTCGCCGCTCGCCGACACGGCGGCGTACACGTAATCGTAATCGACATAGACGGGGGTACCCGTGGTGCCGCGCGTCGCGGTGGCCGTCGGTGCGGTGGCCGGCGTCGCGACAGACGACACGAAGCTGATCGCGGTCAGCGTCCAGTCGGACGCGCCGAGCCGGCGCAGTTCCATCGGCGGGTAGTTCGGGTGCACGATGGTCATCACGTCCGCGGATTGCACGTAATGCAGGTCGAACAGATCGGCTTCGGCATAGGGCGTCGCGATCTCATAGACAGCCGAGCCGTCGGCGTCCAGCAGCGTTTGGCCGTTCGTGTGGAACCGGATATACCCGACGCCGAATTCGAGCGCCATCGTCTGCGTGATGCTGTACGTGAACGGGATCAGGCGCGAGCGCGTCGCGCTGTTCTTCGTTTCCAGCACATACGCCGTGCCGGCGCGGTTCATCGCAGGCCCGTGCGGCAGCGTGACGAAGTTGCGGCAAAGCGCGAGCCCGGTCTGGAACTGGTCGAGATCGACGCGCCCGAACAATTCCGGTGTGATCTCGCCGGCCGCGAACGAGCGAAGCAGGTTTTTGATGTTTGGCATCAGCGGTTTTGAATCCAGGGCGCGGGGCGTTGCGACTGCGAAACCGAGCGTCGGCGGTTATTCGCGTCGTTCGACATGGCTTGGCCGAGACTCAACTGGTATGCCTTCATGCACGACTGCGCCATCTCGGCGCCCTCGTCGCCCTTGAGCACCGGTCCCGCCAGATAGGCTGCAAGCAGCCACGCGATCGTATCGACGACCTGCGCGCTGAACTTTGTCGTGTCGGTGATGCTCGCGACGTACCGCACGATCGCACTTTCGAGACACGTGTAGATGACCGCGGTGCCATCCGCGCGCGCCTCAAGTTCGTACGGCACTGGGCCGAGCGTGAACGAATCGTCTTGCCAGTGTCCGAATCGCTCGTCGACCGGGTAGAACGTCGGCGCGTTCGGGTCGATGAGGTCGATAATGTTGCGACAATCGCTCGGTAGCTGGTACACAAAGCGGAAGCCCGGGGGTGGCGTGTCGCTGAGCAGCGCGAGGTTTGCGCGCTTCGTGGCGAAGCCCCACTCGTGTGCTTCGAGCACAAGATCCCGCGCGACCGGATAGAAGCGTGCGCAATGCTCGGCCTGCGCGCTGCCTTCAGGCGGGCTGATGCTCGACACCGTGGCCCTGTCGCCCAGGTGCGCAAGCGCCAGATTGCAGATGTCGACTTCGGATGCCAAGGCATACCCCTCAAATAGAAACGGGAACCGCGTCGGCTCCCGTAATCACTCACCGATCCGCGAGCCGCTCAGGTCAGATCGGCGGGATTCGGCAGGTCGTCGTTGCCGGCGTGGGGCTTGCCGCCGATCGGGTTGTTCCCCGTGGTCTGCGGTGGCACGCCCTGCGGCCGCTTACCCTGTCTGCCGTCCGCGCGCTCCATCCACGTGTCCGAGAACGCCGCTGCGTTCGCGATCTCGAACTCGTCGCCGGGCTCGCGGAACTGACCGTGATAGCCCTTCGCGATGGCGATAACCTTGATGCTCATGTCTTGCGCTCCGATTCAGTCGATGGGCCGGGCCGAAGCCCGGCGCCGCATTACGCGACGGTGTAGCCCTTCGCGTAGTCGACCGTGCCGTTGAGCGTCTGCAGGTCTTCGACGAGGCCGGCGGTGATCGTGCCCGCAGTCATCGGGCCGGTCGCGACGGTGTACTGAAGCCCGACGTAGCGGCGATACTTGCCGCGCGGGAGATCGACCTGTACCGGCCGCGCCTTCGCAGCAAGGTCAGCCAGCGCAAGCGCAGGGGTCTGGTAATGCACGATGGGATTCGTCGCGAGGTCGGCGCTGTCTGCCGACACCAGCGCGATCTGCATCGTGGCCGCGCCGGCCGCTGCGAAGGCGGTGCCTACTTGCGCGAACAGGGCGATATCCTGCCCGTCGCCCAGACCGGACTTCGTATTGGGGCCGCCCGACGGCAGAGTGTCGATGACGTTGTTCGAATTCGCCGTGACCGTGACGGCCTGCGCATCCGAGAACAGGCTTTGCTGATCCATGATCATGATGTAATGCTCCTGTGTCCTGTTATGGTGCAGACCGCTCGCGCGGCCCGCGCCCTATGGATTCGCTTAGACGACGCGCGCTTCGGTCGACAGCAGCGCGTCGACGATGCGGATCGGGATGCCGAGGAACGTCGTCGCGATCTGCCCTTCGGCGGCCGTGATGCCGAGCGCGTTCTGCGACTTGTTGAGCGCCTGCACGCGCAGCATTTCTCCGATCGTGCGGTTGACGTAGAACACCGGGCGCCCCATGCCCTGCTTCGGAATCCGCGCGGTCATGCGGATCAGCGTCTGGATCAGATCGACCGGCGTGCCAGTTTCATCCGTGCCAGTGCCGGGGAACTTGGGTGCGTTCGCGCTCGTCGTGAGCACCTTCACGTCGATGTTCGCGGCGCGCACCACATAGCGCCAGTCCTTCAACGCAATGCCGCACTTCCACTGCCAGCGATCGGCGATCGCGCGGAAGCGGTTGTTGTTCGCGTCGAACGCGTCGATCTCACCGAGGTCCTGGTGGAAAATGCCGGCCTTGGAGCCCTTCGGGAAGATGCCGGTGACAGTCTGATCGCCCCAGTTCATCAGCCAGATCGAGCAGTTGTTCGAGCCGGTGCCGCCGCAGTCGATCACGTTGTTCGCGTTCGGCGCACCGCTGATTGCGCCGTAACGCGGTGCGAGACCGGTGAAGCGTTCGGGGTTGACACCCGTGTCGCCGTAGAACAGCGTCGACGCCATCGTTTCGTTCATCGCCTCCAGAAACGCGCTGGCTTCGGACAGACGGAACGCGGCCGTGTTGCCGTTCAGGTTCGCGACATCAACGTCGATTTCGTTGCGTGCTTCGAGCATGCCCGTGGCTTCGTCGACCTGTGCGCGGGTCGACTTGCTGGGCGGCACGCCACCGTACAGCTTGCGCCAGATCACCGTCGGCAGGCCGGTACGGATCGTCGTGCGATGACCGGTCGGCAGGTTGCCTTCGACCCACATGGCGTCGAGCAGGATTTCGTTCGTCTGGTTCAGCAACTCGACCACATCGGCGGTCGTGCCGTCCGGGTCGAGCGACTTCGCTACGTCGAGCAGCGTGGGATTCTTGGTACCAAGCACGGCCATGATTTACACCCCTTTATTTCTGGTTCGGATAAAGGCGGTTCTCGATCGGCGTCGATGCGCGGTCCGCTTGCGCAGCGTTGCCGGTGACGAGCTTGCCGTCCTCACTGATTGCCTTGCCGGCCTTGACCATGAACCGGACGACTTCCGGGTGGTTGCCAAGACCGCTTTGATTCAGCAGCGTCTTCAACGCGGGCGAGCCGAACGTGTCGAGCGCTTTTTTCGCGACGCCCAGGTTTTCGGGCAGCTTGTCACCGCCGATTTCCTTGTCCGCCGTGGTCTGTTCCGCCCATTCGGCGGTCAGCGTCTTCTGTTGCTCGACCAACTGCGCGGCAAACCCTTGCGCCTGCTTGGCGCCGAGATCCGCCAGGCGCTGCGCCTGTTCCTGCGTCAAGCCGAGTTCCTTTGCCGTCGCCTTCAACTCGTCCAGCGATTCGCCTTTCAGGTCCACGCCTTTGGGCACCTTGAGGTCGTATTCGACGGGCTTTGCTGCGGCTTCAGCAGCGGCCTTGTCGGCTGCTTCTTTCGCTGCGGCATCGCCTTCGGCCGGCTTTGCTTCGGTGCTCGTCGCCTGCGCGGTGCTGGCTTCGGGCGCTGCTGCCTGGCTCGGCGGTGCATCGGCGGGGCTTGCCGTCGTGCTGGTCGCGTCTGCCGGTGCCGCTTGGCTATCAGTGGTCGGGTCAGCCATTCGGTTTTTCCTTGATCCTTGCTTCGCTCGCCATCTGCGCGTAAAGCTCAGGCCCGTTGTCGATCGAATGGATCAGGGCCATGAGCTTCAGGGAGATAGCGCGCTTCCCTTCGTTGAAAATCGACCAGTTCGCGTTACCGTCGAAGGACTGCTGGTACAGCCTTGCGTCGCCGAGCAGGCGCCACATGATTCGACGGCCGCGTTTGCCGCTCATGAGCCAGCGGATATCGTCCAGTTCGACATTCGCCTCGAAGCGCGTTTGCTCTTTCGCGGCAGCGCGCTGTTCGTCCAGTGCGGCAAGGTCGGTCGGGTTGAAGTCGCTGCTCATGTGTGCGGAGAATAAGTGCGCGCCTGAGCGGTATGCGTACGGTCAGGCGGCGCTTACGCCGTTGCGAGCAGTCGCGAGCAGAAAGCCGAGGTAGTTCCAGACGCGCTGCTTTGCCTTCGCGAGCGCGTACTTCTCGCCGATCGCCTGATCGTAATTAGCCGGATCGACGCAGGCCGACTCCTCGATCAGCGTGAAGCCGTTGCGCAGCGTCACGAGCAGCACCGTGTGGTTGCCGAGCCGCGTGCCTTGCGTGCCGACGATGAAGTCGTTGACCATCTGCTCGGGTACGCGCGTACCGTCGTGGCCCTGCGCGAGATACGCCGCTTCGAAGGTGTCGGCCGGGCTCCACGACGTGTAGCCATCCGGGTACTTCACTGCGTAGCCCGGCTTGCCGTCGCGTTCTTGCGGCCATGCCACGATCTGCTTTGATCCGATATAGTGTTGCGTCATTTCAATCCCCTCCGTAGATGCGGTTTGCGATCGGCTTCTCGGCGCCGTTGCCGGCCGCGAGTTCCATATCGGTGATCTGCAGATTCATGCTCTTGTCCGCGCCGTCCTGGTTCTCGTACTGCGAGATACTGCAAACCTCGACGAGCGCGGTGAGTTGCATGACGGTGCCGACGGGCGGCAGTTCGGTGATGCCGAGTTTCGCGAGCACGTCGTCGTCCACGCAAAGCGACAGCCCGTACGGATATTTCGGCAGGTCATCGTCCGAGGGATCGCCGAGCAGCGTGTCGGCCTTGGCTTCGGCTGCGGTGAGTTTCATCGAGATCATTGCGGTGCCCCTGTGTATCCGGTCAGATTGCTCATCGCGTCGGACAGCACATTGCTTGCGCCGCCCTGCGTCGGCGCCTGTGCGGCGGTCTTGGCCGTTTCTGCGGCCTGTTGCATTGCGGCCTGTTGCTGCGCCTGTTGCGCGGCCTTGGCGCGCGCTGCGCGGTTGGCGTCGCGCTGATCGGGATCGATGTCAAGCGACGGATCGGTGCCGAGCGCGTCGGTGTATTGCTCGTACCAGCCGTCCGTATCGAAGTTGTCGAGCACGGTCGGCGATTGCTGCGCGTTGATCTGCATCAATGCGACACTGCCGAGCGCCACGGTCAGCTTGTCGATCGAGTTCGTGCCGATCTGCTTCTGCGCCTGCGCGAGGATCGAGACGAACTCGACCTGCAGCGCGACGCCGCTGAGTTCGGGCGGTGGTGGCGGCAGCAGACCAGCTTCGACGATGATGTCGAACGCCGCGTCCACCAGCGGCTTCAGCAGCTCGTCGTGCAGGCGCTCGATCACCGGGCCGAGCATCAGCATTTTTTCTTCGTGCAGTTCGGCGACTTCGGTCGCGGTCATGTTCGCGTTCGTGTTGTTCGCGAGCATGAGGAACAGGTCCTCGTAGAACGCGCTCTTGATGCGCGAACGTACATCCTCGATGTCGGCGAGCAGATACTGCAGCGGCAGGTTGACTTCGTAGATCGAGCGAATGCCCGTGGCCCCGCTCACGCCATCGGCGTACGAGATCCCGCCCGGCAGCGTGTCAATGTCGTGATTCTTGAGCGAGGTCGGTACCTGCAGCGGCGGGCGCGTCATGTAATCGATCGCCTGGCCCTTGCGCAGTTGCTCGTGCTGCAGCTGGCGGATGTCGCCCAGCGCGTCCATCGCGGGGCCGTTGCCGTAGATGTCGCCGCCGTAGGTCGACCAGCGCGGCGCGACGACGCGGAATTTCTTGAAGCCGGACACGGACAGCAGCGCATTATCGCCGCCCGTCGTGCCCTGGTTCGCGGTCTGCTGCGAGTCCGACGAGCCGCCGACTTCGAGATACGTTGATGTCCATGCCATATTGCGGGCGTCGGACTTCGACGGGTCGCGGTCTTCGTTCGGCTCGATGCAGTGAATGACCGTGCGCCACACGTCGAGATTGCCCCTGTCGTACATGTTGCGCGTGTTGTCGCTGACGTTCTCGTACCCGAACTGCTTCACGAGCTGCGCGACGGTCTTCTGGAATTCACGATACAGCGTGTCGACTTCGCCGCGATCACTGGTCGAGATGCAGTATTCGCCGGCCGTCAGCGGGTACATGCGGATCACGTCCTGATAGTCGGTCATGATGATCGCGACGCCCGTGCCGAACGCGCCGATCTCTTCGTAGATCGTGTGCAGCGAACGGTAGACGTTCGAGCGATTGAAGATGTCGAGAATCAGCTTCGTGACGGCCGCGCACCAGACCTTGACCGGCTTTTTCTTGTTCAGGTCGTCGTACGGCGTCTTGAGCGCGATCCACGGCCGCGCCGGGGACGTTGCGCCGGCCATCAGCCCGGCGCCGAGCACGCGCAGCGATTTCGTCGCCGTGCTGTCGAAGATGTTCTGGTTGCGCCGGTTGCCGCGATTGCGGTCTTCGACGAAGAAGCGTCCCGCGCGCGGCAGCAGGACGTTGCTGATGTCCTTGTACTCGCGGATCCACGACGACCGTTCATTCCGCAACGCGTACCAGCGCTGCAGGATGAGTTCCTTGCGCGTCTTCACCGGCTTCGCATTGCCGCCCGTCTGGCTGGGCTTGTCGGCTGTCGAGTCCGGTTTCGCGCTTTGGTCGTTCGTGAGCAGCGTCGCCATTACGAGCCGAGCAGCGTGTTCGAACCGAGGCCAGCGCCGCCACCGAGGTTCAGTGCGGAGTTCGCGACGCCGCCCGAACCGGTCAGCAGCGTGGATGCCGGGCCGCTGTTGACGCCGACTGCGGCGGGCGAACCGTTCGGGTTGACGTTGGACGTGTCGGCCGGCGTGGCCTTCTGCGCGGTGCCCGCGGCTTTCGTCGCGTCGGCGGCAGCTTGTTGCTGGTCTTCAGCGTTCTTCCGGCCTTCATACGACGAGTAAACCGCCGTGCCGGCGGATGCGGCGGCGGCAATCAGCGCGGCGCCGATGGCAACAGGTACGCACATGGCCGAGTCCTTTATCCGTAGGGGTTGTGCTCGCTGCGATTGCGAGGCATCGAATATGCGTACGGATCGTATTCGGCGGGGCGCCCGGTATGCGTACGCTGCAGGTCCGCGACCTTGGGCGTGTCGATGAGCGCCAGTACGTACGCCGACGCCCAGTCTGGCGAGCGCTTGATGCGCTTCTCGATGTCTTCGCGCGATTCGACCTTCACGGTCTTGCCCTGAATGCGCCATTTCGGCGCGCACAGATCCGCGGCCAGGCGCTTGTCCGGTGGCAGCGCAATGCCGTTGTTCGCCATCGGGTCGAGCGCTTCGCGCATGCGCCACCACAGTTCGGTGCGCAGGTTGTAGAACCGCAGCTTGCCGGACCGGTCCATGCCGCGCGCGGCTTCCGACACGTTGACGCCGTACACCTGCACGTTCATCTGGTTCAGGAAGTCGTACGGCGACGAGCCGACGCCGATCACGTCGATATGGATCGGCGCGTTGTCGCGCAGCGCGGCGACCGTGTAGCCGGCCACGACGGGGCCGTCGGGCGTGGCCGCGCCGGGATAGGTGATCGGCTTGTCGAACCACATGCCGTGTCGGCGCGCGATGATCGTGTTGTCGCGCCCGCCGCGCGCCACGTCGACACCGATCGAGTCCATCGGCGGCTTGGTTTGCAGCGCTGTCCAGCGCGCCATCGCGATATCGACCCACTCGGTCGGGATCAACTGCATTGCGTCGTCTTCCATGCCTGCCTCGAACGAGCCGTAAAGCATCTGCGAGCGCAACGGCTCGGGGAGTGCCTGCAGCGTCGACACGTAGTTCGTGCCGACCAGATGCGGGTTATCGGTGACGCGCGACGGAATGAACGTGCGCGACTTCGGGATCACGAGTTCGCCGCCGTGCTCGAACGGTGTGCCGTCCGGCACTTCCACGTCCGTGCCATCGATGGTGGCGAACCAGCGCAGTTCGCCGGGCAGCGCGCGCTTGCCGGGGTACTTCCGATCGATCCACGGCGCGAAAAACTCGATCAGCCAGCGGCCTTCAGCGGACGAAGGTGGGTTGAAGGTCATCAGCGTCTGGCACTTCTGCTTCACGTCCGTGGTGCGGTTCCAGGCCATCAGGAAACGGATCTGGAACTCGGGGATCTCGGCGGCTTCGTCGTACACGATCAGGTCGTGCGGCCGGCCGCGGTACTTGGCTTCGTCGCCCATGTTCGGTACGGAGCCGAACTCGACCTGCACATTGGGCAGGCGCCAGATCGAATCTTTCG
>Ga0164242_10007845_pt1 | contig 11639 bp, 9 predicted proteins | sample OricomgcompostMG_FD_108783 | JGI IMG/M metagenome (GOLD analysis project Ga0164242, IMG submission 108783) | Miracle-Growth compost microbial communities from Emeryville, California, USA - Original compost - Miracle growth compost (MG) ... | reverse complement strand
GCATTGTATTTGTTGGGCGCCGGAGCCACCCGGCGGCCCTAGCTTTCCAGACCAGTCCCTGTAGTTAGCTTCCTTCCTGGCCTGGCCCACCTGGGCCATCCCAGAATACCACCACCGCAGTTTCCCCGACAGTATCAGAACAGGTAGGTACCTTGGTACCTCCTACAGTACTGTGGGGTTGCTGGAGTGTGCTTCTCCACCGATTACTCTGCGCCAGACCCGCCCATTGCCGAGGAATGGTCTCATTACGTGATGGCTTGTGCGACGGGGTCAAGCTCCATACTCCATGAGACTACCCAAAAGGAATACCAAAATCATAGTCTGACTTGGATTCCATGACTTTGAGAGCTCGAAATTGAATAACAAGACCAGGTCGCTCGGTGTGAGATCAATATGCGTCCCGTCTTCACACTTCGATCACACATCACATCGAGGTGGGAAGCTAAGCTTCAAAGCACGCATATTAGGCCAGGTTGACTGACTTGGTTTCAGGCCGATATTCCGGACCACCCCAAATGCATTGCGCCGTATCCGAAGCTCCCAGAGGGCTGGCTTTGCGGCAACAACCAGGCGGGCCTCGAGCCCTGTAGGGAAACTTGAGATTGTGGATGAGGGCATCGCCATCGGACCCACCACCACCAGCACAGCTGCGAAGCGTCACACGCTGTACGACAGCCCCTACTTCTTTCCCATTACGGCCTTAACTACTGGGTCGGCCACAAGTTCGGCGCCTGGGTTTGCCTGGTTTTGTTCGTTGACTAATTTTGGAACCTCTATATAGCCCTGGTTTATGGCTGCGGTTGGTCTCACCCCCGTGTGTTTATCTTGTATGCGCCTAGGCTTATTATGACTAGGGACAATTGCAGATGCTCGTCTTGTGTGAACCAGGACACAAGGCAGCGGAACTTTAATACTTTTGACGTATGCGCCACCGTTATCTTCTGGTTACAGTTGCTGACTCGAGGTGATGCCTTTGCGAGCAGTTACCACACAACATCCGGGCATCAAAAGTCGAAGAGGTCAAAGATGGAATTAGTGTCACCTGTGAGAGCCAATATTCTATATGCACGAGCATAGATCTCATGATCATCTAGGGGCCGATGGCCACCGAAGCGAGTACCCCTGGCATTTTCTTCAGTTCTATCAGAACTTCAACCACCGCGAGAAGGAACAACTTCAGTAAGCCAGATCGTCAATCCGGAATTCGGCTCCGTCTGACAGAGTGGTATAGATTGCACTATTGGGGCTCAGAGGCCTCAGATATGCCTCCTTCGGTAGCATATGACAAGGTTATGCTATCGGACGACTCAGGGGTGGCTGAGTTGACCGCGAAAATTGTCAATTCCCCGTCCTCCTTGTTGGTTTCGACACTTCTAACAGACGGAACAGAAAGAACACGGCTTTGCCTTCGTCGAAGGCACCCCGTACGACGACCCAGAGGACACTCGACGGCTCCTAGAACGGATTGCATTTATCAGGCTGACGCATTACGGAGGGTTTTACGACTTCACCCCTAACCTCGCAATGGCAGATACGGCCTATACCAACATTGCTCTTCCCGCTCACACGGATACAACTTATTTTAGTGATCCCGCAGGGCTTCAGTCCTTTCATCTTCTATCCCACCAAGACGCGCCCGGCGTGTCATCAGACGACGCAGCAACCGGTGGGAAGTCTCTGCTGGTGGATGGGTTCAATGCAGCGAGGATTTTGGAGGAGGAAGACCCGGAGGCATACGGCATCTTAAGCGAAGTTCGCATTCCATGGCACGCGAGTGGCAACGAGGGGATCACGATAGCCCCCGACAAGCGGTATCCCGTGTTGGAACACGAGGAGCAGACGGGTGAGCTGCACCGAGTGCGATGGAATAATGATGATAGGGGCGTTGTGCCCTTCGACGAGAAGCACTCCCCGGAGCAGTGGTACGCTGCTGCACGAAAGTGGGATGCCATCTTAAGGAGGAAGGACGTCGAATGCTGGGTCCAGCTCGAGCCCGGGAAGCCCCTGAGTAAGATTAAACCCATACTCCCATCCCTCCATGGCAAAGTGGTGCGGCTACGACGGGATGTTTGCTGACACGCTTCCAGTCTTTGACAACTGGAGAGTACTCCACGGTCGAAGTGCCTTCTCCGGCATCCGTAGAATATGTGGAGCTTATAGTGAGTGCTCTCTGTTTTGCTATGCCATCCACCCACCTGGCACGCTGTCACTGCTAACTCGACCGTCCTACCAGTCAATAGGGATGACTATATATCAAGGTGGAGAAATACCAACTTCCCACGGGAAGAGATCCTAGAGAGGATCATTGGTTAACTGCCGGTCCCAGGGAACCCTGCGTATATATATATGATCGGACGACAATAATATCACTTTGACATTTGATATCTTGGAAGTTGAAACTCGCTGCAGCTCGTCGGGGCAAATCCATAGGTTCCCGTTCCGCATGTCCACCTGCAAAGTCTCGGCTTCCGGGCCATGCTCACACCCACCAGCTGCAATGCAATGCCAGCTTGTCAAGACATGTGCCCCTCATTTACCCCGCTAAGGATAGCTAAAACATCTGGTCCCCTTTTTAATCAACTTGGACTTTAGTACCCTGTTCGTTGCAAAATGCCTCTCTAAGTAAGAAGTTAATTCATCCCGGTATTTGCTGTAGGTAGGACTGCGGGGAATGGCCGAATATTGAAACCCCGATCTCATAAATAGAGGATATCTCTGGAGAAGCGGTCAGAGGAGGGCTCGGCAACGATCGGCAGGGTATCCCACACAGCTTATCGCCAAACTTCGCTAGGAAAGGGAAACTAGGGTCCTTGTTTGCTGCGCCGACCAAGGCGGTCTTCCGCACTACTGCAAGGGCCCTCGGCGCTTTGTTAGAGACTCTGTGACACTGCCCGACCATGAGCCAGTCAAGGGGGCGGGAATACTGGGCCCGGGCCGGCGGTCCCCATTACGGGCTCCACCGACCATGTCATCGACATCCACAGCATGCTCGTCGTAACCTTTCATCTCGGGTGTGAAGCCAGAGCAAACCGTGAAGCGTTTGCGTAGATACGGCCGGCACCGGTCTTCCGCTGTGGAGTGGAGCGTCTTGGAAACTGGGGATTCATCCAAGGTAGGTGGCTGCTCGAACCCGTCCTTAAAATATAAGACAGTACTTGAGCCCAGTTTCTACTCGTCTAGACTTCTAGACGTATCTATCCAACCCGCCCACCCTCCTCTCCCTCCAACCACCACAACGCAGGACCCAATCCGTATTCTCATAAAGACGTTAAGATGGCTGAAACCATGAAGGATGGCAAGTTCACTCACGGAGTCACCGAGGCTCCCAAGGCGGATCGCATCCTCCCGTTGTTCTCGCTAAAGGGCAAGACGGCCATCATCTCGGGAGCCGGTGCGGGCATTGGTCTGGCAATTGCGCAGGGCTTCGCCGAGGCCGGCGCGAACGTTGTCATCTGGTACAACAGCAACAAGAAGGCCATCGATAGAGCTGCCGAGATTGAGCAGACGTATGGTGTCAAGTGTATGTTGGTAACAGGACCCAAGGGAGTGGTTTTAAAGCGTCGTGGGCGTAGGCACTAATATTACATGGCACGTCTAGGCAAGGCGTACCAGGTCAACGTGACATCTTGGGAAGCGGTCAAGGAAGCGGTAGATGCCGCCGTCAAGGAGTTCAACGGCCGGCTCGACATCTTCGTGGCCAACTCGGGCATTGCGTGGGAGCAGGGCCCGATGCTGGACGGAGGGCTCGACCACTACCGGCAGGTGTCGGCGACCAACCTCGACGGAACGTTCTACTCGGCTCGCGCGGCAGGGCTGCACTTCAGGCGGCAAAAGAAGGAGGGGACCACGATCGACGGGAAGAAGCTCGAGGGCTTCACGTACGGCAGCTTCATCGCGACGGCGAGCATGAGCGGTCTCATTGCCAACATTCCGCAGCTGCAGTCGGCGTACAATGCGTCCAAGGCAGGGGTCATCCATATGTGTAAGTGTGACCCTTTGGATGTGATGGATGCAAAACCCCGCGGGATACAAACTGGGATATGTGAGGACTGACGCCAAGGTCTAGGCAAGTCGATGGCTGTCGAGTGGGTTGGGTTCGCGCGGGCCAACTCGGTGTCTCCCGGCTACATCAACACCGAGATTTCTTCCTTCGTCTCCAAGGAGACCAAGGATATCTGGAAGGACAAGATTCCCATGGGGTAAGTGCCAATGATCGGTCGCGTGTGAACCTACAGGTAGCAGGAGGTACCTAATGGAATGATGCTGACCCCGTTTTCCACAACAGCCGCGAAGGAGAGGCGCAAGAACTAACAGGCGCATACCTGTACCTCGCGTCTGACGCTTCGTCTTACACCACGGGTGCCAATCTTGTGGTTGACGGAGGGTATTGCGCGCCATGATGCCGGCTTGGCGAGCGAATAGGTAATTAGAGGTGGAACGGAGTTGGGAATATAGATTTATGGGGTTCTGCACCTTTACGAATAGATGGAGCAGGCAGGCATAGGATATTTCGCACAGAAGCAGAAACGCCACACAGCTTTGGGCGTCGGTAAGCCAAAATAGGCAGGCCAAAGGAATCAACTGCGATCTGCATCAGCAATTCAGGACTCCAGGCATGGTTGACTGTGTGGCGTGTTGCATCTTCCAACAAAGTGCAAGCTTGACACCTGCCAAGCGCCATTAAAAAGCTGGCGACAGTGGCGAGTTGGATCGTGTCAGTTGTCAGCTAGCTCCCAGTGGGGCATGAAGTCATCAAGCTGGAGAGGCGTCCGGACTTGGCGCGAAGATGGGGGGAAGGAGATGGAGAGCTGTGTGTTTCAACTTGCGCTCGCATGCTTCAGGAGCCAGCAAAACAAACTTCTCGCCCGGCTCAGCTGGCTCCCTCTAACCGGGGAACTTTTTGACCAGGCGCATAAATCGGCTTCTAGAAGTCTGTTTTGCACGTGGGGTGAATCAAACCCATGAAAATCAGCCAAGGCGTTCATCTCCCTGGCCAGCCTGGTAACCGGGAAGAGACCCTAATGCGAAGCCGAGGAGTTCCCTGGGCATACCCCTGTCGTCCTTGTTTATGGATTAGGGGAGGCAGGAAATCTAGGCCCTCTGTCTTGGCCCTCTTGTCACGGCGAGGCTCCCTCATCGAACGGTGAATTGTAATCTGTAGAGGGAGAGTAAATAGGTACTACCTAGGTAGTGGTAGGTCAAAGGTACCTATCTGTGGTTCATTCCTCTCGAGATAAGAAGGTCTCGGTGCTCGGCGATAACAGGCAACTTTCGGTCCATTTACAGGGGACCAGGAGCTTTTGTGCAGTTTGGTTGCATTTGGGTTCGCGGTGAGGTACTTCAGCTGCCAACTGCCCGGCCGTTTCTTTAGCTGGGGCCGTGGAGCATGTACAAGCTGGGCACTTCCTGATTACGGCAGACATACGGATTACGGGGCTCTCTCTCCAACCCCCCAGTCGCGATTGCAAGCCTGACCTCCGCCCAACTTTCCGTTCCCGCCCCTCAGCCCTACTACCGCCTCCTGGTTTTTGTTGCCTCGTCTGATATTCACCAACGGCCATCCCACATCCCCGCAACACTTCCTGAGCTCAGCGACAGCGTCGCATTCAGAATATCTCGCTCCGACTTGCGAATTTTAGGTTATACACAATTCTGCTTCGCGAGCTTATTTCTGGTAGACTTTCTCGCTCTTGAATATCAGCTTCTTCCCGTTCGCCCGCCTCCTCTCTTTCTCCGCCTCCCCCCCTCGACTTCAGCCTCCCCCGCCGCCCACCATGGACACCGACGGCGGCCCGGATTCGTTCAACGAACAGCAGGTCGACAATGCCATTCGCGCCATCCGCGAGAAGAAGCCTCTTCCCGAGATTGACTTCTCCATCCATGTCATGGAAGATGGTACCCAAGTTAATACCATGGAGCGCGTGTGCAAAGGTAAAGGCTGCCCCCGCCACCACCCCTCGTCCGTGTGTCTCTCGTCCCCTCGCCGCCACACTCAATTCAAGGAGGAAGTCGAACTGACCGTGGTCGCCCTTTGCGATCTGTAGATGTACAAGCGCCTGCCATCCACAAGCCCACCGACGAGCAATTCTTCGAGGACGATACCCGCCAGAAGCCGAGCATCACCTTCCTCAAGCAGCATTTCTACCGCGAAGGCCGCCTCACCGATGACCAAGCCTTGTGGATCCTCAAGACCGGCACTGAGCTGCTGCGAGCCGAGCCGAACCTCCTCGAGATGGATGCGCCCATCACAGTCTGTGGCGACGTCCATGGCCAGTACTATGACCTCATGAAGCTCTTCGAGGTCGGCGGCGACCCCGCAGAGACGAGATACCTCTTCCTCGGCGACTACGTCGACAGGGGATATTTCAGCATCGAGTGCGTCCTCTACCTTTGGGCCCTAAAGATCCACTACCCCAAGACCCTTTGGCTGCTGCGCGGAAATCACGAGTGTCGCCACCTTACCGACTACTTCACCTTCAAGTTGGAGTGCAGGCATAAATATTCTGAGGCTATTTACGAAGCCTGCATGGAGTCCTTCTGCTCCCTGCCCTTGGCTGCCGTTATGAACAAGCAGTTCCTCTGCATCCACGGCGGGCTGAGCCCGGAGTTGCATACCCTAGACGACCTAAGAAATGTTGGTTCCTCGCCCTCTCGCCGCTCTCAGACTTGCGGCGCATCGTGATCGTGTGACTAATACAAACTTGTAGATTGATCGCTTCAGAGAGCCTCCTACTCAGGGGCTAATGTGCGACATTCTCTGGGCGGACCCCCTGGAGGACTTTGGCCAAGAGAAGACGACCGATTATTTCCTCCACAACCACGTCCGAGGTTGCTCGTACTTCTTCTCGTACCACTCCGCCTGCGCCTTTTTGGAGAAGAACAACTTGCTGTCGGTCATCCGCGCCCACGAAGCCCAGGATGCGGGCTACCGGATGTACCGTAAGACCCGTACCACCGGCTTCCCCAGCGTCATGACCATCTTCTCCGCCCCGAACTACCTCGACGTCTACAACAACAAAGCTGCCGTTCTCAAGTACGAGAACAATGTCATGAACATCCGCCAGTTCAACTGCACACCGCACCCGTACTGGCTCCCCAACTTCATGGACGTCTTCACCTGGTCGCTCCCTTTCGTTGGTGAGAAGATCACCGACATGCTAATCGCAATCCTGAGCACCTGCTCCGAGGAGGAGCTCAGGGACGAGGCGTCGACGGCTACCTCCCCGGGCCCCGTGTCCCCCACCCTACCATCGTCAGCGGCTAACCAGGACCCCGAGTCGATCGAGTTCAAGAGGAGGGCGATCAAGAACAAGATCCTCGCCATCGGCCGGCTGTCTCGCGTTTTCCAGGTCCTGCGGGAGGAGTCGGAGCGGGTCACGGAGCTCAAGACCGCTGCGGGCGGGCGCCTCCCCGCGGGCACGCTCATGCTCGGAGCCGAGGGCATCAAGGACGCTATTAGCAGCTTCGAGGATGCCCGTAAAGTGGACATACAGAACGAGAGGCTGCCCCCGAGCCATGATGAGGTCGTGCGACAGGCCGGCGAGGAGCGCGCGCAGGCCCTGGAGAGGGCCGCTAAGGAGGCAGACAACGACAAGAAGCTCCAAAGCCTATCTCGGAGACTTAGCACGTGAGTTCTCGACCGCCCCCATGTTTGCCCCTTGTTAGGATTATGAACAACAATCGCCGGGCGTGATACTGACTAGTTTCCCGCGGAGCAGTGATCGCAAGCGGTGATGGATACGAAGAAATAAAAAAGAGCTGTAAAAGTAGTGCGGTTGCAGGAACATATTTCGACGGCAGCATATACCACAGTTTGATACCGTTCTTACGAAATCAGCGATGGGGAGGGAGGATGGGTGGATGATCCCGCGAGTCTAGGGAGCTAGCTGGCCTTGCATTCCACCTTATTTATTACGTTTTCTCTCTCTCCTCTCTCGCACACATGGAAAATCACTCTTCCTCCCGCCGAACGAACGAAGCACCCATACTTTTTTTTTCCGATGATGGGGGGAAACTGGACAAGAAGCAAAGCCTTTGGGAAGCTGCTGGGAACGTGTTACAACGGAACTCGCGCATGCGGACTTGGGTGTTGGAAGGTTGTCAGGACTGCTGTAATGCAAATCGGTAGATGGGGGAGATAGAGCTAGGCTTGAGGTTAAAGGGGGGTTTGCCCTTGTTGTGAAAAGAGAGTGAAGCTTGGGCAGCTCTATTAGCCTCTCGCGTTAGAAAACACGGAACTGTTGACGTTTTTGAGCATTTACTAGGGGCCCTGGCCGATGAATTGGTAGATATTCGTGATACTGGCGAGGCAGTTTCACACTCGTTGATTGCAATAACGTGGGCTTTGGTGCTTGAAGCAATGGCAAAGCCCGAGCTCTTTTGTCTTTCGGCCTTTGTTATTTTGCACCCACAAGGCCACACCACCATCAGGATGTCATTTACGGTGCCTCCCTTGGTGTTGCCCCCTTAGTACTCGGAATTGCGGCTTACAAGGCCCTCCGAATCTCGGCGGGGTGGTGAGATGGCTAGGAACGGCACATCCCCACAATTCGCCGGCCATCTCTCTGCCGAAGCTAAGTGGCGGAGCCGAGCCTCGCTGCTACCTGATTGTGAGATACAGGCACCTCGCTGTAACTTGAAAGGCGAGTACAGCCAATCCGCCTTTCTGTTTTCCCACACCCTACTCCTCAAATCACAAGATTGTAGCTTGGACCGCCCGGCCATTGTAACGGAGAGGGGACAAGAGCGTGTACAGCATCAATCTAGTTATCCCCGTTGAGCAGAGCGGGTGTGACGCGCCACGCAAAATGCCACGGCTAGCTGCATCTCGCCGCGACGGTCCGGCCGATGAGGAGCCAACCATCACCGGGCCGGCAACATCCTCCGCCGAGTCCGGCCCGTCATCCGAGACAACCCCGCTCCTCAACGGCAACGGCGACGCAGGCAAGGCCATCCTCCCGCCCTCAGCAGAGGACGGCGAAGTCACCGTCCTCGCCGACGAAGCGCACGGCACGCGCCTCGTGCTGACGCTGGGGACGGCGTACGTGGGCGTCTTCCTCGGCGCCGTGGACGGCAGCGTGATGGCGACGCTGTCGGGCCCCATCGCGTCCGAGTTCCGCGCGCTGGGCCTGCTGTCGTGGCTCGCGACGGCGTACCTGATCGCCAACGCGGCGTGCCAGCCGCTGAGCGGCCGGCTGACCGACATCTTTGGCCGGGGCCCCGGTTTGGTGTTTAGTAACGTGCTGTTCGCGGCGGGGAACCTCTTGTGCGGCGTTGCGGGCGGGGAGACGGGGATGATTGTTGGGCGGGTGGTCGCGGGGATAGGGGGCGGTGGACTGATGAGTATTTCGACGTTTTTGGCGTCGGATTTGGTGCCGTTGAGGAAGAGGGGGGTTGTGCAGGGGATTGGGAATATCGCCTATGGGTAAGGATTTTCTTTTCCCTCCCAACCTACTCACTACCTCCTCGCTTCTCTCCTCCTTATATACTGCCCACGAGCCCCTTCGTGCTACGCTGACATGTATTGCTAGCTCGGGCGCTACTCTAGGAGGTGTCTTCGGTGGTCTCCTCAACGACACATCGTCGTGGGGATGGCGGCTGGCATTCCTCATCCAGGTCCCGGTCTCGGTTGTGTCCGCCATCCTAGTCCTCTTCTTGGTCAGGGTGCCTCCAAAGATATCGAACAAGTCGCTGATCTCCCGCATCGACTTCACCGGCGCCACCCTGATCATATCCTTCTTGGTTCTCCTGCTCCTGGGACTCAACGCGGGAGGCAACGTGGTCCCATGGACACACCCCCTCGTCCTCGTCACGATCCCACTGTCACTTATCATCTTTGTTGTGTTGATCTGGTGGGAGAGTCGGGCCGGGCAGCCCATTATTCCCGTACGACTGCTCACCCACCGCACCGTCTTGGCCGCGTGTATCGCCAATCTCATGTTAACCATGGTCATGATGATGACGGTCTTTTATATACCGCTGTACATGCAGGTCCTCGGCCACTCGTCTACACAGGCAGCGCTCCGAATCATGGCCTCACCCGTCGGCATTGCCATCGCCTCTGTAGGCTCGGGCTACATTATGAAGCGAACGGGCAAGTACGTCGGTCTGGGTATCTCGATGGTCCTTCTCCTCACGGCCGGTGTCGTGTGCCTCACCGTACAGGACGACAAGTCGGCCCCGTGGCTCCCCTTCGTGGCCATGGCGCTCGTCGGAGCCGGCTACGGCGGCATGCTCACGGTGACGCTCCTAGCATGCATCGCGGCCGTCGACCACTCGCAGCAGGCCGTCATCACGTCCGCGACCTACGCGTTCCGCTCCGTCGGCGGCACCGTCGGCATCACCGTCGCGTCCGCCGTGTACCAGAACATCCTCCGGGCGCGGCTCTGGGCGCGATTCGGACACCTGCCCGGTGCGGCGGCGGAGATCGCGAGGATCAGGGATGATCTCGAGGAGTTGAATCGGCTGCCCGAGGGCTGGCGGGACGGAGTCATCGCGTCATTTATGGAGGCGTTTAATGGGGTCTGGCTGACGGGTCTGGCTATGGCTGTGGTAGGATTGGTTTGCATTTCGTTGATGAAGCAGCACAAGCTACATTCGAACCTAGCAAGACAGGGAGATCAGTGATTTTCCGATACTCGACGAAGTAGAAGCGGGGAGGGCCTGGGAGTAACTGCTTCTTGGATTGGTATCGCGGCTGAGCGTTTGGACCGGGACGTAGAGGATAGATAGAGTCTGTTAGACGGACTGAAGCGAAGGTAAAAGTGGTGTATGGTTCCTAATACAATATAGACTAAGAAGTTACAAATTGTCTCTGCGCCCATGATGAGGAATATTATGTCGACACGTGGCTAAACCCTCTTCTGGCGAGTCGGCAGGGGAAGCAGCGATGCCGCTTCTCATCCTAGGTATCGATCAAGATAGTGTAAACAGCCCCGGATAGAGCTCTAATTTAGAATTCCAACAACCACGCAGCGTACTTGGCAGCAATTGCAGATGCCCCTTTCCACATGGGTCGCGTAAAGGATGCTTCCCACTAACTCTTGATCTTCTGGACATCATGTTTTCTGTTTCCATTCGCCCGATGCACCAACCACCAGGTTCCTCGCGTTTACGAAAGAGCAACGAGGGACCCAAGATAGGGAATCTAGGGGAATCGTCTTCTCCTCTGGCCTGTGTCCGAGGCTCGACTTGCTTTTGTTTTGATACTGCGTTCGTGCGTCCGTCCGTGTTGTAATCTAGGAGCGATGATCGATCGTTGGCAAGGTAGTTTCGACACTGTGATCTGGAAGAAGGAGCCGTCGAACGAGGCTGGAGGGTGGTCTCGAGCTGCTGAAGAAGGGATATGGAAAGAAGACACGTCGAATCAGGCTGGAGGGTCTCAAGTTGTTCGTGAAGGCATGTAAGGTTTCCCATGGGTTCCCGACGAGTCTCGGGCGGTAAGGGAGGTGTTGTACTCAACTTTCCTCGCTCTTGGAGTGATTCTCAGGGGACGAACGAAGTATCGCGGTCGTGCAGGTGGGTTTCACGGCAGTCTCTTGGGCTGGAGAGATTCAATAAGGTCTTAGTATTTGCAGGAGACTTTCGTACAGAGGAGTTCACAGCCTTGTGGCCAATTTCGCTTCGTGGATGCGAGTGTG
>Ga0164242_10007844_pt1 | contig 11640 bp, 10 predicted proteins | sample OricomgcompostMG_FD_108783 | JGI IMG/M metagenome (GOLD analysis project Ga0164242, IMG submission 108783) | Miracle-Growth compost microbial communities from Emeryville, California, USA - Original compost - Miracle growth compost (MG) ... | reverse complement strand
CGCCAAGGCACAGCCCAAGACCGCCGCGAAGACATCCGCCCAGCCCGCGGCACAGTCCGGCGCCGCGGCCGCCCAGGCGGCGGCCGATGCCGGTGCCGATGACAGCGATGCCGCGACGGCCAGCCCCGTTGCCGCCGCGCAGGCCGCGGTGAAGGGCGGCGGCAAGCCCGCGTCTGAGGACGGCACGCCGCAGAAGCCGGATGCCACGGCCGCGGCGCCGCAGACGGGCGCCCCCGCACCGCAAGCCGCGCCGCAAGCGCATGCCCCCGCGCCGGCGCCGCAGACGGCGGCCGCCACACAGGCCGCGAATGTCCCCCAGGCCGCCGCCGCCCCGCCGCAGGCCGGCACCGGGGCCGCCATGGCCACGAATATCCATGTCGCGTCCGCGCATGCCGCCGCCACGCCGTCCTTTTCCGACCTGGCGGTGGAGATCGCCGCCCGCTCACAGAGCGGCGCGCGGCAGTTCGACATCCGCCTCGACCCGCCGGAGCTGGGCCATGTCGAGGTGCGGCTGTCGATCGACGCGACCGGCAAGGCCGAGGCGCACATGACCGCCGACCAGCCCCAGACACTGACCCTGCTGCAGAAGGATTCCGGCACGCTGACCCAGGCGCTGCGCGATGCGGGGCTCAATGTCAGCGACAACGGCCTCAATTTCTCGCTGCGCGGCCAGGACCGGCAGGCGGGCGGCAATGGCAGCGGCAACGGCGGCGGCGAGACCGGCCGCGGCCGCCGCCTTTCCGCCGCCCGCGCGCTCACCGCCACCCAGGGCGCGGCCGCCAGCTATCTCAACGCGGCGGACGGCCGCCTCGACATCCATGTGTAAGGACAAGACACCATGACGACCACCAATCCCGTCGCGGGCACACCCACGACCACCACCAACAGCAACGGCACGCAATCCAGCGGCGATGCGATGAGCCAGCTGTCGGGCAATTTCGACACCTTCCTGCAGCTGCTGACCACGCAGCTGAAGGACCAGGACCCGACAAGCCCGATGGACACCAACGAATTCACCCAGCAGCTTGTCGAATACAGCCAGGTCGAGCAGCAGATCGACACCAATACCAACCTGCAGAGCCTCATCAACCAGGGCACCAGCCAGAGCGCGGCCTATGCCACCTCCTATCTCGGCAAGAACGTGTCGGTGACCAACGGCAATGCCTCGCTGACCGGCGGCGAGGCGCAATGGACCTACAATCTGGGCACCCAGGCCGCCTCCACCACGCTGACCGTCACCAATGCCAGCGGCCAGGTCGTCTATACCGGCGCGGGCGCCACCAGCGCGGGCAACAACACGTTCGACTGGAACGGTGAGGACAATAACGGCAACCAGCTCGACGACGGCACCTATACGCTGAAGGTGACCGCGACGGCGGCCGACGGCTCGGCCGTCACCACCTCGGTCGCCAGCGCCGGCACGGTCAGCGAAATCGACATGACGAGCGGCACGCCGGAGCTGACGATCGGCAACATGCAGGTCGGGCTGTCCGACATTGCGGGCGTGACGAACGCGAACTGAATCCCCCGATACAGGAACCCCTGGGCGCCGAGAAGCGGACGCCCCAAGGCCGGACGAAGCGGGCGAAGCCCAAACCGCCGGGAAGGAACGGAAAATGAGCCTTTACGGAGCCCTCAACATCGGCGTGGCCGGCCTCAACGCCAACAGCCAGGCCCTCAGCGCCACCTCGTCCAACATCGCCAACGTCAACACGGTGGGCTACAAGGACGCCACCGCCAGCTTCTCGACCTTCCTCAATGCCGAGAACGGCGTGGGCAACAACGCCTCGGCCGGCGTGGCGGCGGTGATCGGCCAGGATGTCACCACCCAGGGCCTGCCCACCACCACCTCGTCCCCGACCGACATGTCGATCACCGGCAACGGATTCTTCGTGGTGGCAAGCAACCCCACCGCCACCGCGCAGCAGGAATATACCCGCGCGGGCAGCTTCACGCCGGATTCCGACGGCAACCTCGTCAACACGGCGGGGCTTTATCTTCTGGGCTACAAGCTCAATGCCGACGGCAGCGTGCCGACCGACACCACGGCGCTGGGCCTGGTCAACGTCAACAACCTGTCCGGCTCGGCCGAAGCGACCGGCAAGGTTTCGCTGCAGGCGAACCTGCAGGCCAGCGCCACGGCGGACACCGGCTATACGGCCGGCGACATGACATCGGGCGCGGCGACGCCCGACTTCACCCGCACCATCAACGTCTATGACAGCCAGGGCGGCCAGCAGCCCATCACCTTCTCCTTCATCAAGACGGGCGCCAACCAGTGGGCCTATGAGGCGAATTATGCGGGCGACGCCGCCAACGTCTCCACCACCGGCCCCATCGCCGAGGGCACGGTGGCGTTCAATTCCGACGGCACGCTGGCCAATGTCGACGGCGCCTCGCCCGCCAGCGGCACCGTCTCGATGACCATTCCCTGGAGCAGCACCTCGGGCCTTTCGCCCCAGACCGTCAGCCTCAATTTCGGCACGGTGGGCGGCACGTCGGGCCTGACGCAGGACGACACGGATTACAGCTTCACCTCCACCACCGACGGCGCGGCCTTCGGCAGCGTCACCGGCGTGACGATCGCCAAGGACGGCACGGTGACGGCCCAGTTCTCCAACGGCCTGTCGCAGGCGGTGTACAAGATTCCGCTGGCCACCTTCGCCAATGCCGACGGCCTGGGCCAGGTGACGGGCAACGCCTATGTCGCCACCAAGGCGAGCGGCGCGGCCAACATCAACCTTGCCGACAGCGGACCGGCGGGCGCGATCCAGTCCCAGTCGCTGGAAGGCTCGACCGTCGACCTGGCCACCGAGTTCACCAATCTCATCACCACCCAGCGCGCCTATTCGGCATCGGCGCGCATCATCACCACGGCGGACCAGATGCTGCAGGAGCTGGAACAGCTGCCGTCGAGCTGACGGCGCGGAAAAGCCCTTGAAACCGGGCTTTTCCGGCGCATTCGAACGATGCGCTTATGGGTTCGTTTACCACGGTTTTTGGCCCTTTTTTAGGGGCGCGGGCCATAGCCTCCACACCGATCATGTGGAGTCGGGAGCTTTAGGGAATGGAAGAGCGAAAGGGACGCGCGAGCTATGTCATCGGACCCGACGGGTCGCCCCTGACGCTCGCCGATCTGCCCTCGCCCGGAACGCGGCGCTGGGTGATCCGCCGCAAGGCCGAAGTCGTCGCCGCGGTGCGCGGCGGCCTTCTGAGCCTGGAGGATGCCTGCAAGCGCTATACGCTGACGGTGGAGGAATTCCTTGCCTGGCAGCATGCCATCGACCGCTTCGGCCTGGCCGGCCTCAGGGCCACGCGCGTGCAGCAGTACCGGCATTGAGGTCTTAACAAAGGCTTGCCGCGCGCCGCGAAAAGACATGCATCGGCACGCGCGGCCTTTAAGCCAAATTTTACCGTAAACGCGGCAAGGTTTGCCTAGTGGATCGCGGGATTTCCGCGCCGCGAGGAGGGTCTTGTCCGTGCCGGAATTTCTCAAAGCGGTTGGAGCGGCGCGCTTCGGCGTGATGGCCGGGGTCGCCGCGGTCCTGACCGCCTTCTTCCTTTACGTGGCGGGGGCGATCACCGAGCCGCCCAAGACCATCCTGTTCGCGGGGCTGGAGCCGCGCGACGCCGCCGCCGTCACCGCCAAGCTGGACGCGATGAACGTCAAGTACGACGTGAAGCAGGATGGCGGCACCATCCTGGTGCCCGCCGACCAGGTGACGCGCCTGCGCATGGCGCTGGCGCAGGAGAACCTGCCCGCCGCCGGCGTGGGCTATGAGATATTCGACAAGACCGACACGTTCGGCACCACCGCCTTCGTGCAGAACATCAACCGGCTGCGCGCCCTGGAGGGCGAGTTGGCCCGCTCCATCGACACCATCGACGGCATCCAGAGCGCGCGCGTCCATCTCGTCATTCCCGAACGGCAGATTTTCTCCCGCAACGACCAGACGCCCTCCGCCTCGGTGATCCTGAGGACCGGCGGCGCCATCGGCCATGGCGAGGTCGCGGCCATCCAGCACCTGGTCGCCGCCGCGGTGGCGGGGCTTGTGCCCGACCGCGTCGCCATCGTGGACGACCGCGGCACGCTGCTGGCGGGCGGCGACGAGAAATCCGGCCCCGATGCCGACGCCTCCGGCCAGGACCAGCAGACGACCGCGTATGAAGACCGGCTGCGCCAGAAGCTCGAATCCATCCTTTCGAGCGTGGTGGGCGCGGGCCATGTGCGCGTGCAGGTCGCCGCCGACATCAACTATACGCGCGAGAATATCGTGTCGGAGAAATTCGACCCCGACAGCAAGGTGGCGCGCTCGGTCCAGACCGTCGAGCAGGATTCCAGCGACAGCAGTGCCAGCACCGCCGTTTCGGTCGGCAACGCCCTGCCCGGCGGAGCGCAGAACACCCCGCCCGCCGACCAGGGCCGCTCCACCTCCGGCCGCAACGAGGAAACCACCAATTACGAGATCGACAAGACCACCACCGACAGCGTGGTGGACGGCGGCAAGGTGCAGCGCCTGTCGGTGGCGGTGGTGGTGGACGGCACCGACCTGGCCGGCCATTACAAGCCGCGCAGCGCCGCCGACATGGCCAAGATCACCAGCCTGGTGAAATCCGCAATGGGCTTCAACCAGTCCCGCGGCGACCAGGTGCAGGTGACGAACATGGCCTTCGCCCGCATCGACACGATGGACGCCGCCCCCGCGCCCCGGCCTTTCCTGGGCCTGGACGCCGCCTATTGGTTCAAGATCATCGAGGCGGCGATCCTGTCGCTCACCGCGCTTCTGATCGGGCTGTTCGTGGTGCGCCCGCTCATCCAGCGCATGTTCGCGCCCAACATCGCACTGGCCCCGCCCGCGCCCGCCGAAGCCTCGCCAGTCGCGGCGCTTCCCGCGCCCCAGCCGGCGCCGGACGGACCGACGCAGATCGCACCGCCCGGCCTGGACTTCAGCCGCCTTGAGGGCCAGGTGCGCGAAAGCTCCATCCGCAAGGTGGGCGAGGTGGTCGAAGCGCATCCCGAGGAGGCGCTGGCCATCCTGCGCACCTGGCTGCACCAGCCGGCATAGCCATGTCCAAGCCCGTCAAATCCACCAGCCGCGACGACATCCGCGCCCTTTCCGGGGCCGAGCGCGCCGCCATCATCATGCTGGCGCTGGGCGAGGAGCATTCCACCCGGCTGTGGCAGATGATGGACGAGGACGAGGTCAAGGAAATCTCGCAGGTCATGTCCAATCTCGGCACCGTCTCATCGGCGGTGATCGAGAAGGTGCTGATCGACTTCGTTTCGCAGATGTCGGGCACCGGCGCGCTGATGGGCTCCTATGAATCCACCGAGCGGCTTCTGTCCCACTTCATGCCCAGCGACCGGGTCAGCCAGATCATGGAGGAAATACGCGGCCCCGCCGGCCGCACCATGTGGGACAAGCTGGCCAACGTCAACGAGACGGTGCTGGCCAACTATCTCAAGAACGAATATCCCCAGACCGTTTCGGTGGTGCTCAGCAAGATCAAGCCGGAGCATGCCGCGCGCGTCCTGGGCGCGCTGCCCGAGGAATTCGCGCTGGAGGTCGTCCAGCGCATGCTGCGCATGGAGAGCGTGCAGAAGGACATTCTCGACAAGGTGGAGAAGACGCTGCGCATCGAGTTCATGTCGAACCTCGCCCGCACCCAGAAGCGCGACGCCCATGAGCAGATGGCCGAGATCTTCAACAATTTCGACCGCCAGACCGAAAGCCGCTTCCTCACCGCGCTGGAGGAGCGCAACCGCGACAGCGCCGAGCGCATCAAGGCGCTGATGTTCACCTTCGAGGACCTGGCCAAGCTCGATCCCGGCTCCATCCAGACGCTGCTGCGCAATGTGGAGAAGGACAAGCTCGCGCTGGCGCTGAAGGGCGCCACCGATTCGCTGCGCGACGTGTTCTTCTCCAACATGAGCGAGCGCGCCGGGCGCATCCTGCGCGAAGACATGGAGGCGATGGGGCCGGTGCGCCTGAAGGACGTGGACGAGGCGCAGATCCGCATGGTCAACATCGCCAAGGACCTTGCCAGCAAGGGCGAAATCATGATCGCGGGCGGCACCGCGGAAGACGAGCTGATCTACTGATGAAACCGGCGGCGAAATTCACCTTCGATACCGAATTCCGGCCCACGGGCGACATCGTGTCCGAGGCGGCGCGCAGCCGCCAGAAAAAGACGCTGACGGTGGAGGAGCTGGAGATGCTGTGCGCCGAGGCGCGCGCGGAAGGCGCCCGGTCCGGCCAGGTGCGGGCCGGCGAGGAGCTGGGCCGCGAGGTGGCCGCCCTCACCATCGCGGTGCGCGCGGCGCTCGACACCAGCCGCGCCGAGATCGAGACCCTGCGCGCCGAGGCCTCGGCCATCGCGCTGGCCGCCGCGCGCAAGCTGGCGCCGCTGGCGCTGGCGGCCCTGCCCGCGGACGATGTGGAGGCGGCCCTGCGCGCGGCGATGCGCGAGGCGATCGAGGAGCCGCGCATCACCCTTAGGGCCGCGCCCGCCGCCATCGCCGCCATCGCGCCGCGCCTGGCCGCCATCGCCGCGGAAGAAGGATATGAAGGCCGCATCACGGCCGCCGCCGATCCGTCGCTGACGGGCGCGGACTGCCGCATCGAATGGCGCGGCGGCGGCGCGGCGCGCGACGAAGCGGCCATCCTGGCCGCGCTGGACACGCTCGTCGCGCGGCACCTGACCCGTTCCGAGTTGAAAGGATAAGCCATGGCCAGCGACAATGTGGACCTGCCCGACCTGTCCCAGGAAGCCGAAGCCGCCGCCGGCGCGGCGCTGCTCAACAACGAGGTCGCGCAGGATGTCGTCAAGCGCACCGCCCAGGACCTGGAAGCGGTGTTCGACGTGCCCGTCACCGTGTCGGCGGTGCTGGGCAAGAGCGGCATGGAAGTGAGCCAGCTTCTCAAGCTGGGCAAGGGCGCGATCGTCGAGCTGGACCGCAAGGTGGGCGAGGCGATCGACATCTATGTGAACGACCGGCTGGTGGCGCGCGGCGAGGTGGTGCTGGTGGAAGACCGCCTGGGCATCACCATGACCGAGATCATCAAGTCCGGCCAGTCGTAACGGCGAAAGGAACATCCCATGCGTCTACTCATTGTCGGCAGTCTCAACGGCCAGATCGGGGCGGCGACGCGCATCGCGATGGATCGCGGCGCCAAGGTGAGCCATGCGGGCTCGGTCGAGCAGGCGCTGGCCAGCCTGCGTGGCGGCCATGGCGCGGACCTGGTGTTCTGCGACGTGATGCTGGACATCGCCGGCCTGGTGCGCGGGCTGGCGGCCGAGCGCATCTGCACGCCGGTGGTGGCCTGCGGCATCGGCACCGACACGCGCCGCGCCGTGGACGCGATCCGCGCGGGCGCCAAGGAATATCTGCCCCTGCCCGCCGATCCCGAGCTGATCGCCGCGGTGCTGGCAGCGGTGGCCGATGAATCCCATCAGCTGATCCATGAAGACGAGGCGATGGCCGCGGTGCTGGCGCTGGCCGACCAGGTGGCGGGCAGCGAGGCCTCCATCCTCATCACCGGCGAAAGCGGCACCGGCAAGGAGGTGATGGCGCGCTACATCCACCGCAAGAGCCAGCGCAACGACAAGCCCTTCATCTCGGTCAACTGCGCCGCGATCCCGGAGAACCTGCTGGAATCCGAACTGTTCGGCCATGAGAAGGGCGCCTTCACGGGTGCCATCGCCCGGCGCATCGGCAAGTTCGAGGAGGCCAATGGCGGCACGCTGCTGCTGGACGAGATCAGCGAGATGGATGCGCGGCTTCAGGCCAAGCTGCTGCGCGCCATCCAGGAGCGCGAGATCGACCGCGTCGGCGGCACCAAGCCGGTGAAGGTGGATATCCGCATCATCGCCACGTCCAACCGCGACCTGGCCGAGGCCGTGCGCCACGGCACCTTCCGCGAGGACCTTCTGTATCGCCTCAATGTGGTGAATCTGCGCCTGCCCGCCCTGCGCGAGCGGCCCAAGGACATCCGCGCCCTGTCGCATCATTTCGCGCGCAAATATGCCGAGGCCAACGGCGTGCCTTATCGCCCTATCGCGCCCGCCACCGAAAGGCTGCTGCTGTCGCATGGCTGGAAAGGCAATGTGCGCGAGCTGGAGAACACCATGCACCGCGCCGTGCTCCTGGCCCAGGGGCCGGAGATCGCGCCCGAAGCGATCCGCCTGCCGGACGGCACGCAGGTCGGCACCGAGCCGCAATCTGCCCTGCCGCAGAACCCCGCCGTGCAGAATGCGGTGGCCAGCGCCGCCGCCGCCACGCGCGGGCTGGTGGGGCGCACCGTGGCCGATGTGGAGCGCGACCTGATCCTCGACACGCTGGACCATTGCCTGGGCAACCGCACCCATGCCGCCAACATATTGGGCATCTCGATCCGCACGCTGAGGAACAAGCTGCGCGAATATGCCGATGCGGGGCTTACCGTGCCGGGCCATGGCGAACAGCGCGCCTATGAAAAATTGGCCGGGTGAGGCGCGGTCCGGCAACGCCGCGAGCCCAAAGCGAGCGGCCGGAATGACAGAAACGAGATTTGAATGACCGACATCGCCAGCGCCACGCCGCCCGCCCGGTTCGACCTTTCGCCCGCGAAAGTGCTCGCCGTCATCCGCAAGTCGGACCTCGGACTTGCCATCGGCATCATGGGCATCCTGGTGGTGCTGATCCTGCCCCTGCCCACCTGGCTGCTGGACGTTTCGCTGGCCCTGTCGCTTAGCTTTTCCATCATCATCCTGATGACCGCGGTGTTCATCCGCAAGCCGCTGGAGTTCAGCTCCTTTCCCGCCATCCTGCTCATCACCACCATGCTGAGGCTGTCGCTCAATCTCGCCTCGACGCGGCTCATCCTTTCCAACGGCAACAGCGGCACCGGGGCGGCGGGCTATGTGATCGAAGCCTTCGGCAAGCTCATCATGCAAGGCAACTTCGTGATCGGGCTTATCGTCTTCATCATCCTGGTGATCGTGAATTTCGTGGTCATCACCAAGGGCTCGGGCCGCATCGCCGAGGTGGCCGCCCGCTTCAGCCTGGACGCCATGCCCGGCAAGCAGATGGCGATCGACGCCGATCTTTCGGCGGGCCTGATCGACGAGAAGGAAGCCAAGCAGCGCCGCAAGGACCTGGAAGCCGAATCCAATTTCTTCGGCGCGATGGACGGCGCCAGCAAATTCGTGCGCGGCGACGCCATTGCGGGCCTGATGATCGTGGGCATCAACGTGGTCGGCGGCATCATCATCGCCGTGGCGCAAAAGGGCATGAGCTTCGGCGACGCCACCCAGACCTGCACGCTGCTGACGGTGGGCGACGGGCTTGTCTCGCAGATGCCCGCCCTCATCGTCTCCACCGCCGCGGGCCTGATGGTGTCCAAGGCGGGCGTGGAGGGCGCCACCGACAAGGCGGTGATGAAGCAGCTCTCCTTCTATCCCCAGGCGCTGGGCATGGCCGCGGCGGTGATGGGCATCGTCGCCGTGCTGCCCGGCATGCCGACCCTGGTGTTCGGCGGCTTCTCCGGCGCGCTGGGCGCGATCGCCTATTATGCCTTCAAGCGCAAGGATGCGCGTACCGCCATGGCCGCCGCCGAGAGCGCCAAGGCCAAGACCGGCACACAGGACAAGGAAGAGCCCATCGCCACCGCGCTGGCGCTCGACCTGCTGCGCGTGGAGCTGGGCTATGGCCTCTTGCCGCTCATCAACGACGTGAAGGGCCACCGCATCACCGACCAGATCAAGGCGCTGCGCCGCCAGCTGGCGCATGAGATGGGCTTCGTGATGCCCGCGGTGCGCATCCTCGACAATATGCAGCTCGGCGCCAACGAATACCGCATCAAGGTGAAAGAGGTGGATTCCGGCAAGGGCGAGCTGTTCCCCGGCTCCTTCCTCGTCATGGACCCCAAGGGCCTTCCCGTCGACCTGCCCGGCACCCACACCACCGAGCCCGCTTTCGGCCTTCCCGCCACCTGGGTCACGGCGGGCTTCCGCGAGGAGGCGAGCTTCCGCGGCTTTACCGTGGTCGATCCCGGCACGGTGCTGACCACGCACCTGACCGAGGTCCTCAAAAGCCATATGGCCGAGCTTCTCTCCTATGCGGAGACCAAGAAGCTGCTGGACGACCTGCCGCAGGAGAACAAGAAGCTGGTGGAGGAGCTGATCCCCTCGCAGATTTCCGTCACCGGGGTGCAGCGCGTGCTGCAAACGCTGCTGTCGGAGCGCGTGTCGATCCGCGACCTGCCCGCCATTCTGGAAGGCATCGCCGAGGCGGTGGGCCACACGAAAAACGCGCTCTACATCACCGAGCATGTGCGGGTGCGGCTGGCGCGCCAGCTGTGCCACGCCAACCTATCGCCCGGCGGCTATCTGCCACTGCTGGCCATGTCGCCGGCCTGGGAGCAGGCCTTCGCGGAAGCGATTGTCGGCCAGGGCGAGGATCGCCAGCTTGCGATGGCGCCCAGCAAGCTGCAGCAGTTCATCCAGACGGTGCGCGAGCGCTTCGACGAGGCGGGCGCCAAGAACGAGGTGCCGGTGCTGCTGACCAGCCCGCAGATAAGGCCCTTCGTGCGCTCGATCATCGAACGCTTCCGGCCGCAGACCGTGGTGATGAGCCAGAACGAGATTCACGCCTCGGTCCGGCTGCGCACCCTGGGCCAGGTGTAGCGCCATGGCCGCCCGCCTCATCGCCTTTCCCCGCCCCGCCCGCCATGGCAGCCGCATCGCCGCGGCGCTGAGGCGGCACCGCGTGCCCGATGCGCTGGCCGAGGCGCTGGCGCATGACGCGGAAGGCTGGCCCGGCTATGAACCGCACGAGGCGCTGGCCTGCGCGCTGGCGCCGCGCATGCGGTGCGCGGCATTCGATCTTCAGAAGGCGCGCGGCATCCTGCTGATGGGACCGTCGGGCGCGGGCAAGAGCAGCGTCGCGGCGAAGATCGCCGCCGCCGCGCGCGGACGCACCGTCGACATCATCGGCGCGATCGACGGGCTGGCGCGGTTTCGCGCCCATCCTTCGATCAGCCCGCCGCCGGGCGACGGGCTGGTCGTGATGGAGGCAAGCGGCTTCAACCCGGTCAACCGCCGCGCCCTGTCGGCCTTTGCCGCGCTGGGCGCGTTCCACGGCATCGAAGCGGCTTGCGTGGTGTCGGCCATGGCCGATGCGCAGGACACCGCCGACATGCTGGCCGGCCTGCGCTGTCCGCGGGTCATCGTCACGGGCCTCGACCGCACCCATCGCCTCGGCACGCTGGCCGTTGCGGCCACCGGACCGGCGCGCCTTGCCCATGTCACCCGCGCCGATGGCGGCCTCGATACGCTGGAGCCGAGCGCATTGGCGAGGATGTTGCTGGATTGAATAAGGGCCGCCCTCGCTTCGCTCGGTGCGGCGCCAGCTTTTCTAATTCACTTCGCTCATAAGAAAAGCTAGGCGCACGCCGTATTTTGGCCGCCAAGCAGGAGGCCGCGCGGAGCGGGCGGCGGAGCGACGGCCAGCAAAAGTGGGAGCCCGCGGAGCGGGCGAGCGGTTTTGCGTCCGGCCGCGCGACCACAAAATGCCCGTGAGGAGGCGCGACGCACTGAGGACGCGAAAGGCCAGCGCCCTCGCCTTTACCGCTCCAAGCGGTTGTCGATGCCGAACGG
>Ga0164242_10007843_pt1 | contig 11642 bp, 9 predicted proteins | sample OricomgcompostMG_FD_108783 | JGI IMG/M metagenome (GOLD analysis project Ga0164242, IMG submission 108783) | Miracle-Growth compost microbial communities from Emeryville, California, USA - Original compost - Miracle growth compost (MG) ... | reverse complement strand
AGGTCCTCGAGCACCTGCTCCAGCGGCATCGGCTGCTCGATTGCAGTGAGTCGAAACAACGGCTCACACTGCAGGGTGACGGCAGTGACGACACCGAAGGCCCCGATCCCGACCCGTGCCGCCCGGTAGAGGTCGGGATCCGACGACGCCGACACATCGACAACCGACCCATCCGCAAGGACGAGCTGCAGGCCGCGAACCTGGGTTGCAATCCCGCCGAGCGCGGCGCCGGTGCCGTGGGTACCCGTCGAGATCGCGCCCGAGATCGTCTGAGCATCGATGTCACCGAGGTTGCTCATCGACAGGCCACGCGTCTCGAGCTCGACGTTCAGGCGATGCAGCGGAGTGCCGGCTCCGACGGTGACCAGCCCAGCCTCCCTGTCGACGGACACGATGCCGTCGAGATGATCGAGCCGGATCTGGATGTCCTCCGCCAGTGCGGCAGCGGTGAAGCTGTGACCCGAGCCGACCGCCTTGACGGTGCGGCCGTCGTCGGAGGCGCGTTCAAGGAGGTGCGACACCGCAGCGACATCCACCGGCGCGGCGACCTCGAGAGGCGTCGAGGACTGGTTCCGCCCCCAGTTGCGCCAGACCTCGTGACCCACAGCTGACCACCCTTCTTCGATACGTTTCGCGAATGGCTCTCGACGACCTCACCACGCCGGCTCTGATCGTCGACTCGGCTGCCCTCGACCGCAACCTAGCGACCATGTTGGGCGCATGGCCGGATCGCACCTTGCGACCTCACGTGAAGGCGCACAAGACCACGGGGATCGCGAGGCGACAGGCGGCGTTGGGTCACACCGGCTTCACCTGCGCGACCATCCGGGAGATCGAGGTGATGGCGGCCGCGGGACTGGGCTCGGACCTCCTGCTCGCCAACGAGGTGGTCGACATGCGCCGCCTCGGGCGGGTTGTCGACTCGGGGGCCCGGGTCACCGTCGCGATCGACTCGGAAGCGACCCTCGCCGCCGCGGTCGCCGGCGGCGTCGGTGAGGTGCTCATCGACGTGAACGTGGGCACCCCTCGGTGCGGCTGCTCGCCGGAATCGGCGGGCCGCCTGGCTGACCGAGCTCGCGCGGCCGGTCTGGCGGTTCGAGGAGTGATGGGTTACGAGGGTCACGTGATGTTCGTCGATGCCGAGCGCGAGCGGAAGGACCAGACGGACCAGGCGATGGGCCTGCTTGCCCGGGCTCATGCCGACGTCGGCGGAGAGATCCGCTCCGGCGGGGGCACCGGGACGTGGCAGACCAACCGAGAAGTCACCGAGTTGCAAGCAGGCTCCTACGCGCTGATGGACACCGAGTACCGCAAACTCGAAAACGTCCCGTTCGAGCAGGCGGCCACCGTCCTCGCGACCGTGATCTCGATAGGCGACGGCTGGGCCGTCGCCGATGCCGGCCTCAAGTCATTCGGGATGGATCACGGCAATCCCGGGCTGCCAGGAATGCTGGTCTGGTACTGCTCTGACGAACACGTCGTGTTTTCGGCCGGGGACGGCAGCACCCTTCCCGCGGTTGGGGACCGGGTGCGCCTCGAGCCGGCACACATCGATCCGACCTGCGCGCTGCACGAGCGGATGTTCGTCGTCGATGGCGACACGGTCATCGACGAATGGCCGGTCGACATGCGCGGCTGGTAGCTCTCCACCCGGGCCGCACCCGCCAGGCGAGCACCGCCATCACGATCGCGACCGCCCCACAGATCAACTGCAGGATGCTCGGCCCAACAAACGGTATTTGCACCAGCACCTCAACGGCGAGCGCGGTCGAAGCACCGATAACGGCATCCGCGGTCCACCTGCTGGCGCGCAGTGCGAGCGCCGCAGCCAGCAGCGACGGAAGCGCGACTGTCGCAAACAGCCAGACTCCGGGCACAGTCCAGTCTTGCCACCCGAACGGCAGATCCTTGTCCGGTGGCGTCGCAATGTCTGCGAGCAGCTGCCCCGTTCCTGCGACCGCGGCCATGCCGACGAGCCCTTCGACGCCGACGAAGACAGCGCGAAGCGGTCCGGGTGTTGTCGGCTCCGGTCGAGGTCCGCCAGGCCCCATGCTTCGAACACCTCCCCGTCCAACCTGCGACACGTCGCCAAGTCCGAACAGAGTCGAGTGTCATCGATCCGCGGCGAGTCCCGGATCAATGACTTCTGGCTCTACCCGATGGCGAACGACAACGTGTCAACTGGATTCACCAGGCGATCAGCGAGGTGACCCGATGAAGGCAGCAGTGGTCTACGAGTCGATGTTCGGCAACACAAGGAAGGTCGCTGAAGCAATCGGCGAAGCGCTCAGCCCGTACATGGACACAACAGTGCGCAACGTCGCCGCCAGTGAGGACGTTGACCTGACCGACCTTGATCTCCTCGTGATCGGCGGACCTACGCACGCATGGGGAATGAGCCGGCCGAGCACTAGAAAGGCCGCGGCAGAACAGGCCGCGGACCCCAAGCGCTCGCTGACCCTGGAGCCTGGCGCCTCAGGCCTGGGGCTTCGCGAATGGCTGGCCGCGCTCAACCTCGAGGGCGCGAAGGTCGCGGCATTCGACACCCGGATGGCAATGCCCGTCGCGTTCACCGGTTCGGCGGCGCGCGCCATCGCGAAGGCCTTGCACCGGCGTGGTGCCGACTTCGTGTCGTCGCGACAGAGCTTCCTCGTCACGAAGCGGAACGAGCTCGTGGCAGGCCAGCTGGAGCTGGCTCGTAACTGGGGCGAGGAACTCGCCGAGACGGTGAGCCGGACGGGCGTGTACGTGCGATGAGCACGACGACGCCGCTCAGCCGACCTGCCGGCTACCCGCTCCGCCTCGACGGCAGGTTCGATACGACGACGAGTCGCTGGCTCTGGCTCGTGAAGTGGCTGCTCGTCCTGCCTCATGCGATCGTCCTGTTCTTTCTCTGGCTCGCCGCGATCCTCGTGACTGTCGTCGCCGGGATCGCGATCTTGTTCACCGGTCGATACCCGCGACCGCTGTTCGACTTCGTGGTCGGCGTCATGCGATGGACGTGGCGTGTCGGCTTCTACGGGCTCAGCGCCCTCGGCACCGACAGCTACCCGCCTTTCAGTCTTGCGCCTGACCCGCACTACCCGGCCGACCTGGAGGTTGCGTATCCGGAGCGGCTGAGCCGCGGGCTGGTGCTCGTCAAGTGGTGGTTGTTGGCCATTCCCCAGTACGTCGTCGTATCGGTCTTCCAAGGTGGATGGGGTCTCGGCTGGACCGGCGGGCCCCGCGCCGCCGCCGGCATCGGCCTGATCTCGATCCTCGCGGTGATCGGCGCGGTGGCGCTCCTCGTCCGCGGCCAGTACCCGCCACGGATCTTCGACCTCGTGATCGGCCTCGATCGCTGGTGTTTCCGGGTGCTCGCCTACGCCCTGCTCATGACTGACGAGTACCCGCCGTTCCGTCTCGACACCGGCGAGTCCGATTCCGGATCGAGTTTGCCCTTGCGGGCGACGCCCAGCGCGAGATAGGCATTGAGAAGGAGTCTCAATATCTATCTGTCAGGGTGCTGCCTCGAGGACGAACGAGAAGAGATGACCCGCGATGTCTGAAAGCGAAAATCCGGCAATCCCCTCCCCCGAGCCGAAGGGTCACCGTCCGCGCACGAACCGGGACTGGTGGCCGAACCAGCTCGACCTCTCGGTCCTGCACAAGAACACCGCGGAGTCGAATCCGATGGGCCGCGACTTCGACTACGCGGCGGAGTTCACCAACCTCGACGTCGAATCGCTTCGCAAGGACCTCGTCGAGGTCATGACGACGTCGCAGGAGTGGTGGCCGGCTGATTACGGCCACTACGGCCCGCTGTTCGTTCGGCTCTCCTGGCACGCTGCCGGCACCTATCGGATCGCCGACGGGCGCGGCGGCGCCGGTCGAGGCCAGCAGCGGTTCGCGCCACTGAACAGCTGGCCGGACAACGCCAGCCTGGACAAGGCCCGACGGCTGCTCTGGCCCATCAAGAAGAAGTACGGCAAGGCGATCTCCTGGGCCGATCTCCTGGTCCTCGCCGGCAACGTGGCGATGGAGTCGATGGGGTGGAGGTCGTTCGGGTTCGGCTTCGGTCGCGAGGACGTCTACGAGCCCGAGGAGGTCTTCTGGGGGCCGGAGGACACCTGGTTCGGTGACGAGCGATATACCGGTGACCGGGAGCTGCAGGGGCCGGTCGGCGCCGTCCAGATGGGTCTCATCTATGTCAACCCGGAGGGCCCGAACGGCGATCCCGATCCATTGGCCGCAGCCCGCGATGTCCGCGAGACCTTCGCCCGAATGGCGATGAACGACGAGGAAACCGTCGCGCTGATCGCGGGCGGCCACACGTTCGGCAAGGCCCACGGTGCGGGCAACCCTGACTTGGTGGGCCCCGAGCCTGAGGGCGCACCGTTAGAACAGCTGGGCCTCGGCTGGAAGAACCAGAACGGAACAGGCAAGGGCGCAGACGCGATCACCAGCGGTCTCGAGGGCGCCTGGACCAACGAGCCGACGACCTGGGACAACGGGTTCTTCGACAACCTCCTCAACTACGACTACGAACTGACCGAGAGCCCGGCCGGCGCGAAGCAGTGGACCCCGAAGAACCCCGAGGCCCAGGGCACCGTGCCTGACGCGCACGACCCGAACCAACGCCACGCGCCGATGATGCTGACGACCGATCTGGCGCTGAAGGTCGACCCGATCTACGGCCCCATCTCCAAGCGCTTCCACGAGAACCCCGCGGAGTTCGCACTTGCGTTCGCGAAGGCTTGGTACAAGCTGCTGCACCGCGACATGGGCCCGGTCTCGCGATTCCTCGGCCCATGGGTCCCGGAGCCGCAGATCTGGCAGGACCCGGTGCCCACGGTCGACCATGCGCTGGTCGACGCGTCGGACATCGCGACGCTGAAGGGAAGAATCCTCGAGTCCGGCATGTCGATCTCAGACTTGGTCGGTGCTGCCTGGGCCGCCGCGTCCAGCTACCGCAACACCGACCACCGCGGCGGCGCCAACGGCGCCCGGATTCGGCTTTCCCCACAGAAGGACTGGGCGGCAAACAACCCGGCCCCGCTGGCAACCGTGCTCTCCGCACTCGAGCAGGTTCAACAGGACTTCAACGGCTCGGCCACGGGCGGCAAGAAGGTATCGCTCGCTGACCTGATCGTTCTCGGCGGGTGTGCGGCGGTTGAGCGCGCTGCCAAGAATGCCGGCATCGACATCACGGTGCCCTTCACACCCGGTCGCACCGATGCCTCCCAGGACGAGACCGACGTCGAGTCGTTCTCAGTGCTCGAGCCGAAGGCTGACGGGTTTCGCAACTACCTCGCCGGCGACTTCAAGGTCTCGCCCGAGACCCTGCTGCTCGACAAGGCATTCACGCTTTCGCTCAGCGCCCCGCAGATGACAGTGCTCGTCGGCGGTCTGCGTGTGCTCGGCGCCAACACCGGCGGGACAAAGCACGGAGTGTTCACCGACCGGCGAGACACCCTGAGCAACGACTTCTTCACTAGCCTGCTCGCCCCGGGCACGGAGTGGAAGACATCGGCCTCGGACCCGAACGTCTACGAAGGCTCGAACGGCACGACGGCAACCGCAGTGGACCTGGTATTCGGCGCGAACTCGCAGCTTCGGGCACTCTGCGAGGTGTACGCAGCTGACGACGCCAAGGAGAAGTTCGTGGCGGACTTCGTCGCCGCTTGGGACAAGGTCATGAACCTGGACCGGTTCGACATCTAGGGCGGGTGCACCGGAGCCTGCCGGACGGATGAGCAGGAAGGAGCGACGGTGATCATCGGCGAATAGGTGAGCATGCGACTTCGCCCAAGGGTCGGCCTGATCACCGCTGTTTCAATTGCGGCGATGGTGGTCTCACCCGCCGTTGCCCACGCAGCGAAGGGTGCGACCACCAAGAACGGCTGCGTCACCAGCGTCCCTGACCCAGGAACCAGCACCCCGGTCCGGATCTGCTACTCGCTGTTCGAGCCGGCAGGCGCATCGCCGTCGCACAAGGTGCCGCTGATCTTCCACAGCCACGGCTGGGGCGGGTCGCGAGAGACGAGCGCGACCTCGTCACAGATCAAGCCGTTCCTCGACGCGGGCTACGGCGTACTGTCCTTCGACCAGCGCGGCTTCGGTCAGAGCGGTGGGCACGCGCAGATCGAGAACCCGGCATTCGAGGGTCGCGACGTCGAGCGGCTCGTCGCCCTGGTCAGCCGGTTGAACTGGGTCGTCCAGGACGGGCCGGGCGACCCGCGGATCGGCGCGGTCGGTGGTTCCTACGGGGGCGGCTACCAGTTCGTCGGCGCTTTCCGTGAGATCACCGACCAGCACAAGCAGGTCTTCGACGCGCTGGCACCGCAGATCACCTGGTGGGACCTCAAGCAGTCTCTCGCGCCGTCCGGCGTCGCAAAGACCGAGTGGGCGACGCTCCTGACGGCAGCCGGCGTCTCCGCACTTCCGCAGCCCGTGCTCGCCGGCTTCGCCGAGTCCGCAGCCCTCGGCACGTGGAACGACGGGACCATCCCGGGCACCACCGACCTGAACAAGTTCTTCGCCAAGAACGGCCCGTCGTGGCAGGTCTCGCAAGGCCGCCACATCGACGTGCCGGTTCTGTTCGGTCAGGGCATCACCGATGAGCTGTTCCCGCTCGACCAGGGCCTGAAGAACTGGGCGTACGCCCTCACGCCGAAGGCGCGGCGGCACAGCATCTTCATCGGCTACAACGGCGGGCACGTTCTGCCCAACGCATTCCCGCAGTCGATCCAGCCCAGTGGCGACCCCTGCACCGCGAAGCTGACCCACGGAAAGGACTTCACCGCACTGACGGTCGAGTTCTTCAACCGATACCTCAAGCACCAGGATGTGCATCTACCCGGCCTGAACGCCTACCACCTGGCTACCGCGTCCGGCACGTGCACGACAACGAAGTCCGTCGTGCCAAACCGCACCATCTCGATCGGCACTGTCACGACGCCGGAGCTCGCCGGACCGCCGCTCGCAACCAAGATCGCTGACGGCCCGATTCGAATCGCCGGTACGCCGTACCTCACCGGTGCGGCGACCGCCCTCGGGGTGAACAATCGCGCGTTCTACGCCCTCGGCATCGGCACCAGCCCGCTCGACGCCAAGATCGTGCAGGGCGACATGTATCCCTGGAGCTCGGCCACACCCCTGAACGGGATGCCGGAGCAGGTCGAGCTGCCTTCAGTGGCAGTGAACGTGCCCCGCGGCCAGTCCCTGTTCCTGATCGCGGCCGCGACGAACGACATGTACGCCGGCTTCGGCAGCCGCACTCCGGGCGTGGTGATCTTCAACAACGCCAAGGTGCGTCTGCCGGTCGTCCGGTAGCGCGATCGCATGAGCCTGGATCGCCGCTCACTCCTGAAGGGCGCCGCCGTCGCCTCCGGGGCCGCGCTGCTCGGGTCGGGCGTCACAGGGCGGGCCGTCGCCGCGCCCTTCCTCAACATCGGTCCGATCGACACGCCCTCGCTCAATGCGGTTGCGGGGCGCTCACCGATCGAGCACGTCGTGTGCGTGATGATGGAGAACCGGAGCTTCGACCACTTCATGGGTTGGCTGCCCGGCGCGAACGGGATCGGGATCGATCTCGACGGCAAGATCGCCGACCACGAGCGATACGAGTCCTTCCGGTTCCGTGACCGCAGCGGGAAGACGCACGGCATCTTCAAGACCGACGTGCTCAACGCGTGCGGTGAGGCCGACCAGGACCACGGCTATGACGGCGGCCGGATCCAGTGGAACAACGGGAGGATGAACGGGTTCGTCGCGGACCCCCACAACACGACGTATGCGCTGTCCTACTACGCAGCGAGCGCCCGCCAGTTCAGCACACCGCTCGCCATGAACTACACGACCTGCGACAACTACTTCTGCTCCTACCTCGGCCCGACCTGGCCGAACCGCTTCTTTCAGCACTCGGCGCAGACCGACCGGCAGAACGACGACCTGCATCCCGACTGGAGCGACGCGGCCTGGGCGCCGAGTCCGGTTCCCTCGATCTGGGATCAGCTCAACAAGCCGGGTGGGCCGACCGGCCGGTACTACTTCAGCGACGTTCCGTTCCTTGCCCTTTGGGGGGCCAAGCACCTTCCGATCTCCGCGCCCTACCCCGAGTTCCTCGTCGACGCGGCGGCCGGAACCCTGGCGAACTTCACGATGGTCGAGCCACGCTTCGCGGGCGAAGGCCAGGGCATCACCAACGATGACCATCCCCTCGCTGACCTGCGCGGCGGCGACGCGTTCCTCGCCGAGATCTTCCACGCTCTGGCGAACGGACCGAAGTGGTCGAAGACGCTGCTCGTCATCAACTACGACGAATGGGGCGGTTTCTTCGACCACGTCGCACCGCCCATGGTGGCGCCCGGCAACCAGTTGCTCGACACACAGAACGTCGTCCGGGACCGCAAGACCAAGGAGATCACCAAGGTGCTCGCGGGCTTCCGGGTGCCATGCATCCTCGCCTCGCCGTACGCGAAGGGCAACCCGGACCGGCCGCGGATCAGCTCGTACGCCTACGACCACGCATCCGTGCTGCGGTTCGTCGAGTGGAACTGGAAGCTTCACGCCATGACACCCCGTGACGCGTCAATCCCCTTCGCCGGCGCCTCCAAGAAGCACCTGAGCAACCTTCGCTACGCGCTCGACTTCACCAACCCGAAACCGAGGGTGCCAGATCTCCCGCAACCATCGCCATTCCTCACCAGCGGTTGCGAAATCCCCGTGCTGCCCTCCGGGGGCATCGAACTCGGTACGGTCAGTGGGCCCGCTCGTCCGTCGTGGGATGCGCTCAAGCGATCCGAGCTGATCAAGGGTTGGATCTAGGCCTTGATCAGGCTCACGATCTCTGCGCGCGCCGGCTTCGCCTCCGGGATCGGCAGGATCGGATAGACATGCGGGAGCGTTGCCCCCTCTCGAACCGTGAGCTGTGCCCCGTCACGCTTCATCGCCGCGGCTAACGGCGCGATGTCCGCGAAGAAGATGTCGTGCGTCCCCATGAACGTGACGACCGGTGCGAGCCCGCTCATCCGCCCGAACATCGGACTGACCTTCGGATCCTGAGGGTTGAGGACGCCGGCGTACTGCAAGCCGCAGTAGCGCAAGCCGTCGATGCTCAGCATGACGTCGTACGGTTCGATCTCACGGGCCTTCGGTTCGCTCAACGTCACATCGAGCCATGGGCTGATCAGGATGATTCGTGCTGGTTGCTTGCCCCGGTCGCGCAACGCCTGCGCGACCGCAAGTGCCATGCCGCCGCCGGCGCTGTCCCCCATGACCGTCACGTGGTCGGTGCCGAACTGATCGATGGCGCGCTCGACGATGTCAGCCATCGCCGGCACCGTCTTGTCTGCTGTCTGCTCCGGGGCCAACGGATAGATCGGAACCGTGAAATGCGCCTGAGCCGACTTGGCGATCTCACTGATGAACCGCCAATGGAATGGCGAGATCTCGAACGTGTAGGACCCGCCGTGCAGGTAGACGACATGGTGGCGCGCCTGCACGTTTCGTGGTCTGGCGTCGAAGACCGTGATGCCGTCGACCGTGCCGGCCTGCACATCGAGAGCACGGGCGATCACCCCGGGCGGCGCCGTTCGAGGTGTCTTCGCTCGCGCTTTGTCGATCTGCTTCTGCATCCGCTCCGGGCCTTCCGGGCCCGTGGTCTTGCGCAGCAGGCGAGCGCCGACCTCGATGGCACGCAGCTGCCAGCTCATGTCCCCTCCGCGTGCACGCCGCTACGGTAACCGTCATGACGGGAGGACGAGCGCAGGCCTGGCGGGACCGCGGGTCACACTTCTCTTGGAGTCCGGCCGACGAGTCAGCACCGGCCGTTGACATCTTTCACATCGAAGGTGGGGACCCTTCCAACCCGACGGTGGTGCTGGTCCACGGCTTCCCGACCTGCAGCGTCGACTGGTTCGACCTCGGCGTCTTGCTGAGCGACCGGTTCCACGTCTGCGCCATCGACTTCCCTGGATATGGATTCTCGAGCAAGCCCGCCGGCTGGGGCTACAGCCTCGTTCGCGATGCCGAGCTGCTCGACCATTACCTCGCCGTGGTGCTCGGCAAGGAGTCGGCTGTCGTCGTCGCACACGACCGTGGCACCAGCGTCTCCCTGCTTCATACGATCAACGCGGCCGCCGGACAAACCAAGACGAGCGTCGACCACCTGATCCTGACCAACGGCAACATCTATCTGCCGTTGTCCAACCTCACCGACTTCCAGCGTCTCGCGCTGGATCCTGCGACGTGGCCCACCGTCATGGAGGTCATGACCCCGGCCATGCTCGCTGCCGGGATGGGCATGCTGACGTTCACACCACCTCGCGGCGCCGGCGACCCTGAGGTCGCAGCGCTCGAGGCGACGTTCGCTCACAACGATGGCGTGAGCGTGTTGAACGAGACGATCCAGTATCTCGTCGAGCGCGCCGAGAACGAGACCGAGTGGCTCGAGCTGCTCGGGAAGCTGGACACGCCGACCTCCATCATCTGGGGCATGAACGACCCGGTGGCGCCACCTCGTGTTGCGCTGCACGCCTGGGACGACTTCCTGATGTTCAAACCCGGGCAGAATCGGGTCTATCTCGTACCAGACGCGAACCACTACATCCAGAACGATCGGCCCGACGCGTTGGCTGCGGTGATGGCACACACGCTCGACCCGGGAAGCGATGCGGCACCGGGCCCGATCGCGCCGGAGAAGGGTGCGCCGGTTCTCATCGACAGCTCTCGCGAACGGATGCCGAAAGGCACCGACGTACTCAGCTGAGGACGCCGATCACTTCTCTGCCGTATTGGTCCAGCGCCTCGACCGCGTGATCGACCGAGTCTCCGGGGACGCCGACTCCATTCCACGTCACGCCGATCTCAGCGAGTCGGGCAAGCCCTTCGAGCTGCGCACCGGCGTCGAACGACGCGGTGCCAAGATCTCCGCCTTCCCGAGTCATGAACGAGACGTCGATCGCCGAGCGGTCACGCCCGGCTGCGTCGACCCGCCGCCAAAGGTCGTCGAGCAGCCGACTCAGGTCTGCTGTCGTCTCGAGAACCGTCGTCTTCGCCGTCGCCGCGAGGGAGGCGGGAGCCGGGAACGGGTTCCAGCCGTCGCCGAAGTCGGCAACGCGCTGTCGCGCCCGAGCGCCATTGCCCCCTACCCAGATCGGCACGAGCGCGGGCTTGGGGTTCGCGGTCTGCCCCACCGCGGAGAAGGTTGAGCCCTCGAAGGCGAAGTTGTCGGTGGACCAGATGCCTTTGATGACCTGAATCGCCTCGTCGAACAAGTCGTTTCGCGAGTCGAAGTCCACGCCGAGCGCTCGGTACTCGGCCTTCATGTAGCCGACGGCCGCCGACAACGTGAACCGCCCGTTGGACAGCGCATCGATCGTGGCGATGGCCTTCGCAACGATGAACGGGTTTCGATACGGCAGGACGACGATGTTGGGGATCAGCCTGATCCGCTCGGTGACCGCTGCGATGAAGGACAGGGCCGCAAACGGATCGAGCGCATCGTGCCCGCCCGCCTGGAGCCAGCGGTCCGATGGCGCCGGGTGGTCGGTGAACCCGATCCCATCGAATCCGGCCGCTTCCGCCGCCTTGGCGAACCGGATCACCGCATCCTTGGAGACGAACGCCGGGTCGTACGGATGCTTCACCAGCGGGTACGT
>Ga0164242_10007842_pt1 | contig 11642 bp, 9 predicted proteins | sample OricomgcompostMG_FD_108783 | JGI IMG/M metagenome (GOLD analysis project Ga0164242, IMG submission 108783) | Miracle-Growth compost microbial communities from Emeryville, California, USA - Original compost - Miracle growth compost (MG) ... | reverse complement strand
GGGAAGGCTTTCAAGATACATCCGAGCATGGGCCATTGGGAGTGATTATCTAGGTACCGAGGTAGGGTAGGTCGTGAAATAATGTGATTCAAGGGCCCTTCCAGTGTTCATTTTGACGCTGGCGCGCACTGGATAGCAGGGGGTTGTTGTAGTTTCGGGTGTAATATCAGGCATCAGTGCCTAAACAAGGAATAGAAAGACCCAACGACTGGCTTGTGAGTCACCTAGAAATTACAATATCGAGGGGCTGGTCTTAGTTATGAAGCCACACCGCTTCCATCCTGGCGCCTCGCCGCAGCTGCCTAAAACTCAATACATCGTCGACGGAGGAGGCTGGAAGCCGTGATGTTGATCGTCCGAGCTTAAAGCGAGGAACTATTTGTATTTAAGTGGTCAGATCTGCTACTTTTTATGAATCGATCTGGCTACCCCAGGTCTTCGCTGGTCACCCTGCAACTTTCAGGAGAATCTGACCCACATTCACCATGCCCGCTTCCTCTGCTCGATCCGCTAGTGAGGATGATAGTTGCGATCGGAGCGTCCCCGAAGACAGCGAAGGAAGTTCCGACGAAGGTGAAGCCTTTGAGTCGCTCCGCCACATTCTGGAAAACCAGACTCATCTTTTCACGTGTGGGGGGGTGATTCCTATCCGAGGCCTTGAGGAGCCGTCTAAATCTCCATCTTCGGGCGGAGAAGTACCCCAAGGGGACGCACCACCGTCGCCTCAACCTGATGAACAACGAAAGAGCAATCCCATCACTATTCGCTGGGATACCGACCTCGCCGCGGACGACCAAGCTACTCATTGTGCAAAACTCACCCTACCCTTGGACCCCGGAGCTGAGGCAGACCTGGACCGGCTCGTCCGCAATTCCCAGCCCGCTACCTTTGGTCTCGGTGGCCAAGATGTCTACGACGAGAGCTACCGCAAGGCTCTCAAGATGGACACAACCGCATTTTGCACCACATTCGACCCTTACTCGCTGGGTATTATTGACGCTATAGCCCAAGTTCTGTTGCCGAGCGTCATAGACTCCAACACCCATCGCGCTGTCCACGCCGAGCTGTACAAGCTCAACGTGAGTGCAAAAACCTATGAACCCTAAACATAATTATTGCTAACGGGTCGCGCATAAGGTGTATTCGGCCCCCTCTGGGAGGTTCAAGCCACATGTTGACACTCCCCGCTCCCGGAACCAGTTCGGATCTCTCGTGGTTTGCCTCCCCGTGGAGCACGAAGGTGGCCAACTCAAGGTCCGCCACGAGGGCAAGGAGATGACTTTTGACTGGAGTACCAGCCGAGATGACTCGGACCACGCAGGCATCCGCTGGGCTGCGTTCTATAGTGACTGCGAGCACGAGGTTCTTGAGGTTACCAGCGGTCATCGAGTTACTCTAACCTATAACTTATACGCCGTTCGCGGGGTAGGACGTCTGACAGGGGTATCTCCGACGCTTGATCCCACCCATTTGCCTCTATACCAGGCAATCGAGGCTATGCTAGGCCAAGATCCTTTTGGTGGCCAAGGTGAGAGTTACAATTGTATTTAGGTTTTCCTTATAATGCACCTTACTAACCTTAGCTTGAATATAGGTGGTGTACTTGGCTTCTGGTGTTCTCACGTCTACGCCTATAACCATAAGACAGAGACGCCCCTACCGGATACACTCAAGGGTGTTGATGCAGTACTCTGGGAAAGTTTCCAAGCGCTGGGCCTTGAAACTAAGATTGCACCAGTCATCGAACTAGACGATTACCAGCGAGAGTGGTATTTGGAGTGGTACGAGAAACCCCCTCCCCCTAGACGGGATCCCTGGGGTGCCATTGAAAAGGGATATGAAATGCCAGCTGAATTGCCATCTAAATGGGTTATCGGGCGCGGGTTTGGCGTCTATCGTGACGACGGCTTAGAGATAGATACTCTCGAGCAATTTCACCATCTATACGAGAGCTGGGGCGATTTTAGCCCCCATCGTATTCGGTGGCTTACGAGACCAGGGAAGTCCGACATGCAATTGTTGTACACGGCGGTAAGCAGTATCTCCAAGTTCCACTTCGATATATTCGACTAACGACACATCGCAGTACGGGAACCAAGCCAGCGTGGGCACTATTTACTCTTCCTGTGCCATCCTAGTGAATATTAAACCGAGCACCTGAGATGAAGGAAGTAGACTCGTTGCTTGTCGGATAGAACGGCAATGTCGATGCGAGTACCGGCGTTGATTGAAGAAGGAGTATGGAAATCGCAGCACCTATTAGGAAGCTTAGTGAGGGGCCTAAAGCCTAGCACATGATAGTTTTTGTTCTTCGCCCCTCAAATGCTAGAAAAGGAAGTAGAAATTCACATTCTATGCCCCATCGACCAACGACGAATGAACTTCTTTCCCAGTAACCCTCTGGGATCCTCCCAACCCTGCAGAATGACTCGTTCCTCCCGTGTTCCCCGAACACCGACGGAAGGGAACTCTCCTCGGAAAGTCATGGTTGAGCCGGACACACTACGATTTCGGGGCGTTGCGCATGCTCCGCTGATCACCGACGCCGATCTCTCCTCGCGACGGATGCCATCCCTATTCCATGAAGAAGGATGGCCTCCGAGTGGGGATTGCGGGCGAATTGTGGAGAAACCTCGTCAATTTGAAGCCGCGAGTGATTCGGTTCAGGGGCTTCGGTACCCGGCTCGCAGCCTCCGAGATCTTTCTGGAAGTATACTCTGGGGTTTGATATGGAACCCCACACCTCCCCCAATCCAAACTGAGAGACTATTTGGACGGGTATTTATCCGCGAAGCCTAAGATGGTGTCCAGTTTAAAGGGACTCTGTACAAATGGACTATCCGTCTGGCGATCGACACGCACTTGAGGGTTTTGTTGCGCAGGATCCGGGGAAGGTTGGTTGAGATCGACTGCAAATCCTAGCGTTCATTTGTGCCCGACAGAACTTCCCGTCTTCACTTTATCCACGATTATAATATCACTGCTCTCTTCGGATACCTAGCCTATATGCCGTCTCCGTATGCAATGCTCGACCCGGAATTTTCGTTCCCCAGATGTCGATCTAGAAACATTTTCATATATGAGGAGAGCGGGAGTAAGCACACATTCTTCCCGCCTTAATCTATTCCCAGGTATCTGGTGACAATGACATCTAGTGGACCAACCGGGAACTATTGAGTCACTTGATATTCTTAATAGAGCTGTCCCGCCACCTCTTGGCACTTACCTGGAACCTAGATTGAACGCCGGCCTCAAGATTTTGGAGTCAAGTGCGACTGCAAGGTCATTAGAGCAACCCCTTGAGATTCATCCTACCGCCCAATATGAAATACCTCACTCTGGGCACAATATTGTCCTCCGGCCTGGTCCAGCTCACCACGGCGCACTCTCACATCGCCTACGTCCTCATCAATGGCCTCCTATACCCCGGTTACGACCCCAAGGGCGATGTTCCAAACCCAGACAACGTAGTTGGATGGTCTACCTCTGTCAGCGACGACGGTTTCGTACCGCCGTCCAACTACAGCACCACAGACATCATCTGCCACCGCGACGGTGCTCCCGTCAAAGGTCACGCTCCCGTCCGGGCGGGCGACAAGATCCACCTCCAGTGGAACGGGTGGCCAGAGTCGCACCACGGCCCCGTCCTCTCGTACCTCGCCGAGTGCGGTCCTGCCAGCCCGAACGGCACAGATGATGGCTGCGCCAGTGTCGACAAGACCAAGTTGTCCTTCTTCAAGATCGACAACAGCAGCCCCGCGTTTGTTGGTGAGGGCGATGGCCCGCCGGGTGATTGGGCGACCGACGTGCTCATCTCCCACAACAACAGCTGGTTGCTCGAGGTGCCACCAACGTTGAAACCAGGACCGTACGTGCTGCGCCACGAGCTTATCGCGCTGCACTACGCCAACAAGCCCGACGGAGCGCAGAACTACCCACAGTGTTTGAACCTTTGGGTTATGCCGCCCAATGGCTCTAATATCACGACCGGCGCGGTGGCCAACATCGGAGAAGGGCAGGGTGTGTCGGCACAAACACTGTACAAGGAGGATGACCCCGGTGTAGAAATCAATATCTACGAGAACATGACGACATACGCCATCCCCGGACCGACGGTAGTGAGCGGCGCTGCGCCAATACCGTTGATTAGCCAGGCGAAGAGCATATCCATGGCCAACGGGACTCCCGTGTCGATATCGGGCTCAACAGCGGCTCCGTTCCCTGCCTCAGCGCCCACGGGAACGCCTGCGGCGAGAGACTTACCCTAACTGCGTGCCTTGCCGCAAAGGAGACCGTCATAAATAGGTGTCGGTGATTCACGCGATGGAAGGAGGCTCTTTTTTAGTGTACATACTTTTAACCACATGGAATTTCTCCGGGAGAAACCTGTCGATACTGTACATGAATGTGAACTATAGATAGAATTGTTCATAAATCAACCATGATTACTTCGTAGTCGTCCTAGACCCTGCGACCATCACCTCCTCAATGGCGACAGCACTTTCGAGCAGATAACGATCATCCGCACATCCGCCATGTCCCAGACCTCTGTCGGGTGCCGCGTAAGACTGGGGCACACGTTGTGTCATTTCAACATCGGTGACACTCAGAGCGAACAAGGGCTTTGCTAATCGGGTCGCTACCCAATTCCCAAAGGATTTGTGTAAGATGGAGACGGAGAAGTTCCAATCCTTGCCTTAGCCTGAGGGGTAACCCGAGAGGCTAGAATTTTCCACCGCTCAAGTTGGGGAATGTTAGATCAACAAAACTTTGGCGGAGAACATTCACCCGAAGTGTACAGTAACTGGTCGTTAACGAAAACTCATTAAACACAGCGAGCAATAAGCCGACACTGACCCCGAGAGTTTTGGGGATGCTCAGTATCGTGGCATTAGCCCCAGATTGGATACTCTGGCAGCAGCTTCCAACATATCACAGACAATGCGGATCCTAACCTTAGCACTGTTGGCGCATGCCGCCGGGGCGTCGTCGGTCTCCTATCTGGCTAAGATGGCAGACTCGTTCATGAGCCATGGGGTCAACAAAGTCTCCGGCTATGGCGAAGCGACCCTTTATAAAGGATTTGAAGAGGCATATAGAGTCACCGGCAATAAAGCGATAATCCCCTGGTACAAGAACCAACTCGACGGTTCAGTGGTACTGGAGAATGGCACGATTGTTGGCTGGAAGGATGGATTCTTCTCCCTTGACGCGTACCGTATCGGCAACTGCTTCCTCTGGTGGTACGAGCGAACCGGCGAGGCCAAGTACAAGACGGCCGCAAGGACCATCCGCAGCCATATGGACAGGCACCCGCGGACACCCTCGGGTGGGTTCTGGCATCGCGACCCGTCATACCCAAACCAGATGTGGCTGGACGGCATCTTCATGGCGGACTCGTTCTACGCGCGGTGGACGGCCGCCTTCGACGCCCGCAACCGGTCCGCCTGGGACGACGTCGCGCTCCAGTACGATCTTATCGAGGCGCACACGCGCAATAAGACGACGGGATTGCTCGTCCACGGCTACGACGAGAGCAAGGTTGCCGTATGGGCGGACCCCGTCACGGGTGCGGCGCCGCTCGTATGGGGTCGGGCCCTGGGTTGGTACTTCTTGTCTCTAACCGAAGTCATCCCGCTGTTTCCTACGTGGCACCCGGCGCGAGCGAGGCTCACGAGATATTTCATCTCGATTGCGGCGGCGCTGAAGAAGACGCAGGATTCCTCCGGGGGTTGGTGGCTCGTCATGAACGATCCGTATCCGGGGATGAAGGGCAATTACATCGAGAGTAGCGAGTCAGCAATGTTCACGTACGGATTCCTGATCGGGATGCGGCTAGGGCTGCTTGACAAGCGCGAGTATCTCAGGCCTGCGAGAAAGGCCTACAACTGCCTGACCTCTCGGTTTATCACAGAGAATGCTGATGGGACTATCAACTGGGAGGGGACGGTCAAAGTTGGGTCTCTAGGCAGCAACGGGACGTTCGAGGTAAGTTCCCATCCCGCTCAATTGTCTGAAGCGCGCTCCTAGGCAGACGGATAACTCACACGAAAGTAGTACTATATCTCGATTCCAACACAACAGAATGATACAAGAGGAGGCGGTCCATTCATGCTAGCCGCGGCAGAATGGGAATCCTGGGTGGAGAAAGTGCCTCACGAAATTTAGTTTATTAGCGTTAGGATCGCCTAAATTTTAGGCAGGCTTATCTCGTGCGGTAGCTAACTTACCTTGGTAGGAGGCGTTAGTAAGCTCGTTAACTCGCAGATATCCCTGTGATTTAAGGTGCCTTAAATGGTTGCCTGGCGAGCGCCATGTTTTGAAACCCCTATCGTCAGGCAAACACTGTCGCGCCCGAACCGAATGGCAACTATAAAATGAGAGTATAGATCTGAAGCATCGACGTCCCAAAATATACTTCCTTACTGATAATTTATCCCAAGCATCTCGTACTTTAACCAGCAACCTTTGTGATCACCATGGACCAGTTTCTCATCGACAATGCCTCTCGGTACCAATCTCTTGTTAGTGCCTTCAAGCCTGCAGCGAAGGCCGGCCAAGGAAAAGGAAATACGACCACAAACCCGGATATGGTCGTGAGCACTAGGATAAGACCAATCCTAGCTGATGAGTCTAGCTCCGGCCTCGTCCCCGGTGTGTTCACCCGCAACGCTGAGGACGGAGTTGTGGATGTTCACGAGCTCCGGAAGACGGTCAAAGGGCAGCCAGCGTTGAATGTAATGACGTTTCTTATCCCACTCTGTGGGGCCGGGCCGTGAATATTGAGCTGATACTTTTGGTCCTACCTTAGTCTGGGAAATTCCAAGTCGACCGGGCTTTTGGGCCGGATGACAGCACCGAGCAAGTGTTTCAAGCTGTTGTACAACCCCTCGTGCCCTGGGCCTGGGGAGGTGGTGTGGGTATTATGTTTGCTTATGGGCAGACAGGATCGGGTAAGACGTTTACGGTGAGCGGCCTTGAACGTCTTGTGGCCGAGCTGTTGTTCGACGGCGATCTCGAAGGAGAGCGGAAGCTCTTTGTTTGTATTATTGAGCTGGCAGGCAATTCTGCGTCCGGTAAAATGCCACCGTCTTCTTCCTCCGCGTCCTACATCCCGACCATATTGAGTTGAGACTGGCCATTGCTAGTATCTTCGCCAGGCTAACTTTGACTCAAGATCTCCTTAACTCCCGCAAGCCCATCTCGATTCTAGAAGACTCTTTTGGCACTACTCAACTAGCTGGGGCCATGGAGCATCACATTACTAGCAAGTCCACCCTGCTTGACGCCATTGAGGAGGCAACCTCTTTCCGGCGTACAGCCCCGACACAAAAGAACGATACCTCATCGCGATCCCACGCTATCTACCGCATCCGCATCGAGAACCCAACCATTGCCTCTGCCGAGGACGGATTCCTGTACCTCATCGACCTCGCCGGCTCCGAAGCCGCCCGGGACATCACCTCCCACACCGCCGACCGCATGCGCGAGACACGAGAGATCAACGCAAGCCTTTCCGTCCTAAAGGACTGCATCCGCGGCCGTGCTGCCCTAGACCCCTTGTCCGTAGCGGGCAAGTCATCGGCGGCCGCCAAGAAGCAGCTGCACATCCCCTTCCGGCAGAGCGCTCTAACCAAGGTGCTAAAGCCTGTCTTTGACCCGGCTGGACTGCGGAGCTGCAAGACCGTGGTGCTGGCGTGCGTGAATCCGTGTCTTACCGACGTAGCTGCTAGCAAGAACACGCTGCGCTACGCGGAGATGCTGCGTGTCGTCGTGCCTCGGGCGAAGGCGCTAGAATACGACTCCCGGTCGCCCAAAACATGGTCGAACGACCAGGCTAGGGAATGGATTGACAAGAACGTGAGTCTTTCATCGGGGGGGATGAGAGAAATGCCTTGAAACTTTGCATTCTTCAATTTTTGCTAACATGAGGCCCCCATGCATAGTCTGGCACGCCTGCTATTTCCTCTGCCGTAGTTGCGCCGTTTGAATCTGGAATCCAGCTCCTCCGACTGCCTGCCCCCGAGTTCATGACCCGCTGCCTCAAAACGGCCGGCGTGTCGCCTGAACACGCGGCAGCGTTCCGGTCGAAGCTATGGCAAATGCACGTCGACTCTCAACACCCACGCGCTCCCGGCGCCCGTAGCGCTGGTGATAGCACCGGGGACGCGGCTAAGAGCGCGCCGCCTCGGCTGGTTGAAATGCTCTCGTCAAGTGAGGACGCGGATCCCAGATCCGCAGATGTGCCGTTCAAACAGCGGATCCGTCCGGGGATGGTCGTCCGGTGGACTCCGCCGGGGCGTTCCCAGATACGGGCCCCAGGAGGGCTAGACATGGCTGTTGTATTGTGTCCGCAGTCGGCAGCCGGCGCGGCAGCGCGCAACTTCCGAGGGGAGCTGGTCAATGAGCACGGAGCGACGAGCGGAGAGGGTAAAGGGGAGAGAGAACCACTGACCTACCTTTGCGCACTAGTGCTCCCGAGCGTTCTGCCCGAGGCTTATGAGATACATTTGTGGCGGCAGGCTGTCGTGGACGTGGATTCCATGGAGGCTGAGGTACTGCTTGAGTACGATGTAGCTACAAGATACTACTTCATGAAGATTTGAGCTTCATAGATTATATGTTGGAGGGGCGGGACGCAGAGGAGTGCTTATCTAAGAGGTTGAAGGATACCGTCTGGCAGTGAAGTCATGGAAGAGCGTGAATGATGCTTAGAGAGGAATGCCTGATTGGTGGCCATCAAGGAGTTTCGTATCCATACTTGTCTCAGGGGCCGAACACGCCGGTCATTTTAAGTACGTTGACCAGCTTCATGCAGCCGCGTGCACTGAGCAATTGCTTCCAATTCTTTTCCAAATTCAGCACAAATGATGCTTTCCGCCTTGGATATTTCCGAATTGTTTTAGATGGTCATCGAACGAGGCGGCCGTGAATTTTCGTCTGTAATGAAGAGGTGGCCGGCAGGACTTCTCACACCCAACGCAGTGAAACCCCCATTCCAACTTTTGCAATGTTCTGCTCAACCACGGCACACGGACAATTGCCACAAATCGAAGTGGATTTCCTGACTGTGCATCAAAGGGGTCCAATGTTCGAGGCTGTCGCATGCGGCCTCTGCTGGATCCGGATTGCTGCACTGCTGCCACCCTTGCGTTGTATGCCTGAAGCTTCTGGGCCTCCATGTCCGCCACGTATTTGTTCATGGCGCTTAACGATCCGTGAAGTGAAATGCCGGCACGAAGAGCGGATCCATAGTCGACCAGGACGGACGGAGCACCAACCTTCTTCTCGTTTGGCGAGTAGATGCCACGTATGACTCTCATGTGTGGCAATGTGCTGATGATCCGGCTATCCAGTCCAAACTTCCAGGTCGCACGTCTTGGTGACAGTGGTAGATATAGCCTGTCCTGCGACAAGCAGAGGAAGCAAACCCGTTTGCAGGTGAGAAGATAGAGGTAACCTCCGAAGTCGCCACACTGTTCGCATCCCGGCGTGCACAGTTTCTCGTATAGAGTTGTATAGGTAATCCACCTGCCGGTTTCGATGCTTAGAATCCCGCGTAGTGCATTTAGTGCATGTGTGTTGATAGCTTTGTATTGGGGCAGGGAGTTCACCAACTCTAAGGCGCGTCTGTTGACCCGTGTAAAGTCCGTGAGAGTGCGCAAGTCGAGTTGGGATAGAATCTCCTGCAGTAACTCGGGAGGGAGAGCATCGAGGACACCCACATTCGCCCTTGGCGGTAGGCGGAGGCACCCAGGCTCGGGCTGAGAGTTGGGGGAGGGTAGGTTGTCGTCCAGGGTGTGATCGTTGAGATTCAGACGAGGATAAGTTAGATCGTGAAGTCGGTGGACCAGTGATTGCTCTTTCATCTTGAATATTCTTCGTCGTTTAAGAAGAGGGCGCAAGGTGAGAGAGTACTTGCTGGTGTGTTGCGGTGAGAAACTGAGTCGTTGCACGTGATGCCCGGTTTAGGCCTGACCATACGCCCTGCGACTGATACATCGGCACGTCTTTGATCCAAATTGGACTCATCTTGTGCAACAAGAGCCTACCCCATCTGGATTATCTGGCCTGGGAGGATCCGGTCCTTGAGAGGCCGTTCCTCAACTCCCTGATCCGTTCGATTGCGGAGCTAAAACTATCTAAAGCCCGCGTTATGGAGGATTTCGAAGTTCAGATTCCCGTTCTGGCGCATGGCTGCTGCGGTCTCCGGATATTGAGATGGAGCTGGTCGAGAGTGGCTGAGGGTAATGTTAGACTGCCGACGCCAACAGTGGCGACCAAGTTCTTTGGACGATCCACGAGAAGGCCGGCCTTCCGAACGCAAACATCTACACGACGCTCGGCGCGCCTCGCAGGAAGGGAGAGTCGATATTTTTTTCGCTTATCCACCAACATTCTCCGGCTGTGTGCCCCGACGCTAGAGGCATTAAAATGGCGGCATTTCCATGATGTTTCGAAGTCAATACACTTTAATCCCGGGTTATGGAATTCCCCCGCCTTCGAGTACTTGACCTCGGACTGAGTATGAAACTCGAAAAACGCCTGGCAAAGGCTCTTCTCAGGGTCACCTTTCCGGGTTGGGGAGCGATACGGAAGACAGATCCCGTAATCTCCCAATGTCTAGATAAAATTGGACGTATGCGGTCGCTCGAGGAGTTTGTTTGAGGGGAACTCTTGGAACCTCTAAGATACGCAGCAACTCGATTTCCTCAGCATCTCTTCTCCTCTCTTCTGCTATTCTTTTCCTACCAATCCTTAGCAGTAGCTTTTACTAAGACTAATAGAGAGTTACTAAAAGCAATTAATAAAATAAATAAACATAGAATGACTTGTTACAGGAGGGTCTTGAAGATAATGGAGGCAGATTAATTCGACAGGCTAAGGACGCTAGGTACGTAAGCTTCCTCGTAAAGCACATATGAAACGAGGCTCTAGATAAGTGACAAATTAAATGTAGCAAAGAGAAGAAGGGTCATTACAGGTATTTACTGTGTCTTATATCTAGTTTTTAGTAATATATAGGTAGGTGGCCATTTCTTGACTCTAGAGGGCCTGAATCGGCCCCCTTTTTAGAGCTCTCGCAAAGAGTTGACATTTTTCTTTAGGACTCTACCAACTTGCAGCAGCACACAACCTACATATCTAAACAAAGTCCGATAGTTCTCTTGAGCATTGCTTGAGTAGTGCCTAAGTAAACTTGAGCAAAGCAACAAGAGGTGTTGTAGGCAACTAGAGGTGAGCAAGGGCAACTCTCAGGAAATGCAACAAAAGCACCTATGCCGCCAAATCGCTCTGACAATATCTATGATTATCTACCACCCGCACGGCCCTCCCGACATATCTCACAGGCGTGCCTTGGGCGCAGTTAAGTCTGCCACGATGCCCTTATACCTCGCATAGGCATCCACTTCTTGGTCAAAGTTCAGCAGCCACGCTTCCCTAATCAAATGCAGAGATTCGGGATTTTTCCAGATGCTGTCCCAGCTGGCCTTGTGCCATCTGTCCCTTGTCTTTGGGCCCATAGCCTGGGCTTTGTGCACTCTCTCGTACCTAAGCTTCTCGTAAGCCCTCACAGCGAGGGGGATATTGCCCTTCCCGCTTAGCTCCAGGCAGACGGCCAGTGCTGAACCGTCTTCAAT
>Ga0164242_10007840_pt1 | contig 11643 bp, 10 predicted proteins | sample OricomgcompostMG_FD_108783 | JGI IMG/M metagenome (GOLD analysis project Ga0164242, IMG submission 108783) | Miracle-Growth compost microbial communities from Emeryville, California, USA - Original compost - Miracle growth compost (MG) ... | reverse complement strand
TCACCAGCATCACCTGGCCCAGCACGCCGTTGACGAAGCCCGGCGACTCGTCGGTGGACAGCGTCTTGGCCAGCTCCACCGCCTCGTCGACGGCCACCGGCTCGGGCACGTCGGTGGCGTGCAGCAGCTCCCACACCGCGACCCGCAGGATCGCCCGGTCCACCGCGGGTAGCCGCTCCAGCGTCCAACCCTGCAGGTGTGCCGAGATCAGGTCGTCGATGTGTGCCGAATGCTCGGTCACGCCGTCGGCGACGGTGATGGTGTACGGGTTGAGAGCGGACACCTCGGGGTCGCCGTCGGCGATGGTGCTGCGCAGTGCCGCGGCCTCGGCCGGGGAGATTCCCCGGGCCTCGGCCTCGAAAAGCAGGTCGACGGCGCGCTTGCGCGCCTGATGGCGACCCTTGTCAGAACGTCGATCAGGCATGGACCCGGATACCCGCGCCGTCAGGAGTTGACGCGGCTGATGTAGCTGGCGTCACGGGTGTCCACCTTCAGCTTGTCGCCGGTGTTGATGAACAGCGGCACCTGGATCTCGGCGCCGGTCTCCAGGGTGGCGGGCTTGGTGCCGGCGTTGGAACGGTCGCCCTGCAGGCCGGGCTCGGTGTGCGCGACGACGATCTCGATGCTGACCGGCAGTTCCAGGTACAGCGGCGCCCCGTTGTGGAATGCGATCTGCACGCCGAGGTTCTCCAGCAGGAAGCCGGCGGCCTCCCCGACCAGGGCCTCGGACAGCGGGTGCTGCTCGAAGTCCTCGGAGTCCATGAACACGAAGTCGCTGCCGTCGCGGTACAGGTAGGTGGCGTCGCGCCGGTCGACGGTGGCGGTCTCCACCTTCACACCGGCGTTGAAGGTCTTGTCGACGACCTTGCCCGACAGCACGTTCTTGAGCTTGGTGCGCACGAAGGCCGGGCCCTTGCCGGGCTTCACATGCTGGAACTCGGTGATCTGCCAGAGCTGGCCCTCGATGTTGAGGACGAGGCCATTTTTGAAGTCGGCGGTCGATGCCACGGTTGGTACTGCTCCTAGCTCTCTGTGATCTACAGGATGGCCAGTTCTTTGGGGAACCGGGTAAGTAACTCTGGTCTGGGTGCCTTCTCGCTGCCAACGACCAACGTGTCCTCGATCCGGACACCGCCCTGGCCAGGCAGATAGACACCGGGCTCCACGGTGACGACGGAGCCAGCAAGCAGTGTACCGGCGGCCGTGGCGCCGATTCCCGGCGCTTCATGGATCTGCAGGCCGACGCCGTGCCCGAGCCCGTGCGAGAAGTTCTCGCGGTAGCCCGCATCGGTGATGACCTGCCGCGATGCCAGGTCGACCGCGGCCAGGTCGGTACCCGGCTGCAACGCGTGCCGGCCGGCCCGCTGGGCGGCGGCAACCAGGGCATAGATATCGCGCTGCCACTGCGCCACCGGCGACAGCACGAAGGTGCGGGTCATGTCCGAGTGGTAGCCGCCGACCAGCGCACCGAAGTCGATCTTGACGAAGTCCCCCGCGGTCAGCACCGCGTCGGTGGGCCGGTGATGCGGCACCGCCGAATTCGCCCCGGTCGCCACGATGGTCTCGAAGGACACCCCGTCGGCCCCGTGCGCCAGCATCCGGGCCTCCAGGTCGTTGCGCACCTCCTTTTCCGTACGCCCCGGACGCAACCCGCCGGATTCCACCAGTTCCATCAGCGCCGCATCGGCGGCCTCGCAGGCCAGCCGCAACAGGGCGATCTCCCCGGCGTCCTTGATCTCGCGCAGCGTCTCGACGGTGCCGGGCGCGCGCACCAGTTCGGTGCCCTCACACAGCGCGAGCAGCGCCGCATGCAGGTCGACGGTCATCACGTGGCTTTCGAACCCGAGCCGCCCGATACCGCCGTCGGCGGCCTCGCGCACCAGGTGCGCCGCGCAGGCCCGTTCGATGACGATGCGGGCGTCGGGCGACTGCGCCGCGGCCTGGGTCCGGTAGCGCCCATCGGTGGCCAGCACCGGCGTTTCGTCGTCGACGCGCACCAGCAGCGCCGCATTCGAGCCGGTGAACCCGGACAGATAACGCACGTTGACCAGGTCTGTTACCAGAAATGCGTCGAGTTCGGCGGCGGCCAACATCCGACGCAATCGCTCCCTGCGCTGGGAAATCGTCACGACATGTGACGCTACTCGCTAGGCTGTGCCCCCATGAGTAAGTGGTTGCTGCGCGGGATCGTCCTTGCGGCGTTGATGGTCGTCATTCGGTTGCTGCAGGGCGCAATGATCGGAGCGTGGCAGTCCGAGGCGCTGTTGATCAGCGTTTCGTTGGTGGTCATCTTCGCGATCGTCGCGTTCGTGTGGGGTCTGCTGGATGGGCAGCAGGACGCACGCGCCCAGGCCGACCCGGACCGGCGCGAGGATCTGGCCATGGTGTGGCTGCTGGCCGGTCTGTTCGCCGGCGTCGTCAGCGGTCTGGTGTCCTGGATCATCGGCCTGTTCTACGGCGACATCTACACCGGCGGGCTGATCACCGAGGTCACCACCTTCGCCGCGTTCACCGCCCTGGTGGCCTTCGCCATCGGGGTGTGTGGCGTGACGCTGGGCCGCTACCTGGTGGACCGCAACGCGCCGCCGCCGCCCAAGCATGACCATGCCGGCGAGCCGCACACCGACGTATTCGCCGCTGTGGGCGCCCCGGCAGCAACCGCCGAGGCGGCCGCCGCCGACGAGCCCACCCAGCTCATCGAGCCGGCCCCGGAGGCCAAGCCCGAGGGCTAATCCCTGGCGATCTCGGAGTAGGCGGCCGCCAGCAGCGACGGGTCCGGACCTTCCAGCCGGCCGGGCTTGGCCAGCCCGTCGAGCACCACGAAACGCAGCACCCCGGACCGGGTCTTCTTGTCGCCGGCCATCGACTCCAGCAGCTGGGCGAAGGCGTCGCCGTCGTAGGTCACCGGCAATCCGAGCGCGGTGAGCACCCGACGGTGCCGGTCGGCGGTCTCGTCATCGAGCCGCCCGGCGAGGCGGCCCAACTCGGCGGCGAACACCAGGCCCACCGACACCGCGGCACCGTGGCGCCACTGGTAGCGCTCGCGGCGCTCGATGGCGTGCGCCAGCGTATGGCCGTAGTTGAGGATCTCGCGCAGCGAGGATTCCTTCTCGTCGGCGGCCACCACTTCGGCCTTGACCGCGATGGCCCGGCGGATCAGCTCGGGCAGCACGGCGCCGGTCGGGTCCAGGGCGGCTTGCGGGTCGGCCTCGATCAGGTCCAGGATCACCGGGTCGGCGATGAAACCGGCCTTCACGATCTCGGCCATGCCGGCGATGATCTCGTTGCGCGGCAAGGACTCCAGCGTGGCCAGGTCGACCAGCACCGCCAGCGGCTGATGGAATGCGCCGACCAGGTTCTTGCCCGCGTCGGTGTTGATCCCGGTCTTGCCGCCGACCGCGGCGTCGACCATGCCCAGCAGCGTGGTCGGGATGTGCACGATGTCCACGCCGCGCAGCCAGGTGGCGGCGGCGAAGCCCGCGACATCGGTGGCCGCGCCGCCGCCGAGGCTGACGATGGCGTCCTTGCGGTCGATTCCGATGCGGCCCAACACTTCCCAGATGAAGCCGACGACGGGCAGTTCCTTGCCGGCCTCGGCGTCCGGGATCTCGATGCGGTGTGCGTCGATTCCGTTGTCCGCCAGGTACTTGCGCACCGCTTCGGCGGTCTCGGTGAGCACCGGCTGGTGCAGGATGGCCACCCGGTGCCGACCGGCCAGCACTCGGCCCAGATCACCCAGCAGCCCGCGGCCGATGATCACCGGATAGGGCCGGTCCACGTTGACGTCGACGATCACGGGTTCAGCAATTTCGGTCATCGGACCCTCCACACGTTCGGTCGTTCGAGCCCGTGGCTCGGCAGTCATTGGCGCCCGCGATGCGGCGGGCCAGCGTCGCGGGACTGGGCGGGGCTTCCGAAGCCGGTCCCGGATTCAGCACCGTGGGTAGCCGGCGCCACGCGGAACGCCGGCGGCGCCGGGGTTGTTCTTCGGGCCGCGGTTGCTCGAGCTTGTGCACGATGTGGCGCACCACCGCACCGGGATTGCGCCGGTTGGTGTTGACCCGGAAACTGGCCACCTTGCGGAACAACGGAGCCCGCTGGGCCATCAGCGCCCGGTACTTGGCGCCCGGGTCATCACCGGCCAGCAGCGGCCGCCCGCTGCCGGTGGTACGCCGAATACCTTCTGCCGCACTGATTTCCAGATACACCACGGTGTGGCCGGCCAGCGCCTCGCGCACCGCGGGGGTGGTCACCGCGCCGCCGCCGAGCGAGACCACCCCGTCGCACTGCTCCAGCGCGTCGCGGATGACGTCGGCCTCGATCTTGCGGAACACCGGCTCGCCCTCGGCGAAGATGTCGGCGATGCTGCGGCCGGTGGTCTCGACGATCTGGGCGTCGGTGTCGACCATCGGCACTGCCAGCGCCTTGGCCAGCCGACGCCCGATGGTCGACTTGCCCGAGCCCGGCATGCCGATCAGTACTGCCTTGGGCGCCATGGGTTATCCGGACATCTGCGGTTCGCGCTCGCGCACCGCACGCAGGTAGTTCTCGACGTTGGCGCGGGTCTCGGCCAGCGAGTCACCACCGAACTTGGCCAGCGTGGCGCGGGCCAGCACCAACGCCACCATGGCCTCGACCACCACGCCGGCGGCCGGGACGGCGCACACGTCGGAGCGCTGGTGGATCGCCACGGCCTCCTCGCCGGTGGCCATGTCGACGGTGGCCAGCGCCCGCGGCACGGTCGAGATCGGTTTCATGGCCGCGCGCACCCGCAGCGCCTGACCGTTGGTCATGCCGCCTTCGAGGCCACCGGCCCGGTTGGTCGAGCGGGTGATGCCGTCGGGCCCCGGGTAGATCTCGTCGTGGGCGGCGCTGCCGCGGCGACGCGCAGTCTCGAAGCCGTCACCGATCTCGACGCCCTTGATCGCCTGGATGCCCATGACGGCGGCGGCGAGCTGGCTGTCGAGCCGGTTGTCGCCGCTGGTGAACGAACCCAACCCGATCGGCAGCCCGCAGACCACCACCTCGACCACGCCGCCGAGGGTGTCGCCGTCCTTCTTGGCGGCCTCGATCTCGTCGATCATGGATTGTTCGGCGGCCTTGTCGAACGCGCGCACCGGGCTCTCGTCGATGGCGGCCAGATCCTGCGGCTGCGGTTCGGGGCCGTCGTAGGGCGCCGAGGCACCGATCGAGATGACGTGTGAGATGACCTCGACGCCCAGGGCCTGCCGCAGGAACGCGCGGGCGACGGTGCCGGCGGCGACGCGGGCCGCGGTCTCGCGGGCGCTGGCGCGCTCCAGTACCGGACGGGCGTCGTCGAAGCCGTACTTGAGCATGCCGGCGTAGTCGGCGTGGCCGGGCCGCGGACGGGTCAGCGGCGCGTTGCGCGCGACGTCCAGGTCGGCGGGGTCGACCGGGTCGGCGGCCATCACGGTTTCCCACTTGGGCCATTCGGTGTTGCCGATCTCGATGGCGATCGGGCCACCGAGGGTCAGGCCGTGCCGGACGCCGCCGAGCAGGGTGACCTGATCCTGTTCGAACTTCATCCGGGCGCCGCGCCCGTAGCCCAGGCGGCGGCGCTGGAGCTGGGCGGCAATGTCCTCGGAGGTGACCGAGAGTCCGGCAACCATGCCCTCGATCATGGCAACCAGGGCGCGGCCGTGGGATTCACCTGCTGTGGTCCATCGCAACACGTGTCCCATTGTCCCATGAGGGCCTTTACCGGGCGTAATCCGTCAGATCAGGGTGTACTGCAGCTGCACGGCAGGCCTGCACAAGCAGGGCTCTGAGGAGTTCGGTGCCCACGCGCTACCCAGCAGCGCACTACCCGAGCATGCCGAGCGCCATTGCCGCCGCACTGGACAGGCACATCGACGGTCCGTGCGGCAGCGCGCGTCCCCTGCCCAGCAGCAGCGCCGCGGTGCCATACACCGCCGTCAGTACGGGCGCGACAATCGCGGCCAGCACCCACACGTCGGCGCCGAACATCGCGGTCAGCCCACCCAGGCCGGCGGCCAGTTTGACGTCGCCGCCGCCCATCGCGGTCGAATTGATCAGGTGGACAAGCAGATACAGCCCGCACAGGGCCGCGGCGCCGATCGCGGCAACAATGCCGCGTCCGGTCAGTACCGCGTACAGTCCGATCGCCGCGGCGCCCGGCAGCGTCAGCCAGTTCGGCAGCCGTCGTCGGGTGATGTCGTAAACACTCAACGCAGCCATCCAGACGGCCAGCATCACCTCCACGCACTTCAGGCTAAGACGGCCGGCGCATGGTTCCGGACACCAATTCCGTACGGCCGCGCACCTCTGACCTGGTGCAGTAACGCCGGAACTGGTCAATCCCGGTTGACATTGTCAAGCGCTCAGATGGCCGCAGCCATCGCCTCCCGGGGCGCGGGCATCCCGGTGAACTGCTCCACCTGGGCGTAGGCCTGGTTCAGCAGCATCTGCAGACCGCTGATCACCTCGCCGCCGGCCGCCGAGACCGCGGCGGCCAGCGGGGTCGGCCACGGGTCGTAGATCGCATCGAGCAACACCGGCACCCCGACCACGGTGTCGGCGATCTGCCCGGCCACCTCCGCGGGCAGCGTATTGACCACGGCACCAACATGATTCAGACGCTCACCGAGCGCGAGCCAGCGCACCGACAAGCCCAGACGCTCCCCCAGTGCGATCACCCCGGCGGTCTTGTCCGGGTTGCGGGCAACCACCGTCAACTCCCGAACCCCCAGCAACGCCAACGCCACCACCGCCGCCGGCGCAGTACCTCCCGAGCCCAGTACCGCGGCCGGTCCGTCGACCGATCCGAGCGCACCGACGACGCCGTCGACATCGGTGTTGTCGGCCCGCCAGCCCCCGTCGATGCGCACCAGGGTGTTGGCCGAGCCGACCAACTCGGCCCGCTCTGTGCGCACCGAGGCGAACCGCAGAGCCGCGAACTTGCCCGGCATCGTCACCGACAGGCCCACCCACTCGGGACCCAAAGCGCCGACCAGGGTCGGCAGCTGGTCCTCGGTGCACTCGATGCGCTCGTAGGTCCAGTCGGTCAGCCCGAGGGCCCGATATGCCGCCAGATGCAACTGCGGCGAACGCGAATGCGCAATCGGCGATCCGAGCACCGCAGCCTTGCGCGCGGGCCCACTCATCGTGAGCTGTCGAGCACGCCGTTGTGCTTGGCCTGCTCGATATTGGCCAGATGCTGCTGGTAGTCGCGGGTGAACAACGTGGTGCCCTGCTTGTCGGTGGTCACGAAATACAGCCAGTCCCCGGGCGCCGGATTGAGCGCCGCGGTCAGCGCGGGCTCGCCCGGCGAACAGATCGGGGTGGCCGGAAGCCCTTCGCGCGCGTAGGTGTTCCACGGCGTGATGCGCTCGCGGTCCAGGTCGGTGGTGGCCACTTCCTTGCGGTCCAGCGGATAGTTGACCGTCGAATCGAACTGCAGTTCACGGTGATCGACGGTCTGCAGCCGGTTGTAGATGACCCGGGCCACCTTGGCGAAATCATCCGGCTGCGATTCCTTCTGCGCCAGCGAGGCCACCACCAGGACCTGGTACGGACTCAGGCCGGCGGTCTGCGCCGCGCCCAGCAGGCCCCACTGCTCGTACTGGTGCGCGCTGACGCTGATCAGCCCCGCCAGGATGGTCTCCGGCGTACCAGCCGGGTCGACATTCCAGGTACCCGGTGCGATCAGCCCCTCGAGGCGGCGGTGGTCGGTGCCCAGCGCCCGCACCGACGGCAGCGCCCAGCCGGGAATGGCCAGCAGACTCAGATCGACCGAACCGGCGGCCTGGCGCAGGTCGTTGGAGCCCACGCACTTTCGCTTGCTGTCCAGGTCTACGCAGCTGGCCTTGGAGATCAGGCTGAAGATCCCGGGCGTCACCTTGTTGGTGTGCACGTCAGTGGTGTCGTCGAGCTGCAGCCCCTCGGGGATCACCAGCCGGCCCACCCGGTTGTTCGGATCGATCAGGCGTTTGACCGCGTCAGCAGCCGGGATCTCGGTGCGGACCTTGTAGAACCCCGGCTGGATCTCCGACATGGCCGCGCTGTGCGAGGCCGCGTCGACGAAGGCCTTCACCGTGGCCACCACATTGCGCTCGTGCAGCTGCTGGCCGATCGCCGTGGTGGTGTCCCCGTCGTGCACTTCGATCACCAGGTCCGAGACACCGCCGCCGGCGAAGTCATTCCCGGGCCCGAACACCTTGTGCCACAAGCTCGAACCCAGGAACACCACGCCGACGACCAGCAGGATCAGCACAGCCAGTGACACCCGGCTGAACATCTTGCGCCGCTTGTTGTTGCGCTCGGCGCGCAACCGCTGGGCACGACTCATACTGCGTCGCGGGCGGCCCACCGACTCGGGCTTGCTGCGGGTGGTGCCCCAGTCTGCGTCCAGATCCTCGTCGTCGGGCGCGTCGGGGGCCATGTCCTCGGCGCGGCTCATCGGTCCGCCTCATCGTCGGCGCGGGCGGCGGCGGCCAGCGCCGACCGTCGCTGATCCAGCCAGGTCTGCAGGATGCCGACCGCGGCGACCTGATCGATCATCTGCCGCTGCCCCTTGGCCTTAACCCCGGCCGCCCGCAACGAGCGCTGGGCGCTGACCGTGGTGAGCCGCTCGTCGGCCATCCGCACCGGGGTAGCCAACCGCGCCGCCAGGGCGTCGGCGACGGCGATCGCGTCGTGCGCAGAACTGCTGGCCTTGTCCTTCAGCGTCCGCGGCAGCCCGACGATGACCTCGACCGCGGCCTGCTCACCGGCCAGGGTCACCAGCCGGGCCAGATGCTTGTCGGTCTTGTCCCGACGCACCGTCTCCAGCGGGGTGGCCAGGATGCCGTCGGGATCGCACACCGCGACGCCGATCCGCACGGTGCCCACGTCGATGCCCAGCCGGCGACCGCGGCCCGGGTCGTCCGCGCCGGGCCGGTCGGGCATCCGCTCGGCCATATCGGGGCCGGCGGATCGACTCGAGGGGCTATTCGGCAAAATCAGCTCCGGCCCAGCTCGGCGCGTAGCGCGGCCAGACCCGCGTCGATACCCGCCGCCGTCTTGCCGGAGCCCTGTGCCAGATCGGCCTTTCCACCGCCACGGCCGCCCACCGCGGCACCCAGTTGCCCCACCAGTTCATTGGCTTTGAGCCCGAGATCCTGCGCGGCGGCGTTGACGGCCACCACGTACGGCACCGAATCGGTCGCATCGGCGATCAGGGCGATCACCGCCGGCTCGCTGCCGAGCTTGCCCTTGATGTCGCCGACCAGGCTACGCAGATCGCCACCGGAGAAGCCACCGGCCATCCGCTGGGCGACGACCCGCACCTTGCCGATCTGTTCGGCGCCGGCCGCGGCGTTGGCGGCGGCAGCCTTGGCACCGGCCAGGCGCACCTTGTCCAGTTCCTTCTCGGCGGCCTTGAGCCGCTCGACCAACGTCGCGACGCGGGCCGGCACCTCTTCGGAAGGCACCTTGAGCGTGGACGCCAGGCCGGCCATCAGGGCTCGCTCCTTGGCCAGATGCCGGAAGGAATCCAGGCCCACATAGGCCTCGACCCGGCGCACGCCCGAGCCCACCGACGACTCGCCCAGGATGGTCACCGGGCCGATCTGGGCCGAGCGCTGCACGTGGGTGCCACCGCACAGCTCCAGCGAGAACGGGCCGCCGATCTCGACCACCCGGACCTCGTCGGGGTAGGACTCACCGAACATCGCAATGGCGCCCATCGCCTTGGCCTTGTCCAGCTTCTCGTTGAAGGTGTGCACCTCGTAGTCGGCCTGCACCGCCTCGTTGGTGACCTCCTCGACCGCGGTGCGCTGCTCCTCGCTCAGCGCGCCCTGGTAGTTGAAGTCGAACCGCAGATAGCCCGGTCTGTTCAGCGAGCCGGCCTGAACGGCGCCCGGGCCCAACACCTGTCGCAGCGCCGCGTGCACCATGTGGGTACCGGAGTGACCCTGGGTTGCGCCGCGGCGCCAGCCCGGGTCCACCGCGGCGACCACGGTGTCACCCTCGACGAACTCGCCGGATTCCACGTTGATCTTGTGCACCCACAGCGTCTTGGCGATCTTCTGCACATCGGTGACCGCAGCCTTGGCGGCTGCCGAGCTGCCGGTGCCGCTGATCGACCCGGTGTCGGCGATCTGGCCACCGGACTCGGCATACAGCGGGGTGCGATCGAGCACCAGCTCGACGCTCTCGGCCGCGGCGGTGTCGCCGTGGGTCACCACCGGAACCCGCTTGCCGTCCACGAAGATGCCGAGAACCCTTGCCTCGGAGGTCAATTCATCGAACCCGGTGAACTCTGTCGGACCGGCGTCGACCAGGTCGCGGTAGGCCGACAGGTCGGTGTGCGCGTGCTTGCGCGCCGCAGCATCGGCCTTGGCCCGGGCCCGCTGCTCGGCCATCAGCGTTCGGAAGCCCTCTTCGTCGACGGACAACCCTGCTTCTGCAGCCATCTCCAGGGTCAGCTCGACCGGGAAGCCGTAGGTGTCGTGCAGGGTGAACGCATCACTGCCGGAGACCACGGTGGACCCGGCCGCCCGGGTGGCCGCGGCGGCGTCGTCGAACAGCTTCGAGCCCGAGGCCAGGGTGCGGTTGAACGCGGTCTCCTCGGCGACGGCGATCCGGTTGATCCGCTCGAAGTCGGTGACCAGTTCGGGATAGGAGGGCCCCATCTCGTCGCGGACGGTGGCCATCAGCTCGGCCATGATCGGCCGCTCGACGCCGAGCAGCTTGGCCGCCCGGATGATCCGGCGCAGCAACCGGCGCAGCACATAGCCGCGGCCCTCGTTGCCCGGGGTGACCCCGTCGCCGATGATGATCGCCGCGGTGCGGCTGTGGTCGGCGATGACGCGGTAGCGCACATCGTCGGTGTGGTTACCGGCGCCGTACCCGCGCGGCGCGATGCCGGCGACCAGGTCGATCACCGGGCGCACCAGGTCGGTCTCGTAGACGTTGTCCACGCCCTGCAGCAGACAGGCGATGCGCTCGACGCCCATGCCGGTGTCGATGTTCTGCCGGGGCAGCGGGCCGAGGATCTCGAAGTCGGTCTTGGAAGTGCCCTCGCCCCGTTCGTTCTGCATGAACACGAGATTCCAGATCTCGATGTAGCGGTCCTCATTGGCCTCGGGGCCGCCCTCGATGCCGTATTCGGGACCGCGGTCGTAGTAGATCTCCGAGCACGGGCCGCACGGACCGGGAATGCCCATCGACCAGTAGTTGTCGGCCTTGCCACGGCGCTGGATGCGCTCGAGGGGTAGCCCGGCTACTTCCTGCCACAGCGAGATGGCCTCGTCGTCATCGAGATAGACGGTGGCCCACAGCTTTTCCGGGTCGAATCCGTAGCCGCCCTCGGACACCGGGTTGGTCAGCAGGCTCCAGGCCAGCTCGATGGCGCCCTTCTTGAAGTAGTCGCCGAAGGAGAAGTTGCCGGCCATCTGGAAGAAGGTGTTGTGCCGGGTGGTGATGCCCACCTCATCGATGTCCGGGGTCCGGATGCACTTCTGCACGCTGGTGGCGGTGGCATACGGCGGGGTGCGCGCGCCCAGGAAATAGGGCACGAACTGGACCATGCCGGCGTTGACGAACAACAAATTGGGATCGTCGAGGATCACCGATGCGCTCGGCACCTCGGTGTGACCCGCTTTCACGAAATGATCGAGG
>Ga0164242_10007839_pt1 | contig 11644 bp, 2 predicted proteins | sample OricomgcompostMG_FD_108783 | JGI IMG/M metagenome (GOLD analysis project Ga0164242, IMG submission 108783) | Miracle-Growth compost microbial communities from Emeryville, California, USA - Original compost - Miracle growth compost (MG) ... | reverse complement strand
TGGGGTAGTCGATGTGGAGGTGGAGGCAGCGGCGCTTGAGCGCGTCAGAGAGCTCGCGGACGTTGTTGGAGGTGAGGACCACGCGGGGGACGTGCTTGGCCTGGAAGGTGCCCAGCTCCGGGATGGTGACGGCGTTGTCCGCCAGGACCTCGAGCAGGAAGGCCTCGAACTCCGGGTCCGCCTTGTCCACCTCGTCGATCAAGAGGACCGCGGGCGTGTCGGAGAGCAGCGCGCGCAGGATGGGGCGGGGGAGCAGGAACCGCTCGGAGAAGAAGACGGCGTCCTCTTTCGAGATGCGCTCGGCGGCCTCGGCCAGGGTGCCGGCGCCCGCCATCAGCGAGCCGACCTTGTCGCGCAGAAGCTGGGTGTAGAGGAGCTGCTTGGCGTACTCCCACTCGTAGAGCGCCTTGGCTTCGTCCAGGCCCTCGTAGCACTGGAGCCGGATCAGCTCCCGTCCCAGCGACTGGGCGAGCGCGCGCGCCAGCTCCGTCTTGCCCACCCCGGCGGGGCCTTCCACCAGGATCGGCTTCTCCATCCGGTCCGCGAGGAAGGAGGCGGTGGCGATCTCCTTGGAAGGCAGGTAGCCCACCTGGCTCAGGCGGGCGGACGCGTCGTCAACGCTCTGGAACGGGGAACTCACGGATGGGGACCTTAACCCCGGGCCGCGCGGCACCTGTGGCAAAAATGCCAGGGTTCGGGGTCGGAACGAGGGGCGAAACGTCCGCCCGGCCGGCGCATCCAATGGGAATAACAGGGGAAGGCGTTCACAGTGCGCTTGGCCCCTGTCCTGCAAGGCAAGGGCTTGGAATCCCTGCGGAGGTTTGAAGAAGTCATGGCGGCGTGTCTGAGGATGATGGCGGCGATCGGGTTGGTGCTGCTCCCGGGCGGCTTCGTCCTCCTCTTTGGTTACGTCCTGGGTCGTGCGCTGTGGAGCGGCTGGCGCAAGGCTTCGGTCGAGGCAAACGGCGGCCCGGTCCACCTCCGCGAAGTGGTCCACACGCTTCACCTCCGCGAGCTGGTGGACGAGGCCCGGCACGCCCTGTAGCCGCGGGTCTCGGTTCCCTTCAGGAATCTGACGACCGCGACGCGGGTGTCAGGGCGATGTTGCCAACCCGTTCGGCCTGTTAGCACCCGTTGTTGAGCAGCACCCGGAGCGCCGCGCCCTGCTGGCTGAGGACCGTGATGTCCGCCTTGCCGTCCCGGTTCAGGTCCCAACTCCCCACGGTGTTCGTTGCGGAGCCTGTGGCGACGGTGCTCGCGCTGGTGAAAGTGCCGGTGCCGGTACCTGGCAAGAGGCTGACGTTGCCGGACCCGGCGCTGCCGACGAGCAGGTCGAGCGCGCCGTCGCCGTTGTAGTCCGCGACCGCCACCGAGCTCGGTTGCACCCCGGCCGGAAGGCTGGAGGCCGGGCCGAAGGTCCCGCCGCCGGCACCGAGCAGGACACTCACGTCGTTGCCGAGCGAATTGGCGACGATCAGATCCACCGCGCCATCCCGGTTGAAGTCTCCCTGCGCCATCGCGACCGGACCTGCTCCGACGGGGTAGGAGACGGCCGGCTGGAACGTGCCATCTCCCACGCCCAGCAGCACGCTCACCTGCATTCCGGCCTCGTCCAGCACCGTGAGATCCACGCTTCCATCGTGGTTGAGATCCCCGGTGAGGAGGGCAGACACCTGGACCCCCGCGGCAGAGGGCGCGGAGAGCGCCGCGAACGCGCCGGCCCCGGTGCCCAGCAAGAGGCGCACGGTGCCATCTGCGCTCCCCACCACCAGATCCGGGATGCCATCGCGGTCAAAGTCCGCGCTGGCCACTGCGGTGGGGTTTGTCCCCGCGGCGTATTCGATGGCGGGGTCGAAAGCGCCAGCCCCGCTCCCGAGCAGCACGCTGACGTCGCCGCTCCCCGAATTGGCCACGGCGAGGTCCGGCTTGCCATCGCGGTTGAAGTCCGCATGGGTGAGCGCAACCGGAGCGGCCCCGACGGGGTAGCTCGTGGGAAGCGCGAAGGTCCCGTCTCCGTACGCGAGCATCACCCGCAGCGTTTCGCCCGCTGAGTCGATCACCGCCAGGTCCGGCTTCCCATCCTGGTTGAAGTCGTCGCCGGTCATCGCCTGCGGCGTCCCACCCAGGCTTTGGCCGGAGACGGACCGGAATGCCGGCGTGTAGGAGGCCATCTGGCTCAACATCACGTACGCCTTGCCGTTGTCGAAGTCGCTGATCAGGACGTCGTCGTCCCCGTTCCCATCGAAGTCGCCGGTGGCCACGGCGCTGAAGAGGGTGGCCGGGTCGGAGTCGATGGTCAGGGAGCCTCCGCTGAAGCCACCGCTCCCATCTCCCATCCGGGCAGCCAGGATCGAGCGAATTTGCGAGTCGGAGTGAACCGAGGCGACCAGGTCCAAGTTGCCGTCGCGGTTGAAGTCACCGAAGGCCACCCCGGACGGGCCGTAGCCGAGATTGACGGCGTGGGAGACCGAAGACGAGAACGTTCCGTTCGCGAGCCCGTCGTAGATGTAGACGTAGACGCTGTTGGAGATGCTGGCGGCGAGGTCCAGGACGCCATCCTGGTCGTAGTCGCCGAGCGCGACCGTGGTGACCGGATTGCTGACGCTCAAGGTCTGCGGCTTGGTGAAGCCTCCGGTGCCGCTCCCGCGCAGCACGTAGATCTTCGACGTGGAGGCGTTCGCGGTGCCCACCACCAGGTCGACCTTGCCGTCGCGGTTGAGATCTCCCACCGCGATCGAGTCCGCCCCAGCCGACAGGGTCAAAGTGCCTCCGGCGGCGAAGGTCCCGTTTCCGTACCCCAGAAAGACCTGGAGCTTGGAGGGTAGCACCACCGCGAGGTCGAGGCTCCCGTCCCGGTCGAAGTCTCCGACAGCGACCGCCCGGCCGTTCCCGCCGAGGGTGATTGGATACAGCCCCGTGTACCCAGAGCCGGCGTTCTTCAAGAACACCACCGCCTTGGCGTCGGCCGAATTGACCGTCACCAGATCGAGCCGGCCGTCCCGGTTGAAGTCACCGGCCGCGGCGTTGGCGGGTGCATTGAGGTACGAGGAGAGGCCGGACCCGAACGCGAAGGTTCCGTCTCCGTTGCCTTGATACGTGTCGAGCTGGTTATTCGCCTGGGCGACCGAGACGAAGTCCAGCTTCCCGTCGTTGTTGAACTCTCCGGTCGCCAGCGCCACTGGGCCGATGCCGGCGCTCCGCGGAGAGCCGGGCGCGGGGGCGAAGAGGAGCCCAGGCTGGGGCACCGAACAGGTGTTGGGCGGGGTGTAGCGCACGGCGGTGGTCACCGCGACCGGGCCGACCTGGGCGGTGAACGTCCGGGTGCCGAACACCGTGGAGCCGGCGACCGTGGTCCCCAACTGGGCCGTCGTGGAATCCGTCGTGCCGAAGCTCGGCGTGAGGAGGTCCGTGGTCTCACTGGAGGCGAAGTTCACGGCCTGGTCCGTGAGCAAATGGCCCGCGGCGTCCTTCGCGACCAGGGTCAACGTCACTGTGCTGGTGCCGTTCGCGACCACCTGCGCTGGGCTCGCGGTAAAGGTCGAGACGGCCGGATCCACCGGGCCTACCACGGTCAGCGTCACCTGGGCCGTGGTCGAGCCGCCGGAGTTGGTCGCGGTCAGTGTGTACGTGGTGGGGTTGGTTCCCACCATCGGCGTGCCGGAGAGGGTGCAGTCCGATCCGAGGACCAGCCCGAGCGGGAGCGGCGGAGTGCTGGTGCAGCCGGTGATGGCACCGCCCGTGGAGGCCGGGACAATGGCGGCGATCGGTGAGCCACCGACCAAGGTGTAGGAGGACGGACTGAAGACGAGGTTCGACGGCGGAACGTCCACCACCTTGAGGCTCAGGGTCGCTGTGTCCGAGCCACCCGAGTTGGTGGCGGTGACGGTGTAGGCCACGGTGGTGGTCTGCAGCGCGCTCGGGGTGCCGGAGAGGGTTCCCGTCGCGGTGTCGAAGACGAGCCCCGTCGGCAAGGTGCCGGAGAGCGAATAGGAGATCACCGCGCCGCCCGTATGGGTCGGAGAGATGGGCGCGATGGCCGTTCCCTGGGTGAACACGTACGAGGAAGGTGAGTAGGAGATCACAGGCGGCACGTCGCGCACCGTGATGTCGACGGAGGTGCTGGTGGAGCCGCCGGAGTTCGTGGCGGTCACCGTGTAGGTGGTGGCCGCGGAGGGAGCGCTCGCGGCGCCGGAGATCGTGCAGTCGGTCGTGGTCAGGTTGAGTCCAGCCGGAAGGGCAGGACTGGAGGTGCAGCCGGTGATCGCCCCGCCGTCGTGGAGGGGCGCGTAGGTGGAGTTGAACTGGCCCTTGGTGAAGAACCACGCCGGCTGGAGGTAGGCGAGGTTGGAGGGCGCCACGTCGTTCACCGTGATGCTGACCGAAGCGGTGGTGCTGCCGCCGGAGTTGCTGGCCGTCACGGTGTAGGTCACCGGCGTGGTCTGAAGCACCGTGGGTGTTCCGCTGATGACGCCGGTGAAGCTGCTGAAGGTGAGGCCCGCCGGCAAGGCGCCGGAGAGGGAATAGGAGGTCACCGCGCCGCCGGTGCTGGTCGGAGTCACGGCCGTGATCGGCGTGCCCTGGGTGAAGGCGTACGCCGCCGGGACGTAGGCGATGATCGGCAACGCGTCTTTCACGACGATGCTCAAGGTCGCGGTGTCCGTGCCGCCGGAGTTCGTGGCCGTGACCGTGTAGCTCACCGGAGTGGTCTGCAAGACCGTCGGGGTCCCGCTGAGGACGCCGGTCGCGGTGTCGAAGCTCAGGCCGGCGGGCAGGGTTCCGGCGATGGAATAGGAAACCACCGCGCCGCCCGTGCTGGCCGGAGTGATCGGAGGAATGGCGGTGCCCTTGTTGAAGGCATACGCGGTCGGCGTGTACGCGATGACGGGCAGGACGTCGTTCACCGCGATGCTCAGCCCGGTGCTGGTGGAGCCGCCGGAGTTGGTGGCGGTGATGGTGTAGCTGGCGGAGGGCGTCTGCAAGACCGTGGGCGTTCCGCTGATGATGCCCGTCGCGGTGTCGAAGCTCAGCCCGGCGGGCAGGGCTCCGGCGATGGAATAGGAGACCACCGCGCCGCCCGTGCTGGCCGGAGTGATGGGCGCGATCACAGTGCCCTTGGTGAAGGTGTACGAGGCCGGAGTGTAGGCGATGACCGGCGCCGCGTCGTTCACGGTGATGCTCACCGAAGCGGTCGAGGATCCTCCGGAGTTGGTGGCGGTGATGGTGCAGCTGAGCGGCGTGGTCTGCAGCGCCGTCGGCGTCCCGCTGATGGTCCCGGTCACTGTGTCGAAGCCGAGGCCGGCGGGGAGCGTTCCGCTGATGGAGTAGGAGACCACTGCGCCGCCGGTGTTGATCGGCGTGATGGCTGCGATCGCAGCGCCCTTGGTGACCGCATACGCAGCCGGCGCGTAGGCGATGACGGGCGCGACGTCGTTCACGGTGAGGGTGATGGACGCGGTGGCGGATCCGCCGGAGTTGGTGGCGGTGACGGTGTAGCTGACCGGCGTGGTCTGCAACGCCGTCGGCGTGCCGCTGATGATGCCGGTCGCGCCGTCGAAGGTCAGCCCGGTGGGCAGGGTTCCCGAGACGGAATAGGAGACCACCGCGCCGCCGGTGCTGGCCGGGGCGAGGGTGGCCGTCGGCGCTCCCTTCGTGAACGTATAGGCGGCCGGGGAGTACGCGATGACGGGCGCCGCGTCGTTCACCGTGATCGTGACCGAAGCGGTGGCAGAGCCTCCGGAGTTGGTCGCGGTGACGGGGTAGCTGACGGGTGAGGTCTGCAGGACCGTGGGTGTTCCGCTGAGGACGCCGGTCACGGTGTCGAAGCTCAGCCCGAGGGGCAGGGTCCCCGCGATGGAATAGGAGACCACCGCGCCACCGGTGCTGGTCGGGGCGGCAGTGGCCATCGACGCTCCCTTCGTGAACGTATAGGCGGCCGGGGAGTACGCGATGACGGGTGCCACGTCGTTCACCGTGATCGTGACCGAAGCGGTGGTCGTGCCTCCGGAGTTGGCCGCGGTGACGGTGTACGTCGCCGGCGAGGTGGAGAGCACCGTCGGTGTTCCGGAGACGGTGCAATCCGCAGGGTTCACGCTCAGGCCCGTCGGCAAGGCAGGCGTGGCAGTGCAGCCGGTCAACGGACCGCCGCTCCATGTCGGTGTCGCGGTCGTGCTCGCCTGGCCCTTCGTGAACACATACGTGCTTGGCGAGTAGGCGAGACTCGACGGCGCCACGTCGTTCACCGCGATGCTCACGGTCGCATCGGCGGAGCCGCCGGAGTTGGTGGCGGTCACGGTGTAGCTGATGGGCGTGGTCTGCAACGCCGTGGGCGTCCCGCTGATGACGCCGGTCAGAGCGTCAAGGCTCAGCCCGGTGGGCAGGAGGCCGGTGACGGAATAGGAGACCACCGCGCCGCCGGTGCTGGTCGGGGTGATGACTGCGATGGCAGCGCCCTTCGTCAACGTGTACGCGGCGGGCGTGTAGGCGATGAGGGGCGCCACGTCGTTCACGGTGATCGTGACGGAGGTTGTGGTCATGCCACCGGAGTTGCTGGCGGTGACGGCATAGCTCACCGGCGAAGTGGAGAGCACCGTCGGGGTTCCGGAGATGGTGCAGTCGGTGGGGCTCAGGCTGAGGCCGGTCGGCAGGGCTGGCGTGAGGGTGCAGCCGGTCAGCGGGCCGCCGCTCCAGGTTGGTGTCGCAGTTGTGCTCGCCTGGCTCTCCGTAAACACATAAGTGCTCGGCGAGTAGGCGAGGCTCGACGGCGCCACGTCGTTCACGCCGATGCTGACGGTTGCATTGGCGGAGCCGCCGGAGTTGCTGGCCGTCACGGTGTAGCTCACGGGTGGGGTCTGCAACGCGGTGGGCGTTCCGCTGATCACGCCGGTCGCGGTGTCGAACGCGAGCCCCGCGGGCAAGGCTCCGGCGATCGAATAGGAGACCACCAGGCCGCCGGTGCGGGTCGGGGCGACCGGTGTGATGGCCTCTCCTTTCGTGAACGTGTACGAGGCGGGCGCATAGGCAATCCCGGGCGCCACGTCATTCACCGTGATGCGGACGGAAGCGGTGGTCGAGCCGCCCGAATTGCTCGCCGTCACCGTGTAATCAACCGGCGTCGTCGACAGCGCGGTGGGTGTGCCGGAGAGGGAGCAGTCGCTGAGGCTCAAAGACAGCCCCACCGGAAGCGCGGGGGTGATCGCACAGCTCGTCAACGGACCTCCTCCGTGCGTCGGCTTGACGGGGGAGATGGCCTGCCCGGCGGTGAAGACATAGGAGCTCGGCAAGAAGGTGAGCTCCGCCGGAGCCAGGTCGTTCACGGTGAGGGTCACGTTGGCCGTGGCGCTTCCGCCGGAGTTGCTCGCCGTCATCGTGTATTGGGTCGCGTCCGACAGCGCCGTCGGAGTTCCGGAGATCGAGCAGTCGTCCGGACGGAGCGTGAGGCCGGACGGGAGCGCGGGCGTCGTCGTGCAGCTCGTCAGCGGGCCGCCGCTCACGCTCGGCGTGATCACCGCGATGGCTGCATGGAGCGTCAGGGTGTACGCGCCCGGCGCATAGACCAGGCCCGAAGGCGCGACGTCCTTCACGGCGATGCGAAGGGACGCAGTGGCGGTGCCGCCCGAGTTGCTGGCGGTCACGGTGTAGTCGACAGGCGTGGGGGCCAGCACGTTGGGCGTGCCGGAGAGGGCGCAGTCGCTGCTGTCCAGAACCAGCCCGCTCGGAAGCGCGGGGGCGATGGTGCACAGGGTCAACGGCCCGCCCGCGTGGGTGGCCGTCACCAGCGGGAGGGCCTGGCCGAGCGTGAAGACGTAGGGGCTCGCCGGATAGGCCAACTGCGAGGGCGCTACCTCGTTCACGGTGAGGCGCACGACGGTGGTCGCTGTCCCACCCGAATTGGTGGCGATGACGGTGTAGTCGGTCGCCGGAGACAGGGCGGACGGGGTGCCGGTGAGGGAGCAGTTGGTGGGATCCAGGGACAGCCCAACCGGCATCGCCGGGGTGACCGAACACTGGGTCAACGCACCGCCGGCGTGGGCCGGGAGGATCGTCGCGATCGCTTGCCCACGGGTGAAGACGTAGGCGTTCGGCAGGAACGCGAGCAGCGAGGGCCCCACGTCGTTCACGCCCAGGTTCACCACCGCGCTCGTCGTCCCACCCGAGTTGCTGGCGGTCACCGTGTAGTCGGTCGCCGCGGAGACGGTGGTCGGAGTACCGGAGAGGGAGCAGTCGACGTCGTCAAGCGCCAGGCCCGCGGGCAGGGCGGGGCTGACCGCGCATGCCGTCAACGCGCCTCCGTCGAAGGTCGGGGTGAGGCGCGCCAGAGGCTGGTGAACGGTGCACGTCCGGGCCGCCGGTGAATAGACGAGGTTCGACGGGGGAACGTCGTTCACGGTGAGGCCCAGGCTCGCGGTCGTTTCTCCACCAGAGGTGGTCGCGGTCACCGTGTAGGCCACCGGCGTGGTGGACAGCGCCGTTGGCGTTCCGGAGAGGACGCAGTCGGTGGTGCCGAGGACGAGCCCGTCCGGGAGGGCAGGGCTTATCTCGCAGCCGGTCAAGGGCGGCCCGTTGTACTTCGGGACGATCGCGGTGATGGCTCGCCCCAACTCGAGCACCTGGTCGCTCGGCGAATAGCTGAGCGGGGTGGGGGAGGCGTCCGTCACGGTGACGGGACTGGACGCCGAGGAGGGCACGCTGTCGCCGACCCCGTTGGTGGCCACGACGGTGAAGGTGTACGCGGTGCCGGCCTCGAATTCGGTGAGCGTCGCGCGCAGGGTGGGCGCCGCCACCATCGTCGTCTGGCCGCCGGGGGAAGCGGTCACGGTGTAGCGAATGACCGCGTTTCCTCCGTCGTCTTCCGGGGCCGTCCAGCTCACCGTCGCTTGCAAGGCGCCCGCGGTCGCCGAGACCGCCGTCGGCGCGTCCGGTGCGGAAGGCGTGGCCTGCACGATGGGCGGGGCCGGCGGAGAGGACCCGCAGCCGCTCGAGACCACCAGCAGGCCGAGCGCACCGAGCAGCGCGAGAGGAGCCCGCAGGAGGCGACCCTTCCGGAGGCGAGGCGGAAGACGGCGGCGGCGTTGCGTCAAGCCGACCAGGCCGAGGAGCAGCAGGAGGCCCGGCCAGGGCGAGCCTGTGCCCGGGGCGGCGCCGCAGCCTCCAGGGCCCCCGGCGATCTCCAACGCGACCAGCGTGAGGGGGCGATCCTCGCTGGGCGTGCTCGCACTTGAATCCGAGCCGAACGTCGCGGCGACCTGCCAGGTGAGCGCTCCCGCGCTCAGGGGCAGGGAGGTGGCGGCGGTCTCGTCTGTGTCGGTCTCGAAGACCACAGCGCCCGCGCGCATCGCCCGGAGGTGGTAGTGAACGACGCCTCCGGTGGGGCTGGGAGCAGGGAGCCAGCGGAAGGTGATCTTCCCCTCCGGGAGCTCCGCCTGCGAGACCGGCGAGACGAGCACGGGCCCGGCCGTGGGCAGCAAGCCGATGGTCAGCTTGACCTCTGCGGTAGCCGAGGTGACGGTGCCATCGTCAACCTGGAAGGTGAAGCGGTCCTCGCCGGTGAAGCCTGGGTCCGGCGTGTAGCGGAGGTCCGGCGCGGTCCCGCTCAGCGAGCCGTGGCCCGGACTCTGGACCACCGCATAAGAGAGTGCGTCGCCGTCCACGTCGGTGCCGACCAGGGTGATGGACACCGGCAGGTCCTTCACGCCTTCGACGGTCTGGGGCTGAGCGAGCGGGGCGTCGTTCACCGGGGTGACCTCAATGGACACCGTGGCGGGGGCGGAGTCGTCCGTGCCGGCCTGGGTGACGAAGGTGAAGAGATCGAAGCCCTGGAAGTCCGCGTCGGGCGTATAGGTGAGGATCGGCGCCGTTCCCCCCAGCGTCCCGTGCGCCGGAGGCGTGGAGACGCGGTAGGTGACCGCGCCGCCGCCCGCATCGCTCCCGGCGAGCGTGATGGCCAGCCCTGTGTCCTCCGCCGTCGTCACCCGCTGTCCGAAGGCGCTCAAGGCCGGATTCATCCGGCGGACGGTGAGCTCCACGGTGGCGACGTTGGAGCTCGCGGTCCCGTCGTTCGCCTGGAAGGTGAAGGCGTCGGCCCCTCGATAATCGGCCGACGGTGTGTAGGTGAGGTTCGGCGCGGTCCCGGTCAGGGTCCCGTGCGCCGGGCCGGCGAGGATCGAATAGGTGAGCGCGTCCCCGTCCACGTCGGTCGCCTCGAGCGAGACTGGCTGAGCCACGTCTTCGGTGACGGTCGCGCCTTGATCCCAAGCCACCGGAGCGTCATTCGTGGGCTGGACCGTCACGGTGAGGGTACCCGGCGAGGAGACCAGCGCGCCGTCGTCTGCGATGACGGTGAAGGCATCCGTGCCGTGGAAGTCGGTGGCCGGCGTATAGCTCGCGGTCGCGCCGGTGAGGGTCACGGTGCCGTGGGAGGGCGGGGTGGCCAGCGCGAAGGAGAAGGCGTCGCCCTCCACGTCGATGGCGACGAGCGGGAGCGCCACCGCGGTGTCCTCCTCCGTCTGGGCGGTTCCATCAGACACCCGCGGCGCGTCGTTGACGGCGACGACGACGAGCTGCGCGGGGCAGTCGTTGGAGGTCAACCCAGTGGAGTCCTTCGCCAGGAAGGTGAAGGCGTCCGTGCCATTGAAGTCGAAGCTCGGCGTGTAGACAGCGATCGCGCCGGACACCGTGACCGTGCCGTGCGAGGGCGGCGTGGACACCTGGTACGTGAGGGCGTCCCCATCCGGATCGGTCCCGGCCAGGGCGAGCGTCACCGGCGTGTCCTCTGGCGTGGCGGCCCGCAGCGCAAGCGGAAGCCCCGGCGGATCGGGCTGCGCCACCACGGTCACGGTGACGGTGGCGACGTTGGACGCAGACACCCCGTCCTGGGCGAAGAAGGTGAAGGCGTCCGTGCCGTTGAAGTCCGGGGCCGGTACGTAGGTGGCGGTCGAACCGGAGACCGTCACGCTGCCGTGGGCCGGCTGCGTCACCCCATAGGTGAGCGGATCCAGCTCCACGTCGCTCGCGGAGAGCGGGAGCGCGACCGCGGTGTCCTCATCGGTGGTGGCGCTGCTGTCTTCGGCCACCGGAGGGATGTCCGTCACCGCCAGGGTCACGGTGGCCGGGATCGAGTCCACGGTCCCGTCGTTGGCGGTGAAGGTGAACGCATCCGCTCCGAGGTAGCCGGCGCTCGGGACGTAGGTCGCGGTCGATCCCAAAACCGTCACGCTGCCGTGGGTCGCGGGCGTGGCGACCGCGTAGGTCAGCGGATCTCCATCCGGGTCCACCGCGTGGAGGGTGATCGCCACCGCGGTGTTTTCGCCGGTGGTGAGGCTCTGGTTCGCGGCCGCCGGAGCGGCATTCGGAGCCCCCGCGCGGGCCGAGCCACCCAGGCTCAGGACGCACAGCAGGAGCAGGATCGAATGCCTTCGGCGCACGGGGAGGCCTCGCAGGTCGCCTGAACTGGGCGATTAGAAGGGAAGGAATTTCGGTAACAGATCCGAAGCTCTTTCCACAAGCACTGAAGAATTCAGTGCGCGAGGCCCCTGCGTTACGGCTTGTCCAGCTCGTCCACCAGCGCGGTCCAGTCCTCTTCGCCCTGCTGGGGCAGCTGGATCAGCATGGTGGCGCCCTCGTCGTCGTCGCTGTCCGGCGGGGCGGC
>Ga0164242_10007838_pt1 | contig 11645 bp, 9 predicted proteins | sample OricomgcompostMG_FD_108783 | JGI IMG/M metagenome (GOLD analysis project Ga0164242, IMG submission 108783) | Miracle-Growth compost microbial communities from Emeryville, California, USA - Original compost - Miracle growth compost (MG) ... | reverse complement strand
CTCGACAACGTCGGCGACCAGGGCTCCGCGATGCGCGCGCTGGCGTCCTCGCTGCTGGCGAACGCCGAGACCCGGATCGTGTACCGGCAGGAGTTCGACCAACTCGGACCCACGTCGGCAGCACTCGGCCTGACCGGGACCGAGCAGTCCCTCATCCCAACTCTCGGCACCGGCCAGGGGCTGTGGCGGATCAAGCACCGCTCCTTCGTCGTGCAACATCAGATGCACCCCGCCGAGCTGGAGGTTTTCGACACCACATCCCGCATGACCGGCGACTCCCGCGGGTTCAGAAATTCTGAAGGTGATTCGATTACGAACTCACGGCGCTAGCGGTGTGGTGCAGCGTAGCGAGCGTGGAGTTTGATGAATTGCACCGGACATGCTCCCAGCGCTCAGGCGGGCTCGGCCGCGTTGAGCAGTTCGGCGATGAGGGCTTCGACGCGATACTTGATGTCGTCACGGACGTGTCGGACGGTGTCGAGATCCTGGCCGGCGGGGTCGTCGAGTTCCCAGTCCATGTACTTCTTACCTGGGTAGTAAATGCATTCGTCTCCGCAGCCCATGGTGACGACGACATCTGATCCTTGCATCAGGTCCGGGGTCGCGTGCTGCGGCCGGTTGCCCGTGATGTCGATTCCTTCCTCGGCCATCGCTTCGACAGCGACGGGGTTGATCGCCTGGCCCGGGTTGGAGCCCGCGGAGCGGACGTCAATCCTGTCGCCTGCCAGGGCCCTGAGGTAGCCGGCGGCCATCTGGGAGCGGCCGGCGTTGTGCACACACATGAACAACACGCTGGGCTTACTGCCGGGCGCCCGGTCGGGATTGTTCATCGGGAGGCTCCTTCGCTGATGGACTTGCTGTGTGGCGGATCAGGTCGTGGCGTCTTCCTGGACGGGGTGGAAGTAGCGGCGGCGCAGCCACAGGGCTGCGTAGACGAGTGCGACGAGGGCAGGCACTTCGATGAGCGGGCCGACGACGCCGGCCAGGGCTTGGCCGCTGGTCACGCCGAAGACGCTGATGGCCACGGCGATGGCGAGTTCGAAGTTGTTGCCAGCGGCGGTGAACGCGAGGGAGGTGGTGCGTTCGTAGGTCATGTGCAGACGAATTCCGAGTGCAAATGATCCGCTCCACATCAGCGCGAAGTAGGCGAGTAGGGGCAACGCGATGCGTGCCACGTCGAGTGGTCGGTGGGTGATCGTGTCGCCCTGGAGGGCGAACAGGATGACAACTGTGAACAACAGCCCGTACAGGGCCAGCGGGCCGATTCGGGGTAGGAACCGGGACTCGTACCACTCGTGTCCGCGGGTACGTTCGCCGATCACGCGGGATAGATACCCGGCCACAAGTGGGATGCCCAGGAAGATCAGGACGCTCTTGGCGATGTCCCACATCGAGACGTTCAGGTTGTCCTGGGACAGGCCCAGCCACCCGGGCAGGACCTGGAGATAGAAGTAGCCCAAGGCTGCGAACGCGACGATCTGAAAGACGGCGTTCAGGGCGACCAGGACCGCGGCCGCCTCGCCGTCGCCGCAGGCCAGGTCGTTCCAGATCAGCACCATCGCGATGCAGCGGGCGAGCCCGACGATGATCAGGCCTGTTCGGTAGGCCGGCAGATCCGGGAGCAGCAGCCAGGCAAGGGCGAACATGAGCGCTGGGCCGACCACCCAGTTGAGCACGATCGAGGCAATCAGGAGTCGTGTGTCGGCGGTGACGTGGGAGAGCTGGCCGTAGCGCACCTTGGCCAGCACCGGGTACATCATCACCAACAGGCCCACGGCAATCGGCAGCGAGACCGACCCGACCTGCACCCCGGACAGCGCCTGATCCAGCCCCGGGACGGCACGCCCCAGGCCCAAGCCGAGGAGCATCGCCGCACCGATCCAGGCCGGGAGGTAGCGATCCAGGAGGCTGAGCCGGCCGACAACTGGCGCGGCCGACCCAACCGATGTGACTACCTGGTTCATGCCTTGGTTCATTCGGTGGGTTTGGTTGCCTTGATGATGGCGCCGTGCATGCCGGGGACAGCCTCGTGGGTGAACTCCACGTCGGCCTCGACGAAACCCGCCGCGGTGAGCCCGGACAGGTACTCCGAGCGCGACAGTGCGCCGGCGATGCAGCCGACATAGGAGCCGCGCTCGGCCCGATCGGCTGTGCTGAGGTGGTCTTCGGCGACCACGTCGGAGATCCCGATCCGGCCGCCCGGGGCGAGTACTCGGAACATCTCGGCCAGCACGGCAGGCTTGTCGACCGAGAGGTTGATGACGCAGTTGGAGATCACCACGTCGACCGAGCCATCGGGAAGGGGAACGTCCTCGATGGTGCCCTTGAGGAACTCCACGTTCGTCGGGCCGGCCTTCGCCGCGTTGGCCCGTGCCAGTTCGAGCATCTCGTCGGTCATGTCCACGCCGTAGGCGTACCCGGACTCACCGACCCGGCGCGCGGAGAGCAGTACGTCGATGCCACCGCCGGAGCCGAGATCGAGGACCCGCTCACCCGGATGAAGGTCGGCCACCGCGGTCGGGTTGCCGCAGCCCAGGCTGGCAGCCAGCGCGTCGGCCGGGATCTCACCGGCCTGGCCGGCGTCGTAGAGCCCGGCACCGAAGGACTCATCGAGCGCCTCGGCCTCTCCGGCACAGCATGAGCCGGAGCCGCAATCGTCGGCGAGCTGCAACTCGGCGTTGGACGCACCAGCCGTCACCGAGACTGCCGCCTGGGCGTAACGGGCCCGGACCACCTCACGCAGATCTGCTTGGTCAGACATCAAAGACTCCTGTTCGAATGGTTCATTGATGGACGTCGATGCATTGACCTTGATCTATTGATCGACGTTTGTCAATACATATGGCAAGATCACCCCATGCCTGCCGCCGCACTTCCGCTGCTCACCGAGGACCTGGGCGCCTGCTGCTCGCCGGTCACCGGAGGCACGCTCGACGTGGAGGCAGCCGAACGGCTGGCACGGATGTTCAAGGCGCTCGGCGACCCCACCCGAGTCCGGCTGCTGTCCCTGATCGCGGCCCACCCTGGGGCGGAGGCCTGCATCTGCGACCTGACCGACCCGGTAGGGCTGTCCCAGCCCACGGTTTCCCACCACATGAAGCAGCTCACCGACGCCGGGCTGGTGACCCGCGAACAGCGCGGCAGGTGGGCCTTCTACCGAGTCGTCGACACCACGCTGGCGTCCTTGAGCCATGCCCTGCAGCCGGGCATTTCCTGATGACGACGCGGCGGTTCGGTGTCCAATGCGGTGGTCCGTGCCGCCTGCCGTCGTATGACCGCTGTGACGACGAGGGCCCAACGAGCTGAGCGCACGCCTGCGCTCCCCGTTGTCCCCTTCGTCCACCTCCTTGCCTGAGGAGTTCACAGCCATGCCCAGAACCACCTCGTATCACCGTGCCCTCATCCCCTTCCCGGTCCTCTGCCTGGTCGCCGCAACCGCCTGCTGGGGTGCCGGGACCGTCGTCACCAAACAGGTCCTCGATGACGTCGACCCGCTGCCACTGCTCGCCGTCCAGCTGGCCGCCAGCTGCGTGTTCCTCGCCCTCATGCGCCTCGGCTCACGCGCCCGCGTCCGTGGCATCCGAAGGACGTCCTCCGCGTCGAACTGGCGCCTGACCGCGCTCGGTGTGCTCAACCCCGGCCTGGCCTATGCTCTCGGGCTGCTCGGACTGTCCAGGATCACCGCGAGCATGTCGGTGTTGTTGTGGGCCGCCGAACCAGTCCTGATCATCGTGTTCGCCGTCGCCGTGTTGAGCGAACACGTCCCGCTCGCACGAGCCGCCGCCCTGGCCGTTGCCGTGTGTGGCGTGGTCCTCGTCGTCTACCAGCCCGACGCGAGCGGGGACGCTCTCGGCGTACTGCTGACCCTCGGCGCGGTAGGCGCGTGCGCCATGTACACAGTGCTGACCCGGCTGCTCCTCCTCGACGACGCCGCAGTCGGCGTGGTCCTCGTCCAACAGGTCGCCGCACTCCTCTTCGCCGTCACCCTGGCCGTCGGCGCACGACTGATCCCCGGACAGGACTGGTCGCTCGGGTCCCTCGACGCCACCACCTGGTTCGCAGCAGCCGGCTCGGGGATCTTGTACTACGGCCTGGCGTTCTGGCTGTTCCTGGCCGGATTGCGTCACGTTCCGGCGACCTTCGCCGGCGCCTTCATACCGCTGACCCCAGTGTTCGGCGTCGCCGTCGCCTATCTCGCCGACGAACGACTCAACGGGCGCCAATGGGCCGGGGCAGTGCTGGTAATCGGCGCCACCGCCGGAGCCGCCATCCATCAACTCCTCCGCGAAGCCGCCGAGCTCAGCAAGGACTGAGATCGCCACAGACAGTTGCCGCACCCTCGGTTGTGGCGCGCATGAAGCCATTCAAAGAATCCGCAGAGGCTGGTGGAGCGTGTCTACCTGTGAGACATGGCCAGCCAGGGAGAACCATGCCGGAACGATGTCACGGCCTTAGGGACACGGGTTACTGAGCGAGGTCTCCGATGAACCGCCGTACCTACGACCACGCCGCTCAGGAGGCAAAACTCGAAGCCCTCCACCAGCAACTTTCCGATGCGGTCGCATCGCTGGTCACCGGCGAGGACTGGAAGCGGGCGTTGACGTTCGCCGCGCAGTTTCGGTCACGCTCGTTCAACAACACAATGCTGATCTACGCCCAGCATTACCGGGCCCACACCGAGGGCCGCGTCCCCGAACCGATGCCGACCTACGTCGCCGGGTTCAAGCAATGGCTCAGCCTCGGGCGGCACGTCATGAAGGGGCAGTCCGGCTACGGCATCCTTGCTCCCGTCACCGCCCGATTCGCCTCGCCCAACCCAGCCCAGCAGGACTCCTGGCGAAGGCTCGCCCGGAACGAACGCGCACGCCCCGGCGAGGTCGTGCGGTCGAAGATGGTCGGGCTCAAGCCGACCCACGTCTGGGACATCTCCCAGACCGATGGCGATCCCGTCCTCGATCTCCCGCGCCCTGTTCTCCTGACCGGGCAGGCGCCGGATGGGTTGTGGGACGGCCTCGCAGATCAGATCACCGGTGCCGGCTACGAGCTGCGCCTTGTCTCGACCGCAACGTCGATCGGCGGAGCCAACGGCCTGACCGACTTCCTCACCCGCGAGGTGTCTGTCCGCATGGACATGGACGACGCGGCCCAGGTGAAGACACTCGCCCACGAGCTCGGCCATGTGCTCTTGCATGCGCCCAAGAACAGCAACCTCTCGACCGATCTGGCGGCGGATGCGTCCCAGCACCGCGGCATCGCCGAAGTCGAAGCCGAGTCCGTCGCCCTCATGGTCGGCGCCGTCCACGGCCTCGACACGAGCAGCTACACGATCCCCTACGTCTCCACCTGGGCAGCCAGTGTTCCCGGCAAGTCGACGGTCGAAGTCGTGCAATCCACCGCCGAGCGCGTCCGAGCCACCGCCGTCGGGATTCTCGACAACCTGCCCACGCCGAAGGTTGGTGACGGCAATCCGCCCGGACTCGACCGCGAGGCCCTCGCCCACGGCAGCCAGCCGAAGCCCGTCCAGACGGCAGCCGTGACGGCAGTGCGCCGAAACGAGGCGGTGCTCGGACTATGAACATTCCTGTCGTCCTTCCAGTCGTCGCCATCACGGTCGACGAGGACGGGTTGCTCTCGGCCCGGCTCGACGGCCAGCCGTACGCCGGTAAGCGCCTGCTCCATCGTGGCGATCTCCGCGGGTTGCTCGCCGAGATCACCAGCGAACTCACGACACCTGTCAGAGTCGAGGTGGCCGAGGCCGACGGCACGACGTACGCCGACATCTCGACCCCGCCCGCAGATGACACCACCCAGGAGGGATCGGCAGATTCACTGCCGATCCGGTCCAAGCCCGGAGTCGCCGGGTCGGGATTCCGGCCGGGCGAACAAGTCGCCGTGGCCTACGTCCTCCTCCATGAGATCGCCGACGACACCGGCGCGGCCGTGATGCGGCTTCCACCGGCCGTGCTGTCCCGTCACCAAGGGGCGCTGGTGCTGTTGGGGCTCGATTCCAAGACGCTGACGCCCCTCACCGCCCCGCTGGAAGCCACCGCGTGAACCCCGGTGCCCGTCGGGTCGATGACGAACTCGTCAACGTCGCACTCATCGTCGTCGGTACGGCGTTCCTCCTCGGCCTCATGCTCCGCGCAGCCGGCAACATCGCGGCGACCCTGGACGGGACACCACACCCTGCCGCGGGTGTCGCCTCAGGATTCAGAGTTCTCGCACGGCCAGGCGATCCGGGATCGGCGCTCGCAGCCCCCGGCCTGTCGCCGGCCCTCTACTGGGCGGTCGTCACCGGCGCACTCACCCTGGTGCTCGCAGTAGTGGTCGTGACCTGGCGGGTCGTCGGCGGCATCAGGCACCGAGTAGCGCATGACCCTCGCCGGATCGTCGGGACTGCGACCCGACGCGACATCACCCCGACCGCGTCGAAGCGGGCACTCCTGCGCCGCGGGCGCGCGCTACGGCCATCCCTGGTCCACCCGGCGGCCGAGGACGTCGGCTACCTGCTCGGCACCGCGCACGGCCAACAGATCTGGGCATCGGTCGAAGACTCGATCCTCATCGTCGGACCGCCCCGCTCAGGCAAGGGCCTCCACCTCGTCATCAACGCGATCCTCGACGCACCCGGCGCCGTCGTCACAACCTCGACCCGGCCCGACAACATCACCGCCACCATCAACGCCCGAGGCGAACGTGGCCCTGTGGCGGTATTCGATCCGCAACGCCTCGCCGGAGAACTGGATCTTCCGAGCGGGTTGCGGTGGTCCCCGATCCGCGGCTGCGAGGATCCGCTCACGGCGATGATCCGTGCCGGCGGGCTCGCCTCGTCGACCGGCCTGTCGTCCGGTGGCGTGGAGTCCGGTGGGTTCTGGGAGGGCAAGACCCGCGCCGCCCTCCAAGCCCTCCTCCACGCAGCCGCGATCGAAGGACTGACGACCCGCGCTCTCTTCGAGTGGTCGCTCTCACCGTCCGCCGCGGCGGACGCCGTCGGCATCCTGGCGAGCAACCCGTCCGCCGCGACCGGCTGGGGCGACTCATTGGAGTCAATGATCAACTCCGATCCACGAACCCGGGACTCGATCTGGATGGCCGTCGCGCAAGCGCTGAGCTGCCTGGCCGATCCTCGCGTCCTCGACGCGGTCAACCCCGGCCCAGACGAGGCCTTCGACCCGACTGAGTTCCTCACCAACAACGGCACCGTCTACCTCCTGGCAACCGGTGCCGGCGCCGGCGCCTCCTGGTCACTGGTCGCGGCGTTCATCGAAGACCTCGCCGAGACCGCCCGACACCTCGCCGCTGCATCTCCCGGTGCACGCCTGGACCCGCCTCTGCTGCTGGCCCTCGACGAGATCGGCAACCTCTCCCCACTCCCGTCGCTACCTGTGCTGATGGCCGAAGGAGGAGGAACCGGCATCACCACCATGCCCGTCCTCCAGTCGCTCTCTCAGGCGCGCAATCGGTGGGGAGACCACGCCGCCAGTGCCATCTGGGACGCCTCCATCGTCAAGGTCATCCTCGGCGGCGCCTCCGCCTCCAGAGACCTCCAAGAGCTGTCGGTTCTCATCGGCGAACGCGACGAGCAAACCGACACCATCAGCGTCGGCGACTACGGCTCTCGCTCGCTACAACGCTCCACCAGGCGCGTCCCAGTTATGCCGCCTGAACGCATCCGGACCCTGCCGTTCGGTATCGGACTCGTGCTGCTGCGCAGCGCACCGCCGATCGTCACCACACTTGGCCGCTGGACCAATCGTTGAAGTCAGGCCGTCCGCGTCCAGGACCACTCCGGCCCAGATTGACGCGCCATGCGGTCATTCGGGCCTTGCTTCTCTATTGGCCTTTCGCCGGTGGCGGCCCCAGCGAGTGGGCCGAACCAGTCGGGCCCAACCGATAGCGTTCAGACTGTGCCCGAAAGCCGCTTCAAGTACCTTTACGAACGCTTGGGAGACCACAACTTCCAGCTCTTGGCGAACGCGCTTCTAACCGCGCGGTTCACCGACTTCGTGCCTCTCCCGCTCCGGCAGGCTGACGGCGGAAGGGACGGCATCACCCGAGGGTCGGATCGGTCGCTGATCTATCAGGTGAAGTGGTCAGTCAATGGCAAGGAGAAGGACCCCGTCGGCTGGCTCGACAAAGCCATCACCGGCGAGGCCGACAACATCAAGCGACTCGTGCGGGACGGCGCACGGCGATACGTCCTGGTCACGAACATCCCGAGCACCGGGAAAGCGGACACGGGAGCTTTCGACCAGCTGAACACGCTCCTCGACCAACGCGCCAAGGATTACGGCCTGGAGCAGATGACCTGCTTATGGCGTGAGGCCGTCGACGGGATGGTCGACGACTCCGACGACAGCCTGCTGTGGAAGTACGCCGACATGCTCGCGGGCTGGGAACTCGTGCGCTATCTGATCGCCGAGGACCGCGCTGGCCACCAGGATGTAGGACTTCGCAAGATTGTCCGCAAGGTCGCCTCGGTCCAGTGGGACGAGGACGAGCGGGTCAAGTTCAGCCAGGTCGACATCGACCGCGAGAAGGTTGCGGACCTGTTCATCGACGTGCACGCCGGCAAGCTCACCGTGCGGAACCGCAGAGAGCCCGACCAGTTCTTCCTCGAGCCCGTCGGCGGTGCTGCCGAGTACTTGCTCACGGCCACGCCCGCTGACGCGCGCAGCTGGAACACCGTGGTCCGCGGCGCCCCGGGACAGGGCAAGTCCACCCTGTCGCAGTACATCTCCCAGGTTCACCGCAGCGCGTTCGTTCCTGCGAGCCTACGTCCGCCGAACCTACCGGCGGTGGAGAAGCCACTCTTCCCTGTACGCGTCGATCTGAGCGACTACGCCCGCTGGATGAGCGGCGTAGACGTGTTCGACACCGAGTCAGACGCGACGATCAAAACGAAGAAGAGATCGACCGCCTCGGCCGGCCTGGAACACTTCCTGGCCGACGTCATGTCGCACGCCGCCGGCGCACCCGTGGCCCCAGCGGAGGTCCAGGAGCTGTTCGCCTTGGTTCCGAGCCTGATCGTCCTCGACGGTCTTGACGAGGTCGGACGTCCCTCGGTCCGGAAGACAGTGGTCAAGGAGATCGACAACCTTGCGCGCCGAGGACGCACCTACGACGTCCCAACCCGCATCATCGTAACCACGCGGCCCAGCACCAACGAGCTCCCCGAGCCCTCCACGGACCACTTCGACGTCGTAGTGCTGAGCCCGTTGACACCCCAGCAGCGAGTGGAGTACCTGCGCCGCTGGAGCGCCGTACGCAACATCGTCGGTTCCGCGGGGCGCAACCTGCGGACGGCGTTCCGCGCGAAAATCGCCGAGCCTTACCTCGACGAGTTGGCCGGCAACCCGATGCAGCTCACCATCCTCCTCGACCTGCTCCACAAGCACGGGGAGGCGACGCCGGACCAGCGCACCACGCTCTACGACTCCTACGTCGACCTGCTCCTAGCCCGCGAGGCGAACAAGCACCCCGAGTCGGTGCGCCGGCACCAGACCGAGCTGCGCTCGATCATCCCGTTCTTGGGCTGGCACCTCCATGCTCACAGCGAAACCGACCGGGTGAACGCGCGGATGACGATCGCCGACCTCAAGGCGAGCATCCGCCATTACCAGCGCACCTACGGCAACCCCGAGACTGTCGTCGACGAGCTGTTCGAGGCAGCCAGCGACCGGCTCTGGGCACTCACCAGCAAGGTCGAGGGCACCTACGAGTTCGAGGTTCTCTCCCTGCGCGAGTACTTCGCGGCCAACTTCCTTTACAGATTCGCTGGCGAAGAGACCAAGCGGTTCGATCGCGTCGAGGTCCTGCGTGAACTTCTTAGACGCCCGTATTGGATGAACACCGCCCGCTTCTACGGCGGGAACGCGGAGGGTAGCGACATCTCCGTGCTCGCCGACGGCATCATCGACGAGCTCACGGACGACCCGCCCCCTCACGCTGTCATCGCGGGCTGGACGCTGCTGACCGACGGCGTGTTCGCGAATCGCCCGCGCTACGCCCGCGACGTTCTCGCGGCCTTGTGCGCCGACGAGCACATGCACGTCCTGGTCAACGCGCTCAGCAGGCGCGAGATCAGCCCGCTCCCGGCGCTACCTGAGCCTGTCGGAAACGGCCCGGACCCGACCTGGGAGCGCCTCACCCAGCGGATTGCGGCCGACCCTGGGCAGCCGTTCGCGCGTCTCCAGGTTCGCGTGCTGCGGGAACTGCTGAACCAGAGGGGCCACTTCGCCTCGTGGTGGATCAGTCATGTTGTCGCCAGCATCGACGACCCCGACAAGCTCGACGCCTGGCTCGAGATGGCAGCGACCTGCGAGGCCGCTGCCGGTCGAAGCGTCGACCTGACCGGCGTCGATCTCACGCGTCCCGCGGTCGCCCAGCAGATCCTCAACACCGGTCTGGTCCCTCCTGCTGGCGGGGAGTTCGAGCAGGCGCTGATCACGAGCGTTCTGGACGGACTTTGCCCCAACGTCACCTCGGTGCGGTCGGTTCCCGCGCAAATCGCCGTCGCGTTTGCCCCCGAGGACCATCTCACCAAGTCTGACACCGGGTTCCCCGAGAGCAGTGACGAGCAGCGCCGCCAGCGGCAGGACGCACTCAAGCACCTGCGCCGAGACCGTCCCGCTCTCGCTGCGGCTGCCGGGAAACGTAGGTTCGGGCGTGGCCAGAAGGGCAGTACGTTCCCGTGGGCGAACACCGCTGTAGCACTGTTCGACGAGGTCGGCCCGAGTTGGCTCGGCTCGCAGATTGCAACCATGGGGGCGGCGTCCCCGATGCATTTGGGCCTCCAACGTCAGCCGGACAAGCCGGCGTTCGGTCGCGGGAGCCATCCTGCCGCCCTGCTGGAGCAGACCCGAAAGAACGCCAGCGATGCCGAGTGGTGGCGCTCGGAGCATGCACGGATTGACACTGACGTCGACCTCGCCGACGCGGAAAGGCAACTGGCTTGCGCGGAGTGGTGCCTGGCGCTGTGGTGCGTAGCGGAGCCGGCGGTCGTCGTGGAGCTCTTCGACGCGTGGGCCGAGGTTCTGGCTGCGTTGCCGGAGCCGCGGCGGCGCCCTGTGATCGACTGCGCTCTGCGCTGTAGCGCGGGAGGATGGGTCTCGACGCTGCCGAAGGACCTCACCTCGGCTGACTTCGCGGTGGGCGCGCTGCTTGGGTATCGGAATCCGACGCCGGCCACGAAGGACACCTCGCCGAGCACTTACACGCAGACATCTCCGCGGACCCACGATCCGTTGATCGAGGTCGCTCGGGAGCGCCGCTGGTTCAAGGTCGACGAGCAGGGCGCGTACCGGTAACCACGAACCTGGTCCACTACCGGCGAGGCCGGTAGCGGCCTTTGTCCTCGAGGGACTTCCGGCGGCGAGGGCTCATAGGCAGCCCTAGGTCACCAAGCCAAGACGTTTGCTCTTCCGCGCACCACACTTCGAGCCTGCCTTAGATGAAGACGAGGCTGGTTTCGAGGCGCTTCATTCCGCAAAATGTAAGCGACGACGCTTGCGCGCCGCCCCCCAGTGTCGCGGCCGCGCTGGCGCCTTCAACACACCTGACTCACGACCTCGGCTTCACAAGGGAGCCTTACGAGAGATCAGGAGTCAGCATGTCCATCCCCACCCAGATGAGCCTTGCCGGTT
>Ga0164242_10007837_pt1 | contig 11645 bp, 11 predicted proteins | sample OricomgcompostMG_FD_108783 | JGI IMG/M metagenome (GOLD analysis project Ga0164242, IMG submission 108783) | Miracle-Growth compost microbial communities from Emeryville, California, USA - Original compost - Miracle growth compost (MG) ... | reverse complement strand
GGTCCGAGCCGGCGTTCAGCGGGTGGGCAGCCGGCTCCAGTCCCGGGACCTAACCGGTCGATGTCGGTTGCCGCGACCCGTTGGGAAATCTCGGCCTGGTCGAAGGTGAGGAAGTGATCACCAGTTAGGAACAGCCGTCGATGGCTCCGCCGGATGTGCTGAACGCCCGGCTATTGGAGTAAGCAGGCAGCGCCTCCGACGGCGCGTTAGGCCGAAAATGGTTGAAGAGCGGCCCTACACTCGGGCCTGGGTCCCGCGAAGACCCACCTTCCCCGTACGCACCCTGGAGCAGGCGTGACGATGACGACGAGCACGAACGACCCTTTGGTCGGTCGTGTCCTCGACCGTCGGTATCAGATCATCGATCGGGTGGCCCGCGGCGGCATGGCGACGGTCTACCGTGCCACCGACACCCGGCTGGACCGGGTGGTCGCCTGCAAGGTGATGCACGTCGGTCTCGGCGATGACGACGACTTCACCCGGAAATTCGACCGGGAGGCCCGGGCAGCCGCCCGTCTGTCCCATCCCAACGTGGTCTCGGTCTTCGATCAGGGCAACGACGGCGGTCGGCCGTACATCGTGATGGAGCTGGTCGAGGGGCGCACCCTGCGCAGCGTGATCGCCCGCGAGGCGCCGCTGAACCCGCTCCGCGCCCTGGCGCTGATCGAGCCGGTGCTCAGCGCGCTGGCCGCGGCCCACGACGCCGGCCTGGTGCACCGCGACGTCAAACCCGAGAACGTGCTGATCTCCGAGCGCGGCCAGATCAAGGTGGGCGATTTCGGTCTCGCCCGGGCGGTCACCGCACAGACCTCCACGGCAACCGCCGGGCTGCTGATCGGCACCGTGTCCTATCTGCCGCCGGAACTGGTGCTGACCGGCAAGGCCGACGCCCGGTCCGACGTGTACAGCACCGGGGTGGTGCTGTTCGAGTTGCTCACCGGCCGGAAACCGCACACCGGCGAGACGCCCATCCAGGTGGCGTACGCCCACGTCCACAACGATGTGCCGGCACCGTCCAGCCTGCCGACCGCCGGGCAGATCCCGGACTATCTGGACGGCCTGGTTGCCAGGGCCACGGCCCGCAACGCCGATGCGCGCCCGCACGATGCACGGGTGATGTTGGCGCAGGTCCGCCGGGTGAAGGCAGCGCTGCAGGCCGGGATCCGCGCCGACCCGGAACTGACCGAGGACCTGACCGTCCCACTGCGGACGATCCGGATCGAATCCGAGCAATCCACCGACGACCGACCGTCGGCTGCCGAGGTCGGCTGGACTCCCACCGCAGCGATCGCCTCCGACATCGAACTGGCCGTCACCGAGGACGTGCAGCACGCCGAGGCCCTGCCGCGCCGGGTCAGTTATCGCGACGACGAGCCGTACGACGCGCCGTACCACGAGCCGTACGAGACGCCGGCCGTCGAGCCGGAACACACGCCGACCGACATCCGCTTCCTGAGCGGGCCGTCGGCGCCTGCCCGGATCGCGGGACCACGGGCGGACCGGTTCGACGGACAATTCGCCCACACCGCGGATGATCACTTCACCGAATCCCCGGACGACGGAGCGGTCGCCCGCCCGGTGCCACCACACCGGCCACGACACCCCTCCCGGCACCGGGCCCGGGGCTGGATCGCGTTGCTCATCGTCCTGCTGCTGACCGCGATGAGCGGCGTCGGCGTCTGGTACTACACCAAGGGCCGGTTCACCACGACACCCGCGCTGACCTCGATGAGCCAGGCCAAGGCAGCCGAGATCGCCCAGGAGTCCGGGCTGCGGATCGCATTCACCAAGAGTTACTCGGAGACCGTGCCGAAAGGCGACGTGATCGACACCAGGCCGCGGCCGGGCGGGCAGATCCTGCGCGGCGGTCAGATCGACGCCGTCGTCTCCAAGGGACCGGAGCGGTATCCGATGCCCAAGATCATCGGGCTCACCGAGGACGAGGCGAAGTCGGCGCTGCAGAACCGACATCTGGCGGTCGGCAGCGTTGACGCCAAGTACAGCGACAAGGTGAAGAAGGGCCTGGTACTGAGCGCCTCGGTCGATTCCGGGAAGCACCTGAAGCCGAACACTGCGGTCGACTTCGTCGTGTCGAAGGGTCGGAAACCGATCACCATCACCAACTACGAGGGCAAGGACGCCGACCGGGCCGAGCATGATCTGTCGAAGGCGGGGTTCGTCGTCGACGTCAGCAGCCAGCACTCCGACACCGTGCCGTCCGGCTCGGTGATCAGCCAGTCGCCCGATGACGGAACCGGCTTCAAACATGATCACATCACGTTGATCAAGTCCCTCGGGCCGGAGTTGATCGAGGTGCCCAACGTCAAGTCGATGGGGGTGCTGGCAGCCAAGAAGGTGCTGAACGAGAAGGGGTTCAAGGTCCGCACGTCGCGGTCCAACATCCTCTGGCTGGGCCTGGGTTACGTCGCCTCGACCGACCCTGGCGCCGGGAGCCGGGCCCCGAAGGGTTCGACGATCACCCTGAACCTGGTCTGACCGGTCCTCACCAGCGGGAATGCACCGCCTCACGGAAATAGAGGTCGTAGAGCTGCCGCACGCCGCGTTCGAACAGCGGCCCGAGCTCCGGGACGTCGGCGGCCGACGCGTTGGACCGTGCCTGCTCGATGTTGCGGGCGCCGGGGATCACCGTCGTCACGCCCGGTTGTTGGATGATCCAGGCCAGTGCTGCCTTGGCCGGAGTCAGGTCGATGTCGTCGAACGGCGGCTCCGCCGAGAACTCGGCCACCTCCTCGGTGAACTCCTGGGCCGCCGCCACGCCGACCGCATAGTCCACGCCGGCAAAGGTTTCGCCGACATCGAAGGCCTCGCCGTGCCGGTTGTAGCTGCGATGATCGTCCGGCGGGAAGGTGGTCTCGGTGCTGTAGCGACCCGACAGCAACCCGCTGGCCAGCGGCACCCGGGCGATGATCCCGACACCTGCCGCCTCCGCAGCCGGCAGTATCTCGTCCAGCGGCTTCTGCCGGAACAGATTGAAGATGATCTGGACGCTCGCCACGTTCGGCCGGGCGATGGCCGTCAGTGCCTGGCCGGTGGTCTCCACGCTGACGCCGTAGTTGCTGATCACCCCGTCCTCGACGAGTTGATCAAGAGCATCGAACACCCGGTCGTCGCTGTAGACCGCGGTCGGCGGGCAGTGCAACTGGACAAGATCGATCGTTTCGACGCCGAGGTTCTTCCGCGACCGGTCGAGCCATTGCCGGAAGTTGTCCAGCGTGTAGTTCTCCGGCACCTGTTCGACCCGACGGCCGATCTTGGTCGCCACCGTGAAGTCGTTGTCACCGGTAGCCGCCAGGAACCTGCCGATGATCGTTTCGCTGCGCCCGTCGCCGTACACGTCGGCGGTGTCGAAGAACGTGACACCGGCGTCGGCCGACGCTTCCAGAACGGCCAGCGCATCGGAATCGCTGACCTCACCCCAGTCGGAGCCGAGTTGCCAGGTGCCCAGGCCGACCACCGAAACCGGACGACCGGTACGCCCCAGGATTCTTTGCTGCACAGCGATCTCCTCAGAAGCTGGTCGGGCCGGCGCCGCGCAGGTCGGTCAGCTGTGTCGGTGTCATCCCCGAGATCCTGCCGACGATCATGCTTCGGCCGATCTCGCTGAGCAGGGCATCGTGGATCGGGAAGCCACGGCTTGCCCCGACCGCACGGGCGAAGTCGATCCCCTCCTTCATCGCCGCCCACGGGCCGTAGGACGGATAGGCCAGCACGTCGACGCCGTCGGGTACGTACTCGTAGGAGTCGCCGGGATGGAAGAAGGTGGGCTCGCCCTCGCCGCTGATCAAGTAGCCGACATTGCCGATCCGCGGGATGTCGCGGTGGATGATCGCATGCTGTCCGCCGACCGCGGTGATCGTCAGCGAGCCGACGGTGATCTGCTCCCCCGGTGTCAGCGGTTGGGCGTCCGGCAGCTCGGGGACGGTGCCCACACCTGCCACCTCGGTACCGGCCAGTCCGATGATCGACGGTTCGACGACGAGCCGGGCTGCCGGATTGGCCTTGACCAGGCCGGGGAACTCGGCGGGGTCGAGATGATCAGCATGGTGATGGGTGACGAGGATGGCGTCGAGGTCGGTCAGCTCGTGCCACCGGGCCTCCATGTTGCCCGGGTCGATGAGGATTCGAGCGTCACCGGTTTCGACCAGCACCGCCGCGTGCCCGAGATGCGTGATGTTCACAGCTGCAGAGTAACCAGCGCCGCATCGTCGGGATCGGTGGGGGCCGGTCAGGCCAACAGCGATCCCAGCACCTTGCCCGCGGTCCGGCAGCCGTTCTCGTCGACGTCGAGATGGGCCACCGCCCGCAGCGTGTGCGGTCCGAGCCGGGACACCCTGACATCCTCGCGGGCGGCCGCGTCCAACACCTTGCCGGCGTCGTGATCGCCGGTGTCCAGGACGACGATGTTGGTCTCCACGTCGGCCGGCCGGACGGCCGCGGGCGCGACCGCGGCGACCTCCTCGGCGAAGGCGCGCGCCGCGGCATGATCATCTGCCAGCCGGGTGAGTTGATGTTCCAGGGCGTACAGGGCGGCGGCAGCAAGCACGCCCGCCTGTCGCCAGCCGGCACCCATCCGCTTGCGGACGATCCGTGCCCGGGCGATGTTCTCCGCCGAAGAGACCAGCACCGAGCCGATCGGCGCGCCGAGGCCCTTGGAGAAACAGACGCTGATGGTGTCGTACAGAGCGCCGTAGGAGATCAGCGGCACACCGGTGGCGATGTAGGCGTTCCACAACCGGGCACCGTCCAGGTGCCGCTTGATCCCGTACCGCTGGCAGAGCTCGGAGATCTCCACCAGGTTCTCGTACGGTTGGATCCTGCCGCCGGCGTAGTTGAGGGTGTTCTCGATCGCCACGGCGGCCGTGGTGACATGGTACGGCCCGCCGCCGACCGAGATCATCTTTGCGATCGGTTCGACTTCGGCCAACCCGTTCGGCGAGGAGAAGGTGCGCGTGGTGACCTGCCCGATCGCGGCATGACTGCCCATTTCCGCCCGGACGATGTGCGCCTGCGCGTCGCAGAGCACCTCCTGACCCGGTTCGGTGAGCACCCGGATGCCGAGCTGGTTGGACAGCGATCCGGTGGCGCAGAACAACGCGTCCTCGTGGCCGAAGAGTTCCGCGACACGCGACTCCAGCTCGTGGACCGTCGGATCCTCGTCGTAGACGTCGTCACCGACCGGGGCGGTGATCATCGCCTCGAGCATTCCCTGTGTCGGTTTGGTCAGGGTGTCGCTGCGAAGATCAATGACGGTCACGAGCAGATAGTACCCAGTCGATCAGGTCCACAGACCGGGCGTGCCGGCCGCGGCCCGGGTCGAGGAACCGCGGCTGTTGCGGGACTGCACCAGGCGTTCGGCCACCTGGAATGCCAGCTCGAGGGACTGGTTGCGGTTCAGCCGCGGATCGCACAGCGTCTCGTACCTGCTGGCGAGGTCGGCCTCGACCAGCTCCTGGGCGCCGCCGACACATTCGGTGACGTCGTCGCCGGTCAGTTCGATGTGCACCCCGCCTGGCCAGGTGCCCAGTTCGTCGTGCACGTCGAAGAAGCCGTTGACCTCGTCGATCACATCGGAGAAGGCCCGCGTCTTGAAGCCGTAGGCGCTTTCGAAGGTGTTGCCGTGCATCGGATCGCAGACCCAGGCGACCTGGCGGCCGCTGGCGGTCACCTTCTCCACCACATCCGGCAGCAGATCTCTGATCTTGCCGGCCCCCATCCGGGTGATGAAGGTGATCCGGCCGGGTTCACCGTCGGGATCGAGCCGGTCGGCCAGTTCCAGCGCGGTATCGGCCGACGTGGTGGGGCCGAGTTTGACCGCGATCGGGTTGCGCACGTGCCGCATCAGTTCGACATGGGCGCCGTCGATCTGCCGGGTCCGCTCCCCGATCCAGATCAGATGCCCGGAGGTGTTGTACGGCCGATGGGTCCGCGAGTCGATGCGCGTCATCGCATGCTCGTACTCCAGGCTCAAGCCCTCGTGGCTGGCGTAGAAGTCGACGGTCCGGGTCTCCTCGCTGTCGATGCCGCATGCCTCGATGAACGCCAGCGCCCGTTCGATCTCGGCGGTCAGCTGTTCGTACCGGACACCGGCCGGGCTGTTCCGGACGAAGTCGGAGTTCCAGGAATGCATCGTGCGCATGTCGGCGAAGCCGCCCTTGACGAAGGCACGGACCAGGTTCAATGTCGCCGAGGACGCGTTGTAGACACCGAGCAGCCGCTGCGGATCGTGCCGGCGGGCCTCCTCGGTGAACTCGAACCCGTTGATCGCGTCACCGCGGTAGGCCGGCAGGGTCATCCCGTCCCGGGTCTCGGTGTCCGAACTGCGGGGTTTGGTGTACTGGCCGGCCATCCGGCCGACCTTGACCACCGGCACCTGGGCGGCGTAGGTGAGCACGATCGCCATGGACAGCAGGGTGCGCAGCTTGTTCTGGATGTTGGCCGCGGTGACCCCGGCGAAGGTTTCGGCGCAGTCGCCGCCCTGCAGCACGAACGCCTTGCCGGCCGCAACGCCGGCCATCTTCTCCCGCAGCTCGTCGCACTCGCCGGCGAAGACCAGCGGGGGGAGCCGACGCAGCCGGCGTACCACGTCTGTCACCTCAGCCGGGTCCGGATAGGTCGGCTGCTGGAGCGGTTTCAGCGCGTGCAGGTCCTTCAGGGTCGGCAAACTCGGCAGCTCGGGCACGGGGGCAAGCCTAATCCGCGTCGGCCGGTGGCGCCGCATCGTTCTGGCGCCCGGAATCCCGCGCCGACGCCGCACCCGGGTTCCGGCCGGGTTCTGGTGTTGACTGTTGGCCTGCCCGGGCACTGGTCGCGTAGCTGTCGACGTAGGTCTGACCGGAGAGCTCCATGATCGCGTACATGATCTCGTCGGTGATCGAACGCAGGATGAAGCGATCCTCGGCGAGCCCTTGATAGCGGGAGAAATCGAGCGGTCTGCCGAACTTCACCGTCGGGCTGATCACCCGGGACAGCATCTTTCCGGGCGGGGCGATCACGTCGGTTCCGATCACCGCGCACGGGATCACCGGGACACCGGCCTCAAGCGCCAGCCGGGCCACCCCGGTCCGGCCCTTGTACAGCCGCCCGTCGTGGCTTCGGGTGCCCTCCGGAAAGATGCCGAACAGTTCGCCGCGCTGCAGCACCTTGAGTCCGGCCCGCAGGGCGCCTTCGCTGGCGCGGCCGCCGCTGCGATCAACCGGCACCTGCCCGGTTCCGCGGAAGAACCGTCGCTGCGCCCAGCCCCTGATCCCCGATCCGGTGAAATAGTCGGACTTGGCGACGAAGGTCACCCGCCGGTCGAGCACCAGGGGCAGGAACAGCCAGTCGGCGTAGGACAGGTGGTTGCAGGCCAGGATCGCCGGGCCGTGGGCCGGTACGTTCTGTACGCCCTCGGCAACTGGTCGGAACACCCGGTCAACCGTCGGTCCGACCAGCACGTTGCGCAACATCCAGTACAGCACAGCGCCCGGCGTGGACTCCTCGTCCTCCGGGCCGCGCAACTTCTCCGGCACGCTGATCTGGTCCACGCGATCGCGGACCACCTCGCGGACCGCGCTGACCGGCGGTACGTGTTCGCGGACCGTCTGCGGCAGCCGGTCCCGCAGCGCCCGGTGCTCGGGCCTGCGCTCGGGCTCGGGTTCGGGTTCGGGTTCGGACCTTCGCGATCCGGCCATCAGGCCGCCTCCGCCTCCCGGCCGGGAACCGGTGGAACCGGTTTGCCGTAGCCGGGTCGAAGCAGCACCGGTACGTCGATCTGGTCGATCGGTACGCCGCGCCGCAGTTCCGCCTTGACCGCCGACACGTACGTGTCGACATAGGTCTGGCCGGACAGCTCCATGATCGCGTTCATCAGCTCGTCGGTGATCCAGCGCAGCGTGTCCCGATCATTGCCGGCACCGCGATAGCGCGAGAAGTCCATCGGCCTGCCGATCCGGATGCCCGGCCGGACCAGCCGGGGGATCCCCAGAAAACCCTTGGAGAACTGGGTGTCGAAGACCGCGACCGGAATCACCGGCACGCCGGACTGCAGGGCCAGCCGGGCGGCACCGGTCCGTCCCTTGTACAGCCGGCCGTCGGGCGACCGGCCACCTTCGGGGAACATGATCACCACGCTGCCCTCGCGGAGCACCTTGGCGAACGCAGCCATGTCGTCGGCGCTCTTCTTGCCGCCGGAGCGGTCCAGCGGAAGCATCCTGATGCTGCGCATGAACCACCGGAAGACCCAACCCTTGAAGCCGCCGAGGTGGAACAACTCGACCTTCGGCGTGAACACCAGTCGCCGCTTCAGGATCGCCGGGAGCAGCACCGTCTCGCCCTCTGCCAGATGGTTGGCGACCAGGATCGCCGCCCCCTTGTCCGGGAGGTTCTCCTCGCCCTGCACCCACGGCCGCCACCATGCCGAGAAGAGCGGCTGGGCGATCAGGTGCTTCAGCAGCCAGTACAACAACTACCCTCCTGGGGCGACGGCACGGCGTGGTCGCCGCGATCGCTAGCGGTCGCCTAACACTAGTCTGCCCCGTCGCGCGCAACGCAAGCCTGAGCCGTACGCCAGGGTCATGTTCGGTGAACCGCATCCCGATCGCGCCCGGACACTACGCTGCAACCATGAGGCTGCTGCCCCGCCGTCCGCCGGCGGCACGATCGGGGGCCGAGGTCCGGGCCGGTGCGGAGCCGTACCGGGGCGGTGACGGCGAGATCGGTGTGCTGCTCTGTCACGGGTTCTGCGGTTCGCCGGCGTCGATGCGTCCGTGGGCCGAGTACCTGGTCGACCAGGGCTTCCGGGTCAGCCTGCCGCGACTGCCCGGGCACGGGACGAGTTGGCAGGAGCTGAACCAGACCGGCTGGCCGGACTGGTACGCGACCGTCGACCGGGCGCTGGGCGAGCTGACCGCGGAGTGCCGGACCGTCGCGGTGGCGGGATTGTCGATGGGGGGCGCCCTGGCGTTGCGGCTGGCCGAACAGCACGGACCCGAGATCTCCTCCCTGGTGCTGGTCAATCCGGCGCTGCACATCTCCGATCCGCGGCTGCGGATCCTGCCGGTGCTCAAGCACCTGATGCCCAGCGTGGCCGGGATCGCCAACGACATCGCGCGCCCGTTCACCGATGAATTGGGCTATTCGCGGACGCCGTTGAAGGCGCTGGCGTCGATGCTGGAGTTGTGGGATGTCACCATCGCCCGGTTGCAGGTGATCCAGCAGCCGATCCTGCTCTATCGCTCGGTGCACGACCACGTCGTCGATCCCGTCTCGGCGCAGATCCTGCGCGAGCGGGTGCACGCGGCGGCGATCACTGAGCGGCTGCTGCAGCGAAGCTTCCACGTGGCGACGTTGGACTACGACGCCGAGGAGATCTTTGCCGGCTCCGCGGAATTCGTCCGTGCATCGACCGTCGCCCGCGACTAGCCTGAACGGACTGCCCGCCGAAACGGCACCGCCAACGACGTACGGAGGATCCATGCCGGCCAAGAAGTCGACCGCCAAGAACAAGCAGACTGCCGAGAAGCCGGCAGATGACGTCAAGGCCAGGATGTTGGCGGCGCTGGAGGCGAAGAACAACCGCGCCAAGGACGTACCGCACGACAGCGCCCCGGCCAAGCAGAAGGCCAACGGGCCGGAGGTGGTCGGCGGCGCGCCCAAGATGCACCGCCGGAAGTCCGGCTAGCTGCCCCGCCGGGCGGGTCCGGCCTGATCTCGCCCGTGCCGGTCAGGCCCGGCGCTGGGTGCGCTTGGCTGCCACCTGGTCCGCGACCTGGCGCAGCGGGCCGGGCTCCCGGCGGACCCGGGCACGGCGGGCACGACGTCGGCGCGGCCAGAATCCGCCGATCACCCGCCCGGGCGGCTCGATCAAGGAGTGGCGGGCCAGGTCGGCGGCGCCGATCAGGCCGGCGTCGTTGCGGAACCGGGCCAACTCGATCCGCGCCTGGGGACGGAACCCGCGCCCGGTCAGGGTGCGTTCGAACGCCTCCCGGGTCGGGGCCAAGAGCAGATCCCCGGCCGCACTGACGCCGCCGCCGACGACGACCAGTTCTGGGTCGAGCGCGGCGGCGAGATTGGCGATGCCGACGCCCAAGGAGCGACCGATGTCGGCCAGCAGTTCCCGGGCCAGCGGCTCGCCGTCGACCGCCGCCTCGGTGATCGCCGGACCGGTGATCTGGTCCGGGCCGCCGACCGCCTCGACCAGACCCTGCACCACCGGCGAATCGGAGGCGACAAGGGCCTTGGCGTCACGGACCAGTGCGTTGCCGCTGGCGTACTGCTCCCAACAGCCACGGTTGCCGCATTCACACAGATGGCCACCGGGCACAGCGATCATGTGGCCCCACTCGCCGGCCATCCCGTAGCTGCCCCGGAACAGTTGTCCGTTGAGCACCAGCCCACCGCCGATCCCGGTGCCCAGCGTGATGCACACCATGACCGATGCCCCGGCGCCGGCGCCGAACCGGTACTCGGCCCACGCGGCGGCGTTGGCGTCGTTGTCGACGATCAGCGGCAGGTCGATCCGTTCTTCCAAGCGGGCCTTCAGCGGCTCCTGCCGCCAGGCCAGGTGCGGGGAGAAGCGGACGACCGACTGGTCGGTGTCTACCCACCCGGCGGCGCCGATGCCGACGGTCTCGACGGGGTGCCGGCTGCGCAGGTCGGCGACCACCGCTGTGATGGTGTCCTCCACCGCGATCGGGCTGTGCGACGGCGTCGCGGCCAGCACCCGTTCGGCGATCCGGCCCTCCCCGTCGACCACTCCGGCGGCGACCTTGGTGCCGCCGATGTCCACGCCGATGCTGAGCGGGGCCGGCGGCGGGGCCAGCCGGGACGGTCTGGGCGAGGTCCTGGCCGTCGCACGGGCCGTCGCACGCGTCGACGTGCGCGCGGGGGTACGCGGTACGCGCTGGCGAACCGTTATCCGCTCGGTGCCGTCCGGGCGGTCGGTCGCCCGCGCCATCAACGTGCCCCTGTACGCAGCACGCGGGATCGCAGACCCTTCAGGGCGGTGTCGGTGATCGTCTTCTCCGCGGTCCGCTTGAGCAGTCCCGGCAGTGGGATCTTCAGATCGACGTTGAGGGCGTACCGGACCCGACTGCCCTTGCCGTGGGGTTCCACCCGGTAGCTGCCGTCCATGGCAGTGAGCGTACGACCGGCGATCAGTTTCCAGCTGACCTCGCCGGCACCCCAGCGGTAGCCCACGGTGTAGTCGTCGGACAGCAGCTTGTGCTGCAACACCATGCGTACGGTCTCCGGTCGGTCCTCCGCGTCGGTGCTGAGCACCTCGACCGTGGTCAGCGAGTCCACCCACTCCGGATAGTGGTCGAGGTCGGCAATCACCGCCATCACCTGGTCCGGCGTCGCCGGGATCTCAATGCTGCTCTCCATCGTCTCTTTCCTGCCGCTGCCGCGATCTCGTCGGGTGGCGTCAGTTCGGGGGGACGACCCCTCGACCCCGTACGCACTCACGTCCGCCTGCAATCTTGCCCCACTCCCTCCGCGGGCTCCGGGAGTGGCTCGCTTCGCGTCGCGGGTGCCGTTGCCTGCCGGCGCCATCCCATGCACGTCATCCGCCCGCGGAACCTTCCCGTTGCGCCCCGCCACTGTCCCCGCCGCCCCTGTGCGCCTGCAATGCCCGCCGCCACGCCCGC
>Ga0164242_10007836_pt1 | contig 11646 bp, 8 predicted proteins | sample OricomgcompostMG_FD_108783 | JGI IMG/M metagenome (GOLD analysis project Ga0164242, IMG submission 108783) | Miracle-Growth compost microbial communities from Emeryville, California, USA - Original compost - Miracle growth compost (MG) ... | reverse complement strand
CCGGCGGCGTACAGGCCGTCGATGACCGAGCCGTCCTCGCGCAGGGCACGACCGTGCACGTCGGTGACGATGCCGCCCTTGGTGCCCAGGTCGCCGGGGACCATCTTGGCCGCGTAGTACGGCGCGTGGCTGATCTCGCCCAGGTTCGGGTTCGGCTTGTTGGTCGGGTCGCCGTAGTAGCGGTCGTAGGCACTTTCGCCCCGGTGGAAGTCCTCGTCGACGCCGCTGCGGGCGAAGCCGTTGAACCGCTCGAGGGTGGCCTTCAATGCGTCGACCGGCAGGTTGGTCTGGGCGGCCAGGTCCTCGATGGAATCGGCCTTGACGATGACGCCGGACTCCATCCACTTCTTCGGAATACGTTGTCCTGGTTGTAGACCCGCGAAGATGAAGCGGTCGCGGTACTGCTGGTCGAAGACCAGCCAGGCCGGGACGTTCTCGCCCGGGCCGTCGCCCTGGCCGTACTTGCCGCCGTACATGTGGTGGCAGGCCTCGACATAGGGCATCGACTCGTTCATGAACCGCTTACCGGCCATGTTGACGATGATCGAACCGGGGGAGTTGCGTTCGGACAGTGCGAACCACGGCGAATCGACCAGCGGCACCGTCGGGCCCCACCAGGCGTCTTCCATGATATCCATTGCGGCACCAAGTTTTTCGGCGGCCAAGATGCCGTCGCCGGTGTTGGCCACCGCGCCGACGGTCCAATCGGTGGTGATCGGCTGGCGCTGGTACTTGGTGCGCATCTCCTGGTTGTGTTCGAACCCGCCGCTGCCCAGGATGACCGCCTTGCGGGCCCGGATCAGTTGCGGCTCGGCACTTTCCGGTGCGTTGGTGTCGCGCACATAAATTCCGGCAACTCTGCCGTCCTCGTAGTAGAGATCGGTGAGCGCGGTGTTCAGCTGAACCGGGACACCGGCCTTCTGTAGCCCGACGCGCAGTGGGGCGATCAGAGCGCGGCCCATGCCGACCAGGTTCTTGCCGGTGGCGTTGGCCCACACCGAGCGCACGCCCACCTTGACGCTGCGCAGCACGCCACGCGGGTGTCGCTTGAGCTGATTGAGACGCACGTAATCCTGTTGCATCACAACCATGTTCATCGGGACCTTGCCGTACGGCGGCTCCAGGCCGGCCATGTCGGCGCCGAGCTTGCGGGCATTGAACGGCTTGGGTTCGACGGACCGTCCGCCGGCGCGGCCGCCCTCGGTCTCGGGGTAGTAGTCCGAGTAGTTGGGCACCCAGCACAACTTGAGTGGGGAGTTCTTCAGGACGAACGACAGCATCTCCGGCCCGCGCCGTAGGTAGGTGTCGATCTTCTCGGCGGGCACCACGTCGCCGACGATCTTGTGTAGGTAGGTGCGGGCCGCTTCCGGGGTGTCCTTGACCCCGTCACGCTGCAAAATCTCGTTGTTCGGGATCCATACGCCGCCACCTGACCGCGCAGTGGAACCACCATAGTGCGGGGCCTTCTCAACGACTACTGTCGAAAGTCCCTGATGGGCTGCGGTGAGGGCGGCGACCATGCCGGCCGCGCCACTACCTACGACGACAACGTCGTACTCCTGTCCTGTCATGTAGAACACGTTATAGAATTGCCCCGGCTGTGGACAACTACGCCGGTCAAAGATGTGAGGGGAATTCACCACAATGCTTAGTGTCGAGGTGCGCGACGAACTGGCCGCCGATCTCGCTCAGGCGGAGCGTAGCCGCGTCCCGATGATCCCGTTGACGGATCGGTACCCCGATATCGATGTGGTGGATGCCTACGAGATCCAGCTGATCAACATCCGTCAGCGACTGGCCGAAGGTGCCCGGGTGGCCGGGCACAAGGTGGGTCTGTCCAGTGCGGCCATGCAGCAGATGATGGGCGTGGACGAGCCGGACTACGGGCACCTGCTCGATGACATGGAGGTCTTCGAAGACGTGCCGGTGCGCGCGGCGAATTACCTGTACCCGCGGGTGGAGGTCGAGGTCGGCTTCATCCTGGCCGACGACCTGCCCGGTGCGGGCTGCACCGAGGACGACGTGCTGGCCGCCACCGCCGCGTATGTGCCGTCGATCGAGTTGATCGACACCCGGATCACCGATTGGAAGATCAAGTTGTGCGACACCATCGCCGACAATGCCTCCTCGGCGGGCTGGGTGCTGGGGACGCAGCGGGTGTCGCCCAAGGACATCGACATCCGGGCCATCGACGCGGTGCTCAAGTGCAACGGCGAGAAGATCGCCGAGGGCCGCAGCGATGCTGTGCTGGGCAATCCGGTCACCGCGGTGGCGTGGTTGGCTCGCAAGGTCGATCAGTTCGGCGTGCGCCTGCGGGCCGGCGACGTGGTGCTGCCCGGTGCCTGCATGCGTGCGATAGATGCTCGTCCCGGTGACGATTTCGTAGCCGAGTTCGCCGGATTAGGTTCAGTTCACCTGTCTTTCGAGTAGTCCGGAAAAGTTTTCGTAAAGTTTCAAGGAGAAACATGGCCAGTCCTTCCAAAGCCAGTGTCGCCATCGTCGGCTCCGGCAACATCAGCACCGACCTGCTGTACAAGCTGCTGCGGTCGGAGTGGCTGGAACCGCGCTGGATGATCGGTATCGATCCGGAGTCCGAGGGCCTGGCCCGCGCCCGCAAGCTCGGCCTGGAAACCTCGCACGAGGGAGCGGACTGGCTGCTGGCCCAGGCCGAGAAGCCGGACTTCGTCTTCGAGGCGACCAGCGCCTACGTGCACAAGGCGTACGCGCCCCGGTATGCCGAAGCCGGCATCCGGGCGATCGATCTGACCCCGGCCGCCGTCGGCCCGGGCGTCATCCCGCCGGCCAACCTGCGGGCGCACCTGGATTCGATGAACGTCAACATGGTGACCTGCGGAGGCCAGGCCACCATCCCGATGGTCTACGCGGTGAGCCGTGCCGTGCAGGCACAGGGCGGGGTGCCCTACGCCGAGATCGTGGCGTCGGTGTCGTCGGCTTCGGCCGGGCCGGGCACCCGGGCCAACATCGATGAGTTCACCAAGACCACCAGCGCCGGCGTGCGCGACATCGGTGGGGCGCGTGACGGCAAGGCGATCATCATCCTGAACCCGGCTGATCCGCCGATGATCATGCGCGACACCATCTTCTGCGCAATCCCCGCCGGCGCCGACCATGCCGCCATCACCGCGTCGGTCAAGGATGTGGTCGCGCAGGTGCAGACCTATGTGCCCGGTTACCGGCTGCTCAACGAGCCGCAGTTCGACGAGCCGTCGGTGGTCAACGGTGGTCAGCACGTCGTCAGCATCTTCGTCGAGGTGGAAGGTGCGGGCGACTACCTGCCGCCCTACGCTGGAAACCTGGACATCATGACCGCTGCGGCCACCAAGGTGGGCGAAGAGATCGCCAAGCAAATCGTGGGCGCGTCGCAAGGAGCACAAGCATGAGTAACGCACTTCAGCCCGGAGACATCTTCTTCGACGCCGCTTGGGACGTCCGGCTGACGGACACCTCGCTGCGCGACGGCAGCCACCACAAGCGCCACCAGTTCACCGCCGATGAGGTGCGGGCGATCGTCGGCGCACTGGACAATGCCGGGGTTCCGGTCATCGAGGTCACCCACGGCGACGGCCTTGGTGGTTCGAGCTTCAACTACGGGTTCTCCAAGACCCCGGAGCAGGAGCTGATCACCATCGCGGCGCAGACCGCCAAGAACGCCAAGATCGCCTTCCTGATGCTGCCGGGTGTGGGCACCAAGGAAGACATCCGCATCGCGCAGGGCAATGGCGGTTCGATCTGCCGTATCGCCACCCACTGCACCGAGGCCGATGTCTCGATCCAGCACTTCGGCTTCGCCCGCGAACTGGGGTTGGAGACCGTGGGCTTTTTGATGATGAGCCACACCATCTCGCCGGAGAAGCTGGCCGCCCAGGCCCGCATCATGGCCGACGCCGGTTGCCAGTGCATCTACGTGGTGGATTCCGCGGGTGCGCTGGTGCTCGAAGGTGTCGCCGATCGAGTGGGCGCGCTGGTCGCCGAATTGGGATCGGATGCTCAAGTGGGATTCCATGGCCACGAGAATCTCGGTCTGGGCGTTGCCAACTCGGTTGAGGCGGTGCGTGCCGGGGCCAAGCAGATCGACGGCTCGTGCCGGCGGTTCGGGGCCGGTGCCGGTAATGCACCGGTCGAGGCGCTGGTCGGCGTGTTCGACAAGATCGGCGTCAAGACCGGTATCGACTTCTTCGACATCGCCGATGCGGCCGAAGAGGTGGTTGCTCCGGCGATGCCGGCCGAGTGCCTGCTGGACCGCAACGCCCTGGTGATGGGCTATGCGGGCGTGTACTCCAGCTTCCTCAAGCACGCGGTGCGCCAGGGCGAACGCTATGGGGTTCCGGCCCACGAGCTGCTGCTGCGGGTGGGTCAGCGCAAGCTGATCGGTGGCCAGGAGGACCAGCTGATCGATATCGCGCTGGAGATCAAACGCGAGCAGGCCGAGGCAGGGTCCTAGCCGGCTCTCGGCCCGCGCCGCCCTGGCGGTTTGGGCTGCGCCGCTATCAGCGAGTCACATCTGTAACTCTGGGCTCGATTGAAGAATTGTGCCTGTCTGTCCGGCTATTTGCGACAGCGGTCTTCGCCGCTCGCTGTCGCGAATGCGCGTCGCCCGGAGTCATTCTCGATCGGCGCAAATTTGTCGCAGAGAGCCGGGCAGACAGGCACACTCACCACGCCGTGGCTGGTGGTGCGCCTGTGACTTCGGCCTCGGGTCCAGGGCGGCGCGCCACCAACTCGGCCAGCGCCGCGGGCAACCGATCGGCGATCGCCTGCGCGTCGCTGACCTGGTCGCTACAGGCGAGCACACAGATCTGCATCTGGCCTTCATAGCTCCAGCCGGTCATGTTCAGGCCCATCGGAAACACCAGCGGCCCAGTTGAGATCAGCTTTTCCACCGGCGCCCCACCGAAATACAGTCGCTGCTGCGGTCCGCGCATGTTCGAGGCGATCATGCTGAACATCGGCCGCTTCTTCACCTTCGCACCGATGATCGGCAGCACCCGCGAATAGAACTTGAACAGCGGCCAGTACTCCATCCAGTCGTGCTGCAGCCACGCGTCACGTTCGGCCTGCACCTCGCGCGCGGTGGCGGTGGCCGCCGCGATCGCTTGTAGCCGCTCGACCGGATCGGCGATCTGGGTGGCGATCTCGACGTTCCACCGGGCTACCTTGTTGCCCCAGCGGTCCCCGTCGTCGGGGCGCATCGACACCGGCACCACCGCGGTCATCGGGTCGTCGCCGACGGGTCCGCGGGCGGCCTGATATTCGCGCAGCACGGTGGCGCACAACGCCAGGAAGACATCGTTGACACTGACTCCGAAGGCCTGCGAAACCGACTTGATCTGTGCCATATCGCAAGCGCGGTAGGCGAATTCGCGACGGGCGGTCAACGGTTCGTTGAACGGCAGGGCCGGCGCGATGAAGGCCTCGGCATAACCGGGTTTACCGGCCCGCTGCCGACGGCGGATGGTGCCGGTGACCATGGCGGTGCGCGCGAGGATACCGGGGAAGCGGCGCAGCGCGGTGATCTGCCGGCGGGCCACCTTGGCGAACCACACCGGTGCGGCCGGGCGGTGCTCATCGGGCACCGGAAACGCCGACGGCCGGGGCAGCTGAGCGGCCGGGTCGGCGCTGTAGAACTGTTCCAGCAGATGCAGCGAGGCCATACCGTCGGCCACCGCGTGGTGGATCTTGAGCACCAGGGCGATCCGGCCGTCGGCCAGTCCATCGATGTACCAGAGCTGCCAGGGCGGGCGCTCGCGGTCCAACGGGGCTTCGAAGAGCCGAGCGATCGCCGCACCGAGTTCGGCATCGCGACCCGGCGCGGCGGCGGTGCTGCGGCGCAGGTGATAGTCCAGGTCACCGCGCGTGCGGGTGATCCACCACGGCCGCCCGACGCCGATCCTCGGCGACAACAGCTGCCATTGCAGCGGCGGTACCCGATCGACCAAGCCGGGCAGGGCGGCCCGCACGGCGTCATACGTCAGTGGCATGTGGCCGGCATTCGGATCGAGTACGACGGCTTTGATGGTGTGCTGCGGCTGCACATCGCTCTCCCATGCGAGAAAGCTGTTGTCTTCGCCGGATAAACGTCGCATGTCCCACTAGTACTGCTGTCCCCGGACGGATTGAACAAGCTGTCTCAGTGATCGGGACTGACCGATGACGGTCGGCGTGCGCGGTCCTAGCGTTCCAGCCATGACGAGTGCAGCAGCGCAGACCGCCGATCGGATGGCGGCGGCCTTCGCGTCGATCGCCGACGGCACCGGCACCGCGGCCGACGTACGGGCCAGCCTCGCCGCGACGCGCAGGCCGGCCAAGCCGGTGCCGGTCGGCAGCGTGGGCGATGGCCGGATCGATGGACCGGAGGGCATGAAGACCATCCCGGTGCGTATCTACCGTCCGCTCGGCGCCCCGCAGGGGCAGCTGCCGATCATGGTGTACTTCCATGGCGGCGGCTTCGTGCTGTGCGATCTGGACTCGCACGACTCCTGCTGTCGACGGTTGGCCAATGGTGTTGGTGCGGTGGTGGTTTCGGTCGATTATCGGTTGGCGCCGGAAAATCCCTTCCCGGCCGCGGTCGATGACGCGTGGGCCGCGGTTCAGTGGGTGTCGATGAACGCAGTCGAGCTGGGCGGCGATCCGAACCGGTTGGTGGTGGCCGGGGACAGTGCCGGCGGCAACCTGGCCGCGGTGGTGGCGATGATGGCCCGAGACCACGGCGGTCCGGACATCGTCTTTCAACTGCTCATCTACCCGGTGCTCGACCAACGCCGAAAGTCCTCGGCGACAAGTGAATACTCGGCCTCCGGTAGTGCGCTCAGCGGTGAGCACATGCGCTGGTTCACCGAGCAGTACCTGGGTTCCGACGGCGACCCGTCCGATGTGCTGGCCTCCCCGATCCTGGGCGATCTGACCGGGCTACCACCCGCGCACATCGTCACCGGTGAGTGCGATCCGCTGCGCGCCGAGGACGAGCAGTACGCCGAGCTGCTGCGCGCCGCCGGAGTTCCCGTGACGATCACCAACTACGACAACATGTTTCACGGCTTTTTCAACCTTTCCGACCATCTACCCATCGCCCGGCGGGCCAGCGACGACGTCTGCGAGATCCTGAAGGGGGCACTGCGATGCAACTGAGGAACACCCGCGTTCTGATCACCGGCGCCAGCCGCGGCCTGGGCCGGAGCATCGCCGAGGTGATGGCGCGTCGTGGCGCCCAGGTGGCGCTGGTCGCCCGTGACGGCGCCGCACTGGACGTGTTGGCCAAGGAGCTTGGTGGCAAGGCATATCCGACCGATCTGATGGATCCGGAGGCCGTCGAGGCCCTGCTGGACCGGGTCGAGGCGGATGGCCCGGTCGATGTGTTGATCAACAATGCCGGTGTCGACCGGGTGGGCCGGTTCCATGAGGCTTCGGCGCAGGAAGTACGAGAACTGTTGCAGGTCAATCTGAATGCACCGATGGAACTGTGCCGCCAAGTGATGCCGCGGCTGCTGGCGCGCGGGCGCGGGCACATTGTCAACGTGTCGTCGATGGGTGCCATCTCGACCGGGCCGGGGGTCACGTTGTACGGCGCCTCCAAGGCCGGCCTGAGCCATTTCACCGCGGGTATCCGTTCGGAGCTACGCGGCAAGCCGGTGGGCACCACGCTGGTGCAGATCGGTGAGGTCAAGACCGACATGATCGACCACATCCGCGAGTTCGGCCCGGCCCGGCGCACCATCGAGCGATCGCTACGCTGGGGCATGCTGCCGCCGGAGGCTCTGGAGCCCGAGGTGGTGGCCGCCGCGATCGCCGATGCCGTCGAACGCAACCGCAAGCACGTCATCCTGCCGAAGCGCATCGCCGCGATGGCCAACTTCACCGAGTTCCCGCGCCGGGTCTCCGAGTTGATGCTGACGGGCATCGACCAGGACACCGACTGATACCCGTCGGGCACTGTCAGGATTGCCCGGCAAGATGGGGGCATGGCGGGTGAGGTGACGACGCGCAGGCGCCGCGCCGGGTCCATGGAACTGCTGCTGCTCGCGTTGACCGCCCTGGCGCTGTCCGGGTCCTTCGTCACCGGGGTGCTGGCGGGTCATGACCGGCTGGCGGCTGCTGCCACGGTGTTCTGCGGGGTATTTGTGCAGGCCCTGCCATTCCTGGTACTCGGCGTCGTGGTCAGCGGAATGATCGCCGCGTATGTCACCCCGGAACGCCTGGAGCGCTGGCTGCCCAGCCGGCCGGTGCTGGCGGTGGCCGTTGCCGGGGTCGGTGGTGCGGCGTTGCCGGGCTGTGAATGCGCTTCGGTGCCGGTGGCCCGTCGGCTGTTCAGCGGCGCGACCGCCGGCGCGGCGCTGACCTTCATGCTCTCGGCCCCGGCCATCAACCCGGTGGTGCTGGTCGCCACCGCCGTGGCGTTTCCGGGCCAGCCGCAGATGGTGTTGGCGCGCGCGGTGGCCTCACTGCTGACGGCGGTGGTGATGGGTCTGCTGTGGCAGCGCTGGGGCAAGGCCGACTGGGTCACCCGGACGCTGCCGGTCCATCACGACGAGAATGTCCCGCGGTTCACCGTCTTCACCGAGGCCGCCCTGCACGACTTCCTGCAATCGGCGTCCTACCTGGTCGTCGGCGCCGGTGCGGCCGCGGTGCTGCGTTCGGCTGTGCCGCAATCGGTTTTCGGTCATGTCGCGGGGCATCTGGTGGTCGGCATCATCGTGATGGCGCTGCTGGCCGTCATCCTGGCGTTGTGTTCGGAGGCGGACGCGTTCGTCGCCGCGAGCCTGACCATGATGCCGCTGGTGCCGCGCCTGGTGTTCCTGGTGGTCGGTCCGGCCGTGGACGTCAAACTGTTCGCCATGCAGACCGGGGCCTTCGGCCGGGCGTTCGCGCTGCGGTTTGCGCCGCTGACTCTGCTGGTGGCGACGATCTGCGCGACGGGCGTCGGGCTCGTGATCCTGGGGGCGCCGTGAGCAAGGAGACGCAGAAGGTCCTGGTGTTGTTGATCGGGCTGAGCACCGGCCTGATCGCGATTCGCGGCAACTACCTGAATTTCGTGAAACCGGCGCTGTTTCCGTGGCTGGTGATCGCCGCCGTGCTGCTGGTGTTGCTGGCGGTGGTGTGCCTGGTGCGCGATCTGCGTGGCGGGGCCGCGCACGGTCACCAGCATCGGGGAAGCCTGGCCTGGCTGTTGCTGATCCCGGTGGCGTTGACGGCGTTCGTCTCGGTGCCGCCGATGAACGCCGACGGCGCCACGGCGGTCGGCGCCGTCACCGCACCGTCGAAGCGGGCCTTTCCGCCGCTGCCGGCCGATGGTGTCGTCTCGATTCCCGAGGTGCAGATGCGTGCGGCCGCTGACTCGACCCACGGCCTGGATGGCCGGTTGATCACGGTGTCGGGTTTCACCAAGGGTGGTGATCTGGACCGGGTGGTGATCGTCTGCTGCGCCGCCGATGCACAGTTGGCGAGCATTCACCTGACCGGCAACATCGGCTCGCACCCCGATGACACCTGGCTGCAGGTGCAGGGCAAGGTGGTACCCGGGTCGTCGCGCCCCGCCACGAATTTCGTCCCCACCATGGAGGTGACCAGTGCCACCCCAATCCCCAAGCCGCGCAACACCTACGCGTACTGACGCGCCACGGCCGAGCCGTGATGATGCTCAGGCGATCTTGGAGCAGCTTGCCGGTCCGCAGGCGGTGCTGCGCGATGACCAGTGGACCGCGATCGAGGCGCTGGTGGTCGGGCGGCGCCGGGCGCTGGTGGTGCAACGCACCGGGTGGGGCAAGTCTGCGGTGTACTTCATCGCGGCAAAACTTCTTCGGGCGGCCGGTTTCGGGCCGACGGTGATCGTTTCGCCGCTGCTGGCACTGATGCGCAACCAGGTGGCCGCGGCCGAGCGGGCCGGGGTGCATGCGGCGACCATCAATTCCGGCAACGTCACCGACTGGGACGAGATCCACGACCTGGTGCGCGCCGGCGCGCTCGATGTCCTGCTGGTCAGCCCGGAGCGATTGAACAATCCGGACTTTCGCGACAATGTGCTGCCGTCGCTGGCCGCCGATGCCGGGCTGGTGGTTGTCGACGAGGCGCACTGCGTCTCGGACTGGGGACATGATTTCCGTCCGGATTACCGGCGCATCCGCACCTTGATCGCCGAGCTGGGTTCGGACATCCCGGTGCTGGCCACCACCGCGACGGCCAACGACCGGGTGGTGCACGATGTGGCCACGCAGCTCGGGGTCGGTGACAATGATGGTCAGAACACCCTGGTGCTGCGTGGCGGCCTGGACCGCGAATCGCTGCGGCTGTCGGTTATCTCCGCCGGCACCGCCACCCAGCGTGCGGCCTGGATTGCCGCCCAACTGGATTCGCTGCCGGGCTCGGGCATCATCTACACGCTGACCGTGGCCCAGGCCCACGACGTCGCGGCCCTGCTGCGCGAACAGGGACACGCCGTCGCGTCCTATACCGGATTGACCGATACCGCCGAACGCGAGCAGTTGGAGGCCGACCTGCTGGCCAACCGGGTCAAGGCGCTGGTGGCGACGTCGGCGCTGGGCATGGGTTTCGACAAACCCGACCTGGGCTTCGTGGTACACCTGGGGGCGCCGTCTTCGCCGATCGCCTACTACCAGCAGGTCGGTCGTGCCGGTCGCGCGACCGACAGCGCCGAGGTGGTACTGCTGCCCGGACCCGAGGACGCCGACATCTGGCGCTACTTCGCCTCGGTGGCGTTCCCGTCCGAACCCATGGTGCGCACCGTGATCGGTGCGCTGGATGTCGAAAGGCCTTTGTCCACACCGGCATTGGAACCCATGGTCGACCTGAACCGATCCCGGCTGGAGATGGTGCTCAAGGTGCTCGACGTGGATGGTGCGGTGCGCCGGGTCAAGGGCGGCTGGCTCGCCACCGGACAGCCTTGGAGCTACGACGCTGACCGGTACCGCGCGCTGGACGAGGCCCGGCGCCGCGAGCAGCAGGCGATGTTGGATTACCAGAAGACCACGCAATGCCGGATGGTGTTCCTGCGCAGCCAACTCGACGACCCAGATCTGGTGCCCGGTGAAAGCTGTGGCCGCTGCGACAACTGCTGCGGATCCAGATATTCAGCGGCAGTGGATGATTCGGCGCTGGCCAGCACCCGGGAGCGGCTGTCCCGGCCCGGGGTCGAACTGGCGCCGCGCCGGCAGTGGCCGTCCGGGCTGAGCAAGCTGGGCCTGAACCTGTCCGGGCGGATCGGTGATGGTCCGGCGGTCGGCCGGGTGATCGGCCGGCTGACCGATATCGGCTGGGGCACCCGGTTGCGGACCCTGCTGGAGACCGATGGTGAGGTGCCCGATGCGGTGGTGCAGGCGGCGGTCGCGGTGCTCAAAGCCTGGGACTGGGAGAGCAGGCCGGTCGCGGTGCTGGGCCTGGACTCCGAATCGCACCCGCAGCTGATCGCCTCGCTGGCGGATCGGCTGGCGAGTGTGGGGCGGCTGCAGAACCTGGGGACACTGCGCTACCGGCCCGAGCGTCGCCCGGTGACCGCGGCAAACTCGGCGTATCGGGTTGCCGCACTGGCCGATTCGTGGGAGGTTCCGGAGCTGGATGTGGCCGGCCCGGTGCTGTTGGTCGACGACCTGACCGACACCGGCTGGACGCTGACCATGG
>Ga0164242_10007835_pt1 | contig 11646 bp, 8 predicted proteins | sample OricomgcompostMG_FD_108783 | JGI IMG/M metagenome (GOLD analysis project Ga0164242, IMG submission 108783) | Miracle-Growth compost microbial communities from Emeryville, California, USA - Original compost - Miracle growth compost (MG) ... | reverse complement strand
GTTCGGCGAACTTCTGAGCGCCGCCCGGGCTACGCAGCCGGGCAGCGAGGGAATCGAGGTCGGAGGTCGAGCTCATGCGCGGCGCAAGCTAGCAAAGCACCGCGCGGATTGCGTGTAGGCTGCGCGTCCTCGCATGGGCTTCATCCAGATCCTCCGCGCCTTCCCTTCTCCGCCCGAGGGCTTCGGCCGCACGCTGCGCATCTTCCTGCCCGAGGCCTACTTCCACGATGAGGGGCGCCGCTTCCCGGTGCTCTACATGCAAGACGGCCAGAACGTCTTCGCCCACCCCGAGTCCGCGCGGGCCGAGACCTGGGCGGCCAACGAGGCGATGGAGATGCTCGCCGAGGCCAGGGCCATCGAGCCGTGGATCATCGTGGGCGTGGACCACAGCGTCGGCCGGTTCGAGGACTACTCGCCCTGGGGTGAGCCGAGCCTTCAGGTGAAGAGCCGCACCAAGCGGTACGCGAGCTTCCTCATCGAGCACCTCAAGCCGTTCATCGACCAGAGCTTCCGCACCCGGCCCGGCCGGAGCTGGACCGCGGTGGCCGGCTCGAGCCTGGGCGGGCTGGTCTCGCTCTGGCTCGGCTGGGCGCACCCGGAGGTCTACGGGCGTGTCGGCGCCTTCTCGCCCACGGTGATGTGGAACAAGCGCCGCCTCTTCCGCGCCTGGGATGCCCACGGCGAGCGGCCGCTGCGGCTCTACCTCGACGCCGGCGCCACCGAGCTCTTCGACGGCGGCGAAATCCACCTCGACTACGGCACCGCGGTCCGCGAGTTCGCCAAGCACCTGCGCGATTTGGGCTACGGCCCGGATGAGCTGCGGGTGGTGCTCGAGCCGGGCGGCGAGCACAGTGAGGTCGATTGGCGGCGCCGCCTTCCCGATGCGCTGGCGTGGCTTTTGGCGTAGCGCGTTCGCCTAAGCCCGCTCCTGCACCATGGCGATGAGCTTCATCAGCTCGCCAAGCTCGGCGTGGCGGATGAGGAAGACCTGGTCGCCCATCGCGCCGGAGATGGGCGGGGTGAGCGTGCGCTGCACCATCAGCGCCGGCCCGAGGTTTTTCACCACCTCTTCGTTGCTCAGCTTGTAGGTGTGCTGGTTGCGCCGCGCGACGTGCGCCGCGTGGTACGGCCGCGCGAAGCTGAACGCCGAGAGGTCCTGGCCGGTGAGCATCCGCGCCCAGAGCGCGTAGAGGTCCACGTCGCAGGCGTAGTTCATCATGTCCAGGGTGTAGCCGCCGGGCGGACGGAGGTTTATCTCCAGCGCCATGAAGTCCCCGCCTTCGAGCTCGAAGAACTCGCAGTGGAAGAACCGCTCGCGTACCCCGAACGCCGCCACCGTGCGCCTTCCCAGCTCCTCCAGCCGAGCCGGGATCTCCCGGCGCGACCAGTACGCCAGGTCGAGCTGCTCGGTGACTATTTCCATCACCCCGCTCGAGTACACATGCGAAGTGGAGAAGACGATCTTGCCCTCGCGATCGACCAGGCCATCGAAGCTCGTCACCTTGCCGGAGACGAACCGCTGCGCCACGTAGCCTTTGAGCTCGCGCGCGCACGCCGCCTCGAGCTCGACCTCGGTGGAGACCTTGAAGGTCTCGCCCGCGCCCACCCCGACCTCCGGCTTCACCACCACCGGCAGCCCCACCCGCTTGGCGAACCTGCGGAGCTGGGCGCCATCGCGGATGGGCTCGAGCTCGGGATAGGGGATGCCGGCGCTGCGATACACCAGCCCCATCCCTGCCTTGCTGCGGTGGCGCTCGGCCTCCGCCGGACGCTGGCCGGCGACGTTGAAGTCCTCGCGAAGCCGCGCCTCGATGCCCAGCCAGTGCTCGTTGTGCGAGTCGAGCCGGTCCACCTTGCCGTGCCGGGAGGTGAGGCCGGCGAAGGCGCGGAGCACCGCGTCGTAGTCGTCGAGCTTGGGCAGGTACACGTACTCGGCCAGCGCCTCGCGCAGCTCCTGGCGCAGCTCCGGCTCGGGCGAATCGCCGATGCCCAGCACCGTGGCCCCTGCCGACCGGAGCGCGGTGCAGAACAGGTAGAACTGGTGCGGGAAGTTGGGCGAGAGGAAGACGACGTTCATCGCCGGGAGCATTCACCCCCTCGCCCGGCGGCGCGACCGTTTTTTCGAGACACTGTTCGAAGCGAGCAACCGGCCGAGGGGGCCGATGTTGACGCCGCGAGGCATCGACCGAATGCTTGGAGCTGCCCGCTCCGGTCGTGCCTTGCCCCGCTCACTTTTCCCGTTGTTCGCCCTGCTCCTCGCCGCGGCCCCGCGGCCGGTGTCGCCGAGCGACTCGCCCACCCAGAGCCCGATCGCCGCGGTGCAAAACCCCGCGATGCCCGCGCCGCCGCCGAGGCTGGTGCCCGCGCCGCCGCCGCTCACCGAGGCCGACCTCGCGCCGTTCCTGGCCACGCCCGAGGCGCTCGCGGCCAAGAAGCTCTTCGACGACGGCCGCTACCTCGCGGCCCACGCGGCGCTGAACAAGCAGCCGCCCACCACCACCACCCGCTACCTCGACGGGCTCTGCCTGCTGCACCTCGACCGCAACGCCGAGGCCGGCCAGCTCTTCTCCAAGCTCGCCGCCGATCTCCCCGCCCTCGCCGGCCGCTGCCACTTCCATGCGGCGGTCGCCTACGAAGACGCGAACCAGCTCCCCGCGGCCCAGCGTGAGTACGAGTCGGTCGAGGCCGGGTCCATCGTCTGGGGCGAGGCGCAGCTCGGGCTGGCGCGGGTTCGACGCGCGCGGCACGACCTTTCCGGCGCGCGGGCGGCGGTGAAGCCTTTGGCGGACCGCGCCTCCTCGAGCGCCGGCCGCGACCTGCAGGCCGAGGCCCTGGTCTTCCTCGCCGAGCTCGCCCACCAGTCCGGAAACCGCGAGGCGGCCAAGGCGGCGGACCTGAAGCTCTGGACCGATCATCCGCTGGCGCGGATCTCCGACGCCGCGCTGGCCGACGCCAAGCGGCTGGGCCTGAAGGAGCCCTCGAACGCGCAGAAGCTCCGCCGCGCCGAGGTGCTCCTCGACAGCAACCGAAACCCTGCCGCCCTGGCGCTGCTCCAGCCGCTGCTCCCGGTTTGGAAGCTGCCCGAGGCCACCGCCTGCCAGGTGCACTTCCTCTATGGCAAGGCGCTGCGCAAGCAGCGGCGGCACACCGAGGCGCTGGCCGCGCTGGCGCCGGTCATCACCGCCTGCACCGCCGATCCCGAGCTGAGGGTCCGCGCGCTGTACATCGCCGGATCGTCGGGATCGATCGTCGCGCCCGAGCAGGGCATCGTGGCCTACACCGCGCTGGCCCGGAGCTACCCCGAGCACTCCTACGCCGACGACGCGCTCTTCTTCGCCGCCGACATCGACCAGAAGGCGGGCAAGCTCGACGCCGCGCGCGCGCTCCTGGAGACCCTGGCCGATTCTCCCGCGTACCGCGACGGCGACTACCGGGCCGAGGGGCTGTTCCGGCTCTTCTGGATCGCGCGGATGCAGAAGCAGCCCGAGCGCGGGCTTTCGGTGCTCGACCGGATCATCAGCGAGTACGGAGGGCTCAAGCCGGCCGAGGTGGAGCGGGCCGAGTACTGGCGCGCGCGGACCCTGGCCGCGCTGGGCCAGCACCCAGAAGCCGACCAGGGCTACGCCGCGCTCATCCGCGCCCACCCGACCTCGTATTACGCGCTGCTCGCCCGCTCCCGGCTCTCGGAGTGCCACCTGGCCAAAGCCGATGCCCTGACCAGCGCGGTCGAGCAGCTCCCCGCGCCGGCGCCGCAGGCCTTCGACCCCGGCGCGCTGCGCGATGCGCCGCACTTCCAGGCCGCGCTGCAGCTCTACCGCATGGGGCTGGGCGACGCCGCCGCCGACGAGCTGGTGGCGATCCCCCGCGCGCCGCTGCGCGAGACCGAGAGCGATGCCCTGGAGCTCTTGGTCGAGCTGCTCGCGCGCTCGGGCGATGCGCGCGCGGCCCAGGCCATCGCCCGCACCGAGCTCCACCGCGATCTCTCCGGCCCGCCGAGCGCCGCGAGCATGAACCTGTGGCTCGCCGCCTACCCGCTCGCGTTCCGGCCCGAGCTTCAGAAGAGCTGCACCGCCGCCAAGGTGGAGCCGGATCTGTTCCAGGCGCTCATCCGCGAGGAGAGCGCGCTCGATCCCAACGTCGTCTCCTGGGCCGGCGCGGTGGGCCTGAGCCAGCTCATGCCCGCCACCGCGCGCTCGCTCGCCAGGCAGATGCACGTCAAGGGCTCGATGACCGTGGAGCGACTGCAGCAGCCGGAGCTCAACCTCGAGCTGGGCTCGCACTACGTCGGCCAGCTTTTGCGCCGCTTCTCCGGAAACCCGGCGCTCGCGCTCGCCGCCTACAACGCGGGCGCCAGCGCGGTGGGTCGCTGGCTGCGCGACAGCGGCGACGACGAGCTCGACGCCTTCGTCGAGGAGATCCCCATCGCCGAGACCCGCGGCTACGTGAAGCGGGTGCTGCAGAGCTACAACGTCTACCAACTCCTCTACGCCCGGCGCGCCCAGGCCCGGTTGCCGCGGGCCACCCTGCCGCCGCTGCATCTGAGCCGCGCGCCGGCACCCGACTCGGCCGTGGCCGCGTCGAAGTAGGTCGGATCAGTTGGCGTCGAGCCGCAGCGGCGCGGCGATCTGCTGGCCCTCGGCATCGGGCGGGAGCTTCACGTAGTCGTTCGCGCCGGAGAGGCCGTGGCAGCCGTTGCAGTCGGCGTTGCCCGGGCCGTAGCCCGCGTTCGGCGGCGGGACGGTGCCGCTCCAGGCGATGGTCACGCCGCCGTCGTTCGGCGCGCGCGCCAGCCCGAACCACTGCCAGCCGGTCGCGCCGCCGTCGTTGTAGCCGGCGCCCCGCTTGACCATCGCGTCGATCTGCTCGGTGCCCCGCAGGCCAATCGCCGGCGCGTGCTTGACGATGATCGTGCCCACCGGGAAGGCGCAGCTCCCCGGCGGCGGCCGCTGGTTGAGGTACACGTGGCGAATGCCCTGGCCGGTCTGGCCATCGGGGAGCACGAAGGTCTCCCAGCTCTCGTAGTCCTGCAAATCGCTCAGCAGCGCGATGAACTCGCCGGCATCGGGCTGGTTGCAGATGCGGATGCCGCCATCCGCCGGTCCGCCGTCGCCTGAATCCGGGTTCGAGGCGCCGCAGGCGCAGAGCGCGAGCGCGAGCGCGGCGGTGAGCATGGCCAGGCGTGTGTGCAGAGCGGACGGCATGTGCGGCTCCAGAAGCAGCCAGGATGGTAATCGAGCGAGGCTCAGAACTCGAAGTCGACGGTCTCGGTGTCTCCGGTTCCGCAGTCGGTACCGGGCGGCGCGGCCACGTGCTGCAGCACCGAGAGGGTGCCGTGCACCACCGGCGCCGCATCCAGGCCGGAGACCTCGGTGAGCTGCAAGGTGAAGGCGCCGGAGGGGACGGCGGTGCTGCCGGCGGAGTACTCGCAGCCGATGCCGCGCACCGCCACCGCGCTCCAGCTCCCGACCGAGGCCTCGCTGAAGGTCCCGCTCGACGGCGAGGCCCCGAGGTCAATCTGCACGTGGGTGTTGATGTTGCCGCCGCCCACGGTCGAGCGGACGGCGAGATCGAGGATCCAGTCCTGGGGCGCGCTGCCCGAGCTCTTGGCCAGGCTCGCGCAGGGCGACGCGGAGGTGACGGCGTCGTCGTAGTTGCCGGAGAAGCGCACGGTGCACGCGGGCGCGCCGGCATCGCCGTCGCAGGCAGCGCCTTCGCACTCCGACGCGGCCCGGCAGCCGGTGGCGCCGAGCGCGACCGAGGCGAGCAGGCAGAGACGTAGGGCGCGGTGCATGGCGGGCCTTGCAGAAGACTCAGAGGGAGCGGAGGTACTCGACCAGATCGTCGAGGTCGTCGTCGGAGAGCGCGGAGATGTCGCCCATGGTGCCGCGCGTCTGCAGAAGCGAGTCGCGGAGCGTGGCCGCGCTGCCGTCGTGCAGGTACGGCGCGGAGTCGGCGATGCCGTTGAGCGAGGGCGTGTCGAAGAGGCAGGCCTGGCGCGGGTGGCCCTGGATGTCCTCGTGGGCCACGTCGGGAAACGCGCCGGTGCTCACGCAGGTGCCCACGTCGTAGAGCGTGAGCGGCCCGGTGAGATCGAGCGCCGGGTTTCCCGCGCCGGAGTCGGTGAAGCGCGGGCCGGAATGGCAGGTGGCACAGCCCACCGCCGCGCTCTGGAACAGCACCTGACCCCGCGCGACCTTGGCCGGGTCGGTGGTCGGCGGCACCGGCAGCGGGATCGCCTGGTTCACGTAGGCGGCGATGGCGTCGAGCAGCGGCCCCAGCACCGGGTCGTTCGGACTGGCCGCGCCGAAGTGCCCGCCCTGCTCGGTGTCGATGGTCGGCCAGTAGTCCTGGACCACGCTGCGGTCGGCGGTGCGGAAGAGGAAGCCGGTGCCGCGCATCCCGCCCGCATTCGAGGGCGTATCCCGCGGGCCCTGTCCGAAGCGCCAGGTCACCGCGTCGCTGCGGCCCTCCATGTGGCAGGTGGCGCAGGCGATCCAGTGGTTCTGCGTGAGGGGAAACTCGCCACTGTTGGCCGAGTAGAACAGGTGCTGGCCGAACCGCAGTTGCGGCGGCATCGGGTCGCTCGCGAGCCGCGCGATGGGCGGGCCATCGAGCGAGAGGCGCGGCGCGCCGCTGGAGCGGTCCACGTCGATGACCGCGACATCGCCGGTGTTCCGCTCGTCGAGGTACGCGGTCTTGCCGTCGGCCGAGAGCACCAGGCCTTCGGGCATGTGGCCCGGCAGCGGCCGCAAGAGCGAGCTTTCCACGTGGCGCTCGGCATCCACGACGAGCACGTCCTCGCTGTCCATGTCGACCACCAGCGCGAACGCGCCGTCGGGCGTGAAGGCGAGCGCGCGCGGGCCGGAGACCACGTCGGTGAACGCGCCGTCGATGCCGGGAACGTCCTGGGCGTCGGTGGATAGGGTCTGCTCGAAGGTGCCGTCGGCGTGGAAGAGCGAGAGCGAAGGGAACGCGGTGGACTCGAAGTCGAGCGCCGGCTGCGGCGTGTCGGTGCCGAGGAGCGCATGCGCCACCCAGACCTCGCCCGCGCCCGGCCGCGCGGCCAGGTCGTAGAGCCCGCGGACCTGACCATGCGCCAGCCGCTTGTCGCCGCGCGGCGCGACGTCTGGGATGGACCAGGTGCCCTGGACGGCGAGCGACTCGGGCTCGAGCGCGGTCACCGAGCCGTCGAGCAGGTGCGTGGCCAGGAGCTGCGCGCCATCCGGCGAGAAGCCGAGCGCCCAGGGCTTGCTGCCCACCGCGGTGCGCGCGGTGACCTGCAGCGCCAGCGCATCCACGCGAACCACGGTTCCATCCTGCGCGCAGGCCACGAAGACCGAAGCGCCGTCCGGCGAGACCACCAGCCCGAAGGGCTCGCTGCCCACCGCGACCGAGCCGGTGACCACGCCGCTGGCGAGATCGATGACGTGCAGCTTCCCGGAGCGCTCGCCGGTGGCGTACAGCGTCCGGCCGTCGGGCGAGAGTGCGAGCGCGCGGGGCATCACCGCCGGCGTGTAGCTGCCGCCGTCGGCATCGAGCGCGGGCCGCTCCGCGCCGAGCGGGATCTCCTGCGCCAGCGCGCGCGCGGAGAGATCGACGACCGAGATGGAATCGGAGTCCGGGTTGACCACGTAGAGCCAGCCGCCATCGGCGCCGAGGGCCAGCGTCGAGGTGTGCGCGGCTTGCACGAGCGGCGCGGGGCCGGCATCGAGGCCGCCATCGTTCGGCTCCGGCTGCGGCGAACTGCCCGAGCAGCCGGCGACCGCGAGGCCCAGCACGGTGAAGATGAACCAGGCACGCATGGGTCAGTCCCGCTCGATGTGGAAGGTGACCGAATCGGCGAGCGCCGACGGCAAGCGGGCGTCGTCGATCTCGGGGACGCAGTCGTGCTCGCGATCCGAAGTGACGGTGCGCACCTGGCCGGGGATGAACTGCTCCTGGAGGCTCCCGATCTCGCCGGTGAGGGTGCGTTCGGCCATCTGCAGGCCGCCGCGCGGCAGGCCGTCCTGCACGTTCACGCATTCGTCGGGCCACTGCACCAGCCGGTCCTGGTTGCGGTCGTCCCAGCCGTTGAGGAAGAGCTTGTTGAGCCGCGCCACCCTGCCCTCGAGCTCGAACGCCTGGGCCTGGTTTCCCGGACGGCTGGCCACCAGCTCGTACATGTCGCGGAGCGTGCTCTGCAGCAGCGCGAAGCGCAGCGGGGTGAGCTCCACCGAATCCACCGGCGCGGGCGTGGCCGAGTAGATGCGCGCCGCCGAGTCGTAGAACACGCGCTCCAGCCGATCGAAAACCGCGATCGCCCGGTCGTGGTAGCGCACATCGCCGGTCGCCAGGTAGGCCGCGAAGAGCCCGCGCACCGCCGCGGTGTGGGCATCGAGGGTGTCGTCCAGGTCGGTGGGCGCGCCGGTCGAAAGATCCCAACCGTCATACGCGCGGCCGGTCTCGTCGGTGAGGTGGGTGAAGAGCAGCTCGGCCTCTGAGCGGAGCAGCGCCTGCATTCGCCGCGAGAAGGTGAGCGACGCGCCGCCGGGATAATGGATGGGCAGCGTGTCGAGCGGCGTGGTGCCGAGCGCCGAGTCGGGCGTGTTGTTCGAGTAGAGCTGCAGCTCCGAACCGAGCGCGCGGAGGGCGGTGCGGAGCCCGAGCAGCGCGTAGGCGACGTTCAGCGTCGAGGCGGTGTGGCCGCGCGCAGGCGCAGCGCCGTTCATCTGCACCGAATCGACGAGGTAGCCGCTGCCGGGATCGGCGTGCAGCCGGTCGATGTCGATGAGGCCCACCCGCAGCATCGCCAGCGCGCGGTCGTGCAGCGTCGGCTCGCCGTCGGCCTGCTGGTTGTCGGCCGGGAACGGGTCGCCGTCGAAGTAGGCCACCGCCGGCTGCGCGCCGCCGACGCCCTCGTTGCCGGTGTCGGTGAGCGCGAGGAACTCCGCGTAGCCCAGCACCAGGCCGAGCTGATCGAGCAGGTCGCTGTCTGGCGAGGCGAGCGCGTAGCTCGGCCGCGGGAACCGGCTGCCGTCGCTCGTCTCGGTGACCGAGATCCGCCCGGCGAACCAGCGCAGCGGCGCGGCGTAGTCGTAGGCCAGCGCGTCCTGAAGGCTCGCGAAGCCGCTCAGGCTCGTGCCGTCGGTGGTGGTGAAGCGGGTGAGCCAATCCTGCGCGCGGTTGTCGGACTCCTCGATGAACATCGCCGCCTGGAAGCCCTCGATGTCGCTCGAGCCGAGGTAGGTGCCGGGCGCGGTGGGCTCGCCGGTGTCATCGACGCCATCGACGGCGTTGCCCAGGCTTCCCACGCTGGCGAGGTCGGCATCGGCGACGGTGCTCACCGCCGCCTCGGTCGAGTCGTGCATCACCTGCAGGTAGTTGAGAACCCAGAGGCCGTACTTCCAGGTGGTGAAGCCGTCGGCGCCGGGCGTGATTGTGGGATCCACCTGCGCGGCGCGATCGATCAGGTGGAGCGTGCTGGCATCGCATTCGTAATCCGCGCAGGCCAGCGCGCCGCTCGCGCCCGGGTCGTCATCGGAGGTGACCGCGCAGCCGAGGGCGACGTCGCTGGTCGGGGCGATCGCCGGATCGAAGCTTTGAAAGACGTGGACGGTGGGCCAGAGCCCCGGCCAGCCGAGCGGGTTCTCGGCCGCATCACCTGCGCCGTTCGGGTTCACATCGCCGCTCGGGTTGTTGGCCGGGAATGTTCCGGCGGGAAAGATGAACCGGCCGAGCCCGTGGCTCTCCTGGGCGAACCGCTGCACCAAAGCGGCCATCCGCGCGGTCGCGTCGAGGCCGCTGCCGCCGTCAGGGCTGACCAGCGGGCCGTCCTGAAGCGAGGTGCCGGCGCCGCTCTCGAGGCCGAGGAAGTTCATCGGCTGCTTGGAGTACTCGTACGACTCCACGCCGGTGGAGAACCCGGCGAGGTCTATCCACGGGCCGCTCGAGAGCGGCGAGCTGTCGTAGTAGGTGTCGGCGGGGAGGACGTCGCGGCTGTAGTTGGCCAGGTTCCGCTGCATCGACTCGGCGAAGGGCTCGCCGGAGATCTGCATCTCGACCGCGGCGAGCATGTGCTCGCGCACGTTGAACCGGGTGCTGCCCACGGTGGCGGTGATGCGCACCGCGGCGCCGGCGTCAGGAGCTCCCGCGTCGCTGGAGGTCGGCGACGCTTCGTCCCTGCAGCCCAACGAGAGCGCCGCCAGCGCTGCTGCCAGCACGTACTTGCGAACCATCGAAGCTCCGAAACGACGCTGGCCACCCGCGGGTCGGCGCGCGGGCGTGACGCTACTCCCGATTCGCCTCCATCTGAACGGCGGCCGGCCGGGCGAGCCTGGATACTCGCGTCACCTGAACGGACCAGGCCTCGCTTGACGCACCGCGAGCGCGCGCCCTAAGTCGCGGGCCATGACACGCCACCTCCTGGGCATCGAAGGGCTCTCGCGCGAGGCGATTCTGGAAATCCTCGAGCGCGCACGGGCGTGCAAGGAGGTGCTCCGCCGGCCGATGAAGAAGGTGGGCACGCTGCGCGGCAAGATGGTGGTGAACCTCTTCTTCGAGAGCTCCACCCGCACCCGCACCAGCTTCGAAATCGCCGCCAAGGTGCTCTCCGCGGATGCGATCAACTGGACCGCCTCCGGCTCCTCGACCAGCAAGGGCGAGACGCTCTTCGACACCGCCAAGAACCTGGAGGCGATGCGGCCCGACGCGATGGTCATTCGCCACGGCGCCAGCGGCGCGCCGCACCTGGTGGCCGAGCGGGTGCGCTGCCCGGTCATCAACGCCGGCGACGGCGCCCACGAGCACCCGAGCCAGGCGCTGCTGGATGCCTTCATCCTCCGCGAGCGGCTCGGCGAGCTGGAGGGCCGCACCGTGGCCATCGTCGGCGACATCGCCCACTCGCGGGTGGCGCGCTCCAACATCCTCTGCCTGGCGGCGCTGGGCGCGAAGGTCCGGGTCTGCGGGCCGGCCACGCTCCTGCCGAAGGGCATCGAGGCGCTCGGCTGCACCACCACGACCTCGCTGGCCAAGGCGCTGGAGGGCGCGGACGCGGTGATGATGCTGCGCATCCAGCTCGAGCGGATCGGCGACTCGCGCTTTCCGACCACCCGCGAGTACTCCAAGCTCTACGGCTTGGGGCTGGCCAACGCCGAGCTGCTCGCGCCGCACGCGCTCATCATGCATCCGGGACCGATCAACCGCGGGGTGGAGCTCGCCCCGGAGATCGCCGACGGGCCGCGCTCGGTGATCCTCGACCAGGTCGAGAATGGCGTGGCGGTGCGCATGGCGCTTCTGCACCAGCTCATCGATCCCGAGGCGCCGCTGGCCTGATCGCTCCCGGCCCAGGCGTGGCAATTCCGCGCGTTCGTGGGTTAAAGACGCATCGCCATGCCCAAGCTCGTGCTGCCGAAGACCGATCTCCGCGGGATGCCGCTCGCGGAGTTGACCGCCGCCGTGCAGGCGCTCGGTGAGCCCGCTTACCGGGCCAAACAGCTCTACACCTGGATCCACAAGCGCTACGCCCGCTCGTTCGCCGACATGACGGACCTCGCGAAGTCGCTGCGCGCCAAGCTGGAGGAGGGCTTCCAGCTCGGCTCGCTCAGCAAGGACCTGGAGCAGCGCTCGGTCGACGGCACCATCAAGTACCGCTGGAAGACCGCCGACGGC
>Ga0164242_10007834_pt1 | contig 11647 bp, 11 predicted proteins | sample OricomgcompostMG_FD_108783 | JGI IMG/M metagenome (GOLD analysis project Ga0164242, IMG submission 108783) | Miracle-Growth compost microbial communities from Emeryville, California, USA - Original compost - Miracle growth compost (MG) ... | reverse complement strand
CGGAACACGTGCCGCTGAGCCGCCACGCCCTGATCCTGACCTCGATCGCGTCCCTGGTCGGCGGCGTCTCGTTCTCGATCCTGTTGCTCGCCACCCGCCACGGAGATGCGGCGACCGCGGTCGGGGTCTCCTCGCTCTCGCGGCTCAGCGCGACGCTGATGTGCCTGCTGTTCGCGCTTGCCATCCTCCGCGGCCACCGCCCACCGATGCCGACGGTTCGCCCCGTCCTCGCCGCCGGCACCTTCGAGTGCTGCGGGACCGTGCTCTTCCTGACCGCCGCGACGCTCGGCAACTCGGCCGTCGTCGCGGTCATCGTCTCGCTCTACGCGATCGTCACCGTCTTCCTCGCCCAGACCGTGCTGCGCGAGCGCATCGCCTTCCACCAGCGGCTCGGCATCCTCGCCGCCGCGGTCGGTATCGCGCTGCTCTCCTTCGGCTGAGCCGCAGTGATTGCATTCTGGCGTGCGAATCGCCGCTGCCGTCCTCGTTTGCGCCGCCGTCGTGGCGGTCGGCGCGGTGCTCGTCTCGGGCGGCTCGGACGCCGATCCGCGGACCCCGGCCGCCCTGCCGGGCCTGCCGCCACCGTTCCTCGGCACCGCCGTGAGCGGAGACGGCGGCCTGACCGCGGCGGTCGATGCCTACGGCGACGTCGTCGACCTGCGCGCGCCGGGGCCGGCGGGCGCGGCGCTGATCGACAATCCCGCGGCGCGACAGGCGGCCGGGACGGTGCCCGCGGACACCGGGATCGTGCCCCGGGTGCGGATCGGGAGCGAAGCGCTGCCGACCTGGCGAGCGGACGCCGTCACGCAGCGCTACGTGCGTGGGACGAACGTGGTGCGAACCGAGGCAAGGTTTCGCGAAGCGCAGATGACGATCACCACGGCAGCGAGCGGCGAGGCGTTGGCGGTGGTGATTCAGACGAGCCGCGGGACTCCGTCGGTCTCGGTCGACGTCCAGGGCGGGCTTCGCTGCGCGCGCGAAAGACGGGCGGCGCGGCTCGATCTCGTTTGCCGGTCAGGTCGAGTTGTGCCGCCCGTCCACGCCGCCGCGGCGCGAGTCATCCACGCCGCCATCAAGGAGGGTCGGCGCTGGCTGGCAGGGTCGGCGCCCCTCGACGCGTCGGCCCCAGGCTGGGCGGAGGCGATGTACGAACGGTCCCTGCTGACGATCCACGCGCTGACCTCGGCGCGCACCGGTGCGGTCGCCGCCGGTGCCCGGGACGGCTGGGCGTACGTCTGGCCTCGCGATGCCGCGACCGCCGCGCTCGCCCTCGAGGCCTCCGGCCACGCCGCCGAAGCCGGCAAGGTGACCAGGTTCCTGACGGTGCTCGACCTCAACCGCGCCGCCCGCTTCACCGAATCCGGGTCCCCCGTCCCCGGCCGCGCCGCCCAGGGAGACGCCGCGGGCTGGGTCGCCGCCGCGGCCGCGGCCACGCACGTCCCCCCGCCCGGCGAACCGTTCCCATGGCGCGACCGCTCCGACTACCAAGAGTCCGCCCCCGGCAACTACCTGGGCAACGCCCTCGCCGGCAACGTTCCACCCCCTCGCATCCACCGCGAATTCGGCTCCACCGCCGGCCTGCTGCGCACCGCGGGCGACCCAGGGTCCGGACTCGACTCCGCCGCCGCCTGGGCCGTCCGGCCCTTCGAGATCCGTCCGCTCTACCCCGCCGCCGAACGGACGCTCTTGCGCCTCCTCCGCGACGGGACCCCGTACGGCATCACTCCCGGCGAAGGCTGGCAGGGCGGCGAAGACCCGTGGATGGCCCCGACCGCCTGGAGCGCCTGGGCCCTGGCGGGGCTGGCCAGGACGGGCGCCGCCCTCTCGCTCCTCGCCGATCTCCGCCGCGCCGCGACCCCGGCCGGTGACCTGCCGGAGCGGGTCGGCGCCCACACCGGCATCCCGACCTCGACCACTCCCCTGCTCTGGGCGAGCGCCCTCGCCGTCCTCGCGCTGCGCGAACTCTGGCCCTGACGCGAGGTTCAGCTCGGGACGCGCCAGCGGTACAGGGAGTTGCGCAGGCCGAGGGTGCGGGCGCCCGGGTCGCCGCTGACGACGAAGCCGGCGACACCCGCCGGCGCTTCGCCGACCAGGCGCTCGATCAGCTCGGCGTTCGCGGGGCCGCCGGAACCGCGGCCGATCCACTCCTCGAAGTCGATCGCGAAGGGGATCTCGCGGTTGTGGTCTGGCTCGAGGCCGGCGCGCTCGCCGATCGCCGCCAGGCGCGACGGGGTCAGGCAGGCCCAGTGAGACGGGTCGCGGAGCCGCTCGATCTGCTCGTGCCAGGCCGCCGCGTCGCCGTCGTCGTCGGCCACATGGTCGGCGACGACGACGTGGCCGCCGGGCCGCACGACCCGTCGCATCTCCTCCAGCACCCGCACCGGCGCGGGGATGTGGTGGAGGCTGAAGCGGGTGATCGCCCCGTCGACGGAGTCGTCGGGCAGGTCGACGGCGGTCGCGTCGCCGACCTCGAAGCTGACGTTCCCGACCTCGCCCGCCGCCGCCTCGGCGCGCGCCTTCTCGACCATCGCCGGGGTCAGATCGAACCCCAGCACCGAGCCGACCCGCGGCGCCATCGCCCGCGCGATCAGCCCCGGCCCGCAGGCGAGCTCCACCCAACGCGCCCCGCTGTCCTCGGGGACCAGCTCGACCACCGCGTCGAGGGTCTCCGCGAGGCTCATCGTCGGGCTGCGCGCGAAGGCGTCGGCCTGATGGGCGAACTCGTCACGGATAGAGGCGCTGTGGGTGTCGGTGGCATCGCTCATCGGTCCATCGTAGGAGACCGCCGGCATTTGTCAGGCTTGACGCATGCTCGTCAGACCCGTCACCCCGGCCGACTTCGAGGAGCTCGCCCGCGGCTTCAAGGTCGTCGTCGACGAAAGGCGCTGGGTCGCGGTCCAGCCGCCGATCACCGAGGCCGAGCTGGCCGAGGGCCTGCGAGCGCGGTTCGACGAAGGGCGCCTGATGTTCACACTCGAAGACCCCGACGCCGAGGGCCGCGGGGCGGCGCTCCTCGGCCACATCGACCTCCACCCGACCCGCACCGACGGCGTCTGGGCCTTCGGCATGTGGATGCTGCCGGGGGCGCGCGGAAAGGGCGGCGGCCGGATGCTGCTCGAAACGGCGATCGACGCCCGGCCGCCGGACGTCCACAAGATCGAACTCGAGGTGTGGCCCCACAACGAGGCCGCGATCGCCCTCTACGAACGCCTCGGCTTCGAGCGCGAGGGCCTGCGCCGCGACCACTACCGCCGCCGCGACGGCAACCTCCACAGCAGCGTGATCATGGCCCGCCTCTTCCCCGACGCGTTCGCACTTTCCCGTAAATAGTCCGGAGAACTGCGAACTCACCCGGTGGGCCCGGCGGGGGTGAGTTCGGCGAGGGCGGCGGCGACCGCCTCTTCCGGCGTCTCGGCCGGGACGATCCCGGGAGCGCCCTCCATCCGGTCGCGGCCGACCAGCGTCCAGCTGCGCAGGGCGACGACCGTGCGATCGATCGACCGCGCGTGGCCGATCTCCGACAGCGTCCCCCACTCCCCGCCGATCGCGATCACGACCTCCCCCGACCCGACCACCGCCAGGTTCCGCGCGTGCCCGATCCCGGTCGCGACCACGTGCGTGCAGTCCGGATTCGATTCCCCCAGATCCGTCCCCGGCACGATCCCGATGACCTCGCCTCCCGCCGAGGCCGCCCCGCGCGACACCGCCGCCATCACCCCGCCGCGTCCGCCACACACGACAGTCGCCCCGGCCTCCGCGAGCCGCCGCCCGACCTCCTCGGCCAGCCGCCAGGTCTCCGAATCCTCCGTCGCCCCGCCGGCGCCGATGACAGCGACCTGCTTTCTCATGCGGCTTTCTTCATCGGGCCGCCGGCGGATTGCATCTGCCCCATCAGCTCCAGCGCCCCCGCCTTGTGCAGCGGTTCGTTCAGGTTGCCGCACTTCGGGCTCTGCACGCAGCTCGGGCAGCCGCTCTCGCAGGGACACTCGGCGATCAGCCGCTCGGCGTCGCCCAGCAGCCGCTCGAACTCCTCGTACCCCCGCTTCGTGATCCCGACCCCGCCCGGGTGCCCGTCGTAGATGAAGATCGTCGAGCGGCCGGTCTGGAAGTGGACGTTGGTGGAGAGGCCACCGATGTCCCAGCGGTCGCACATCGCGATCAGCGGCAGCACCGCGATCTGCCCGTGCTCGGTCGCGTGCAGCGCCCCCAGCAGCACGTCGGGCGGCAGCGCGAAGTTCCCGTCCGGCAGCACGTACCAGAGCGCCTGGGTGACGAAGCTCTGCTCGGGCAGCTCCAGGGCGACGATGTCGATCGGCTCGTTGTCGGACACCGACACTCGCTGGAAGGCGATCACCTGCTCGGTCACCGAGACCTCGCCGAAGTTCAGCTCCACCCCGGCGACCTCGCGCTGCTGGTGGATGCGCTCGATGTAGATCTCGGTCTCTTTTTTCGGCCGCGTGTACCAGTCGCCGTCGAACGAGGAGACCAGCGCCCGCCGCTCGCGCACGTCGAGCTGCTCCACCTCGTAGGAGCGCCCGAGGTGCAGGTAGATCGCGCCGGGATGGATCGTGGTGAAGGCCCGCTCCGCCTCGACCAGGCCGAGCATCTCCCCCGCCCCGCGCTCGATCACCGCCACCGAATCCGCCGAGGCCGAGCGCAGCGGGATCCGCGAGGCGACGTGCTCGTTGCGCCGCGGCACCAGCCGGCCGCGGTTGCGCCGCAGCTCCCCCGCCTCCAGCAGCCGTTCTGCCCGCTCCCGCCAGCCCGGGCCGAAGAACTCGTCGTCGGCCTCGCCCAGCGGCAGCTCGTAGGCCGCCGCGATCAGGTGCCGCATCGCGATCTGCTCGTTGCCGTGGTCGAGGATCGCCCCCTCCACCGGCCGCCCGAGGAACTCCTCCGGGTGGCGGCAGAAGAACTGGTCGAGCGCGTCCTGCCCGGCGACGTAGACCGCCAGCCCGCGCCGCCGCCGTCCGGCCCGTCCCCACATCTGCCGCAGCGACGCGACCGTCCCCGGGAAGGTCACGCAGATCGCCGCGTCGAGCTCGCCGACGTCGATCCCCAGCTCCAGCGCGTCGGTCGCCACCACCGCCAACAGCTCCCCGCGCGAGAGCCGCTCCTCGATCTCCCGCCGCTGCTGCGGCGTGTAGCCGCCGCGGTAGGGAGCGATCCGCGCGGCCAGCTCCTTCTTCCCCCGCCGCTCCAGGTTTTCGCGGGCGAAGCGCTGGATCAGCTCGATCCCGCGCCGCGATTTGAGGAAGCAGATCGTCCGCACGCCGTGGGTGACCAGCTCCGCCAGCAGGTCCGCCGCCTCGGCCAGCGCCGAGCGCCGCGTGCCGTTCTTGGCGTCGATCAGCGGCGGGTTCCACATCGCCACGTCGCGCCCCGCCCGCGGCGCCCCGTCGTCGTCGATCAGCTCGAACTCGGTCCCCACCAGCCGTTCCGCCAGCTCCTCGGGGTTGGCGATCGTCGCCGAGGCGAGCAGGAAGCGGGGATCGGACCCATAGAGCCGCGCCACCCGCCGCAGCCGCCGCAACACGTTGGCGACGTGGGAGCCGAAGACGCCCCGGTAGGTGTGGGCCTCGTCGACGACCACCCATTCGAGGTTGGTGAAGAAGTCTCCCCACTGCCGGTGGTTCGGCAGCACCCCGACGTGGAGCATGTCCGGGTTGGTGAGGATCAGATTCGATTTGCGGCGGATCGTCGGCCGCTCCTCGCGCGGCGTGTCGCCGTCGTAGATCGCCTCGCGCAGGCCGGGCGGCCGCAACTGGGCGAGCTTGCGCGCCTGGTCCTGGGCGAGCGCCTTGGTCGGGTAGAGGTAGAGCGCCCGCCGCTTGCTCTGCCGCGCGATCCCGTCGAGCACCGGCAAGTTGAAGGCGAGGCTCTTGCCGGAGGCGGTGCCCGAGGTGATGACGAGGTCCGAGCGCGGCGCCGTCTCCCAGGCGCGCAGCTGGTGCGAGTAGAGCTCCTCGATCCCGGCCCGACGCAGGGATTTGGCGAGGTCCGGGGACAGATCGCCGGGAAGCGCCACCGGCTGCGCCGAGCGGTCCGGCTCCGCCGCCTCCGCCACGATCCGCCCGTCCCGCCGCGCCGGAGCGATCGCGACCCCCCACTGCGTGTCGATGATCGAACTAGGCATCCGCCGCCCCCTCGCGAGTGCGTTCGCAGTTCTCCGTATCTATTACGGGAAAGTGCGAACGCACTCCGGCGGCGCGGACCTGGCCGGCCAGTCGCATCGCCTGGAGGGAGGAGCGGTCGTGGATCCTCAAGATGTCGGCGCCCTCGCGCACCGCCAGCGCCGTCGCCGCGACCGTGCCCCACTCGCGCTCGCCCGCCGGCAACCGCTCGTCCCACGACCCGGCCAGCACGACGCCGATGAAGTCCTTGCGCGACAGCGAGACGTAGAGCGGCAGCCCGAGCGCCCGCAGCTCCCCCAGCCGCCGCATGATCTCCAGGTCCTGCTCCGGGGACAGATCGAAGTCGAGGCCCGGGTCGAGCGCGATCTGCTCCGGCGCCACACCGAGCTCCCGCATCGCTTCCACCCTCGCCTCGAACCAGCGCACCATGTGTCCCACCACGTCGTCGTAATCGCGCCACGGCCGGTCGACCCGCGGCGGCCCCTCGATGTGCATCAAGACGTAGCCGGCGCCCGTCGCGGCGACCAGCTCGAACATCTCCTCGCAACCTCCGGAGATGTCGTTGACGCAGACCGCCCCCGCCTCCAGCGCCCGCCGTGCGCACTCGACCGAGAAGGTGTCCGCCGACACCGGCACCCGCCCGCCCGCCTCGCCGTCCTCCCCGTCGTCGACCCCGATCTCCAGCGCCGCCATCCCTTCGATCGCCGGCACCAGCGACGCGCACTCGACCTCGACCGGCACCGGCGGCCCGCTGCGCGCCGCCACCGCGCCGACGTCGAGCATGTCGAAGCCCGCCTCGACCAGCCCGATCCCGTCGGCGATCGCCCCCTCCGGCGTCCCGCTCCGCGCCCCCTCGAACATCGAGTCGACGGTCACGTTGACGATCCCGGCGCCCACCGGGAAGCTCAGGTCCAGCCTCGAATCGCGCAGCCGCCACTCCACCATCGCTACGGTAGCGAGCGGCGTATGTCGCTCGCCTGCGTCTATACCGACCTCGACGGGACCCTGCTCGGACTGGGAGGCTCGCTCTTCCTCGATCGCGAGGGCGCCTTCTCGATGGCCCAGGCCCGAGCGCTCGAGGCCTGCGCCCGCGCCGGCGTCGAGGTCGTGATCATGTCCGGCCGCCGCGAGCCCCAGGTCCACGAGGCCGCCCGCCTGATGGGCCAGCGCTCCTACATCTACGAGGCCGGCTGTGCCTTCTCCATGGACGGCGAAACGATCCTCCTCACCGGCGAGCTGCAGCCCGACGAATACGAGGGCACGGTCTACGAACAGATCGAGTCGCGCGGCATCCCCGGCATGCTCTTCGAGCACTTCGAAGGGCGCCTCGAGTACCACTCGCCCTGGCACCACGGCCGCGTCCACTCGCACCTCTTCCGTGGCAAAGTCGACGTCGACGAGGCCAACGCGCTGCTCGGCGAGCACGGCGACGACGACCTCCGCTTCCTCGACAACGGCGCGATCGGCACGCCGATGAAGACGGTCGAGGGGCAGACCCACGCCTACCACCTGGTCCCCCGCTCGGTCTCCAAGGCGGCCGCCGTGGCCGCCCACGCGCGCGCCCGCGGCTTCGCCCCGGAGGACTGCATCGGGGTCGGCGACTCGGTCGAGGACCTCGAGGTCGCCCGCTCCGTCGGCCGCTTCTTCGTCGTCGCCAACGGGCCGCAGCGCGACCCCGGCCTGCGCGCCTACCTGCCGGAGTTCGGCAACGTCACCGTCACCGAGGAGACCAACGGCGACGGCTTCTACGAAGCGGTCGTCTCGGCGCTGATGGACCGCTGAGCGGGGCGCGCCTCGCTCGCCAACGCCTGCTTGCGCGGCCGCTTCACGCGCCAGTACTCGGCGCCGAAGTAGGAGCCGAGCACGAGCCCCGCGGCGAGCGCCTGGGCGACCAGGCCCTCGACCGTCGGGAAGACCGCGAACCAGAGGCCGACCCAGCCGGGGATCGACAGCGCCACCGTCGTTTCCGGCAGCCAGCCGGCCAGCTGCATCTCCTGGATCGACTCGCCGACCATCACGATCAGCACCACGCCGAGCATCACCCCGGTCAGCACCAGCATCCGCTTGTAGGGCAGGTGGCGATGGGCGAGGAAGGTGACGCCGCCGACCAGGCAGGTGAGGAAGAGGCCGAGGGCGACGCCCTCGAGCACCGTCCCGGCACCGTAGGAGAGGCGCAGGCTCTGGAGGAAGAGGACGACCTCGAAGCCCTCGCGGTAGACCGAGGTGAGGCCGAGCAGGACCAGCCCCCACATCGCCGCCCGGCGGCCGTCGACGGTCGTCGCGCCGGAGAGGATCTCCCGCTTGTGGCGGTTGCGGTTGGCGATCCAGCCGGTCCAGTAGACCTTGTGGAAGAACCAGTTCATGACCACCAGCAGGACGATCACCGCGAGCAGCCCGGTCGCCGCCTGCACCGCCAGCCCGCCGCCGCCCAGCTGTCCCAACACCCAGGCGGCGAGGAACCAGGTGGCGACGCTGGCGAGGAAGCCGGTGCCCGCGCCGATCGCGATCGGTCGGCGGTAGACCTCGGTCGCGCCGACCATAGAGGCGGTGACGGCGGCGAGGACGAGGATCGTCTCGAGGCCCTCGCGGAAGACCAGCAGGGCGCTGTCGAGCACCACGGCGCCGTGGCTGAGGTGGTCGCCCGCCGTCGGTTCGGGGGTCCCGCCGTGTGCGTCGAGGGCGCTCCAGAGAAGTAACGCGACGAGCACACCGCCCAGGTAAAGTGGCCAGTGGCGGCGCAGTGAGTCGTTTACGGCCGTCAAGAACTTACAGATTAGGCGATCCTGATTAGGAACGCCTAAAAGGAGGAGAAGGTGGCAGCCGAGCAGGCAACCGTGGCGGAGCAGGAGTACCTCGAGACGATGTTCTGGATCGACGAGGCGGGCCTGCCGATGACCGGTGCCAACATCGCCCGCGCGATGCAGCTGTCCGCCCCGACCGTCCACGAAATGGTCGGCCGCCTGGTCAAAGACGGCTACGTCGAGCGCAACAAGGACAAATCGCTCGCCTTCACCGAGGACGGCCGCGAGCGCGCCTCCTTCATCGTCCGCCGCCACCGGATGATCGAGCGCTTCCTCACCGACGTGCTGAACATCCCCTGGGACGAGGTCCACGAGGAGGCCGAGCGGATCGAGCACGCGATGTCGCCGGTCCTCGAAGAGCGGATGCGCGCCGCGATCGGCGACGCGACGACCTGCCCGCACGGCCACCCGATCGTCGAGGGGATCCGCGAGCGCGGCTCGCTGCTCGCCGACTGCGAGGTCGGCGCCGACGTCGTCGTCCTGCGCTTCGAGAACGAGGCCGAGGAGCTGCTCCACTACCTCAAGAACGCGGGCCTCAACCCGGGCCTCCACGGCAAGGTCTCCCAGTCCGACGACGAGCACGTGACGATCGAGGGCGACGACGGCGAGGAGCACGTGGTCAGCCGCAGCGTCGCCGAGACGGTCAGCGTGCGCGCCGACCCGGCGCCGCCGCCGCGCGCCGCGATCCCCGAGCAGCTCGTCCTCAGCAGCGACCGCTACGGCCGCTGATCAGCTTTCGAGCGGCACCGTCACGAACGGTTTCCCGCTCGGCGCCTTAGAGCCGCCCTCGGGCTCGCGCGTCACCATCACCACGCTGACGCCTTCGAGGTTCTCGATCGTGGTCGAGGCGTTGCCCGCCTTGTCGGGGGCGAAGAGCGCCGGGACCGGTTCGACCTTGCCTTCGCGTTCGACCCAGGCCTCGAGCACCTTGCCCTTCGGCAGCTGTCCGACGCCGGCGAGGCGGACCTCCCCCTTCTCGCCTTCGCGCACCACCTTTGCCGCGATGCCGTCGTTTTCTTCGCCCTTCACTTCCCAGGTGTGCGTCCGGTCGTTGCCGCCGCCGTTGCCGACCGCGTAGCCGATCCCGCCGGCGACGACGAGGATCACCAGCGCCAGCCCGGCGAGCGGCCTCCAGGTCAGGCCGCCGACCCGCAGGCCGGCGAGCCAGGCGGAGAAGCCGCCACGCGCCGCGCCTTCCGCGGGCGCGGCATCGGCCCGCACCTCGGCCATCAGCCGCTGCTTCAGCGCCGGCGGCGGCGTCAGTGGCTCGACCGCCTCGGGCAGCGCCCGCACCGCCGGCGCCAGCCGACGCAGCTCCTCCTGGCAGCGCTCACAGGTCTTCAGGTGGGCCTTGAAGTCCTCGAGCCGCTCCGGGTCGAGCGCGCCGAGCGCGAAGGCGGCGACTTCCTCGAGGCGGGCGTCGTGCTCGCTCGTGCTCATACCAGTCCCTCCGCCAGCTCGCCGCGGATCTTCTCCAGCCCGAGGCGCGTCCGTCCCTTCACCGTGCCCAGGGGCAGGTTCAGGATGCCGGCGATCTCCGACTGGCTGAAGCCGCCGAAGTAGGCCAGCTCGATGCACTTCGACTGCTCTTCGGGCAGCTTGGCGAGGGCGCCGCGGACCTCGCCGGCGGTCTCGTGCAGGATCGCTTCGTCCTCGACGCGATCCGCGGCCGGGCGGGCGGCGAGGATCTCGTCGTCGTCGAAGGTGAGCTTCGGTGCTTTGCCCGCCTTGCTGCGGAGCGCGTCGATCGCCCGGTTGCGGACGATCGAGAGCGTCCACGAGCGCACGCTCCCCCGCGTCGGGTCGAACCGGCCGCCGCTGCGCCAGATCGAGATGAACGCCTCCTGGATGCAGTCTTCGGCGGCCGTGCGATCACCGAGGATCCGGTAGGCGAGCGAGTAGGCGGCGCCGCCGTGGCGGTCGTAGAAGACCTCGAACGCCTCCGCGTCCTTGCGGCCGATCCACGGCATCAGCTCCTCGTCGGCAAGCCGCTCTGCTTTCTCGCGTCGCACGGGTGGCATCTCTGTACCCCGGATTACGCACGGCCGTGCCCGCTCGGATCAACCGGACCGCGATCGGTGCCCCGAGACAGGCCTCCGTACCCATCGGGGACATCCGGCGCGCCGCCGGATCGCGCCTAGGCCGGGGTGCCGGCGCGCAGCTTCTCGAGCGCCCGCGCGATCCGCGCCACGCCCTCCGCGGCCTGGTCGGCGGGGACCGGCGCGAACGACAGGCGCAGGCTGTTCTCGCCGCCGCTCATCATGAAATCGGGGCCGGCGACGAAGGCGACGCCCTCGCCTTTCGCCTCGGCCAGCAGCGCCTTGGTGTCGGTGCCCTGGGCGAGGTCGAGCCAGAGGAAGTAGCCGCCCTGCGGGACGACGAAGACGGCCTCGGGGATCTGCTCGCGGAGCGCCTCGACCAGCGCCTCGCAGCGCGCCTTCAGCTCGCCCTTGACGAACTCGATGTTCTGGTCGAGGACGCCCGAGGTGCAGAGCTCCAGGACGATCGACTCGGCCAGCATGTTGGGCGAGATGTAGGTCTCGTTGGCCTTCTTCGCCAGCTTCGCGATCTCCTCGGCGGGGCCGGCGAGGTAGCCGACGCGGACGCCGGGGCTGACCGTCTTGGAGAAGGACGAGGCGTGGACGACGTGCCCCGCCGCGTCCATCGAGAGCATCGTCTCGAGCGGCTCGCCCTCGAAGGGGAGCTCACGGT
>Ga0164242_10007833_pt1 | contig 11647 bp, 10 predicted proteins | sample OricomgcompostMG_FD_108783 | JGI IMG/M metagenome (GOLD analysis project Ga0164242, IMG submission 108783) | Miracle-Growth compost microbial communities from Emeryville, California, USA - Original compost - Miracle growth compost (MG) ... | reverse complement strand
GGAGATTTGCGTGCTGCCGTAGAGCTGCGCGGCGAGGCTTTGCGCCTTGAGTTTGGCCGGATAGGCGCCGAGGCGCATGGTGCCGCCCAAGTCGGTGTTGGCATCGCGCTGCATCAATTCGCCTGATGGGGTTTGCCATTCGGTCATCTGGCAGATGACCGGGTGTTGGGGTTCGCCTTTGTCATCAGTGAACTCGGTGCTGTCGGCGCCGTTGATGGAGGCGGCGTTGCGGGCGTATTCCGCGATGGCCATCTGCAGGCCGAGGCAGATGCCGAAGAACGGGATATTGTGGGTGCGGGCGTAATGGATGGCGCGGATTTTGCCTTCCGTGCCGCGCGCGCCGAAGCCGCCGGGAATGAGGATGCCGTGGGCGTTTTGCAGGCGTTCCGCCACTTCGGCATCGGTGACTTTTTCAAGAGCTTCGCTGTCGACAAAATCTATCTCAGTGAGGGCGTCGTGGCCGAAGCCGCCGTGGACGAGGGCTTCGTTGAGGGATTTATAGGCATCTCCCAGCTGCACGTATTTGCCAACCACGGCGATGCGCACGGTACGCGGCGGCTGCGTGGCGATATGGCTGACGTGCTGCCAGCGCGACAAGTCGGCATCCTTCGCCTTGAGGCCGAAGTGGTCGAGGATGGCAGCATCCAGCCCGTGGCTGTGCAGGGTGACGGGGACGCGGTAGATGGTGTCGGAATCCGGGCAGTTGACCACGTGGGTGGTGGGCAGGCCCGCGAAAAGGGCGATTTTGGCGAGGTCGGCGGGGTCGAGCTCGATCTCGGAGCGCACCACCACCACGTCGGCCTGGATGCCCATCTGCAGCAGGTCTTTCACGGCGTTCTGGGTGGGCTTGGTCTTGATTTCCCCCACCGCCTTGAGATACGGCGCGAAGGTGAGGTGCATGAAGCAGGCGCGGGGCTCGGCGCGGTTCTTGTTGAGGTCGCGGCCCAGCTGGCGAATGGCCTCGATAAAGGCCATGCTTTCGATGTCGCCGACGGTGCCGCCGATTTCTATGATGGCGAAATCGGCTTTGCCGTCAACGTGGTATACGAATTCCTTAATCTCGTTTGTGACGTGCGGAACGACCTGCACGGTTTTGCCGAGGTAGTCGCCGCGGCGCTCCTTGTGCAGGATGTTCCAGTAGACCTGTCCGGCGGTGATGTTGGAATACTGACCGGTGGGCACGCCGGTGAAGCGTTCGTAGTGGCCGAGGTCGAGGTCGGTTTCCGCGCCGTCGTCGGTGACGTAGACCTCGCCATGCTGGAACGGCGACATGGTGCCGGGGTCCACATTCAGGTAAGGGTCGAGTTTCTGCTGGATGACGCTGAAGCCGCGGGCCTGGAGCACGGCGGCCAGGGCGCTGGCGGTGAGGCCTTTGCCGAGGGAGCTCATGACTCCTCCTGTGACGAAGATGAAACGGGTGGACTGTTGGGTTTTCTGGGCTGTGGCGGGGGCTTTTATCATTATTCCGGCTGGCTTGTGCTGGGGTTGGCGGTGGGGGATACGACCGTGGGCGAGGCCGGTTGCGGGGCCGTGGGCAGCAGCGCGGCCTCCGGCAACTGGGCCGGTTGGATGGCGGGCGCGGCGTGGTGTTCCATAATGGATTCCCCTTCCCCGGCGCCCTTGTTCAGGTAAGCCGCGAGCACGCTGAATATAAGGAACAACGCCGCAAGGATGGCCGTGGGCCGCGCCAGCGGATTGCGCACCACCGGCTGCACGCCGCCGCCGGTGCCGCCGAACATGCCGCCGGAGGCCGGGTCGCTGCGTTGCAGCAGGATAATAATAATGAGCGCAATGCAGATAAGCGCATTAAGGGTGAGAAGAATGCTGACCATGTTCTGCCTTTTACGGGTTGGCGGAGGGAGAGTCAATGCCAGTGCCGCCGGTTTGGGCGGCGGGGCTTGCCGCGAGCCTTCTAAAGTGGCACCTTGCCGCGGATTGGAAAGGATTTTTTGATTATGTTGGCTTTTTTCAGGCAGTTTGGGGAATCGCGTATCAGCAAGGGCATGCTGGGCCTGCTGGTGGTGTGCTTTGCGGCGTGGGGCATCGGCGGCTACCTGACCCATTTTACCGGCGACGCCGCGCTGAGCGTGAACGGCGAGGAGATTTCCCCCCAGCAGGTGGAGATGGCCTACAAGCAGCGGCTGGCCAATGTGACGCGTATTTTAGGCAATATCAGCAAGGAGCAGATTGACCAGCTGGGCTTGCCGGAACAGGCGGTTCAGGACATTGTGGCGCGCACCGTAATGCAACAAACCGCACGCAACCTTGGCCTGGTGGCCGCGGTGAAAAGCCTGCAGGACCAGATTGCCGGGATGCCGGTGTTTGCCGACGAAAGCGGGCAGTTCAGCGCCAGTCGCTACCGCGCGGTGCTGCGCGAGGCCGGACAGAGCCCCGAACAGTTTGAACGCGAGCTGGGCCGCAACCTTGCGATACAGACCATGGCGCAGCTGATTGCGCTGGAAGCCCCCGCCCCGGCGCTGGCTGCCGTGCAGGCGAGCATGCAGGCCGCGACCAACACCCTTGAGGTTGCGACCCTGACCCCCGCCGACGTGCCCGCGCCCGCCGACCCCAGCGAAAGCACATTGAAGGCCTTTTACGAGCACAACAGCAAGGTTTACACCACGCCGGAAAAGCGTGACCTTGCGGTATTGACCCTTGACCGCGACCAGTTGGCCAAGACCATCACCGTGCCGGAAAAGGACATCGAGCAGCAATACAACGACAACAAGGGCGCCTACATGGTGCCGGAACACCGCGTGGTGCGGCACATTTTGCTGCCCAGCCTGGATAAGGCCAAGGAGGTGCGCGGAAAAATCCACAACCTTGCCGAGTTTGAAGCGGCGGCCAACACCTATTCCACCGACCCCGGCAACAAGGGCGGCAAAGGCGGTCTGCTGGGCGATATCACTGCCGATACGGTTGTTCCGGCGTTCAGCGCGGTAGCGTTCAAACTGCCGGTGGGCCAACTTAGCGCACCGGTGCAGAGCCCCTTCGGCTGGCACCTGATTTGGGTGGAAAAAATCACCCCGGCCAAGCAGCAGACCCTTGCCGAGGTGCACGACCAGATTGCCCAGGGCTTGCGCGAGGAGCAGGCCGACGATGCGATGACCGGGCTGCAGAACCAAGTGGACGAGCGCATTGCGGGGGGGTCCACGCTGAGCGAGATTGCCAAGAAGCTTGGATTGCGCGCGCATCTTTACAGCCGCGTGGGGGCAAAGGATGAGAGCCTGCCCGCCGATGTGCTGGCGGCCGGGTTCGGCGTGGATGAAGGCCAGGTGAGCGCGCCGGTTGCCACCAAGGACGGCGGCAGTATTTACGTGCAAGCGACCAAGGTTTACCCGGCCGCCCTGCCCGCGCTGGATGCGGTGCGGGCGCGCGTGGCCTCCGACTGGAAGGCGGCGCAGGTGCAGGCCACGTTGCAGGGCCGCGCGGTGAAGATACTGGCGCACAGCCGCATGGACCATTCCACCCTGCAAAAGGCCGCGCAGAGCGTGGGCGACAATGGGGCGGCCTTCAGCACCCTGACATTGAAGACCCTGAGCGATGCACCGCGCTGGCTGCAGCCGCATTTGCTGGAAATGCTTTCCATCCCCGTGGGACAGACGCTGGCGCTGCCCGTGCCCGACGGCAAGGACTGGCATGTGGTGCGCGTGGCCGCGCGCGACAGGGCGCCACAAAGCGCTGAGGATGCCAAGCATGATGCCGCAATTTTGCGCGAGCAGATGCAGAACGACCTTGAGAACCTGACCATCGGCAACCTGATGCAGCAGGCACGGGTGGAGATTAACCAAGCCCGCATGCGGCAGCTGTTCGGCAAGGACGTGGCATGGGACTTGACCGGCGGCGAGTAGCGTTTGCCGCGCTGACCCTATTGGGTGCGCTGCCCCTGCCCGTTCATGCCGTTACGCTGACCCTTGTGTACCGTGACGGCAACCGCTGGGTGGCGCCCGCCGACAACAAGCCCCTGCGCACTCTGCTGAAAGCCGCGGCGGCTGGGCATACCCATTACAGTGTGGTGTTGCCTTCGGCCAACCGTGAACTGGCGGCCGACCGGGTGCTGGTGCTTCAGAAGCTGCTGACGCGCGACGCCAAGCAGCCAGTGCTACTGGAAGAGATTGACGGTTTCACCAAGGCCGACAGCCTCAAGATTTCCTATTAGTTCCAGTTCCCTAGAACAGCGGCCTAGGCGGCCTTGAAGTGCTTGCTGATGAAGCTGCGGATGAACGGTATTTGCGCCTGCATCTCGCGGCTGATGGTGGTGCTGCCGAAGGGCGCCGGGGCGGTGAAGCCGAAGCGCTGCTCAAGGCTTTCCGCAATGCTGTGGTAAAGCATGAGGTGGTTTTCCAACTGGATGGGCACAACCTTGGCGCTGGCCTGCACACCCGCCACGGTGGCGAATGCCGAGAGGCTGCGGCTGAGAGCCGCGCAAAGCTGCTGGGCCTCGGCCTTGGTGGTGATGAAGAGGTCGGCCATCATTTTGTAATCGCTCATTTCGCCGTGGGTGATGGGCGTGATACGCCCGAGCACGTTGTGCAGCCAGCCTTCGCGGAAGCACTTGCCGAGCTTTTGCAGCTTGGCGAGGTTGAGGTCCCAGTCATCGTACGCTTGCGCGTTGGTGCGGGTGCCTGCCGCGAGATCGAGGCTGCGTTGGACGAGGCTGGTGTAGATGACGGTCATGGCATTCGGCTTCCCTGTTGCGGGCCGCCGGTTATTTTGTTTGTTGTTTACACGACCCTTATATCTTCATGATGCGCCCTTGCGCCGAAAAAGCGAGAGGGCAACCGTGCGTTGCAACATAGCCGTAAATAAGCATTTAATTTATTGAAATATAAAAATTAAATGGCTTCAACCGATTGTATGACGTCGGGCAGATAATGGCGCAGCATGCTTTCCACCCCTGCCTTGAGCGTGGCGGTGCTGGACGGGCAGGACGAGCAGGAACCGTGCATTTCAAGGAAAACCGTGCCGTTCTGGAAGCCGCGGTAGATGATATCGCCGCCGTCTTGCGCCACCGCGGGACGGATTTTCTCGTCGAGCAGCTGTTGGATTTTTGCAACGAGTTCCGGGGCTATCCCCACATCTCCCACCATGGGCTTTTCTGCGGGAGCCTTGCCTTGCAGTACGGGGTCGCCAGACTCGAAAAACGCTTCCAGCGCGGGGGCGAGGTGCGTGTTGATGTCGGCCCAGGCGGTGCCTTCCTGCCGATTCACTGTGAAAAAATCGGCTCCGATGAATACCCCCGTGACGCCCGGCACGGCGAAGATGCGGCGGGCGAGCGGGCTGCGCTCCATGGCACTTTCCTGCGTGGGGAAATTGGCCGACCCGCCGGGAATAAGCACCTTGCCCACCTGGTACTTCAGCGAGTTGGGGTTGGGCGTGCGTTCGGTGCGGATGGTGAGGATATCGTCCATGCGCTATTGTTTACCGCTGTACTCAGGTTTATGCAAGGGACTAGGAAGCGGCCTTTTTGCGACGGCGGCGCATGAGCCACGTCAAGGCCAGCAGCAGCATCGGCATGAACAGCAGATTGAGGATAATGAGGCTATTTTCCATCACGGTGAGGCGCTGGCGGGCCTGCTGGCGCAGGGCACGGAGCTGCTGACGGATGGCGAACTGCTGTTGGCGAAAGGATTCGGTTTCCGCCTGCGCGGTGCGGTTGAAACGGCTGCTTTCCGGGTTAAGACCTTCAAGGTTTTGATTGATGGTGTAGAGGCGCGCGAGAAGTTTCTGCTCCAGCCTCGTGGTCTGGCGGGTGGTGTCCCGGTAGATGTCTTCCACGCGGGTGAGCGGACGGACTTCGGTTGCCTTGGCGCGCAACTGGATGAGCTGCGGCGTGCCGAGCAGGTACTCCATGAGGCCCGCAAAGAAGGAGAGATTGGCGTTGTCGTCATGGGCGGTGAGCGCGGGCGCGAGCCAGTCGGCATCCGCCATGACCACGAGGTTGCCACGGGCGTTGGCATCGTCTCCGAACGGGCCGCTGAGCATGGCCGCGAGCATGCGGCTTGCCGCCGGGCCTTCGATATGTGTGGCGGCCTGTTGGGGAGCCTCGGTTTGCAGCACCGTAACCGGAACTGCCTGAGCGCTGGCGTTGCTGGTGAAAATGGGCGTAAGCGCGAGGTTGGGCGGAACCGCCGTGGTGGAAAGCTGCCCGCCTTCCGCCCACACCACCGGCTGCGACTGATGAGTGAAGGGCAGCATCTGCTCCATGTTGGCGGCGGCGAGGTTGATCCACAGCGGATAGGCGGTGCTGCCGCTGCCGGGTTGCATGACCAGTGCAGCGGCGGAAGAATCGGCCACCACGGCATCGCCGTCATACTGCAGGCCCCATTGCGGCAGTTGTGTGGTGAAGGGCTGCGCCCCCTCCTCCACCGTTTGGGTGGCGGGAGCGTTGCGCCACAACGGATCGGCCAGCAGGAGCACGTTGCCGCCCTGCTTGAGGTAGGCGGTGACAGCGTTGAGCGTATCCGGCGGCAGGGCGGGGTTGCCGAAGAGAATGACGGTGTTGGTTTGCGCGGGGATAATGTCATCATCCACCCCCGCATAGTGCACGGTGGCCTGTTGCTGGAGCTGGGCTTGCCACGGCTGGCTACTATCCTGCGCAGCGCCGTAGACCACCACCAGCGGCTGGTGCGGCTGGGTGAGGCGCGTGAGCATGCCCAGCGTGACGTATTCCTGCAAACTTTGCGGCGGCAGCACCGGCAGCACCTGTTGCGCCTGACGGGTTGCGGCCGTGACCGCCGTGAAATAGGTGGTTCCGGTGGGCAGGGATTGCTCTTCAGCGCCCGCGTTGACGGCTTGCATGGCGAGGGTGGTGGAGGTGTCGGGATTAACCATTTTCAGGTGGATGAAACGGACGTTATGCTTTTGGATTTGACGCAGCAATTCGGCTTCAGCATTGGCTTGGCGGTGGACGGCGGGGGGGATATCCGGGTTGGAGAGGGAGTGGTAGAGGGTGATGGTGACGGGTTGCTGGATGTTTTTGACCAGCGCAACGGCGGCGGGGCTGAGGCTGTGGCGGTGGTTGGCGGTTGCATCCCATTGAATGTTAAGGAAACTTAGGAGGATGGCGAGGGCGGTTATGGCGGCGGTGAGGGCCGCAAGCGGGGTGGCCGCACGCCAGCGTGAGCCCCAAAACATGGCGGCGAGAAGCAGGAAACCCGCGGCAGCGGCGAGCCGTGCCGCTGCCGGCAGCGGCAATAAACCGGCAACGAACGGCAACACATTTGAGGACAGCGTGGCGGTGTTGAGGACGGCGTAGAGAAGGTGCGGCATATGCCCGCAGCAGGCCCATTGCTGCACCCAGCCCTGGGCCGTGGCGGTGCCGCCCGCCACCAATGCGAGGCACAGGACCATGCCGATGAGCAGGCCCACCACGCCGTTGCGCGCGCGGCTGCAGGCGAGCAGGCACAGCGCCAGCATGAACCCCGCCACCAGCAGCATGCCGAGGAAGCCGGTGAGGATGGGCCCCACATCCGGCGCGCCGAGGTAGAACAGCGTGGCGACCATGGGCCAGAAGCCCGCGAGCCACAGGGCCATGAGCGCCCAGTAAGTGAAGAAGCGCGCAAGCAGGCGTTGCGGCGGGGTGAACGGCAGGGTGAGCAGGCGCTCGGTGATGCCGTTGCGGGCCTCCGCCGCCATGGGCATGCACAGCGCGGGTACCAACACCGCCATGACCCACGGCAGGTAGGTGAAAAGCAGCGTAAGGTCGGCGCGGTTGGCGGCGATGAAATGGCCGTAGACGAAGGTGAGGAGCACCGCCGCCGCCCAGCCGCAGGCGAGGAACACCGCGGTGGCGGGGCTGTTGAGCAGGCGGCGCGAGTGGTAATAGATGAGCGCGTTCACAGGCCTAGGCCCCCGCCCGGTTGGTGGTGAGGGTGCGGAAGGCGAGGTGGATATCGCCCCTGCCCTGCTTGGCGAGTTCCGCCGGCGTGGTATCCAGCAGGATTTTGCCGCGGTGGAGGATGAGGAGGCGGGTGAGCAGGTGCTCGGCTTCCTCCAGCAGGTGGGTGCTGACGAGGATGGCCTTGCCGTTGCCGGTTTTGGGCTTGGCCAGTGCGTGGAGCATCTGGCGGAGTTCGTGCTTCTGGTTGGGGTCGAGCCCGTCTGTCGGTTCGTCGAGCAGCAGCACCGGCGGGTTGTGGATGAGCGCGCAGGCGAGGTGCACGCGCTGCTTCATGCCCTTGGACAGGTGGCCCATGGGGCGCTGCATGACGGTGTTGCAACGGGTTAATTTTGACACTTTGTCAACGGTTTGCGGTATATTCTTCATGTTGTGGGCGCGGGCGTGGAAGGTGAGGAGGTGGAACGGGGTGAGGTCGTCGTCCTGCGGCGGATTTTCCGGCAGGTAGCCGAGGCTGGCCTGCGCCTGCACGGTGTGGTTGCTGAGGGTGTGGCCGTTGATGGCGGCGTTGCCCGCGGTGGGCGTGAGGTAGCCCGCGAGCAGGCGCATGGTGGTGGATTTGCCCGCGCCGTTGGGGCCCATGAGCCCGACAATTTCCCCCGCCCCCGCCGAAAAGGTGAGGCCCGACAGCGCAGGCAACGGCCCTGCCGCCGTGGGAAACGTTTTGGAGAGGTTGTTGACTTCGATGAGCACGGCGGTGTTCGGGTTGGTGATTTGCGTATACGGTTGGGGCGCATGGTAACAGCCACGGCGCAAGGCACAAGGGGTTGCGTATAAAATGTATGCATGTATGATGCACGGCACATACCCCCTCTCCCTTTTAAGGATGCAACCCATGGTTGACGAGACCGTAGACGACCACATCCGCCGGATTGATGCAGCGGTGCTGGATATCCAGCGCCACGCCAAGCCGATGAAGCGCGACCTGCCGCGCCTTCGCCGCCATTGGACGCTTGCCTGGCGCGCGGTGGAAACAAGCTATGACCACATAGAGGCTGGCTGCACCGCATTAGCGGCAACCTGCCGGGCGATGGACGCCGAGGTGCCGGATGCCGCTCTTCAGGCGGAGCTGCTGCTGGCGTAACCGATATATTAAAGCGGGGGCTTAGGCCCCCGCCGCTTTTTTACCGGGTTAGCCCTTTTTGGACCAGCCGCTGTCGGTCTTCTGCCAGTAGGTGAGCGTGTGGCCTTCCTGCTTTTTCAGGGTTTTCCAAAGGGCGCGGGCGCGCTCCACGTCGGCCGGGGCGGCGCTGAAGAGATAAAACAGTTTTTCCGGCGACGTTTGCAGGGCGCCTTCCAGCGCGGATTCCGCCCCCGCGAGGAGGACGGGCAGGCGGCCATTGAGGTGGGCCCCCATATCGTCTTCCGCCGTGGCGAGGAGCACCGGCTGGGCTTCGGGGCGGGCGTCATCCACCGTGGCGTGGGGGAGGAAGGCGGCGTCGGCGTAGGTCCACAGGGCTTCATCCACACGCTGGCGGCGGGCGGCGGTGGGCGTGACCAGCAGGATGTGGGCGCCCGCCTGGATGGCCTTTTCCAGCAAGGGCGGCAGCAGGGCGTCTACCGCGGCGGGGGTTTCGCCTTGGGCGTGGTAGAAGTTGATGGTTGCCATTATGCTGCCCTCCCCCTGCCCGGCCCTAGCTGCCCATGGCGTGGCGGTTGAGGGTTTCGATGACGCCGTTGAGGCCTTCGAAGGTGGCGCTTTCCACCGAGTGCAGGTTGTAGATGGGCGTGACGATACAGCCGACGCGGCCCTTGAAGCCCGCGCCGCGCGCCTGTTCGGCGTCCGTCCCGCCGCCTTCGAACACACGGCGTTCAAACCCGACCTTGGCCTTGGTGGCGGCTTCCTCAAGCTCTTCCGTGAGTTTTTGAGAGTACGGGAAGCGCCCGGCCTTCTGCTTGATGGAGCAGTTGCGCAGGTTTTCCACGTCCTCGCCCACGGAGGTATCCACCGCGACAAAGTCCGTCATTTCCGGCCGCAGCACGGCGGTGCCGCCGAGCCCGGCTTCTTCCGCGGCGCTGAAGATGAGGTCTATGGTGAAACGCGGCTTGGTTTTGCCGCCCTTCCACGTGTCCATGAGCGCGAGCAGCGCGGCGCAGCCGAGGGTGTTATCCAGCCAGCGGCCACGCAGGGTGCCGTGGGTTTCATCAATGGCGAGCAGCGGGTTGAGGAACAGCAACTGGCCGGGCAGCACGCCGAGCTTTTCCAGCAATTTCTTGCCGTCCTTCTTGCCGACGCCGATGCAGGCGTCCGGCCGGAAGCGGATGTTCTTCCACTTCTGCGCGCGCTTTTCAAACTCCTGCAGGCCGAGCTTGTGGATGGGGGTTTCGGTGTGGAAAATCAGCCCTTCGACCATGCCCTTTTTGGTTTGGATGGCGCCGGTGATGCCCTCCATGACGTGGCCGGGGTAGAGGCCGCCGATGCTGCTGATCTTCACCGTGCCGTCGTCCTGCACGTCGTCGACCATCAGGCCGATGCGGTCGAGGTGGGCGCCGTAGCCGACCACGCGCTTCTTGTCTTTCCCCTCGATGGTGATGCGCAGGGTGTCGTCGGGCTGGCGCTCCACCGCGTAGCCCTGTTTTCTGGCGTGCTTTTCCACGTAGGTGGCGACGTCGTCGATGCGGTTGGTGGCGGCGGGGATTTGCAGCAGCGCGCGGGTGTGCTTGAGCGCGCTTTGCAGGGCGGGCGAGGTTTTGGCTTTGGGCATGAGGGGGTCTTTCTTTCTATTCTTTATTCAAGTTAAGCGGATTTGCGCGGGCGGCCGCGGCCACGTTTGGCGCCGGGCGCGGCGGGTTTTCTGGCCTTGGCGGTACGGGTGGCCGCGGGTGCGGCGGTGGCCACGCGGGGCGGACGGCCGCGGCGGCGGGCGGGCTTGCCTTCCGGTGTGATGGGCGCGGCGTTTTCAAGCCAGTTGGTGAGCAGGCGCACGCCGTAGCCGGTGGCGTGGCCGAGCTCGGCGGGCGTGCCGGGGACGGCGCCATCCACCCACGCGGTGCCGGCGATGTCGAGGTGCGCCCAGGCGGCCTTGCCGTCGACAAACTTCTTCAAAAACACCGCCGCCAGCGCCGAGCCGCCGTAGGGCGAGCCGTCGTTGTTGACATCCGCCACCTTGGTTTTGGCGCCGTAGAAATCGTCCACCGGCATACGCCAGAGGCGTTCGCCGGTGTCGTCTCCGGCCTTGATGAGCGCGTTGGCCAGCGGATTGCTGGTGCTGAACAGCCCCGCGTAGCCGCCCGCCAGCGCCACCAGCACCGCGCCGGTGAGCGTGGCGAGGTCGACCAGCTGTTCCGGCTGGAATTTATCGATGGTGTAGGCGATGGCATCGGCGAGAACGAGGCGGCCCTCGGCGTCGGTGTTGCCGATTTCCACATGCAGGCCCTTGTAGGACTTGTAGATGCTGTCGGCGACGAAGGGGTTCTGGCCGACCATGTTCATGGCGCAGGCCATGACGCCGACGACGTTGACCGGGGCCTTGCGCGCGGCCAGCGCCTGCATGGCGCCCAATACGGCGGCGGCGCCGCACATGTCGTATTTCATGTCGGCCATGGACTTGCCGGTTTTGAGGTTGTAGCCGCCGGTATCGTACATGATGCCCTTGCCGACGATGGCCTTGGGCTGGGTGCCCCTGGGCGCGCCGTTATACTGCATGATGACGAGGCGGGGCTGGTCTTCAGGCGCCGCGGAACCGCCGACGGCGAGGAAGAGGTTGAGGCCGAGCTTCTTCATCTCCTTTTCGTCTATCACCTGGG
>Ga0164242_10007832_pt1 | contig 11647 bp, 8 predicted proteins | sample OricomgcompostMG_FD_108783 | JGI IMG/M metagenome (GOLD analysis project Ga0164242, IMG submission 108783) | Miracle-Growth compost microbial communities from Emeryville, California, USA - Original compost - Miracle growth compost (MG) ... | reverse complement strand
GTTCGAACTGCCGCACGCGACGAGCTCGATCGACGGGTCGACCAGGCGCATGGCCTTGGCGGCTTCCTGCGCGAGCCGGCCGTACTCATCCGCCGTCTTGTGGCCGATCTGCCACGGGCCGTCCATCTCGTTGCCCAGGCACCAAAGCTTGATGTCGAATGGCTCGGCAGCACCGTTGTGCTTGCGCAGATCGCTGAGATAGGTGCCGCCGGGATGGTTGGCGTATTCGACGATCTCGCGGGCGGCGTTCACACCCCGGGTGCCGAGGTTGATCGCCTCCATGATCTCGGTGCCTGCCTTCTTCGACCACGTCGCGAACTCGTGCAGCCCGAACGCGTTCGTCTCCAGAGTGTGCCATGCGCCATCCAGCCGCCGTGGGCGCTCGTCGACCGGCCCAATGCCGTCTTCCCAGTTGTAACCGGAGACGAAATTGCCACCCGGGTACCGGATGACCGTCGCGCCCAGTTCGCCGACGAGTTCGAGCACATCGCCGCGGAATCCGTTCTCGTCCGCCGTGGCGTGCCCGGGCTCGTAAATGCCGGTGTAGACGCACCGGCCCATGTGTTCGACGAATGACCCGAACAGTCGCCGGGGAACGGGGCCGATGGTGAAGTCGCGGTCGACGGTGATCGTGGCGGTGGACATGAAGCTCCTTGGTCGGCGTTCGTGCGTACGAAATCGATCATTACATCGTTGTAACCGGTGGCACAAGTCGTAATTTTCGGCTGGCCATCGCGTGACCGTATTCGCACAGGCGCATCTCACTTGCCGCCGCTGATGCGCCGGTGCCTACTCGCCCGTGCTCGCTCGCGGGATGATGCGGTGCTCGATGGTGGTCCTCGTGGGCCGAGCACTTGCCCGCGCGATGCGGTGCGAGAGGTGATCCAGGGCGGCGTCGGCGAATGCGCGCTTGTCGAAGTTGACTGTCGTCAGGGGTGGGGCGGCGAACCGCCCGGGCGCGACATCGTCGAACCCGGCGACCAGAACGTCCTGTGGAACCCGTACTCCTCGCTTCCACAACTCGCTGAGCACGCCGATCGCGATCGAGTCTGTAAAGCAGAAGAACGCGTCCGGTAGTTCGTTGCCGTCGAGAAAGGTGCCGACGGCTGCTGCGCCGCCGCGCGGCGACCAGTCGTCGCATCCGATCTCGAGCGCACGATCGTGCGGAAAGCCTGCATCGTGCACAGCCTTCCGATACCCGACCGTGCGAAGGCGCGCGGTCGCCGCAGCCGACGTCTGCGGCGATCCGACGATCGCGATCCGCCGCGAGCCGCGATCAATCAGGTGTCGCGTCATGTCGTCAGCGGCCGCCACAGGATCCACGAGCACCTGATCGGTGCGATGCTGCTCGACTTCGCCGATGACGACGACCGGTGGAAGTTCACTGCTTCGTGTGACCACGCTTTCGGCGAGGGCGATCGGATTGAGAATCAGCCCGTCGACCAGGTGAGCGTGGGCGCGAGAGAGCAGCGTCTCCTCGCGACCCGGTTGCGAGCCGGTCTCCTCGATCTGCACGTTCCAGCCGCGTTCGTGTGCCGCCTCGACGAAGAAGTGCGCCATCTCACTCGAGTACGCGGTCGCCAGGTCGGGCAGCGCGAGGGCGATCATGCCGGAACGGCCGTTCCGCAGACCGCGCGCCGTCAGGTTCGGCACGTAATCCAGTGCGGCGAGCGCCAGCTCAACCCGTTCCCGTGTTTCCGGCCTGACGAACACCTGACCATTGATGACGTTCGAGACGGTTTTGGGCGATACGCCTGCACGTTCGGCAACGTCCTTGACCGTCGCGCGCATTTTCACCTCCCACCTGCCGATGCGTCGCAGGGCTTGATGCATCGCAGGTTCCGTCGAGAGCCTACTAGCTTGCTCATCGGACCTGCTTGCCGCATTGCAGCTTCGGTATTGACAGACTCAAATCCGGGTGGTTACCATCTGCTACAACGTTGTAATGGCACGGACGCTCCACCGAAAACCGAGCACCGCAACGACAACGACGCATGCGCTACCGCAACGACGAGCATGCACTACCGCAACGACGAGCGTGTACTACCGCAACGACGAGGAGGTCGAGCATGGCGCCGAACAGACGGTCTGCACTCACACGACGAAGTTTTCTGACCGGCGGACTCGCCGCTGCCGGGACGCTGGCGCTCGCCGGATGCAGCAGCCCTCTGGCGGCAGGACTGGCTGGCAGTCAGCTCAATCCGCAACAGCTGATCTTCTGGAACCTCTTCGGTGGCGGCGACGGCAGCCGTATGCAGACCATGGAGGCCGGATACACCAAGACGCACGGCGGGCCCTCGTCCCTGCAGGCGACCGTCTTCGCTTGGGGCAATCCGTACTATTCGAAACTCACACTTGCCACCGTGGGGAATAAGCCACCCGATGTGGCCATCTCCCATCTGACCCGCGCGAAACCGCTTTACGACGGCAATATTCTCGAACCGATCACGCAGGCCGACCTCGCATCGGTCGGTCTGTCGTCGTCCGACTTCAACCCGAAGTCGTGGGCGGCGCAGAAAACCGACGGGCGCGATATTGCGATCCCGCTCGACACGCACCCGCTGGTGATGTTCTTCAACCAGGACGTTTGTGCGAAAGCCGGACTGATCGACTCGGACGGCAAGCTCAAGCCGCTCGACGGGATGGACGCATTCGAATCCGCACTCGCGGCGGTGAGCAAGGTGACCGGCGGGAACGCGATCACCGTTCCCAACGTGAGCGAGACGGCGACCCCCTGGCGTGTGTTCACCACGTTCTATCACCAGATCAATGGTGCGACGCCGTTCCTCTCCGACGACGGCGGCAAGCTCAGCGTGAACGACGACGCGTTCAACGAGGTCGTCAGTCGCATGCAGGACTGGGTGAAGAAGGGCTGGCTCAACAAGGGGCTGGATTACGCAGGAGCGCAGACCCAGATGTTCACCGGCAAAGCCGGGTTCTATCTGGAAGGCGAATGGGAGATCACCACCGCCCAGTCGATCAAGGGCTTGAAGTTCGGCATGGTGCCCGTCCCTACGCTCTACGACAAGCCGGCGGCACAGGCAGACTCGCACACGTTCGTGCTGCCGAGAAAGGATCGCACCCCGGAGCAGCGGAAGCAGGCGATGGGGTTCATCAAGTCCATGCTCGACCAGAGCCTGACCTGGGCGAAGGGTGGCCATATTCCGGCGTACCTGCCGACGCTGAACAGTGCGGCGTACAAAGCGCTCGAACCGCAGGCTGACTATGCGTCCGCCGCCAAATACGCCGTCTATGACGCTCCGGCGTGGTACGGCGGCTCAGGATCGACCTTCGAGAACACCGTCGGCGCGCAGCTGGGGCTCGCGCAGCAACTGGCGGTCTCTCCGCAGAACGCGCTGTCGGCAATCAAGGACCAGCTCCAGGTCTACCTCAACACGCCGAGTCCGCTGTGAATCCGCATCCACCGACACCTGGAGGTACAACGACGTGACCGCCGCTGAAACCGTGAACCGTCCCGTGATGACGGTTCCGCCACGTACGTCCGTGCTGAGACGATCTGCGCTGAACCGTGGGAACGGCCGGGGCGCCTGGCTGTTCCTGGCGCCGTTCGGCATCTTCTACCTTGCCTTCCTGCTCGGCCCGACGATCTGGATGCTCATCACGAGCTTCTTCAACACGTCAACGGTGCGACCGGGGCTCGGATCGTTCGCAGGCTTCGCGAACTACGCAGAGATGCTCGGCCGCGCCGACTTCTGGAGTGCGATGTGGCACACGCTCCAGTTCACCATCTACACCACGCCGCCCCTGGTGATCCTGGCGTTCGTCTTCGCCGTGCTCACCAACCGGATGCGACGCGGCCAGTGGTTCTTCCGTCTCGCGTTCTTCCTGCCGTTCATCCTGCCGTCCGCGACGATCTCGCTCATCTGGGTGTTCGTTTTCACACCTGGGTCCGGACTCTGGGCGACGGTCGAGAGCGGGCTTGGGATCACGCCTGGAGCCGGGGTGCTCGCCAGTCCGAACACCGCGATGATCGGCATCGCGATCGCCACGGTGTGGTGGACGCTCGGCTTCAACTTCGTGCTCTACCTGGCCGGCCTGCAGGAGATTCCGCGTGACCTCTACGAGGCCGCCGCCGTCGACGGCGCGACAACGTGGGAACAGATCCGCTACATCACGATGCCGATGCTCAACCGCACCACGACGCTGGTTATTCTGCTGCAGATCATCGCGAGCCTGAAGATCTTCGATCAGGTGTACCTGATGACATCGGGAGGGCCAGGCATTTCCACCCAGGTCGCACTCGGACTCGTCACCAACACCGGGTTCACCGATAACCGCATCGGGGCTGCGTCCGCTGCATCCGTGCTCTTGTTCATCGTCATCATCGTGATCGCGGTCATCCGACAGCTTCTCGATCGCTCTGCGGCACGAAAGGCGGCCTGACATGTCAACGACCACTGCACCTCGTCGGCGTCCGAAGTCACCGATTTCGGCGGCCGCCCCGGCGGCATCCGGCTCTCGCGTCGGCGTCAGCGGCCGCACGTTCACGATCGTCTCGGCCATCGTGCTCGTCGTGTTCGCGATCGTGTGGCTCATCCCGAGCCTGTTCGCGCTGAAAACCTCGCTCTCGGATAACGGCACTGCAGCGCTCGGCGCGAGCGCGATCCTCTCCAACTGGAACCCGACCCTGCACTCGTATGCTGCGCTGTTCCAAGCAGGCGACATCTGGAACTGGTATCTGGCCAGCGGCGTCACCTCCGTGATCACCGCCGTGCTCACGGTGTTCTTCGCATCGATGGCGGCGTTCGCGCTGTCTCGGCTGCAGTTTCGCGGTCGCAACCTCGTGTTCCTGCTTGTGATCCTCGGAATCATGATCCCGACGCAGGTGCTGATCGTGCCGATCTTCCAGGAACTCGGCGCCATCAACCTGCTGAACACGTACTGGTCGGTGATCTTCCCTCAGGTGCCCGCCGTGATCGCCGTGTTCATCTTCAAGCAGTTCTTCGACGGGATTCCGCGCGAGCTCGAGGAGGCGGCCAGAATCGATGGGGCGGGCCTGTGGAAGGTGTACTGGTCGGTCGTGATGCCGCTTTCGCGCCCGGTGATCGCGGCGGTAGTGATCCTCACCTTCGTCGGAGTATGGAACAACCTGCTGTTGCCGCTGTTCGTGCTTTCGAACCCCAATCTCATGACGATCCCCGTCGGGCTAGCGACCGTGCAGGGCAGCTTCGGTCAGCGTTACGCGGACATCCAGGCCGGTGCGATCCTTGCGGCGCTGCCGTTGATCATCCTGTACCTGGCGTTCCAGCGTCAGATCGTTGAGGGTGTGACCGGCAGCGGGCTGAAAGGCTGACGCGCAGAGCGACGGCGCAAAGGTGAAGAGTGCTCATGCCGTCTGGTATCCCGGACACAGCCGGCGATGGCGGACTTGTCGGAAACGATAATCTCGGGTCAAATGAGTCAACGCCGAACACCCGCCAGATCGACACGGAGTTGTGTCGACCCGCAATATGATGGGCGCGAGGCACCAACCTGGAGGACACGATGCTCACATCCCATACATTCCGCGCGACCTTGGGCTGCATCGCCGCTGCCTCGGTCGTTGCTCTGCTCGCCGGCTGCAGCGGCGGAGGGTCCGGCAGCTCTTCGGGCTCATCCGAATCGGGCGGCAGCAACGCGAAACTTGCTGCGATGGTTCCCGACAGCATCAAGAGCGACGGCAAGGTCGTCGTGGCCACGGACCCGACTTATGCACCGATGGAACTCGTTGGTTCCGATGGATCAACGATCGAGGGCGTTGATCCAGAGATCGGGGCAGCGCTCGGCAAAGTTCTTGGCGTGAAGTTCACGTTCGTGAAGAGCACGTTCGACGCAATCATTCCTGGCCTGTCCGCCGGCAAATACGAACTCGGCATGTCGTCGTTCACCGACACCAAGGAACGCGAGAAGGTTCTCGACTTCGTCACGTACTTCAAGGCCGGTACTGATCTGATGGTTCCGGCGGGCAACCCGAAGAAACTGTCGACGACCGGCAATTCGCTGTGCGGCTTGACCGTGGCCGCCGAGAAAGGCACGATCCAGTCGGACTCGGACATCCCGGCACGGAGCAAGAAGTGCACGGCAGACGGCAAGAAGGCCATCGACGAGTCGGTTTACCCCGATCAGAATGCGGTCAACCTCGCGTTGGCGACCGGCCGAATCGACGCCGCCTTGGCTGACTCCGGTGTCGCGGGCTATATGGCGGAGAAGTCGGACAACAAGTTTGAGATCGTGGGCAAGCCGTACTCGACGGCCCCGTACGGTATCGCGGTGCCGAAGGATTCCGGAAAGTTCAGCAAAGCTCTTCAGGGTGCCGTCGACGAGATCATCAAGAACGGCACGTACGCGAAGATCTTGAAGAAGTGGGCTTCTGACGGCGGCGCGATCACCAAGTCCGAGATCAACGTAGCGAAGAGCTGATGCCGGAGGTAAGCCCCAGCGCTGGGGAGCGCACCGGCGAGTCCGCGTCGGGCGAACCGGAAGCGATCAAGGCGATCCCGGTTCGCCACCCGGGCCGGTGGGTGGCGACGGTCATCGTACTGATCCTCTTGGCGATTCTGGTTCAGTCGTTTTTCACCAATCCCAATTTCCACTGGGATGTCGTCTTCCAGTATTTCGTGCACGAGAGCGTTCTCACCGGTCTCGTCCACACCATCGAGTTGACCGTCATCAGCATGGCGATCGGCATCGTGGGCGGCGTCATCTTGGCCGTGATGCGGCTGTCGTCGAATCCGGTTCTGAGCTCGATCAGTTGGCTGTACATCTGGTTCTTCCGTGGCACGCCGTTGCTGGTGCAGCTGCTGTTCTGGGGTTTCATCGGGGCGCTCTACAAGACGATCTCGATCGGCATCCCGTTCGGCGGCCCGCAGTTCGCCAGTTTTCAGACGCAAGATTTCATCAGCGTGTTCACCGCGGCGATCCTCGGGCTCGCGCTCAACGAGGCGGCGTATATGGCCGAGATCGTGCGTGCGGGCATCATGGCAGTCAACGAGGGTCAGATGCGCGCCGCGCAGTCGCTGGGTATGTCACAGTTCCTGGCCATGCGAAGGATTGTCCTACCACAGGCGATGCGGGTCATCATTCCGCCGATGGGCAACGAAACCATTTCGATGCTCAAGAACACCTCACTCGTCAGCGTCATCGGGTTCAGCGATCTGTTGTACGCCAGTCAGCTGATCTACTCCCGGACCTATCAGACCATTCCACTGCTGATCACGGCGAGCCTGTGGTACCTGATCGTGACCTCCGTGCTGACAATCGGGCAATTCTACGTCGAGCGGCATTTCGCTCGAGGGTCCTCGCGCGAACTGCCGCCGACACCGCTTCAACGCATCCGGCGCCTGCTGTTCACGCAACACTTCGTGCCGACGATAACCTCGTCCACGCAGGCCGTGCCGGTGCCGAAAGGTGGCAGAAGATGAGCGTGCCCATGGTGTCGGCTGAAGGCGTGCACAAGCGCTACGGACGACTCGAAGTGCTCAAGGGCATCGACCTGGAGGTGCAGGCCGGAGAGGTGATGTGCATCATCGGGCCATCCGGTTCCGGCAAGTCCACGTTCCTGTTCTGCATCAATCACCTCGAGAAGATCAGTGCAGGCAAACTGTCGGTCGATGGTGAACTCGTCGGCTATCGCGAGCATAAGGGCCGCCTGTACGAGTTGCGCGACAAAGAGGTGACGGCCAAACGCCAGGAGATCGGCATGGTCTTCCAGCACTTCAACTTATTTCCGCACATGACGGCGCTCGGAAACGTGATCGAAGCTCCCACCCGGGTCGCAGGCGTGCGCAGGTCGGCGGCTATCAAACGAGGCCGAGAACTGCTCGACCGCGTGGGATTGGGTGACAAGTTCGACTCGTACCCTGCCCAACTCTCCGGCGGACAGCAGCAGCGCGTCGCCATCGCGCGTGCACTGGCGATGGACCCCAAGCTGATGCTCTTCGACGAACCGACTTCGGCCCTCGACCCTGAACTGGTCGGCGAGGTTCTGGATGTCATGCGTGAGCTAGCGAAATCCGGAATGACGATGGTCGTGGTCACCCACGAAATATCCTTCGCTCGTGAAGTGGGCGACTCGCTCGTCTTCATGGATGGCGGCGTCGTCGTTGAATCAGGCAACCCGCGTGAGGTGCTGTCGAATCCGCAACACCAGCGCACGCAGTCCTTCCTGTCGAAGGTTCTGTAGCCCCGGCGCGTCAGCCCGTGTTCTGCAGACCGGCAGCAACCCCGTTGACGGCGAGCAACAGCAGACGGCGCAGACCGTCTTGCTCGACTTCCGGGGCGCCGGAACGCAACGCGCGAAGAGCACGCAGCTGCAGAAGCGAAAGCGCATCCACATATGGGCTGCGCAGCCGCACAGCCCGCCGCAGCACGGGTCGCCGGGCTAGAAGCTCATCGCTTCCGCTGGCGACGAGTGCCCAGTGGCGTGTCAACTCCATCTCGTCGAGCACGAGCGCGGCGAGATCGTCGCGGCCGCCGAGGGCGAGGAAGCGTCTGGCGACACGCTCGTCCGTCTTGGCGAGGGACATCTCGACGTTGTCGATCATGGTGGTGAACAACGGCCACCGCTTGTATGCGTCACGCAGGGTCTCGGCATCCCCGACCGCTGCGAGCGCCGAGCCGAGGCCGAACCATCCGGTGAGATTGATGCGCGCTTGCGTCCACGCGAACACCCACGGGATGGCGCGGAGGTCTTCGAGCGATTCGACCGAAAGCCCACGCCGGGCGGGCCGCGAGCCGAGAGCGAGCAGCCCGATCTCCTCTTGCGGCGTCACCTGAGCGAACCAGGGTGCGAACCCGTCGGCATGCACGAGCTCGAAGAACCGCTCGCGGCTGCGAGCGTCCATCCGTTCGGCCAGGTCGGCGAAGTCGCGCGCGGCCTGCGCGTTGCGTTCGCCGATGGACGGCGCAGACGCCAGCAGGGTGGATGCGGCCACCTGCTCGAGGTGGCGAAGCGCGATCACCGGGTCGCCATATTGCGCGAAGATCACCTCGCCCTGCTCGGTGAGCTTGAACCGTCCATCGACCGACCCCGGCGGCTGAGCCAGCACCGCCTCGTTCGCCGGTCCTCCGCCTCGTCCGAGCGCGCCTCCGCGTCCGTGGAACAGGGTCAGCACGATGTCGTTACGCTCCGCCCACTGCGCGATGCGAGCCTGGGCGTCGTAGAGCGCGAGCGTGGCGGAGACGGGGCCGACATCCTTGGAGGAGTCGGAATAGCCGAGCATGACCTCCAGGCGGCGACCGGTCGCATCCAGTCGATCACGCACCTGAGGAAGCGCGACCATCATGTCGAGGATGTCCGTGCTTGCGCGCAGGTCGGCGAACGTCTCGAACAGCGGCACGACGTCGAGAACGGGCACATTCGCCGCGCCGAGTGCGTGCTCGGCAAGCCTGTGCACGTTGGCGATGTCCTCCGTGGACTGGGTGAACGAGATGATGTACCGGCGTGCCGCGTCAACGCCGTACCTTTCCTGCAGGAACGAGATCGTGCGGAAGACGTCGAGCACCTCGACGGTCTGCTCGCTGAGCTGATCGCTGTTCGCACCGTGGGCGTCGATGTCGGCGAGCGCATCCCTGTGCACCTTCGAGTGCTGGCGCACCTCGAGCTCTGCCAGGTGGAAGCCGAACGTCTCGACCTGCCAGATCAGATGCTGCACCTCGCCGTACGCGTTGCGTGCGTCCCCGGCCGCTGCGAGGGATTCCTGGATGACGCGGAGTTCGCCGAGAAGCTCGGTCGCCGACGCATAGCCGAGATCAGCGTCTCGACGTCGTGTCGCGGCGATGCGCTCGGCGATCATCGACAGAACGCGGCGATGCGGCTCGTTCGGTGAGCGGGTGGCGATTTCGGCTGTCAGCTCTTCCGAGAGGTTGCGCTGGCGCTGCCAGAGCGCGATCAGTTCTACGCTCGGCGTCGTATCGTCCGCGTCGAGGGTGAGGGTACGGCCGACGCGGGCGGCCGCGCGTTCGAGACCGATCAGCACGTGCTCGGATGCGATGGCTGCAGCACCGCGGGTGATCTTCGCCGTGACGAACGGGTTGCCGTCGCGATCCGCACCGATCCAGCTGCCGAATCTCACGAATGCGCCGGAGGCAGGCGGGCGGGCACCGGCATCCGTGCCTGCCAGGCTGTCGTCGATCAGCCGGTAGACCTGCGGCACAGCCTGGAACAGCGTTTGGTCGAAGATGTTCATCGCCGTGCGCACCTCGTCGAGTGGCGACGGTCGCGTGGATCGCAACGGCGCCGTGCGCCACAGGGTATCGATCTCAGCCAACAGCATGCGCTCGTTCTCGGCGCGGGCGATTCCGCCCAGGCGCGGGTCGTCGTGTGCGGCGACGAGTTCGCTGATGCGGCGGATCGCCGATGCGACGGCGCGACGGCGTGCTTCCGTGGGGTGTGCCGTCAGTACCGGGTGGAATTCCAGCCGGCGCAGCCTCTCGTTCGCCTCGTCAGCGCCTAACTCGTCGACGAGTGCCGCCATCGCGCTGGCGAAAGACTCGGCCGCATCGCGTGGGTCGCCGCCTGTGTTCGTCGACGCGTGACGATCGCGCGCGAGCAGCACGCGCACGCGGTGGCGTTCCTCCGCGAGGTTCACCAGGTGGAAGTAGCAGGTGAACGCCCGAGCCACCTGCTCGGCGCGCTCGAGCGTGAAACCGGCGACCAGAGCCTCGGCATCTTCGATGGATGCTGCTCCGTCGCGTTCGTATGCGCCGATGGTCAGCGCGCGCAGTTTCTCGACATCCTGAAGGAGTTCGGCTCCGCCGGCTTCGGTGAGAACGCGGCCCAGGAGTTCGCCGAGCAGGCGCACATCCGCGCGGAGTGCGTCAGGCACGTCGCCGCTGCGTGCGCCGCGGTCGAAGGTCGGGCGGTCTGGGTGGTCGCCGGTGAGTTCCGGATCTGCTGTGCTCGTCATGACCATGCAAGGCTACTGAACTCGTGCGCCGATCGCGTATTCGATGACGGCATGCGTCGCTCGTACGACCCCGTACCGGATGGTCAGGAGGCGAGCACCTTCTGGATGCGCTGCAGCGACACCGTCTCCGCCGTGCCGAGCTGCTGGGCGAACAGACTGACCCGCAGCTCCTCGAGCATCCAGCGGGCGTGCACGATGGGCTGCGAACTGTGCGGCGCCAGGGGGATGCGGCCGCCGGCATCCGTGAACCGTGCCGTCGCCGTCTGCACCTCGGTCATCCACACCCGGTCGCGACCAGGGTTGTCTGCCAACCTCTGAATGCGCCAGGTGATGGCGGCGAGATAGCGTGGCAGGTGTTTGAGCTGATCGAGCCCGGTCGCCGAGACGAATCCGTTGTACACCAGGCCGTTCAACTGCTCGCGGGCGTCCGTCAGCGCGGCGAGCAGTGTCATGTTCGCCGCTCCGGACAGCGCCTTATCGACCGTGCGGGCGGCTGCGAGCGTGCGCGACACGAGGGAGACGGTGTCGAACATCGAATCCATGACGATGGCGGACGCCCGGTCGCGGATCGTCTCGAACTCCGCACGCATGAACACCTGTCCGTTCGGCTTGATGCGGTACAGCACGCCATCGATCACCGCGGCGAGACAGTCGTCGAACAGTGCTTTCGTGTTCGGGTACGGGCTTGCGGCCAGCGTCAATTTCTCCGCTGAAGTCAGATGCTGCTGCACGTACGCGAC
>Ga0164242_10007831_pt1 | contig 11648 bp, 13 predicted proteins | sample OricomgcompostMG_FD_108783 | JGI IMG/M metagenome (GOLD analysis project Ga0164242, IMG submission 108783) | Miracle-Growth compost microbial communities from Emeryville, California, USA - Original compost - Miracle growth compost (MG) ... | reverse complement strand
GTGCAAGCATGGGGACGGGCTTGCCGGTTGACTGAATGATCAGCTCGCGCGATGGCTACTCTGGATCAGCCACTGAATCAATTCCCGCAAGCATTACTAGCATCGTAACTCTCTATTCCTTACAGATCATGTCCTGGAAGCCTGGCGATAAGCCTCTGACGATACTGTTGTTATGCGGTCGGTCCGGGGTCGAGATGGGTATCACGATCCAGTGCGTCTGTCTTTGGATTTAATGACAGTATCAAGAAATCAGATTTTCATGGGCGGTTGAAGGCCCGTTACGCCATTGCTTTCAAGAACAGATATGGAAGTCTACATTACATGAGAGCAGAGCGACCGATTAGCCACCAAAGTGAAGAAGGTAACCAGGACCTAGAGACCTTCTTTCGAGAGGAGCTGGGGAAGGGCACTCTAAAACTCCCTACTATGAAACCCTCTTTACAAAACATGGGGCCCCAGTATAAGCTAAAAGTCAAGCGAGCCGAAACCCCGGTAATTACGAGCTTACCATTGGTACGCCAGTAGACGCTTTGATGGTTAGCCTTCCGCTCACTTAATATGCCCATTGGCTAGCTTATGTGCCGTCTCATTGCGTATCGACTGCAGAAGAGGCCTGTCGAGGCTGAACTCCTAAAATTTTATATCATTGTCAAACGTTGTTACACCACCAGTATCGATCTGCGACGTGTCTCCAGGAATGAGAGCTGCACTGCTAAGTGCAACAGACGATGTACCGGATATCCACACAAGGTATGCAGTTAAGCGAAATGCGGAGGCGGCTTCATACCCCGCATTATAGTTATTGCCGAATGACCGTCCCCATGAAACACTCATTGGAGCCGGGCTTAGCGGGACGGCGAAATGCCCTGTGCCATATCGAGCCAGGTTATTTTCACCGGTTATAGGTCTTTATATGCAGCCGAGGAGCTGTCAACAAATTTCTATAGCGGCCCAAGCCTAGAAGCTGCGATTTGGCAACATCGAAGAGACCATTGTACCCCCCTACTGCTGCACATAGGCAACTGAAACTCTTTGCTGTGAACTTGGAACTACCTCTCATCTTTTTCAATTTCAAGCCAACAAAGCACAGATCAGATGACATCACAAACAAGCACGGAGCTGTGGACGCACCCGGATAAAGCGTCGACACAGGTTGACAGCTTCCGTCGATACGTGAATCGGACATTCTCGCGTAACATCAAGACATATGAAGAATTGCTTGACTGGAGCGTTACGGACATCAAGGGATTTGCGCATGCGGTTTGGGTTTTTTGCGGCGTCATTCACAGTCGCCCCTACTCGGAGGTTGGAAGGGGTCTAGACAAGATGTGGCCACCCCCCCAGTGGTTCCCGGACACCCTCTTGAATTATGCAGAGAACATTCTTGGTCCCGGGCTCGCAACGAAGCCAGATGCGATAGCGGTGACGTCAATGCGGGAAGGTCCAACGGTGGTCAGAGAGCTTACATTTGCCGAGTTGGAAAGAAAGGTCTTGCTGTATGGGGGTGCCTTGAAGAGACTTGGAGTCGGCAAGGGTGATAGAATCGGAAGTAAGCATTTTATTTCCTCGATCAATACCACCATTACTGACAGCAGTTTCTTGCGGCGATAAGCGGTTCTTACCAATTCTGTTGAGGCTCTCGTGGTGCTTCTTGCGGCAGCCGCTATCGGTGCGGTCGTTTCGTCGACATCGCCGGAGTTGGGGCCCAAGGGCATCATCGAGAGATACGCTCAAGTGAAACCAAAAGTTTTCATTTGCGACACAAAAGTCGTCTATGCCGGCAAGACTATCAATATGGTTGAGAAGTTCGCCGCGATCCTCAAAGACTTGACGCAACTGGTTCCTGAGCTCACAGCAACGGTCGTTGTGAATGGACCCACTTTCGCCGGCAAGAATGTGTAAGAAATCTTGCACTTGAAATGACAGACCCTTCAAGATCTGACACAATGATCACAGGATACCTCTCGTTGATGTCATCAAAGGTAGTGTGCCAATTGACCACTACGAGCAACTTCCTTTTGATCATCCGATCTATATTCTCTACTCGTGAGTGCCATCGCGCGGTTCTTCCTGGATGAGTCTGACACATTTTGCTGTAGCTCCGGCACTACAGGACCACCAAAATGTAAGGAAACCCACAAGCTCTTTATCAAAACTTTCAGTGTGCTGAAACTTCTTATAAGGCATATGCCACGCGGCTGGTCGAGTTTTGCTGCAGCATAAAAAGGAGCACATGTTTCACAGTGACCTAGGTACTAATTCTGTGTTGTATAACTATACCACTGTAAGACCTCCACGTTGTTCACCCCTTGCAGCTATGCCATACTTATATTCACATATGTAGACCGGGTGGATGATGTGGAACCACCACATCTCGGCTCTTGCATGTGGTACCCGTATCATCCTCTATGATGGAAGTCCACTCTACCCTAGCCCCGTGAATCAACTTGATATCATCAAATCACAAGGGTAGGCGATTCACCCCTTTCTTTGGAATTGCCGCAAATTCATCAGAAGAAGTGACTAACAGCGAATTTTGATCATGGCAGAGTCACAAACTGGGGAACCAGCCCCAAGTATCTAAGCATATTGAAACAAATGCAGTTACCGGACCTGGAGATCCTGACAGAAAGCCTTCGCACTGTTCAATGTGGGGGCGCACCGCTGACTTCTGAGCTTTATCATTGGTTCTATACAAGATTTCCGACAAGAATTGGCCTATTCAGCGGATCTGGCGGAACTGATCTAGCTGGAGTTAGTGAGTGACTATTGTCAATGGTCTTGTGTGCCACAACATCTAACTTGATCTGCTAGTTGTCGTAGGTAGTCCTCTGAGCCCAGTATATCCGGGCGAGATCAGCACTGCCGCCCTTGGGATGAAGGTAGAGATATGGGACGATGACGGAAAAGATATCTCTGCCAGTGGAGGAAAAGGCGAGCTGATGGTGACCAAGCCGTTCTTCAGCATGCCACTCACTTTCTGGGGCGACGGTGGGCTCCAGAAATACGAAAAGTCCTATTTTGACAAGTTCCCCGGTTTCTGGTGCCACGGGGATTTCGCAGAGAAAACAAGAACAGGAGGTTTCATCATCCATGGGCGGAGCGATGGTGTATTGAATCCGGGAGGTAAGTAAAATTTTCTCGAGACTCATCTAATTCATCTAACACGCTGATGTAGGAGTACGATTTGGGACCGCGGAGCTCTACATCGTGCTCGACAACATCACGGAAATCCAGGACTGTCTAGCTGTGGGACAGACAATATCTGGGTCCGGAGATGAACAAGTCCTTCTATTCGTGAAGTTGCACAAAGGCAAGATTGACCAGACACTGAAGGGTTCCATCCAAAAGGCTATCGCAAAGGCCTTGAGCCCGAGACATGTTCCGGCGCACATCGTTCAGGTGGTTGACATTCCTTACACTATAAATGGGAAGAAGATGGAAAACTTGATCAAGAATGTAATCAACGGGCGTACGATCAAATCATCTGGAACAGCAGTCAACGCGGAGTGTATTCAGGAGTACCATCAATTCGAAAAGCTAAGGCACGGATCAACAATGAGCAAGCTATAGGCCAACTCAGATAGACGATCAATATACCAGGGTTCAGGAGCAAATACATCGGGTCAGTGATGCGGAGAATGTTGTGATCAGCATCTGGTATCTCACTGATTGGCTCTCTCTCGACAAGCCTTTCCTATGATCTGACAGCCGCTATTCGTTCATCTCACGCAGCTTGACCATCTAGTGCAGGCCGAATCGCAAGGGAAGATGCCAGCACAAGAAGCAACCAAATCATGGTTCGCATTACCATTGTTGTTTCTTTCGTTACAATTAGAAATCAGGCCGGAGATGTCTAGGTGAACTCTGGTATCACATGGTTTCTTACGTCATAGAGTAGAACGCTGCATTTTGAAGAGTACTCAGGCGTGTTACATCAAGCTGTAATTAAGTGGTTATCCTCCTCGCGAAGTTACCAAACTGTATCATGGAGGTGTAAGGGGGTGGTCCAGACTCTTTGTGTTCAAGCAGTTGGATATATGACAGCTTATTTAGTGAGGAAACTCTACACTAAGAAAAAATGAAGGAGAAAGATCTCTCGACGATGATCACTCAGCCGCTTTTAATCTTGCTCGAAAATGCATTGTAATATATTGTTGCTGGTTTACAATGAAGACCATTCAAAACTAGGGCATCAAATCAGCCTGTCTAGCTTTTGACGGCTAGCGCATAGGCATGAGATACAAATCTGAACTTGGGTCTGTTTCCACTGTCCGAAAGCCCGAAATTAATTCCGTAGCATCCATAATCCCGAGTTGATACTACCTAATGAATAAGCTCCCGCCTACTCCGTCGCCAACTGGGTGCCAACCATACTCACATCGCTAAGTACCTGTAGCATGGCCGGAAAAGGGTTTGATCTTCAATTCTTGACCGTTTCCTGGCCGCCGTCGGCTCCAAAGGTGGCCGTGGTCACCATTCGAAAACCTCCTCAGAATGTTATCAATCTTGCTTGCGCTGCCGAGCTGATTTATGCGCTTCAAGCCATCGCCAACAGTTTCCGCCAATCAAGTAGCGAAGGAGGTGCCGTGGTGGTTACATCATTCTCTTCGAAATTCTGGTCTGCCGGCCTGGATATTGATGAACACCATGATGATCCCGATTCCCATGCAAAGGGCTTCTACCCTTTGGTCGCCGAACTTCTAAGCTACCCCTTCGCCACTGTGGCAATGATAACGGGCCATACCTTTGGAGGGGCCAGCCTCATTGCTCTGGCGTGTGATTATCGTGTCATGAACAGCCGCAGGGGATACTTCTCTCTGCCCTCTGTCAAAATGGGGGTCCATTTCCCTGGAATAGGGATATTGCCAAGAATGAAGCTGCAACCCCAGATTGCGAGAAAGATGTTGATGGAAGGTTTCAGATGGACGAGTGGGCAGGCCTTCGAAGATGGGATTGTGGACGAAATGGCGGAGCCCGACATCATGCTAGCTCGGGCCATCACGATTGCGGAAGAGCATGCCCCATATTCTGGGACCGGTGTCTACGCATTGCTGCGCTCTGAGTTGTACGGAAAGGCCTTTGATGCATTTCAAGAGATATCCAGCGTTTCCCGGACAAAGACAGACGAACCTGTGAAGGCAAAGATATAGATCTAACAAGCTGGTGACCGCACGTGAAGGAATGTTCTTTCGAAACATATAAGCACAACAAATAGAAGATTACACATAGACATTAATCATAAACATTGTGTTATGTTGCCATATATCACTGGTTGGTCTTATAGCCAATCAAGGCACACAAAGTATTAAAAGACCTGAAACTGCAAAGAGCAAGTTTTGATATAAGAGATTTAATGTCACTGCTTGACGCGCTCTTCTAATAGTCTCAAGAATGCGCTTCTGACCAATCCTGATCCTGCGTGGTGTCAGTACTCATTGATGATGCATTGACAAAGTTCTCACTTACTGCACCCATCTTTATTTGAGTTTCTTCAAGCAATGTAGCTGGCTCATCATCTAGCCATAAGTGGCGAGTACGGTCTAACCCGCGTTCTATATCCCAACCCCTATCATTCAATATGACTACCACTTCTCCATTATGCTTAGGATCTAGAGCCAGTTGTTGTATTATCTTTCCGCAGCCCTCCGGAGTACTTAGTGGAGCTCCCACCTGGCGGACATGGTCTACAGCTGCCGCAATCATTGGTGTGTCAGTGGCTGTTGGACAAACAACATTCACACGGATGCCAAAATTCTTGGCGCTGATTGGTTTGAATGAACGAAGCAGTCCAATCATTCCCGCCTTACTCGACGCATACGCGTACAGGCCGGGGGCTTCCATGAATCCATTTGCAGAGGAGGTCAGTGTGAGAGACTTCTGGACCGCGGCGTTTGGGTTGGAATTCACGAATCCGTCCTTCATATATGCGACGGCGATGCGCGAGAAATAGAGGCAACCTTTTAAGTTGACATCAATGACATCTGCCAAAGGTTGTGGATCCTAGCGTATCACTCACTCAGTAACGAGAACTTCTTTGTTGCGCTCACGGAGGGATGATTACCTTTTTTACGGATTCCAGATCAAGAGTGCTGGCAGCCATCCAGCCCTGAGGGTCAACCACGCCGACCGTGTAGATGGCGTGGTCGATGGAACCCTGCTGCTTGTGTGCGGCCTCGAAAACAGCCAGCTGCGCGTGATAGTCGCGAACATCTACCTGCCAGAAAGCGATAGATCCTTGGGTTGATCTTGATCGAGACTTTAATTCTTCCACAAGCTTAGTCGCTCCTGATTTATTCCAGTCACTAAAGTACACATGTGCACCTTGATCATAGAATGATGAGACTAATGCCGCTCCTATACCAGTCGCACCACCTACGGGAGAGAGCAGTGACCATCAGCTCATGAAGTCCAAGGTCCATAAAGGAAGAACAGAGAGGAATTCCTACCGGCAATAACTACGACTCGACCCTTTGCGGACTCCGTAATGAGGTTGATATCTAATTGTAATTCTGGCATGCTGGGTAGTTGGAGTCGTCAAAGTTTCTTGAGTGTAACTGGTCAATCGGGGGCGTCTGTAGGCGTAAAATCCTGAAGGCTGATTGATGCCTATGAGAGGGTATAGCCTAGCAATGCTCTGAATCGCATTTCTTCTATGATTAGCAAGCAGGCCCTGTGTGTCTCTATTGCGCAAGCTTGGCTTGTGCGATGCGGGGTGATCATTCAGGGTCTCCACCATTAATGCCGATACTGACTGCCGGGGAGTTCGCCCTGCAGTGTCGGCCGGGCCAAGGTCTAAAACCGAAGCCCGAAACTCCGGGGTTCATCGCCGTCCACCGTCGAGCATCTCTGGTTTTAACCCCAACAAACAGCCCACCACGAGTTCCGAATCTAGTGTATACACTATTAGCATACAGCTTCTCTGCAACAAAAAAAAATCGAAAATTAACATCAACATGGTGAGCCGTCGCATTTCAGGGCTTGGTGAGGTGACCGGTTTCGAGAAAGAAGCTTTTCCACATGTAGAGCAATACCGTGGTATACAGTATGGTGTAGTCCCCGCCAGATTCAGACAATCTCAGCCGCTTGCCACTTGGCCAGGCGAGACTTGGGATGCAACTAAATACGGGTACTATTCTTCCAATAAGCTCACTTTGATGAAGATCCAGAGCTAACTCATGATAAAATGTATTCAGGCCATTGGCTCCTTTCCCGCGGATGATCATTGGCATGGCCCTCACGCAAAAGTCTCTCACGCCTGAACATCAATATGAAATGGACGAGTTCCAATGCTTGACTTTGAATGTGACGTGCCCCAAAGGTCCAGCTCCCGCCGAGGGCTACCCCGTTGCGGTATGGGTTCATGGGTCAGTTTCCTGTGTACATCTTCCTTAATATATGAATCGAGTTACTAACGACTGTAGTGGTGGAAATGTTGCCGGCTCAGGTGCCGAACCAGGTTACGGTAAACAGCTGAGTGTCTAGAAGCTATCCCGGCGCGTTCTCACAAAAGTGATCTAGACATGGCCGCATACGTAGAATATTCTGTCCATTTAGGCAAGCCACTCGTCATGGTGACTATCAAGTGAGCGTTCTTTATTTGGCCAAATCAATGCATCTTGCTGATCCATTTCTTCTCATTTTAGCTATCGTCTCGGCATCTTAGGCTTCCTGGCCTCTGATGACCTCAAGTGGGACAACCATACCGCTGGGGATGAAGGGGTTGGCAATTATGGCCTCAGAGATCAACTTCTTGCCTTCGAATGGGTCAAAAAGAACATCAGCGCTTTCGGTGGCGATTCGACCAGAATTACTGCAATGGGAGAAAGCGCAGGATCCAGTGGGTCTCCCATCTTGCGCATACCTAGTCAACACTTCCAGTATATGCATGTCTTGGCTAACGTGATATCACTCATCCAAAGTTGACACTCATCTAAATGTGTCTTCAGAGCTCTTCAACTTGCAGAAACCGTTTTCTCAAGTAGTCTTGCAATCCGGCGTCGCACCTCTCACAGTCCGAGGAATGGCCCACCAGAACAATATCTATGCCAAGATAATCAAGCATTTGGGGATTGACAATCTGAGCTCAAGAGAAGAAAGAATCGAAAAGCTCCGGAGTGTCTCCGTTGAGGACTTGATCGGGAGCTACATAGCTTTGGGATCCCCCGTGCCATCGTTTCAGGCTACGGTTGATGGATACTATCTCAAGAGCCTACCCAGATGTTCGACCTTGCCTAAACAAGTTTATGATCCTTCTCTTAAGCGTCTGCTGATAGGAGACTGCGCTGATGAGGGTCTTATATTCGCTCCCATAATCCAGTCGATGGGCTGGACTGCCGAGCGCTTACAAAAAGTGGCGACAGGAATATTAGGAGATGCAGATGGGCAAAAGCTGCTCGACATCTACCAAATAAAGCCGGGCCAATCTCCTAAGGAGGTGTTCTCGAGTCTCATACGGTTAACAACCGACATAGATTGGTCGCAGCCCATGGAAGCTGTGGCGCGTTCATTCTCGAATGGCGATGTCTTCTATTACCATGTCACCGAGACTAATCCGTTTCCAGGCCCAAGCACGGGGAGGGCCCATCACGGTGTCGATCTGCTTTTCAACTTTTTGACATACGAAGAGCATCTTTCAGTTGAGCAGCAGAAACTTTCTCGTGCGATGGCTCGGCGCTGGATCTCATTCATTTGCGGAGAGGATCCGTGGACGCCTTACGACCAAAAGCAAGGAACGATTATGCTGTTCGGAGATGGTGGGAAGGCAACAGAGATGCAAGAGTCTAACAAATCATCGTGGAAGCGGCTAAGACTGGTGGAGGGTTTACAGGACAAAGCAACAGATCTGACTGCAGCCATCAAGGGATTTGAGGTGATATATGATAAGTAGCTGCATAGCGTTCTCAGCAGACAAAGAAATAACTCTAAACAGAATGCATCAAAATCGACCTGCCATTTGAGTGAGATTCGTGATTGGCACATAATTTTGATCCTCGTGAGATAATTACATGGCAATTTCCGCGCTAGAATCCCTATACACTAATTAAATACTTCATTGGGAACTCGTTAGAGAAATCATTTGGGCTGTGCTCAATGCGTCATGACTTCACGTGTTTTGTGGTGGCCCTGACGAAGAACAGACCCTCCGCCTAGTCTACCCCGAGAACTCTCAGATCTATGTTGATCATGTGAGCGAGCCTCTTTGAGAGGGAGCTTCTCCGGTCACTCCGGTGAGGATTCGCGCTCCTCAGCTACCTGAGTTGAATACGGGACATCGGGGCCTCGGGCTGAGAGAGCTACGACCCGTCTCCCGAGCTAATATCAGCTATAGGCGAGGGAGACCCTCTTGTAATGCCGACATCCAAACGCCGCAGCTGATGCTAATGCTAATCCCGCGGTGGGGCTCAACTTACGGAAAGAGGGGAAATGCGGAGTCCATTTCGGCGTGAGAGGGGTGTCCCCATTCTTGGGGAGGGGGGGCAAACTACAGTAGTGCCGTGCCGTGGTCACGCTCACTGTAGGAGGCCCTGTGCAACCCTGTGGATCAGATGCCACCGCAAGCAATTGCACGGCGAGTCTGAGACTGTTATTCATCTATAGCTGCTGATAGCATGCTGCATCCGATGCTCACTTGATTAGTCTGGTAACATCATGCCAGGCAATCATGGCCATAGATTACAGATTCCATTGTAAGGCAGGGTTATCCGGATCACCCTGACGAACCTCGAGCCACTTCGATCACCGTATATACCGAGGATTGTCTGGTACCGACTATTCCTTTTTTAGTCAAGCTTAAATTTCTATTCACGTAGATATCATCAGTCAAGCTCGACAGGTCGTCCCCCGAGCACACTAAGAGCCATATGTCATTAAAAGATCTCGAAACAGGCTCCCGAGGATAATGCCACGGAGGTGGCTCTCTGACATGGAATCAATGAATCTAGGTATCGTTCCTGCTAGTAATACAGCAGTCATGGACGACGCTTGTCATGCTGTGCTTCATTCCGCGGCCCAAAAGACAGGGACGGTAATCGAAGATGAGGTAATTTTTACTTAAGTCTGTCACGCAAGACAGATCTACGTTTAGAATTCTATCAGCCCTGGACACGAATGCCCTCGAAATGCTAAAGTAGTATGTCTGGTGCGTATGGAGATGTGAGAGAATTGGTAGGGTATAATGTCACTTCGCCTAAGGACCGAACGGCTATACCAATATGATACTGGCGTTGGTCGAGATACCGCATTACACAAACTTGGATAATGTAAACACAAATTTGATAAGCAAAAACCACCAGGTATATTTGTTCGTTGCCTCAAATGACTTGTTGAATATTGACCTACAATGAAGGGAAACGTCACGGAGCTCGTATGCCGGGAAGTAACGATAAAAGGTCTTACACATATAGGAGACAATTGATGTTCGCCACAGATGTTGGTTTTATTGCTCTCTTGTACATTCATACTGAAAATATACCGAAAACGATCATTTGACAGAAATGCCTGACATATACACTTCTGAATCTTTACAAGCCTTTTCGCTGCCTTTGAACCTCCTGGAGAAGTCTCTGGGCTTCTTTGTCGTTACCAAAGCGATCCTGCCCGTAACTCTATTAGTCACGCCAACACTATCGACTAATTGGAAAGGGACTGGAGGAAAGGTTTGTGAACTTACCGGTGCAAGGTCCCATGCTGAGAGAGGAATGTCCTCGGCAGCCAATACTCCAGAGCCAGTCATAGCCCAGTCAGTGAACAGCAGGCTCCGACAGCTCTCGAGCATAATGGTCATTTGATTCTCCCCAACACGCATGGGTTTCAGATCCATATTCATAGCGGCCATGGTTCGCGGGTCTGCTGTGCCATGCGGTGTGTGACCTGCCTCGTAGCTAGCACCGCCTGGAACGAAGATTTCAGAGCGGCCCCCGCCGGTAGGCCCGTAGATTCTGGCCAAGAACTCTGAAGCGCAATTCCTGTGAAAGTAAGGCGGCCGGAATGTGTTCTGAGCCACGTCCCAGCGTGGCCCAAACACCAGGAAATCGCACAGAGGAGCTTCAGCATCTCGCGACTTGGCAGTCAGGACAGTGTTGATGGACGGATCTGTGTGGTCGACGGCCACCGAGTTTTGATACGCAAACTTGCTCATATCGTACTTGTATGGCACATAGTTGCCATGCCACGCGACGACATCGAAGGGAGAGTGGTCCTGGTCGCTAGCATAATATTTGTCGAGCTGCTTCGTCACCACGGTCCAGGGCACGGTCGATGTGGTGTCGATGGCGGCTGTAGGGTGAAGGAAGTCGCGCGAATTTGCCAATCCGTAACCACCAAGCGGACCAAGCTCTGGGAGTTCCCATTTAGTCCCCCAAGTTTCAATAATGTATCCGCGCGCACCATCGGGCGAGTACTGCTCCACGATGTCCACCTTGAAGCGAAGTCCGCGCTGAATCACACAAAGCTCAGAGGGCTGGAGATAAATGTGACCGAACTCAGTCGTAATGTCCAAGTGGCCCTCCTGGGGGCATATCAAGAGATCACCATCAATGTTGGCAAACGCCTTGTTCGGCATGCCGCTGTTGAACGCGTAAATATGATAGGCAATACCCTCCCGAAGATTGGGGTGGCCACTGCCACCAAGAGTGTGGATGCCCTGG
>Ga0164242_10007830_pt1 | contig 11650 bp, 11 predicted proteins | sample OricomgcompostMG_FD_108783 | JGI IMG/M metagenome (GOLD analysis project Ga0164242, IMG submission 108783) | Miracle-Growth compost microbial communities from Emeryville, California, USA - Original compost - Miracle growth compost (MG) ... | reverse complement strand
TTTAGGTGCTCACAGTATCTAGGTGTTCCCTTAGGAGGATGTTTTGAACGCGAATGACGTTGCATCAACCCTGACTCTGCATCTATGGCCCGAATCGAGAGTTCTGGCCCAAAGCCACTACCGGCAAGCTGTTGTTTGAGCCCGTGAAGGTTGCCGTGCTTAACAGTGGAGTGTCTGTTCGCGACGGTATGACAAATTATAGAGGTCGAATTCGTGGCAGGCGGGACTTCACCGTGGCCCAGTCGCCCACCGCCGCAACCAGTCGACCCGACGACCAGTGTAAGGATTAGAATGGGCATGGAACCGCCGTGGTATTTCAGGTCACCAAGACTTGCCCCTCTGTGTGTATCTACGTCAGCAAAGTCGCCGCACGCCGCGATGGGGACAAGGCCGACGTGGACCGGCCGTCCGTCGCGAGAGCCATCATACACGATGCGAAACCCGTCGAGGAAGCAGGCTGGGGTGTGGACATCATTAATATGTCCTATGACTGGGACGAAGCCGACCTCCCGAACTAGGGGGACACAGCTAGCCTGGACGGCGAACTCATTTTAGAGGCGGTCGCCTATGTTGAGAAGCAGCATGTTCGCTTCGGCAACTAACTCAAGACTCACCGAGACCAACGACACATTCTACCCGGCGCAGGACCCGCGGGTCGTCTCAGTCGACTCCGAGAACGGGCAGGGGATTCCGGCCCCCCTTGCGAAGCGGATGGTATCAGGCAGTGTCTTGGATCGGTTCTGTGCGCCCGGGCTCGGATCCAGTAGCCCGAACTGTCAAGCGCCGCTGTCGAGGAGCTCGTTCGCCTGTTCGCCTGTCCCGCCGCGGCGGAAATTGCGGCGTTGGTGCTAGAGTTTGCACGTCAGGAGCCCCTGAACCACTACGAGAGCGTGCACTAGGCACTGATGAACCCCCGAGGCATGACGAAAGTTTGCAGGAGATGTCAAGCCTGAGCGTCGGCCACGAGTCCTTCGAGATTGTGTACCCGTGGAACTTGTTCAATCATCAAGAGGGAATCCAGGATGCTAGGGAGCAGGTTGTGCGTAAGACCATCAGGTGTCTCGAGACGGTGTATGGAATTGGCAAGGTGGGAAACTAGATTCGCCTAGAGCTGAAGTGGGAACTCCAAGCAAATGTGAGCAAAGCCCAATCCCTTGTTCCAGGTAGATTCCCTTTACCACATCTGTTCCACTTGGTTGTTGGGATTTTTATCAGCCCTTTTTTCGTTTGCATCATCATCTCTAATCGCTTCATCGCCGAGCTCGAAAGACTGTTCACAAGAGGTCTCATTTGCCCCAAGAATAGGTAGGATATCTTAGCATATTAGGCAGCAAAATGGCTAGGGATAAGAAGCAGATTTAACACTCAACTGCCAATTTTCACCAGGACTAATATTACTAACTATTCTTACTGCTTGTATTAAAAATATGTCTGCCAATACAAAATCATTCGTAGTAATCAACCATTCACGTAAACATGCCATACGTCGTTGCCCTCAATTTCCCCTTCACCCTCACCTTAGGCGCGTTTTCCCTCGCCCTCTTCCATTCCGCCTCTGACATGGCGTTCTTCGGCACGAACCCGTAGATCTTCTCGTAGAAGTCGACCTTACGCGCCGCCTGCTTCGCCTTCTTCTTGTCGCTGTAGGCCTGCGTTGCGTCCCGGACCAAGGAGAGCGGAGACCGGGATTTGGCGGCCGAGGACGAGGGGAGAGACGAAGATGACGGGGAGGCTTGCGAGGAGGGACCCGCTTCGGGGGGGCTGGGCGGGCGTAGTGTTGTTGATGGTGATGAAGATGATGATGGAAGAGAGGAATTTGCGACTTTCTGGTCGGAGGCTACCCCCGAAGCTGGATTATTGGTATTGTCGAGAGATTCATAGGCAGGCAGTGAGGATTCCTCTTCGGCGTCGTCATACGAGAGCCGGCGTGGATCGGGTTGCGAAGCATCGCTGTTGTTGTGTTCTGAATATGGCGGAGGATCCATCGCTCTGGTCCGTGGGATGCTAGTCTGACTGATGCAAATTACGGCAAAGGTTGTTTGAGCTTTGGCTCAAGCAGGTCGGCCAGCAGCAGAGCGCTAGTAATGTTGAGAGGGGATGATCAACGGAGGCCAACTCGGTGACGAACCATATGACCTTGCGCTGGGAACCGCCAAGCGTGGCAGTGCAGGGATTCTGCCTTGCTTGAGTCGGGGGTTAGGGTTATACGTGGGTCAAGCGCTAGGAATTGATAGTCTGGCTTAATGTGGTTGTCCGTTCGTCCCATAGAGGGTGACTGCTCTGAAGAACCACGGGGAAGCTGGTGGGGCTGTGCCTGATTATTGGTGTTTTTGATGACTGCCAGGGCTGAGAGAGGGTTGGTTGTCTGCTGCTAGGGCTGATTGGAAGCCTGCTCCTCGCTTGTCTGCCTGTCGCCTCTGCTCTTTGCCTCTAGCCCTTGCCCCTCTCCAACCCCTCCTCTTTTACTCGACTTGTTCTCCTTCCTCTTGCCACTAGCAAATTAAAATCCCGGCCGACCCCGCCGGATGTTGAATCCTTGCGCGAATGACGTGTGCTGGTCGGCGAGGAGAATGGCCTCCATCGAGGGGAGTTATTTTACAACCCAGCTATACCATTACCTACCACCTTCTAAATATCGACACACCTACCCCCTACTAAGCTGCACTCACTGATATTAAATTTGATTTCTCGTTAGTTCCAGATTGGTGGTACTGAAGTGAAGGTCAACTATACCTGAACCCAAAATTATGCAACATCCCGTTGTCCTCCAGAAACCTGACACCGCCCTGACTGATGACAATGCGTCTGCGAGAATATTCGCTCACGCTCTCTCCGAAGAAGAGCTCTTCCATGAGAGCCAACGGCGCTATGTACCGATGTTTCCTTATCCGCCCGACCGCCCCGTGGTCTTCGTCAAATATGGTGGCCCCGAGAAACAGGCCGAAGGAGACATGCAGAGGCTCGCGTTTGACTGGCTCAACACAGAACGACGCAATACCCGGTGCAATGTTTACGTCCCGGAGGTCTACAAAATATTTAGTAGACGTGGTTTGACCTTCATTATCATGCAGTTTGTTGAAGCACGCAGCATCCAAGATCTTGCAAAGCAGGCTGGAAGTCAGGAATGGGAAGATTTTAAGACCCCGTACTGTGATTTAATTGTTGAGGGCATTGAGCTTTTTCGTCGTATGCCTTTGCCTGGTGACCCAATCCCGGGTCCCCGCACGAGCTCTCGGCGCATCATCAAACATATGCTTTTTAAGGATCAGGAAGCGCCAGTTCAGTACGATACTATCGAGGAATTACAGGACCACTTGAATAGGGTATATATGCGCTGGTAAACACCAGCTTGTTCGTGCTATGCTAATAGTGGCGTAATTATAGGTTGCAAGACTTGGGTTTCGTAATAGTCCTAATCCACCGGTGCTCAATCTCGAAAAAGAGCTTGTATTTTGCTATACGGACTTTAACGACGAAAACTTCATGTTCACTACTGATTCCAACCATCGTCTTCGTCTATACATCGTGGACTTTGAACACGCTTCATTTTTGCCTCTAAGCTTCCTCGCATTCGCCGTCTTTGAGCCAAGTTCACGATGGTTTCTCTGCCCTTGGATAAGGGACAGCATTGGTAGCTCCCTGCCGCGAGATAACCTAGAGGTTATGGAGAGGATTTCTTACATGTTCCAGATTAGTTCATGGAGGATTGGTCTCAGTGAAGGGCAATTGGTTTCAAAGCAGTCACCTATTGTCAATACGATTCCGTATTCATCATAGATACCGAAGGACTTGAACCGAGTATGTCTTGAGGACCCGGTCGTGGGTTGTACCTATCACTTAATCTATGCTCACGATAGACCTGGTGCCTGCCTATCATAGTGGATAGCTACAAGGGCACCTTGACAAGCCTCGTGATGGTCACTCCGTCGTTTAAGATATCGTCTTCCTCCTCTAGTCTATAGCCTTTCCAACGTGGGAGCAGGATAGTCCAAACATACCAGTATATCAACCCGAACAAAATTCTACGACTCGGTCAGTGTTATGGCTCAACAAGCAACGAGCAGTCTCGGGGATAGCTCACATTCCAACCCCAACGATAGCGTATGTGGCATAGAAAAGGTCTCCCGTGTAGTGCTTTGGCGGGAAGAACGGCGCAAAAATGAGAGCGACGCTCACAGCCATCCTGAGACCCACCGCAGGGAGCCATGCCTTAAACGGCCGCTTCAAATCGGGTCTTCTGTATCGAAGCAATATTAATGCTGCTGAGATCGCGAGCCCGTAGAATTGCCCAGGATACCCCTCCACATCAAGGATAAAGGAGTACACTTGACTGGATGGCGGGAGAGTGATGACCAAGAAAGATGGGATATAGTGGACAATCAAGCCACCTAAAGGGGCATTGAATGGTTTAGATGAGGCGAGGAGCTCGGCGTAAGGTAGAAATCCTTGTCGTGCAATCTCTTGGTTGAGACGCGCCTACAAAATGAACCGATATCAGTAAGTCAACCAAATGTCACTCGCGGCGGAGGATTGGATCTTTGTTCCGGCAAACTCACCAACGAGTATGTCACAACCATGACGTTTCCAACACCCGAGAGCGCAACAGCAAGGGGTAGGACCTTTCTCCCAAGGTGTGGACCGAACGTGCGTTCGAAAAACAACGCGGAAATCAGCTCCCCACTCTCCTTGATCTCCTCCAGCGGAACAACCAAGAAATATGCGATGTTGACCAATGTATAGAGTACGACCGCCGTAATGAGAGCCGATGTGCAAACCGATTTGAGTGTCCTCACTGGATCTTTAACGTCGTTAAGGACATTGTTGACGTTGCTGAGTCCCGCGTAGGAATAGAACACCTTGAATAGCGAAGTCGAAATGACACTCAGGCTCCAGTCTGAGTCCTTCCAGAGGTTGTCCCAGCTCAGTGCACCTCCTTGCCCAACCTGTGCTTGTCCGGGCCGGAATATGACCACGAACAGTCCTACGAACACCATGAAGACGATCAGGGCGACCTTGATCCATCCCAACACATTCTGCACGGCCACCCCAAACTTCGGAGCGCAGCCGTGGACAACGGTAATTGTTGTTAGGAGCCCGACAGCCAAGGCCTTGCGCAACCCATCCGAGGCGTCATCGACACCGAATGCGAACAGCACGTACTCGGCAAACACGACGCAGTTGCTAGCCGTAAATCCCAAGAGCACGGCGCTAGTGGCAATCATTGTTGAGGCCAAGAACCGTGGCCGCTGGTACGCGAACTCGAGGTACACCTTATCACCACCGGACCGTGGTAGCATGCATCCAAGTTCGAGCGACACGGCGAGTCCGCTAGCCGCTAAAATGGCACCGCCCGTCCAAATTGCCAGCGACAAGCCCGGGCTGCCCGCCGAGCGCACCACAGCCCCAGGCGTTGCGAAGATGCCGCTTCCGATGACGCGCGAGATAACGAGGATGTAAGCCGACTGCCATGATAGATGGCGACCAAGGTTAGAGGTCTCAGGGAGGACGGCCAGCTCGATTGTTCGTGGGAGAGGCTCGACGGAGCCAGTCTCGGTATCGGTTGAGGATCGGGCGGGTTTAGGAGAATCTCGACCCTCATCGTAGCGGGAATTGAGTGCCCAGTCGTTGCCTCCTCCTGACAGGAGGGGCCTGTCTTCATCAACATCATGCAACATATCTACCGTATTTTCCGCTTGTTGATTTGGGGCCATCGTAGCTCGTTCTTGCCTGCCCAGGCAGGATGACAGCGATTGTTAAGGGGCTCTAAAAAGAAAAACGTTATTCTATAAGTTCGATCCGGAAATCCCGGAGTCTCCTCCATTCCTCGAAGTCTCCTGGCACGAAGGAGCAGAGGATGGACTGCTGATCCATGGTAAGTAGATTGAAGCTGCACGAGGGTGCTGATAAATCGAGATGACCACCCGGAGCACCAGTCTGAAACAGGGAGATAACTTGTGCTATTAGAGGCAGGAGCTAGCACACAAAAGAAGTTAGCAATTGCATCAGAGGTGTCAGCTTGACTGTTTCGTCCTATGGTGGGGATGCGGGCGTGGTAAAATATGTCGCCATCGGTTGAGCTCGCACGTAATCCTAGTTGGGCTATGATAAGGATGCACACGTGGTGACTGAACCACACTGTTCACAAAACCAAGCGCCTGAACAGTTGTCTTTGATATCCTAGAGTATCGCATCGTATATGTACATTACCTCCGTTAAGATGGGGCGGATGACCTGGTGGAGGAATAAATCATTCGGGCTGGCACCGAACTTGCGTCGTATCTCAACTCTTTATTCGGCCTATGAGTTGCTTCCCGGTTGATTTCCTTTGCGCCCCCACGAGGGAAAGCTTAGCCATAACCATAATTTGGAATTGGGTGATATTATATACAAATCTTCTCTCCACTTTCCTGGGTTCACACTCCGAGCCTCGCTCCCTAGCAGCTCCCCGGAGCGACGTTCCGTATCGGCAAAACGATAACAATTCTGTATTATACTGCAACAATACGCGAAGCTCAACAAAATTCATCTTTCTCAAACTTCGGCTTTGTCTTTCTCGACTTGGTTATCCATCTTCTATCTCATAAAGACAGAGGGAGGAGCGCCTCTACAGGCCGAAGAAAGCCATGTCGTCCGAACCTCGGATCGGGACGGTATGACCAACACCCTGGGCATAGACACCAATAAGCTTCTCACCCCACGTGTAGGTGGTATAACCACTCTGCGGGGTGTTGGCTTTGGTGCTGTCGGGCTTGGTGTAGTCTAGGCCAAAGACACCACACCACTGCTTGATGGTCTCGTTATAGTTGTTCGGCAACAGCGTCGTGTCTGCTGAGCCGTGATAGATCTCCATCTTAGGCCGGTCACCAGTGTACCCGGGATCCATATCCGTAACCATCTGGGAGAAGGAGGTACGGGTTAACGTTCTGTGAAATGGTGGTTAAATATGTGGGGGTGGTTCGGAAGTTTACCTTCGCCCAGACCTCGGGAGTACCGATGGCCTGTCCTTGAGCACAGGAGTTGTTCCACTGGTCGGTTCCACCAGACTGGCTGAGGAAGCACCCTGCCGCCACGCCGGAGTAGACAACACCGGCGGCGAACATCTCGGGGTAGGTCGCAGCCATGACATTCTATCCGGATTAGCATCATGCTATTAACATGTCCAGGTCGAAGATGGGAGGGTTGGTATTGTTACTGACAGTCATCATAGCTCCCGACGACGAACCCGTGACGAAGACCTTGGTGGCGTCGCCCTTGTACTTGTCCAACGTATATGTGACCATGTTGGCGATTGAGTTGCTATCTCCGCCTCCGTTATGCGTCAGCGCCTGCTTAGATGATACATCCCAGCAAGTACCGCTATACGGCGACTCCGGGTAGATGACGATGAAGCCCTTCTGGTCGGCAAGCTGGGCATACGGCGACCCCGTATAGTACGCATTGGCGGTACCCGTGCAGTAGTGAATTGCGACTATGACAGGGGGACTATCCGCAAGCTTTGCAGGCACGTAGATGTACATCTTTGTGCCAGACGTATTGGCGCCAAAGTTAGTCACCTGCTGGAGGGCTTGTGCAGCCCTCTTCAGCGGCGTCGACGGCGCCATGAGCTCGTCGAATACGGGCAAGGCGGTCGTGCCGCAAGCCAGCAGGGCGAGAGCCGTGGAGAGTTGGTCGAGAATCTTCATCTTGGCAAACTAGAGTACTAGGTACGTTAGATTGTGCGGTACTGGGTTGTGACAGAACGTGAACGACTTCGTTTGTTGGGACAGTTCCTATCTCTCCCTTTCTCGGAGTGGTAGGCGGATGGATATATGTTAAGCGCATATGATCCCCTCGGAAACGCTTAGTCTCCAGGGGTTGACATGAGTCTTCCTTTTCTCCGACGACGATAGCATATCTATAACTCCGGGTCGGCGTAGATACCCTGCTTGGATTGGCACTGGGATTTCAATATTGCAGTGTCATGTGGGGATATCACGGGGAGCGGTTCCGAGACCTGTCCCTTTTTATCCGGAGAGGGTATTCCGACAAAACCAACAGTATTCCCCTCACTCACCCTGCCTCGAATTCGACACCATGAAGAACTCAAGAAGGGGTGTGTTTTAGATATCTTGAGCCCGTAGTACTGTCAATGGGGCACGCACTAGGATAGGAACAAGCAATGACGATCCGCTAAAAGCCGTGGGCCTAATGCAAGATAGCGGCAAGGGTTGCCCTCGAATAACGGGATTCTACTGGGTTAATCTGAGGCCATATACGGCGAAATTGTCGGCACGGACGGAGGGCCCTGCCGTTCTTGGCATCGCGTGGCCGCCCTGTCATATCCGGGAGGACGGGCCCCGACCTTCAATATGGATGAATCAACCGTTGCTTACAGCCCCGCAAATACCGAGAACTCATTCGGACTCTCGGCTTCGAAATGTTCGCTCGTCCAATCGTATCATAGCAATGTCTATGGCAGACAAGAGTGTTCCTGGATTCGGGAATGCTTGGCGGGGGAATCCTAACCGGGCTCGTTGTCAAATCTAGAGGGCGAAAGGCGAGAGAACATGAGAAGTTGGGGAACGGAAAACCACTTCTTAATTGCCCTCCCTTGCCTCAACGACTCGGCCTTGTCAATGCCGCGGAAAACAACCAAATCTAATCTAAAGGAAACGCATATGCACGCTAAGCCCAATGCACCGACTTCCGTCTAGCCTCCCCCACCACCTCCGTTCTGACCTCGGCGCCCTTGAGCGCCGACACACCCGGCACCCTCGCGATGATGACGGGCACGGCATTGGGCCGGCGCATCATTGCGTCGTCAAGCCGCCACTCCCACCGCGCCTTCTCGACCACGTCACCGCTCTTCCGCAGCCGCGCGCGCCAGCCTTGCACCCAAATCCACGCGAGCCGGAAATCGTCGTCGGGTCCGTCATTCCGGCTACGCCGCTTCCGTTCCGGGAGGCTGCTGCCGTCCTCTGTAGGAGGCACCGAGGTGGCAGCCGTCGTCGCTGAGTCGGAGCCAGACTCTGACGAGTCATCGTCGAGGGCCACCTCCGTCCGCACGGAGATGACGCTCAGCCGATTGTTCTCGGCGTTGGCTTGCTGTACTTGTTTGTTCACAGTTTGCGCCTTAGTGGCGCCCAAACTCCCTGCAATTTGATCCTTCGTTGATAGCGTTCCTTTGCCTTTTCCGTCCGCCTGCGCCGTTTCCTCATAACCAGACACCAATTCCACCGAGTGTGGTCAATACCCACCTCCCAAAAGAGAGCTTCTCTCATCGTTTTGGCCCTCCACTTGGGCTAGAAACCGCCCTCTCCTGGGGTTATAACCGTCATCTTCGTCATCCCCGGATACCATCTCCGCCGCACTGCCACCTCCGAAATCCCTCGCCGGCCCGGCAACAACACCCACTCTCCGGGTAGGGGGGTGCGACGCTGCCCAGCTGGCTGGCCGTGAACTTACCGGGCTTCTGCCCCGGCCCGACCAAGTGGCACCACCAGTGAAGTGGGGAGCCACCGGAGCATCGCCGGCTGCACCGGTCTGCTCGAAAATGCTGCGCATCTTCTGGAAGAGACTGCCAGGTCCCACTGAGTTGCGGTGGTGTTGCTGGTTGCCATCGTCGTCCCCGGAGTGTAGGCTAAGCGGGCGGGATCCGGATTCAGACTCCCGTCGTAGCCACTGTGCGGCGGCAGCCTTGGTGTCATAGCTGAAGTTGTCGTAAGACGATGAGGCCTGGGAATCGCCTCGCGGGCGGCCAGTTATACCACTAAGGAGGTGGCTGTGCGAATAGGCGGGTGAGCCGTCGTGGATTTCGGGCTCATGGCCGTCGTTTCGGAGGGGTGAGTCCCTCGTTGAAATGGGGGAGGAAGATATGGTGCTTTGGCTGTGGAGAGATTGCGGGAAGGAATCGGTACGTGAATGCCAAGGTATGTTAGTCACATCACGAGGCGCGAATGGTTCGGGTTCTTCGTCGACGGCGCTTCGATGGGTGGATCTCTGCTCAGGGGTTCTTGGCCGGTCTGGGTTGTGACGGCTATCCGCAAGGCCTCTGTCTGCTGTAGAGGGAGTGCTTTGCAGGAGGGTCATTGAGCTCGTATCGGGCGTAACTGGTACCAAGGTTGGTTGGAGAGGTGGCGTCGAGTGTTGCCTTATCACTGGAGTGTCGTTATCCGAGCTGTCATGTTCTGAGTCATGTGCATAACTCTCGGGGATGGGCTGAGATTCTACCGTGGGTAGATCGGAGGTTGAATGGGCAGGTTCGTCTAAGTAGTGCATTTCTGGGACGGACGGATGCTCTTGTTCGCCCGGGGAATACTGTGGCCCGTTTGCCAGCTGCTCCGCGGCCATTGGAACAGCTGTCTTAGGCTCATCGTCATCACCAAGAGGGAGTACGTCGCAAGTGATAATCTGTTCCTTGACCCATGGATCCCCACTTTCCTGGTCGTTAGAACCAAGAGCATCGTGATCGTCATCCTCCACGTCTTCCACAGACCCGTCGCTATTGTCTTCGAACAGGTCGTCTTGTCCATGGACAGTTGTCGAATACTCATCCTCCAGCTCGTACTGGCTGTTGGCCTCGTCAGCTTGGCTCAGCCTATCGTCAATGTTGCTATTATGGTCATCGTCCTGATCATATTGGTGGTTGACTTCGTCGACGACGCTAGTATCGTCCTCGAGGCTACTATGAGCGTCCTCAAAGTTCAAGGGTGATCGGAAGCCAGCCGATGCAAGCGGCGTTACGAAAGGCTGTGACCCAGAATCGGCGTTGCTACCTGAGAGTCCAGGGGTTTCGTGGTCCGTGTAGCTCTCGAGAAGTGACTGATAGAACTCTTCAGACTGACCATGACCGCCTATATGTAGCTGGTTGGGGTCCACGATATGTTCGTAGCTGTCATGTATGGCGTTATTGGGTAGACTCGTTTCACTGGCATGTGTGGGCTCCTCTAAAGCAGTAACGGCCGGTGCTTTGGTGTCTAGATCATCGTCACTTTGTTTTTGATGCCGTTCAATCTGTCGAACAACCTCAACCTCTTCGACCAACCCGACCTCATCACGCTCGTCCTTCTCGGAAGGGTGCTCAGGAAGATTCACGCGATCCCACCAAACATTGCCTCGATGGTGGTCGTTTCTGCCCAATGGTTGATTATCGTCTTGTTCCGCATTCTCGTCACCACAATAGTCATGCTCATTATGTGCTGAGTACGATTCCGGTCTCGCCGTAGGTGCTATACCTTGGTCGAAATCATCCGGACTCACCGGCCCTGAGTCCTGGTCCACTCGAACATGCTCCACGCCTTGACGGGGGACCTCCTCTTGACCGTAATCTGTGACGCTAGACTCTGGCCCTTCCAAGGCATGGTCGATATCTTGACCGAGGGTTTGCGGGGTCCTTGGATCGGGGTCATCCTTGTCTTCTGCCCTCGGAAATCTCGCGTTGCTATCGCTGGACTGATCGTCGGACCGGAAATGGCCCGAGACAGGGTGCGTCGGTTCAATATCATCCTCACAGTCGCTTGTCTCGAGGGGAGAGATGTCTTGTTCGAGGTCTGGCTCGGGTCCGGCCTCGGGAAGTGCTTTGTTGGGCTCGTCTTGTTCAGCTGACGTGGAATCTATGGCCGGAAGCGGTACTGACTCTGCGGTGGTATCTTGGTCTGGCTGCGTCTCGGCA
>Ga0164242_10007829_pt1 | contig 11652 bp, 11 predicted proteins | sample OricomgcompostMG_FD_108783 | JGI IMG/M metagenome (GOLD analysis project Ga0164242, IMG submission 108783) | Miracle-Growth compost microbial communities from Emeryville, California, USA - Original compost - Miracle growth compost (MG) ... | reverse complement strand
TTCAGCCCGAGCACGACCACCCGTGATCCGCGGTCGATGGCCAGGTCGACGTCGGTGAAGATCTCCAGCGAGCCGTATGACCGGGACAGCCCGTTCGCGGTCAGCGGCGTCTTGCCGCACGGGGACGGCTTGGGGAAGCGCAGCTTGGCGACCTTGTCCTGCTGCCGCTCCCCCTCCAGGCCCGCGAGCAGTCGCTCGGCGCGCTTGGCCATGTTCTGTGCGGCGGTCGCCTTGGTGGCCTTTGCGCGCATCTTGTCGGCCTGGCTCATCAGGGCCGACGCCTTCTTCTCGGCGTTCTGCCGCTCCCGCTTGCGGCGGCGCTCGTCCGTCTCGCGCTGCTGCAGATACGTCTTCCACCCCACGTTGTAGATGTCGAGCTCGGCGCGGTTGGCATCCAGGTGGAAGACGCGCGTGACCACCGTGTCGAGCATCTCGACATCGTGGCTGATGATGATCAGGCCGCCGCTGTAGCCCTTGAGGTAGTCGCGCAGCCAGACGATCGAGTCCGCGTCCAGGTGGTTCGTCGGCTCGTCGAGCAGCAGGGTCTGCGCACCCGAGAAGAGGATGCGGGTGAGCTCGACCCGGCGGCGTTGCCCACCGGACAGGGTGCGCAGCGGCTGGTCGAGGATGCGCGAGTCGAGGCCCAGGCTGGAGGCGATCGACGCGGCCTCCGACTCGGCGGCATACCCGCCCTTGCCGGTGAACTCGGCCTCCAGCCGGGAGTATCGGCGCATCGCGCGCTCGCGCTTCTCCTCGTCCTCCGCACCCATGGCCTGCTCGGCCGCGCGCAGATCGCGAATGATCGTGTCGAGGCCGCGCGCCGACAGGATGCGATTGCGGGCCAGGACCTCGAGGTCACCGGTGCGCGGGTCCTGGGGCAGGTAGCCGACGTCGCCGGACGTGGTGACCGTCCCGGCGGCAGGCTGGGTGTGACCGGCCAGCACCTTCGTGAGCGTGGTCTTGCCCGCGCCGTTGCGGCCGACCAGGCCGACCCGGTCGCCCGGGGCGACACGGAAGGTGACTCCGTCCACGAGGAGTCTCGCTCCCGCACGCAGTTCGATGCCCTGGGCGGTGATCACGAAACTCTCCTTCGGTGGTGGACGGCCCGCGCCCTACATGGTGCGGACGCCCGGCCCGTACGTGGCGGGCGAGACGTCCATGGCTTCGCCGCCAGTCTACGCGGGAGGGCGGAGCAGCCGAAAAATCATTTCGCTGTGCGCGGCACGACAGCGAACGACGCCGCGCGGGCGAGCCCATCGACTCACCCGCGCGGACCGTGCGATGACGGACGGGTCTCAGACGTTGAAACCCAGCGCCCGCAGCTGCTCTCGACCGTCATCGGTGATCTTGTCCGGGCCCCACGGCGGCATCCAGACCCAGTTGATCCGGTGGCTGGCGACCAGACCTTCCAGAGCCTGCGCGCACTGGTCCTCGATGACGTCCGTCAGGGGGCAGGCGGCGCTCGTGAGGGTCATGTCGATGACGACGTGCGACTCGCTGTCGACGGTCACGCCATAGATGAGACCGAGGTCGACGACGTTGATCCCGAGCTCTGGATCGATGACGTCGCGCAGGGCCTCTTCGACATCGGCGACGTTCGGAGGGGTGGTGGTGGTGTCGCTCATCTGATCCTCCTGGAGGGTTCGGTGCGGTCTTGCGACGTGGTGGTGTCGGTCGTGGCATCCAGATCGACACCGGCTTGTCCGAGCGCGTCGGTGAAGGCGGACCATGCCAGCAGTGCACACTTCACACGCGCGGGGTACTTCGCTACTCCTGCAAACGCTACGCCGTCTCCGATGATTTCCTCATCACCGGAGTCCTCGCCGCGGCTGGTCAGCATCGCACGCATGGCGTTGAAGGTGCGTAGGGCCTCGGCCACCGATTGTCCGGTGACGTCCTCGGCGAGCACAGATGCTGCGGCGACGGAGATCGAGCATCCGATCGAGTCGTACGACACGTCACGCACGACGGCCTCGGACCCGGTGCCGTCCAGGTCCACTCGCAGCGTGACTTCGTCACCGCAGGTGGTGTTGACCTGGTGCGCCTGCGCGACATACGGCTCCCGCAGACCGGCACGCACCGGATGCTTCGAGTGCTCGAGGATCAGCTCTTGATAGAGGTCCATGGCATCACCTCACGGCGTCTTCGGTCAGCGTGTCCGTGGCGGCCGGTCGCGAGGACTGCGGCTCGTCGTCCCCGGTCGAGATGCCGAAGATGGCCGGCACCCGGTCCAGCGCGTCGAGGAATGCCTGCACCTCGTCCAGCGTGGTGTATGCCGCGAAGCTGGCTCGTGTGGAGGCGACGACGCCGAACGCCCGGTGCAGCGGTGCCGCGCAGTGGTGGCCGGTGCGCACCGCGACACCCGAGTCGTCCAGCACCTGACCGACGTCGTGCGGGTGCACCCCCTCGACGACGAACGCAACCGCCCCGCATCGTCTCTGCGGGTCCAGCGGTCCGAGGACTCGCACCCAGGGTCGCCGAGCAAGGCCGTCGAGCAGTGCCGCGGTGATGCGGCGGTCGTGCTCGGCGACGGCATCCATCCCGACCGCGGTGAGGTAGTCGCAGGCCGCCGCGAGCCCGACGGCCTGTGCGGCCACCGGCACGCCGGCCTCGAAACGCTGCGGTGGCGCGGCGTACGTCGAGCCCTCCATGCGCACCGTCTCGATCATCGAGCCACCGGTGAGGAACGGCGGCATCGCCGCCAGCAGCTCGCTGCGTCCCCACAGCACACCGATGCCCAGCGGACCGAGCATCTTGTGACCGCTGAAGGCGAGGAAGTCCACACCGAGCGCGCGGACGTCCACCGGCAGATGCGGAGCCGACTGGCAGGCGTCCAGCACGGTCAGGGCGCCCACCTCGCGCGCCCTGCCGACCAGCGCCTCGACGGGATTGATGGTCCCCAAGACGTTGGAGACGTGCGTGAACGCCAACACCTTCGTGCGTGACGTCACCACCTGGTCCAGCTGCGCGAGGTCCAGCTCACCGTCGGGAGTCAGCCCGATCCAGCGCAGGGTCGCACCCGTGCGACGGGCCAGCTCCTGCCAGGGGACCAGGTTGGCGTGATGCTCCATCTCGGTCACCGCGATCTCGTCGCCGACACCGACCTGCAGCCGCGCGGCCACCTGGGGGTCGGCTCCCCCGACGGCACCGGGCGCGCCGGCATTGCCGAGGGCGTAGGCAACCAGATTCAGCGACTCGGTGGCGTTCTTGGTGAAGACCACCTCGTCCGCCGCACCGCCGATGAACGCCGCGACGGTGGCACGGGCATCCTCGAAGTCGTCCGTTGCCTCCTCCGCGAGCTGATGCGCGCCACGGTGCACGGCCGCGTTGTGCTGCTCGTAGAAGGAGCGCTCGGCGTCGAGCACCGCACGCGGCTTCTGCGACGTGGCGCCCGAGTCCAGATAGACCAGCGGGCGCCCGTCGCGGACCGTGCGCGTGAGCAACGGGAAGTCCTCCCGCAGCCGTTCGACGTCGAATGCCGGCATACCGCTCAGGCCTGCACCTTCAAGAAGCGGTCGTAGCCCTCGTTCTCCAGCCGGTCGGCCAGCTCGGGGCCACCCTCCTCGGCAACCCGGCCGTCGACGAACACGTGCACGTAGTCGGGCTTGATGTAGCGCAGGATCCGGGTGTAGTGGGTGATCAGCAGGACACCGAAGTCGGTGGCCTCCTTCGCCCGGTTGACGCCCTCGGAGACGATGCGCAGTGCGTCGACGTCCAGGCCGGAGTCGGTCTCGTCGAGGATGGCCATCTTCGGCTTCAGCAGCTCCATCTGCAGGATCTCGTGGCGCTTCTTCTCACCGCCGGAGAATCCCTCGTTGACGTTGCGATCGGCGAACTCGGCGTCCATCCGCAGGTTGCTCATCGCCCCCTTGACGTCCTTGACCCAGTGCCGCAGCTTGGGGGCCTCTCCGTCGATGGCCGTCTTGGCCGTGCGCAGGAAGTTCGAGACGGTCACGCCCGGCACCTCCACCGGGTACTGCATGGCGAGGAACAGTCCGGCGCGGGCGCGCTCGTCCACCTTCATCGCGAGCACGTCCTCGCCGTCGAGGGTGACGGTGCCGCTGGTCACGGTGTACTTCGGGTGACCCGCGATGCTGTAGGCCAGCGTCGACTTGCCCGAGCCGTTCGGCCCCATGATCGCGTGGGTCTCCCCCGACCTCACGGTCAGGTTGACTCCCTTGAGGATCTCCTTGCTGCCGTCCTCGATCTCGACCGAGACATGCAGGTCGCGAATCTCCAGAGTTGTCATCAGTTCGTTCTTCCTTCAGGTCAGTTGGGGACGGAGACGTAGACGTCGTCGCCGTCGATCTTCACGGGGTATACGGCCACCGGCACGGTTGCCGGCAGCCCGGTGGGCTCACCGGTGAGCAGGTCGAAGCGCGAGCCGTGCAGCCAGCACTCGATGGTGTGTCCGTCGACCTCACCCTCGGACAGCGACACGTTCGCGTGCGAGCAGGTGTCGTCGATGGCGTGGACGTCACCGGCCGAGTCACGGGCGATGCAGACACGCTTGCCATTGATCTCGGCACAGGCACCGCCGACCTCCGGCAGCTCGTCGAGTGTGCACACTCGCACGAACTGCTCTGTCGTGGTGGAGTTCTCGGTCATCGGAGTGGTCACACCTCGGTCTGGGAGAGCTCGACCTCAATGGCCTCCATCACGGCGTCGACCACCTCGGGCACCCGGATCTTGCTGACGACGTCCGCGAAGAAGCCGCGCACGACCAGACGACGCGCATCCTTCTCGGGGATGCCCCGGGCCTGCAGGTAGAACAGCTGCTCGTCGTCGAAGCGGCCCGTCGAGGAGGCGTGCCCCGCACCGAGGATCTCACCGGTCTCGATCTCCAGGTTGGGGACCGAGTCGGCCCGCGCCCCGTCGGTCAGGATGAGGTTGCGGTTCTGCTCATAGGTCTCGATGCCCTCGGCCTCGGCGCGGATGAGCACATCGCCCACCCACACGGTGTGGGCGGAGTCTCCCTGCAGTGCACCCTTGTAGGTGACCAGCGAGGTGCAGTGCGGCGCGTTGTGATCCACGAATGACCGGTGCTCCAGGTGCTGGCCCGAGTCGGCGAAGTAGACCCCCAGGAGCGTCGCCTCGCCGCCCGCACCGTCATACCTCACGTTGGAGTTGATTCGCACGATCGCGCCACCGAGCGTGACGGCGATGTGCTTGTATGCGGCTCCCCGGCCGACGAGCGCGTCGTGCTGGCCGAGGTGGTTGGCGTCGTCCTGCCACTGCTGCAGCGTGACGACGGTCAGGTCCGCGCCGTCTCCCACGATGACCTCGAGGTTGCCGGTGTGGTCGGCCGACCCCTGGTGCTGGACGATGACCATGCCCTTGCTGTGGTGCCGGGCCTCGATCACATAGTGCGCGTTGCTTCGACGACCGGCGCCCTCGCCGGTCACCGTGAGCCGGACCGGCTCGGACAGCTCGGCCTCGGCCGGGATCGTGATGTGCAGTGCCTTCTCGGTCTGGGCGGACGCCACGACCGCGGCGCGGTCGGCCGGGACCAGGGCGGTGCCACGCGGGGCCTCCCCGGCCGCGAGCGTCGAGATGAGCACCTCGTCCGGAGCCTGCACGTCGAACGACGCGGCCTCGGAGCCGCTGCCCAGACCGTCGGTCGGCTCATCGCTGAAGAGCGCGGTCAGCCGATCGACGGGAGTGAACCGCCAGTCCTCCTCGCGTCCGTGCGGCACGGGGAAGTCGGCGACGTCGAACGACGTCTTGCGCGCGCCACGAGACGCCTCGGGCGCAGCAGCGCCCGAGGCCAGTGACGACGGATCGGTGTGTGTCGTGGCCTTGTCGGTAAGCAGTGACATTTAGTGAACAAGTCCCTTCTGAGGCACCAACGGGGTCCCCGCGTGGGGGTACCTCCCGCTGGCAAGCTGGCTCCGGACAGCGGGGGAGTATTCGGAGGAGCGAAGCGGGGGAGAAACTTCGTGGGGTCCCATCAGCCGACGGCTCCTTCCATCTGCAGCTCGATGAGCCGGTTGAGTTCAAGTGCGTATTCCATGGGCAGCTCGCGCGCGATCGGCTCGACGAAGCCGCGCACGATCATTCCCATGGCCTCGGTCTCGGTCATGCCGCGGGACTGCAGATAGAACAGCTGGTCCTCGCTGACCTTGGACACGGTGGCCTCGTGACCCATCTGCACGTCGTCCTCGCGGACGTCGACATACGGATAGGTGTCGCTACGACTGACCTGGTCGACCAGCAGCGCATCACAGACGACGCTGGACTTCGAGTGCTCCGCACCCTCCAGGATCTGCACCAGGCCGCGGTAGGAGGACCGGCCACCGCTGCGGGCCACCGACTTGCTGACGATGGTCGAGCTGGTGTGGGGAGCGCCGTGCACCATCTTGGCGCCGGCGTCCTGGTGCTGGTCCTCGCCCGCGAAGGCGATGGAGAGTGTGTCGCCGCGTGCGTGCTCGCCGAGCAGGAAGCACGCGGGGTACTTCATCGTCACCTTGGACCCGATGTTGGCGTCGATCCACTCCATGGTGGCACCCTCTTCGCAGGTCGCCCGCTGCGTCACGAGGTTGTAGACGTTCGTCGACCAGTTCTGGATCGTCGTGTAACGCACTCGGGCGTTCTTCTTGACGACGATCTCCACGACTGCGGAGTGCAGCGAGTCCGTGCTGTAGACGGGAGCGGTGCAGCCCTCGACGTAGTGCACGTAGGAGCCCTCGTCGGCGATGATCAGGGTGCGCTCGAACTGGCCCATGTTCTCGGTGTTGATCCGGAAGTAGGCCTGCAGCGGGATCTCGACGTGCACGCCCGGCGGCACATAGACGAACGAGCCGCCCGACCACACCGCGGTGTTGAGCGAGGCGAACTTGTTGTCGCCGGGTGGGATCACCGAGCCGAAGTACTCCTGGAAGATCTCCGGGTGCTCACGCAGACCGGTGTCGGTGTCGGTGAAGATGACACCCTGCTCCTCGAGGTCCTCGCGGATCTGGTGGTAGACGACCTCCGACTCGTACTGTGCCGTGACACCGCCGATCATCTGCTGCTTCTCCGCCTCGGGGATGCCCAGCTTGTCGTAGGTGTTGCGGATGTCCTCCGGCAGGTCGTCCCAGCTGGTGGCCTGCTTCTCGGTGGACTTCACGAAGTACTTGATGTTCTGGAAGTCCAGCTTGCTCAGGTCGGATCCCCACGTGGGCATCGGCTTCTTCTCGAAGAGGCGCAGCGCCTTGAGCCGCAGCTTGGACATCCACTCCGGCTCCCCCTTCAGCTGGGAGATGTCGCGGACAACCTCTTCGGACAGGCCCCGTCGAGCAGTGGCGCCGGCGGCGTCGCTGTCGGCCCAGCCGAACTCATAGGCACCGAAGTCCTTGAGTCCCGGGTTGAGTTCTTCGATGGTGCTCATCGTGAGTCCCTTTCTGACGTGGTCAGGTCGACGGGTTGATCATTGCGGACGGGTGCAGTGGGGACGAAGGTCGTGCAGACGTGGTCGCCGTGCGCCAGGGACGCGAGCCGCTGGACGTGCACTCCGAGCGTGCGGGAGAACATCTGGGCCTCTGCCTCACAGAACTCGGGAAACTCGGCGGCGACGTGCTGGACGGGACAGTGCCCCTGACACAGCTGCACGCCCGCCATCGGGGTGCCCGCCCCCACGGGACGACTCGATGCGGCATACCCCTCGCGGGTCAACGCATCGGCGAGGGCCGCGGCGCGTCGCTCGAGGTCGCCGTCGTTCTGGTCGACCGCCTCCTGCAGCCGACGGGCCAACAGCTGCGCCTGCTGCTCGGCGAAGGCCGCCACGGCCTCGGACCCTGCATGGTCGCGCAGGAACCGCAGCACGGACGAAGCCAACGCGTCGTAGTCACCGCGAAGGGTGGCGTGCCCGGAGTCGGACAACACATAGGCACGTGCCGGGCGGCCGCGCTTGCGACCACCGGGGGTCACGTGCTCGCGCTCCTCGAGCAGGTGCGCCTCGAAGAGTCCGTCCAGGTGACGCCGCACCGCAGCTGCCGTCAGGCCGAGCCTTTCGGCGAGCTCCGCTGCCGTGATCGGGCCGTCCTCGGACACCGTGCGCAGCACCCGCTCTCGGGTGCCCGCCTCCGCGTGCTCGGGGCCGGCCTGGAAAATCACAACATCAGTGTGACGTAATTTGCATCCGGGTTCCAGACAGGCAAGCCTTACTCATGGGGCTCCGACGACGTGTGATGCGTCACAGTGCCGGCGCAGGCGCGGCACCCCTGACGATACGTCCAGAAACGCGACCTAGAATTGCTGGTCGTGACAGACTCCGCCTCGCGCGTCGTCATCCGCGACGTGACGCATCACTACGGTCGCAAGCGCGCCCTCGATGGCATGTCGTGGTCCGCGGACGGTGGACAGATCACCTGCGTGCTCGGCCCGAACGGGGCCGGCAAGACCAGCATCATGGAGATGGCCGAGGGCTTGCGACGGCCCGACTCCGGTCAGGTGCAAGTGCTCGATGCCGACCCCTGGGGCGCCTCCCCCACTCATCGCGCCCGGGTCGGGGTGATGCTCCAGGACGGTGGGCTGCCCGGCGGTGCGAAGCCCCTGCGCTTCCTCGAGCACTTCGCGCAGCTCTACGGTCGCAGCGACCAGCTCGATCCGCTCGTCGAGGCTCTGGGCATCGAAGACTTCCGGCACACGCCGCTGCGTCGCCTCTCCGGTGGACAGCGTCAGCGCGTCGCCCTCGCCGCCGCGCTCGTCGGCCGACCCGACGTCGCCTTCCTCGACGAGCCGAGCGCCGGCCTCGACCCGCACGCCCGCCTGGACGTGTGGGACCTCATCCGGGACGCCCGCGATCGTGGCTGCGCCGTCATCGTCACCACCCACTCGTTCGAGGAGGCCGAACGGCTCGCCGACCGCATCGTCGTGGTCGCGGCCGGGGCGGTCGCCGCGCAGGGCACCGTCGACGAGATCGCCCACTTCCAGGGCAGCGACCGCCTCGAGGACGCCTACTTCACCCTCACCCGCCCAGCACGGAGGCACGCCGTATGAGCGCCACACCGGCCCCGGCACCCGTGACGGCACCGTCCGGCCGTGCGCGGGACCGCATGACCTCGCAGGCCCGCTTCGAGACCCACACCCTGCTCGCCAACGGCGAGCAGCTGGTGGTGTCGGTCGTGCTGCCCGCGCTCGCGCTCGTGGCGATGGCGCTCACCACCAGTCCCGACCTCGGACCCGGCCGTCGCATCGACGTGGTGATGCCGGGTGTGCTCGCGCTCGCGATCGTGTCGACGGCCTTCACCGGGCAGGCGATCGCCACCGGCTTCGACCGTCGCTATGGCGTGCTGCGGCTCTTCGGGGTCACTCCGCTCGGCCGCAGCGGTCTGCTGGCCGGCAAGGCCGTGGCCGTGCTCGTCGTGGTTCTCGTCCAGACGGTCATCCTCGTCGTGATCGGCCTGTGCCTCGGCTGGCATCCGAACCTGCCCGGCATCGCCCTCGCCGTCCTCTTCGGCCTGCTCGGCTGCTGGACCTGGGTCGCCCTCGCGCTGCTGCTCGCCGGCACCCTGCGCGCCGAGGCCGTGCTCGCCGTGGCCAACCTCGTCTGGGTGCTGCTGGCGGCCCTCGGCGGACTGCTCTACCCGACCGACCGCATGCCCGACGCCGCGGGTCACATCGTGTCGCTCATCCCGTCCGGTGCGCTCGGAGACGGTCTGCGCGCAGCGCTCACCGGGCACGACGGCAGCACCCTCCTGCCACTCGCCGTCCTCGTCGTCTGGGGCTGTGTCGCGACAGCCCTGACCGCACGCACCTTCAAGTGGAGCGACTGATGCGTCTACCTCTTCCCGATGCCCCGGCAGCCAACCCCTGGCTGCGTCGTCTCGCGTGGATCAACCTCGCCGCCGAGATCCTGATCGTCCTCACCGGTGGTCTGGTGCGGCTGTCGGGCAGCGGCCTGGGATGCCCCGACTGGCCCGAGTGCGTCAGCGGCTCGCTGGTGCCCGTGGCGCACCAGGCGCAGTCCTGGCACAAGTACGTCGAGTTCGGCAACCGCCTCATGATCAACGTCGTCAGCATCGCCGCCGTCGCGCTGCTGCTGGCCATCTGGCGCTGGGCGAAGCACCGCAAGGGCCTGCGCCTGCCGGTCGCACTGATCCTGCTCGGCATCCTGATCCAGGCCGTCGTCGGTGGCATCTCGGTGCACATGGACCTCAACCCGGTGATCGTCGCGACGCACTTCCTGTCGTCGATGCTGCTGGTCTTCGCGTCGGCGTGGCTGGTATGGCGTGAGCACGAGGGTGACGGTCCGCCGCAACCCGTCGTCCGGGTCGAGGTGCAGTGGCTCTCCTGGGCTGCCGCCGCCCTGACCGCCGTCGTGCTGGTCCTGGGCACCGTCGTCACGGGAGCGGGACCGCACTCCGGGGATGCGACGCACCCCGCCCGGCTGTCCTTCGATCCCCGCACGGCGGCGTGGCTGCATGCCGACTCCGTGATGCTCTTCTGCGGACTCGTCGTAGCCATGCTCATCGCCACTCGACTGGTCGCCCGCACCAGTCGCCCGTCCATCGCCTGGCTGTGGGTGCTGGTCGTGACGATCCTGCAGGGCATCATCGGCTACACCCAGTACTTCCTCGGGGTGCCCGGAGGGCTCGTCGAGGTGCACATGCTCGGTGCCTCCCTGCTGGTCGTCGTGGTCACCTGGGGTGTCCTCAGCCTGCGCGAGCGCCAATCCGTGCCGGACACCGTGGCCAAGGAGCCGCTCGCCTCTCAGGTCCGGTAGGAGCACGGGATCCGGTGGCGCTCCAGCAGATCCTGAATCCCCTGCGAGCACCGCACGAGATGTGATCGCAGATCAGACCGGTGTCAGTGCAGGCCGGGAAGGCTCAGGTGGAGCACCGGGTCGAGCGCCACACCGATGAACAGCAGCGTCAGGTAGCTGATCGAGTAGTGGAACAGGCGCATGGGCCGCAGCTGCGCGTACGAGACGCCGGCCCGAGCGCGGCCCAGCAGCCGGTGCGCCTCATACAGCAGAACGCCGCCCGAGCCCAGCGCGACGACGGCGTACAGCGCGCCCATCGGCGCAACCGGCACGAGCACCAGTGAGGTCAGCACGGTCACCCAGGAGTAGACGACCACCTGGCCTGCCACGGTCACGTTCTGCGCGACGACCGGCAGCATCGGCACGCCGGCGCTCGCGTAGTCGTCCCGGAAGCGCATCGACAGCGGCCAGTAGTGCGGGGGCGTCCAGAAGAAGACCACCAGGAAGAGCACGAGCGCCGACCAGCCGAGCGAGTCGGTGACCGCGGACCAGCCGATCAGCACGGGTACGCAGCCGGCGACCCCGCCCCAGACGATGTTCTGCGAGGTGCGCCGCTTCAGCAGCATCGTGTAGAAGCCGACGTAGAGCACGATCGCCGCCAACGACAGCCCGGCGGACAGCCAGTTGACCAGCAGTCCGAGCCACAGGACCGACACGACTCCGAGGGTGAGCGCAAAGATCAGCCCTGCCCGTGGGGTGATCGCACCCGTGACCAGCGGTCTGCCCTCGGTGCGCTGCATGAGGGCGTCGATGTCACGGTCGATGTAGCAGTTGAGGGCGTTCGCCGAGCCTGCGGACAGGCTGCCGCCGACGAGCGTGGCGAGGATCAGCCAGACGCTCGGCACACCCCGTTCGGCCAGGAACATGACCGGGAACGTGGTCACCAGCAGCAGCTCGATGATCCGCGG
>Ga0164242_10007828_pt1 | contig 11653 bp, 8 predicted proteins | sample OricomgcompostMG_FD_108783 | JGI IMG/M metagenome (GOLD analysis project Ga0164242, IMG submission 108783) | Miracle-Growth compost microbial communities from Emeryville, California, USA - Original compost - Miracle growth compost (MG) ... | reverse complement strand
CCGAACTCACTCGGCTTCGGCCACCGGTGTTCTGGGGACACGGAGACGCGGACGACGTGATCCCGCCGCAGGACACTGCCCGCCTGTCTTCGTTCTTGAGAGCGCACACCACCCTCACCGAGGTCGAATATCACGGCGTGGGCCACGAGATCTCGTCGGCTGAGCGGCGGGATGTGCGCGCCTTCGTCGCAGCGAACGACGAGCAGAGCCGCTGACAGCGTCCGGCGAGTGGATCCGCTCATGCCAGTGCTTCACGTCTGGTCGTCGGGTTGCGCCGCCGCACCGGCTGACAACGGTGCCGGATGGTCCGGACAGCGCAACTTCTCGGCGCGAATGGCACACATCTCGGGCCCCGCCGGTGACACCAGAACAGCCAGATCGACACTCGCGCACCAGTCGTCGATCGGTCGGCGGATGGTGCCATGGTTCGGCGAGATCACCGAGCCCTGCGTCCGCCGATCCGCATGGACCGCGGCAGCAGCCGATCGACCCACGGCCGCGGCGCGCTGCGCTCCAGCCCCTCCACCACCGCCTGCACCCCGGGCATCAGGTCGGGCGATGTACCGGCCTCGGACTCCGACGGCTTGCCGTACCACTCCCGCTCGGCCGTCATCACCACAGTGCGCAGGTCCTCCCGACCGGTGGTGGACAGGTGGGCGGTGCGGGCCAGCCTGTTCGCAGTCACGCGGGCGGACTCGACGTCGTGCATCGCGATGCCGTGATCGGTCAGCGTGTCGGTGATCTCCTCCCAGGCCGCCGATCCCGCCCCGGCCCGACCGGCCGACGCCACCGCCAGGCGCCTCCTCCTGCGCCGGCGCCTGATCCACGAGGGGGCTGCGATCAGCATCACCAGCAGCAGCACCGCCGCCACGGCGATGAGCACCGGGGTCAGCCAGCCCCAGATGGAGGACGTGTCGACGGTGCCGCCGCCGAGTCCGTAGGTGGGTTCCCACCCGGGGATCTGGGCCCGGGTGGTGATCGCCGCCCCGTCCAGCGACGAGGGGAAGGGCGAGGTCGTGGTCGTCTTGGCCGTCCCGGTGCCCGGAGCCTGCCCGCCACCTCCGGCGCCGGTGTCGAACCCCTGCAAGCCACCCTGGCCGCCCACTACGGGGGTGGGGTCGAACGCCACCCAGCCGGACTTGTCGAACTTGACCTCCACCCAGGCGTGCGCATCGGTGGACACGATCTGGTAGCTGCCGTCGGACTCCTGGGTGCCCTGGGTGAATCCGATCGCCACCCGCGACGGGATACCCAGCGACCGCAGCATGATCGCCATGGCCGCGGCGTACTGCTCGCAGTACCCCTGCTTGCCGGTGAGGAAGTCCTCCAGCGCGCTGCCGGAGTTGCCGGTGGGCACGCGCAGCGAGTAAGTGAATCCGTTCTTGGGGTCGGTGAAGAAGTGCAGCAGATCCTGCGCGGCGTCGAAGGGGGTGTGCGCGTCGGCCGTGATCGCCCGGGCCTTCGCGACGACCGCTGTCGGCAAGTCACCCGTCTCGGTCAGCGCGCCGCCGGACTGGACGGTGTCGTCCTCCAGCTGCTCGGTGGGGACGGGCGCGATATTGGCGGTGACGGTGTACTGCTGCGGCACCACCTTGTCGTCCCGGAACACCGTCTGCAGGTCGCGGTCGTAGTCCCAGCCGGTGGCCAGCCCCGTCACCTTGGTACTGCGGCTGTAGATGGGTAGGTAGGCGTCCCGGTATTTCTGCGGGGTGACGGTGACGGTGACGCTGCTGTCGTTCGGGGCCGGTGCGCCGGGTATCGCGCCGTCCAGGTCGGGGTCGTCCCCGGCCACCGGCCCGAGAGTGAAGCCCTCGTCGGGCGTCCACTGCTCCAGCGCGAGGGTGCGCAGGTATGCCGGATCGTCCAGGCCGGTCACCGTGAGCGTGTCCTCCGGTGACCTGTTGGTCAGGTCGCCGTGCAGCAGGGCCCACGGGTTCAGACCGACGTCACCGCCGTGCCCGCCGCGCGGCAGTCGCCCCGCCGTTCCGATCGGCGTGGCCAGGGCGGCAAGCACCAGCGCGGCGACGATGGCCAGGGCGGTGATCGCGGTGGCGCTGGTCGCCATCGACGCCTGGGCGCGGCGGGCGGGTTGCCAGCCGGTGTGTCCCGCCACCACCAGCAGTGCCGCGAACAGGGCGGCCGGGATCGCGAACGCGTACCAGGGCAGCATCCGGGTGTCGATCGAGGCTGGTACCGAGTACAGGCTCAGCAGGGGCAGTGCAACCAGCGCGGGCACCCGCACCCCGGCGATCAGCACGTCGACCACCAGTGCCAGGCCGCCGATGGATAGGCAGATCAAGAGGCCGAGTTGGGGGGTGTCCGGCGCGGGCGGCACCGTGGTCAGGATCTGTCGCCACGCCCCGCCGAGCAGCCGGGCGCCTTCCGAGAACGCGGCCGGGCCGGGCAGCACCCCCAGGACGCCGGTCGTGGTGAACAGGCTGGTGAGCGCGATCAGCAGCCCGGCGAGTTGCAGGAGCCCCACCCCCCAGGCGGGCACGGCCAGCGTGCGGGTGGCGACACCCACCAGCCACACGACGGCCACCACCTCGACCAGTGACAGCATCCAGGAGGTGCCCTCCATCAGCGGGAAGAGGGCGGTGCTGCCACCGACGACGGCCAGCGCCCCCAGCAGGGTGGGCACCAGCACCAGCGGGTCGGCGCCGCTTCGCCGCGCCGGCCGGGTCGGGCCGTTCGGACGGTGCGGGGGCCCGGCAGCCCGTCGCGAGCCCGACGAGCCGGGAGCAGGCGTCGGCCGCGGGGGAGCGGTGATGGTCACGACACCCTCCGGCCGCCCGTGTATCCCTCGCCGCTGCACGCCTGCGACCACGCCGCGGCCAGGTCATCGCCTCGCCGCACCACGACGGTGCGCCACCCGCCTGCCGAGAGCAGCGCCGCCGACGCCGCCACCGGGTGCGCCGGTCCGTGCGCCGGATCCCAGGTGCCGACGTCGAGCAACAGCGCGACCCCACGGGACCCCGGTGGCCTGCTGGCCACCAGCAGGTGCGCCGAGGCGGGGTCGAGGTCGCCCAGCACCGCCACGATCAAGCCGGTGGTGCGAACCGATCCGGGCTGCAGCCCGCCGATCACGTCGGCCTCGACGTCAGCCAGTCCGGCCAGCACGTCGTCGGCGATGTCGTTGCCGCTGGCAATCACGGTTCCGGTGTGGCCGACCAGCCGGACCTGGTAGTCGCCGCTGAGCAGGTGCAGGCTGACCGACGCGGCCAACGTCACCGCGGTCTCCAGGCTCGCCGCCGGCCCGATGCCGCGGTGCGCGCCCGCCCGGTGGTCCAGCACCACCGTGGTCCCGCCGTGCGAGACCGGCTCCTCCAGCCGCACCATCAGCTCGTCGTGCCGGGCCGAGGCCCGCCAGTGGATGGTGCGGATGTCGTCACCCGGGTTGTACCGGCGGATGCTGATATCCGGGTCGCCGCCGGTCGTTCCGGCCGTCGCCGAGCCGGATGCGGCCGATCGGGCGCCGACGGCGGACGGCATGCCGGCCAGGCCCACCACCAGCGGCACCACCATGACTTCGGTGCGGGCCGGGATCACCCGGTTGTCCTCCCACAGGCCGAAGGGATCGGTGACCCTGATGGCCGGGGGCCCCACCAGGAAGCGTCCCCGGCGCTGCGCGCGGAGCGGATAGCCGACCACCGCGGTGGCACCGGGTTTCAGCGGGGGGAGCAGGCAGCGCACGCCGGCGGACAGGTCGGCGGTAGCCGCCTCGGTGACCTCCAGCGGCCTGGTGCGCAGCGCGCCGCGGTTGGTCAACAGCAGCCGCACCGAGCCGGAGGTGCCCGGGCGGAGCCGCTCGGGCGACGCCCGGTGGGAGGCGGACAGATTGCTGCGGCGTCCCATGGTGAGCAGCATCGCCACCATGGGCAGCGCGACCGCCAGGATGCCCACCCGGAGCAGGTCCCGTTCGTCCAGCAGCAGGGCGCACACCAGTGCCGCGCAGCCGCCGGCGAACAGGCACCGGCCCCGCGTGGTCAGGCCACGTTCGGATCTAGTGGCCCTGGCCGCGCCGCGACTCCCGCGCCCGGCGCCACTGCCCGGGCGCCGTGGACGCCCAGTCTCAGACACCGCTCGCCAGCGGGACGCGGATCCGGCCCAGCAGTGCGCCGATGATGTCCTCGGCCGACCGGTGTGCCGCGTGGGCCTCGACGGTCAGTAGCAGGCGATGGGCGAGCACGGGCGCCGCCAGGCGCTGGATGTCGTCGGGCACCACGTAGTCGCGCCCGTCCAGAGCAGCGGCCGCCTTGGCCGCCCGCCCCAGGTGCAGCACCGCCCGGGGGGAGCACCCCAGCCGGACCTCGCCGATCGCCCGGGTGGCGCCGACGAGTTCGACGATGTAGTTGCGCAGCGCCGGGGCGATCTGCACGTTCGCGACCGATGCGATGGCCTGGGTGATGGTCGCCGTATCGGCGACGGCGACCAGTGAGTCCAGTGGATCGGTCCGGTCGTGCCCGGCGAGCATGGCCACCTCGCTCGCCGGGTCGGGGTAGCCGATGGCGGTGCGGGCGAAGAAGCGGTCGCGCTGCGCCTCGGGCAGCGGGTAGGTGCCCTCCATCTCGACCGGGTTCTGTGTGGCCAGCACCAGAAACGGTCGTGCCAGGGGGTAGGTGGTGCCGTCGACAGTGACCTGCCGCTCCTCCATCGCCTCCAGCAGCGCCGACTGGGTCTTCGGCGAGGCCCGGTTGATCTCGTCGGCCACGACGATATTCGCGAACACCGGGCCCGGCCGGAATGTGAACTGGCCCGAGTGCCGCTCGTAGACGCTGACGCCGGTCACGTCGCTGGGCATCAGGTCGGGGGTGAACTGCACCCGGCTGACGGTGCCCTCCACCGACTTGGCGAGCGCCTTGGCCAGGCTGGTCTTGCCGGTCCCCGGGACGTCCTCGATCAGCAGGTGCCCTTCGGTGAGCAATGCCACCAGCGACAGCCTGATCACGTCCGGCTTGCCCAGGATGACCCGGCCCATGGTGGAGGCCAGGCGCGCGCCCAGGGAGGCGACGGCCGCTATCGGCATGGGCGATCCGACTTCCGTCACCGCACCGTCCACCGGCCTCTGCCCGTGGGCGGACTGCACGGGGGTCTGCTCTCCGTTCAGGTGCTGGGCCACGATCCGTCCTCTCCGGCACCGCCGGAGACCGAATTGCCCCGCGGTGGTGGCCTTCAGTCTGCCAGCCGTGGCGCCAGGTGTCGCCGCGTTGCCCGGAGGTCCTTGCCGGATTCGCACCCGGCAGCGGTCGAAGGGCCGGTCGCGCGTCCGCACCGAGTGCCCCTGGTCAGGGCGCCGCAGGCCGCCACAGGCCGGCCTGAAGCGCCCCAGTGGTGGAAAAGTGGGGCGTGAGTACAGCAAAGTGGGGCCAGATGGGGGAAAGTGGGGTAGCCTCTCCAGCATCGATGGAGGGGAAGCCTTCGATGATGGTCCCCACCTGTCGATGACGGTGAATCCATCACGGGTGGGCGTGGGAGGTGGGGCACGTGGCCGGTTTCTATGGCACGTTCACGCCCCGCCTGGACGACAAGGGAAGGGTGACGATTCCCGCCGCGTATCGCAAGCACTTCGCCGAGGGCGCGATGGTGGTCCGCGGCGATACCAGATGCCTGTACCTGTTCACCGAGAGCGAGTTCGGACGCTTCGCCGAGGAGGCGGTCAACACCCCCGTCACCGACGTCCGCAACATCGGCCCGGCGCGTTACATGCTGGCCAACAGCGAGCCGCAGCTGCCCGACCCGCAGGGCCGGATCATGCTCTCCGCGCGAATGCGCGACTACGCCGAGCTCGGCCGCGACGTCGTGCTGACCGGCCAGGGCCGGCGCATGGAGATCTGGAACACCGAGCGCTGGGCCGCGTATGAGGCGGCCCAGGAGGCCGGGTACGTCGACCCATCCCAGCGCGACGCGACCGCGGCCGGCGACGCAGTCGCCGCCGACGCCGGGAGCGAACAGTGAGAGCACCCTGCCGGCCGGCCTGCACCCGAGGCGGCCCTGGCGCGACTTCCCCCGCGCCAGGTCCGCATCGGGTGGGGACCCGCGGGCAGGGCGCCGGGGCGGGTCGCACCTGCGGCCGGCGGGAAGGGAGCGGACCGGTGCCACCCGAACAGCGCGAGGGACCCACCGACGACTTCCGGCATGTCCCGGTGCTGGCCGATCGGGTCGGCGCCCTGCTGGCCCCCGCGCTCGAGGTCCAGACGCCCGTCCTGGTCGATGCCACGCTCGGCTTGGCCGGCCACGCACTGGCGCTGCTGCAGGCCCATCCAGCGCTGCACGTCATCGGCATCGACCGCGATCCCGATGCCCTGGCCCGCGCCACCGCGCGTGTCGCCGGCGCGGGCCACGCCGACCGGCTCGAACCCGTCCATGCCGTCTACGACCGGATCGGTGACGTGGTCGCCGAGGCAGCGGCAGCCGCCGGGCGCGGCACCGTCGATGCGGTGCTGTTCGACCTGGGCGTGTCCTCGATGCAGCTGGACAGCGCCGAGCGCGGCTTCGCCTACGCCGTCGACGCGCCGTTGGACATGCGGATGGACCCCACCTCGGGTCCCACTGCGGCGGATGTGCTGGCCACCTATTCGGAGGGCCAGCTGGCGCGCGTGTTGCGCGAGTACGGCGAGGAGAGGTTCGCCGGCCGCATCGCTCGCGCCGTCGTCCAGCGCCGCGCCCGCGGCCCCCTGCGGTCCAGCGCCGAGCTGGTCGAGCTGATCCGCGGCGCCATCCCCGCCGCCGCACGGCGCACCGGCGGCCATCCGGCCAAGCGCACCTTCCAGGCCCTGCGCATCGAGGTGAACGACGAGCTCGGCGCGCTGCGCCGGGCGATCCCCGCAGCCATGGACACCCTGCGGCCGGGCGGGCGGATCGTGGTGCTCGCGTACCAGTCACTGGAGGACCGCATCGTCAAGCGGGCCATCGCCCCGCACACCGTGTCCGACACCCCGCTGGACCTGCCGGTCGAGCTCCCCGGCCACGGGCCGACCTTTCGATGGCTCACCCGCGGCGCCGAACAGCCCGACGACGCCGAGACCACGGCCAATGCCCGAGCCGCGTCGGCCAGGCTGCGCGCCGCCGAACGCATCGCCGGGGGATCGGACCGGGCGGGATCACGGAGCACGATGGGGGGAGCACGGTGACGGCATCGCTGCGCGCCGGGTCCGGAACCCGGCGCGACCCGGCCACCCACGAGACACCGCGAGGCGTGCGGCTCGCCACCAAGCGCCGCGGCCGGCAGGTGCGCGCCACCACCGCGCGCGTCTCCGCTGCGGGGCGGCCGGTTCGTTCGGCGATGCTGCGGGTGCCGTTCGTCGTGGCCATCATCGCGGTCCTCGGTGGCGGCGTCGGAGGGGTCCTCTACCTGAACACGAAGATCGACGAGTCCGGCATCCGCACCGAACAGGCACGTGAGACCGCGGCGGACCTGACGTTGCAGATCGAATCGCTCAACCGCAGCATCGCCGAGCTCGGCGCCACCCCTCGGTTGGCGCAGGAGGCGCGCAAGCTCGGCCTGGTCCCGGCCGGTGACGCCGCCATCCTGGTGATCGACGAGTCCGGCAAGTCCACGGTGGTCGGCGATCCGCGACCGGTGCGCGGCGGCGGGGCGCAGACCGGAGGCGGTCACTGATGGCCGGGCGCCCGGCGCCCGGACCCAAGCGGGACCGGCGCGGCCGTACCACCCGACGCGCGGCCGAGCAGCAGGCAGCCCGCCGGCGCGCGGCACGCGAGGCCACCGCGGGGGCCGGGCGCAGCCCGAAACCGCGCCGGAGCACGCGCTCCCGGACCAACCACCGCCGCCGCAGCCTGGTCGTGCTCGCGGTGGTGCTGCTGATGTTCGGCGCCGCCGTGGTCAAGCTCGTGATGATCCAGACCGTCGACGCCGCGGCGTATTCCGCGAAGGCCGCTCAGCAGCGCGACCGCACCATCGACCTGCCCGCCATGCGCGGATCCATCTACGACCGCAACGGCACCCTGCTCGCCTTCACCGTGCAGGGCCGGGCGATCGCGGCGTGGCCGGCGCTGTTCACCTCCGACACCGAACGCCACGCGGTGGCGGACATCATCGGCAAGGCGCTGGCCCCCGACGTCACCGCCGACGACGTGTTCACCAAGCTCACCGACGGCAAGTCCACCTATGTCTACCTGGCCCGCGGACTGATGCCCGCGCAGGCGGACGCCATCATGACCAAGATCAACGACACCATCAAGCCGACGGGCCGCAGCCCGGTCACCACCGAGCGCCAGGACCTGCGCCAGTACCCCGAGGGCAGCGTGCTGCAGTCGCTGCTGGGCACCACCGGCTGGGACGGGCACGGCACCGGCGGCATCGAGATCAAGTTCGACTCCCTGCTGTCGGGCACCGACGGCTCCCGCACCGTGGACGTCGATGCGTTCGGCAATGCGATGCCCGGCACCGAGCGGGACGACAAGGCGCCGGTGGACGGCGGCGACGTCCACCTGACCATCGATGCCGACCTGCAGTACACCGTGCAGCAGATGCTCACCGACGCGGTGAAGTCCACCGGTGCCAAGGGCGGCATGGCGCTGGTGCGCAGCGCGACCGGCCCGGACGTGCTCGCCATGGCCAGCTACTACCAGGGCAAGACGCCCGCCGAGACCGGCAACATGGCCGTGACGTCCCCGTTCGAGCCGGGATCGGTGACCAAGGTGGTCACCTTCGGCGCCGCTCTGGAGCAGAAACTGATCACCCCGACCACGCACTATGCGGTGCCCGGCACGATCGAGATGGGCGGCCACACCATCCACGACGCGTGGGTGCACAGCCGGGTCGGCATGACGGCCACCGGCATCCTGGCCAAGTCCAGCAACGTCGGCACCCTGATGATCGCCCAGCAGATCGGCCCGGACGCGTTCGCGCGGGAGCTGACCAAGTACGGGCTGGGCCAGAAGACCGGCATCCAGCTCCCGGCAGACTCGGCCGGGGTGATCCCGCCGCAGTCCCAATGGTCGTCCACCACCTTCGCGAACCTGCCCATCGGGCAAGGATTGTCGATGACGCTGCTGCAGATGGCCGACATGTACCAGGGCATCGCCAACGGCGGGGTGCGCATCCCGCCGACGATCGTGGCGTCCACCACCTCGGACGGCGTGAGCACCCCGGTCACCCAGGGCAAGCCGGTTCGCGAACTGTCCACCAAGTCCGCGGACACCCTGCTGGACATGCTGCGCGGCACCATCCAGGGCGGTGACATCATGCACGACGGCACCGCCCCGTCCGCCGCCATCACCGGATACCAGGTGGCCGGCAAGACCGGCACCGCCCAGCAGGTCGACCCGGCCTGCGGCTGCTACTCCGAGACCAAGGTCAACGCCACGTTCGCCGGGATCGTCCCGGCAGACAACCCGCGGTTCGTGATCACCGTGATGCTGGACGCCCCTGGCGGCGGGGCGGAGGGTGGCGAGGCCGCCGCACCGCTGTTCCGCGACATCGCCGCCTACGCCATGCGCGCCTTCGACGTGCCGCCGTCGAAGTCCAAGGCGCCGATCTACGACCTCTATACCAACCTGGGCGAGTAGCGTTGCCCGCCGTGCCATCCGTTCCGACCCTCCGGCCGGTGGGACTCCCGCCGGTCCCGCTGGCGGCCCTCCGGACGCTCGCCGGAGCCCGGCTCGACCCCGCCGACGTCGAAGCGGGCGCCCCGTCGGTGACCGGCGTCAGCCTGGCCAGCGGGGCGGTCCGACCCGGTGACCTGTTCGCCGCGCTGCCCGGCTCGACGGCGCACGGCGCGAGTTTCGCCGCCGACGCAGCGCGGGCCGGTGCGGTGGCCGTCGTCACCGACGCCGCGGGCCTGACGATCGTCCGGGACGATCCCGATGCGGGCGGGCTGCCCGTGCTGGTGACCGAGCGCCCCCGCGACGTGGTGGGGCCGCTGGCATCGCGGGTGTACGGCGACCCGAGCCGGCAGTTGACCGTGCTCGGCATCACCGGCACCTCCGGCAAGACCACCACGTGTTTCCTGATCGAGGCGGCGCTGCGTGCCGCCGGCCTGCGCGCCGGGCTGATCGGCACCGTCGCCGCCCGCATCGACGGCGAGCAGTTGCCCAGCATGCTCACCACCCCGGAGGCACCCGACCTGCAGGCCCTGTTCGCGGTGATGGCGCAGCGCGGGGTGCGGGCGGTGGCCATGGAGGTGTCCAGCCACGCCCTCGTGCAGCATCGGGTGGACGGAACAGCCTACGCCGTCGGCGCTTTCACGAATCTGTCGCAGGACCACCTGGACTTCCACGGCGACATGGAGAGCTACTTCGCCGCCAAGCGACTGCTGTTCGACGGGCGGGCCGGAGCCGAGGTGGTGGTGATCGACGACGACTACGGCCGCCGGCTGGCGGCCGACCGCCCGGGGGCGGTGACGGTGTCGACACGGCCTGGTGTGCGCGCCGACTGGACGGCGGAGTCACGACCCGGCCCGACCGGCCACCAGCAGCTGGACGTCACCGGCCCGGACGGTCTTCGCCTCGACGCGACGATCGCGCTTCCCGGGCCGTTCAACGTCGCCAACGCCGTCACCGCCCTGGCCTGCGTGTCCGCAGCGGGCATCGACCCCGCGGCCGCCGCCGAAGGCCTGGCCGGCGTGCAGGTTCCGGGTCGCATGGAACGAGTCGACGAGGGCCAGCCGTTCCTGGCGCTGGTGGACTACGCGCACAAGCCGGCCGCGCTGGCCGCGGTGCTCGCCGCCGTGCGCCGCCACGCCGACGGGAAGCTGATCGTGGTGGTCGGCGCCGGAGGGGACCGCGACGTGACCAAGCGGCCCGTCATGGGTCGGGTCGCCGCGGCCGGCGCGGACCTGGTCATCGTCACCGACGACAACCCGCGCTCGGAGGACCCGGCGGCGATCCGCGCCCAGCTACTGGCCGGCGCACGCAGCGGCGGCGGATCGACGGTCCGCGAGATCGGCGACCGCAGGGAGGCCATCGTGGCGGCGGTGCGCGCCGCCGGGCCCGGAGACGTGATGGTGATCGCCGGCAAGGGCCACGAACAGGGCCAGGAGATCGCCGGGGTGGTGCACCCGTTCTCGGACCGGGACGAACTGGCGGCCGCGCTGCGCGCGCTGGGCGAGCCCCCGGCCGAGCCGCGGCCCGGCCCCGCCGCGCCGGAGCCGCCGGGAGCGCGGTCATGATTCCCATGACCCTCGGCGAAATCGCCGGGGTGGTCGGCGCAGAGGTCCGGCCCCCGACGCCCGCTGCGGGCCGGTTCGAGGCCGACCAGGTGACGGTGTCCAGCGTGGAGTTCGACTCCAGGAAGGTGACGCCGGGAGCGCTGTTCGTCGCGCTGCCCGGCGAGCACGCCGACGGGCACGACTTCGCCCCGGCGGCCGCGCGAGCCGGCGCGGTGGCGGTGCTCGGTCTGCACGAGGTGCCGGACCTGCCGGCCCTGGTGATCGTGGCGAAGCCCCCCGCGGCCGGTGCCCGGGTCACCGACGGGGTGCTGCCCACGGCGATGCCGCTGCTCGCCGCGCTGTCCGCCCTGGCCGCGCACGTGGCGGCCCGGCTGGTCGGCGGCGGGATGACGATCATCGGCGTCACCGGCTCGGCGGGCAAGACCTCCACCAAGGACCTGATCGCCGGGATGCTGCGCGGCTCGGGAACCGTGGTGGCGCCGCCGGAGTCGTTCAACAACGAGCTCGGCCACCCGTACACCGTG
>Ga0164242_10007827_pt1 | contig 11654 bp, 9 predicted proteins | sample OricomgcompostMG_FD_108783 | JGI IMG/M metagenome (GOLD analysis project Ga0164242, IMG submission 108783) | Miracle-Growth compost microbial communities from Emeryville, California, USA - Original compost - Miracle growth compost (MG) ... | reverse complement strand
TCATGTGAAAACTAGGAATTTCATACCATGAGGTGTGTACTTCTTCTCGGCGCAGTCTCCGGTGCCGGCTAGCGGCGGGGCTCCGCATCACCGTCGGCAACCAGGAACACCGGCAGTGTCGAAGGATCGCCGATGAACTCGAATTCCGCACCGCGCGTGTCGACTTCGCCGTCGGTGGCCAGTGAGATCGGCGGCCCGTCCACGCGTACCCGCAACTTGTCCGCATGCCGGTGGACGTAGGTGGGCGAATCGCCGAGGGTGCCGGTGAGCGACGCCCAGATCAGCCGCAATCGGGAGAACCGCCGGTCCGCGCGCAGATACCGGATGTCCAGACCGGCGCCGTGCAGATCGGTTCGGGCAGTGGGCACCTGATCGCGGGGGCGGTAGGCTCCGTTGCCCACGAACAACATCCACACCGAGGCCGGAACGCCGTCGATGGTGGTGCGCAGCGGCTGGGCGCGCACGAGCACGCACACCATCGCCACCGCCGCGGCCGGCCATTTGCCGATGCGATGTTCCCAGCGTTCACGCAACCGGACGAAATCGGGATAACCGCCGAGGCTCGCGGTGTTCACCAGGGTGCGTTCGCTGCCGTCGTCCAGGCGCACCCGCGCGGTGTCGGCTAGCGCGACCTGTCCGGAGGACAGTGCGGCGAGGGTGGCCGCGATATCCTCGACACCTATGTCCCGGGCGAAGTGGTTCAGGGTGCCGCCCGGGAAGACGGCCAGCGGAAGTCCGTGCCGCACCGCCGCTTCCGCGACCGCCGAAACCGTGCCGTCCCCGCCCAGGACGCCGAGCGCGCGGATCGATCCGGATCTCACCCGGGTGTCTATCTCGGCGTCCAGGTCGATGTCGTCGCCGAGTTCGAGCAGCGTCGCGGCCGGAAGCTTGCGGATCAGATCGGCCAGCAGTCCGCCGCCGTCGCCGCTGCCGGAGTTCGGATTGGCGACCAACAGCAGGCCGTCGCCGCCGATCAGTGGTTCGATCCGCTGTGCCGGGCCGACCGTCGCGGGTTCGTCGCGACGCACCGCCCACCACCGCCTGGTGCCGACCGCGACGGCGCCGCCGAGTGCCGCGCCGGCGAGCACGTCGGTGGGCCAGTGCACGCCCACGTGAACCCGCGAGTACGCGACCGCGGCTGCCACGGGCGCCACCGCAACCGCCAGTGCCGGTGATTCCAGCGCCACGCCGGTGACGAAGGCCGCCGCCGAGGCGGCGTGGCCGGAGGGAAACGACGACGAGATCGGCGGCGAGATCAGGCGCCGCATCTGCGGCACCGCCTCGGCGGGTGGCCGGCGCCGCGGGAACAGCGGTTTGCCGACACCGTTGGCCAGCCCGCTCGCGATGCCGACGGCGACGAGTCCGCGCGCCGCGGCACGGCGGTGAGTCGTGGTCCCGACGGCGATCGCACCGACACCGGCCGCGATCCACAGCCGATTGGCGTTGGCGGCGTGGCTCAGCGAACGCAGCACGGTGTCGGCGGTACTCGGGCGCAACTGTGCGCTCCGATCGACCAGTCGCCGATCCAGAGTATTGATTCCGCGAACCCGCCGCGGGACGAGAGGCCTGCGCATTCACCCGAGCGTACCGGCACGGCGCGCCGGGCACATCGAACAACCGGACTTATCGGGCAGCCTCGTTGGGAGCGGGCAGTTCGGCATGCCGGGCGAAGGCCTGGTCGATGAGCTCGGAGGCCGCCCGGGTGACGATCAGGCGGGCGATGGCCACCTCGGTTTCCAGCCGTGCGCGGTCCTTGCTGTCGCGCTGCGAGCGCTCGTAGGCCTGCCCGGCCAAGCAGTAGAACAATTCGGTGGCGTAGCGATCGGCGATCTGATTGCAGTCCGCGCGCAGCCGCTCCACGAGCTGAAAGGCGGTGGCGTCCGGCACCCCGCTGTCGATGAGGCGCGCGGCGAGATCGCCGCAGCGCGGATTGGCGACCCGGTAGGCCTCCAGCGGGTCGGAACTGCCGGCCAGCGCCTGTTTGACGTAGTCGGGCAGATCGGCGAGCGGATCGTCGCCGACCGGTTTCTCCTGTGCCGCAACGGGTTCGCGCTCGCCCGGACTGTCGCTGACCCCGAGGACGTCGGCGAGCCCGTCGCCACGATCCCATGCCTCGAGCAGTTCGCGGATCCCGTTGAGCTTCATACCTCGGCTGAGCAGCCGGCTGATCGTGTGCAGCCGCTCCAGATGATCGGATCCGTAGTAGCCGATGCGCCCCCGGACTTCCGGTGACGGCAACAGCCCTCGTTCGTGGTACACGCGGACACTGCGCACGGTGGTGTCTGCTGCCCGCGCCAGCTCGTCGATCGTGTACTCCGAGTGCACAGCCATACCTCTTAGGAAATCACAACTTACCCCGTAGAAAAACGGACCGTACAAAAACGTCCCGTTAAGTGACGATACATCCGTGCAACGACTTGGTCAATGTGCCGTTAAATAGCGGCGAAAGTGGTTGCTGACAGCCAAATCGTGGGTTAACGTGCCGAGTACAGCAGTTCGCTGCTGGTTGCCGGGGACTGTTGAGCAGCCCCGATGCCCGCCCGACCCATGGGCCACGTCTGCGAACCACACGGTGACTGCACACGTGTGTCCTCGGCATCCCCGGAGACGGAAATGAGCACAATTCACTCGCGTCGGCTACCCCTCGGATCCCCTGTGGCGCCGCCGCTTTCGACTGTTCCCACGCCCGCCGTCGCGACCGTCGCCGTCGCGGCCGCGCACCGCCCGCCGTGCGCCGACGGACCCGACGACTGGGACCTCGACGTCGGCACCCCCGACTCCTGGCGCGCCGCGGTCCGGATCTGCGCGAGCTGCCCGCTGCTGACCGAATGTTCCCAGCTCGCAGAGGCTTTGATCGCTCGTGGCGACGGTCCCCGGGCCATGATCTGGGCCGGAGTCGCCTACGACAGCGCCGGCAAGATCGTGGAGAACCTCGATCGGCATCGGACGGCCCCGCTGGATCACAAACGGCCGCTGCGGATCATCCGGACCGGCGCCCGGCCGGTCTGTGTGGAACCCGCGCCCGCGACGCCGCGTCGTCGTATCGTGCTGGGGCGCCGGTTGCGACCGGCAGCGACCGGTGGCTGCTAAGAGCCGTCACCATCGACAGGCGAAAACTACTGTGACGGTGGGTAATTCATGACTGTGCTGGCGTTGGAAATCGGCCCGGCGGGCTTCGCGGCGACTCGCGTGGCAGACGATGTCGGTACGGACGATATTCGCCGGGCTCCGATCCCCGCCGCCGGCGCCTGGGAAGCCTGCCGGACACTGCTGCACGAGACCGCCGGCGGCGAGGATGTGGCGGCGATCGGGATCGGATCGTCAGGGCCGATCGACATGACCGCCGGCGTCGTCGCGCCGACCGCGGTCAAGGAGTGGCAGACCGGTTTCGAGCTGGTCGATTCCGTGAAGAAGGCGTTCCCGGGCGCCAGTGTGCAACTGGGGCTGGACGGTGTGTGCCTCGCGCTGGCCGAACAGAATTTCGGCGCGACGGGTCAGGTGATGGACGCGGTGTCGATCGCCGTATCGGATCGGATCAGTGCCGGGGTGATGGTCGGCGGCCTGGTGGTCGTGGGGCGTACCGGCAATGCCGGTCATCTGGGCCATCTGCTCGTTCCCGGTTACGACGAACCGTGTGAATGCGGTGGTCGAGGCTGTCTCGAAGCCGTCGCGGGTGGCCTCTCCGCGGTGCGGTGGGCTCGCGGCCGGGGGTGGCCGGGAGCCACGGTGGCGGAACTGGTTTCGGCGGCGCAGTCCGGCGACGAGGTCGCGATCGCGGTGTTCGAACGGGTGGGTACCGCGTTGGGGCGGGCCATCGCTTCGATCGCGCCGCTGCTCGATGTCGGTCTCGTCGTCGTGGGCGGTTCGATGGCCACGGCCGGCCCAGCGCTGTGGAAGCCGCTGAACACGGCCGTGGCCACCCATGCCCGGGCCGGCTTCCTGGCCGCACTGCGAGTGGTCCCTTCGGAATTGGAGGATCTCGGCGTCCTGGCCGGGGCGGGGGTTCTCGCCCTGATCGCAGCCCAGGACTAGCGGCACCGTCGTCGATCACGGCCGAAATCGCGCGGGATGCGGGCGTCGGCCGTGATTTCGCATGTTCAACGTCTGTTTACGAAATGGGCGTTCGTTCAACATGGTTCACTTGCAGTGGTCGGACTGCTGACCAGTGCAGTTGTTCTTCTCCTATTGATCGCACCGCTGGATAACGGTACATTGTCTAGGTCACGATGATCGTCTGAACCCGTCGGTCATGAGTGCGGAGGAACGGCTGGTGCAGGGCAAGTGCGATGAGTGACGCGGTGATCGGATGGACGACGATCGAAACATTGACGCCGGAGACGATGTCGGTCGCCTCGGTCGGGGAAACGCCCCGCGAGTTCGCGGCGTGGCAGCGTGTGCTGCAACGGCAGCTGGCGAAGATGCCCGCGATCTACGACGGCCTGACGACCGCGCGGATCGCCGAGGCCATGATCTCGGCCCGCGATCACGCGCAGGAGGTCGATCTGCGGATCGCGACCCGCTCGGGTCCGCATCGGCTGCTGATCAAACCCGTCTTCGGTCCCGCCGGTGACGTCCATGCCATCCGGCTGTGGCTGGGTCCGGCGACCGCGGAGGTGCCGGCGCTGCGTCCGGCGGTCGGAGCGATCTGGGATCTGTCGACACAGACCATCCAGCTGCCGGGCGGTATCGCGCGATTGTCGGGAATGTCCGCCGAGGAGTACGTGCCGCGGATATCGATCGCCGAACTGTTCCACCGAATGTCGGGATTCGACCGGCACACCGAGGTGCTCGATCTGCTGTACGAGCCGACGGCCGGCGCCAAGATGCAGTTCGACGTGACCGTCCGCGCCGACGGTGAACGTCCCGGCCGCTGGCGCATCACAATGCGCGCACGGAACGACGAACGATCCAGGGGCGCATGGCTGTTGATCGAGGAGATCGGCGCCGAGCGGGCGTCGATGTCGTGGTCGACGCTGGAGCAGGTCGGTCTGCGGGAAGCGCATCGCCGTGCCGGCACTCATCTGGCTGTGGTGCAACTCGAATACACGAGCATTTCGCACTGGCTGACCGATCCGGCGCCCTGGATCAGGTGGGACTATCTGTTCCGGCCGATCGACGTCTTCCATCCCGACGATCGCCATCGCCTGCTCGCCCTCGACGAGCGGTTGCGCGCGGGCGACACCGCCGGGGTGACCGTCCGGGCTTTGAATTACGGTGGCGGGTACACCCCGACCTCCCTGCTGCTGTACCCCTACCCGGGATATTCGGCGCGGCAATTGGCGATCGCCCAGATGGTTCGCGTCGCCGACGATCTCCCGGTGATGGAGCCGCAACGGCAGTCCTCGGGGCTTCCGCATCTGCACACCCCGATCGGCTACGACGACCAGCTGCGGCATCGTCTGGCCGGCCGGATGAAGCGCAGCCCCGTGTACTGATCGCCTTCCCACGGCAGGGAACAGTCCGAAGGGTGAATGCCCTTGTCCTCTCTACCATTCCGAGAGTGCGGGCAATTGCTGGTAGATCGGCGGATTCGGGCGAAGCACTGCTTCGCCGGATGGCCGCGCGACGCCGCCGCGACAACATCCTCGTCGCGGTACTGGCCGTACTAGCCGTCCTCGGCGGTGGACATGCCGTCCTGTCCTGGTTCTCGGAGCCGCCGCAGGGGCCGTCCGACGCGAACACGACGACCCTGATCGGCCATGCTCAGCTGGCGGCATCGTTCGCCGAGGACTTCGTGGTGAGCTACCTCGGTTCGAGCGCGGGGCAGCAGGATCGGATCGCCGACTATGTCGATCCGGGCCAGCAGATGCGCTTGCCGGCCACCGCGCATCCGGTGAGCGACCCGATGGTCGTCCACGTCAGCCGCACCGAATCGACTGCGAGCGTCGAGATCTGGGCGGTCACGATATCGGTGCACCCGGGTCGGACCGGCAGCGTGACCGACGCCCGCCAGTACTACCAGGTCGCGGTATCGGTGACACCGGACGGCCGCAGGCGCGCGCTGTCGCTGCCGGCCGCGGTGGAGCCGCCGGGGCGTGGCCCGGATATCACCCTCGCCTACGGCACGCCCTGCCCCTCGGATACGCCGCTGGCCGATGTCGCCACCGGCTTTCTGACTGCCTATCTGACCGGATCGGGGGATGTCGCCCGCTATACGGCCGTCGGCGCCGGGATCACGGCATTGCGCCCGGCTCCGTTCACCGGCCTCGAGAGCGTCTCGGTCACGGCGGACGAATCCAGTTGCGGCAGTAGCGGAAACGCCGCGAAAGTGCTCGCCACGGTGGCGCCGAAGGGAAGTGGTGGCGCCTCGGTCTCGCTGTCCTATCCGCTCACCATGGTGCGCCCCTCCGGACAGTGGCAGATACAAGCCATCGATCGTGTTCCGGCGCTGACGAATCCGCTCACGGTCGTGAACGGCACAGGTCCCGGCGGCGCCGGCGCACCGGCGCCGAGCAGTAGCCAACCCGCCGCACCGACGACGACCGTGCAGATCCCGCCGGCGACGCAGAACTGATCCGAGAAGGGACGCTCATGCACAATCTCAACGCGCTGCTTTATTACATCCTGCTGGTGGTCCGCGCGCTCGGCATCATCGTCATCACGATCCTCGCCATGGGCATCCTCATCTCCGAGGCGGCCAAGTCGAAGTTGTCGCCGACGAAGGTGCTCGGCGTGGTCGGCTCGGCGATCCTCGCGGCGGTGCTGTTCTGGATGCTGCCGACACTGGTCAACTACGCACGATCCGATGCCACCAGCGTCGTGCCCGATCAACCGGTCGGGCGATACCGATGACTCAGCTGATCAAGGTGTACACGCCGATCAAACGGGTGCCCACCATGATCGGCAAAGCGCAGAACGGGCAGAAACTGCCATTCGGGCCGTACACACTTCCACAGGTGGCCGGCGGTATCGCGGTCATTCTCGTTACCTCGGTCCTCGCCATGATCCTGCCGGTGAATCCGGCGATCACTTTCGTGGTGGGGCTGATCCTGACGATTGTGGCGGTGTTCGGCCTGGGGTTGCTGCCCTATACCGGGGTACGGATGATCTCGCGGGCCATGTGGTTCGGCCGTTTGGTCTTCGTCCGTAAACCTGTGTCGGCCTCGGGTTTTCCGGTCACCGCCGAATCCGCCCGGCACACCCTGTTCATCGAGGAATCCGTGGTCATCATCTTCCCGGACGGGTCGGCGCCCGAGGCCGCGCCGGTCGGCCGGCCGGGATCGGGAAATGTCGCCGAGTTGCTTGCTACCCAGTCCACTTCGCTTCGTGCCGAGGGTAGCCGCGCAGTGGCAGGAGGAGTGCACTGAATGGCGTTCGAGCGAGATATCCAGCCCACCGCGGCCATTCGGGGCAACCTGCAATTCACGCACGCCGGATTGGTCACCGCGACCTATTTCATCAATCCGCTCGGTTACGGATTGCGCAAGGCCGGTGACAAGTTCGACGTGAAGGCGGCCCACCACGCGCTGATCAACAACCTGCCCAACGGCTCGCTCCTGCTGGGAATTCAGGCGCGGCTCAACACCATCGACGTGCTGGGCAAGATGGTCGAGGGCGTCGATCTCGACGAATGCGAGGATTACGCGCTCGAGGTGGTCGCCGCCTACGAACGGGTGCGTGCCATCGTGCCGCAGACCCGGATCTTCCTGCTGTCCATACCCGTCGGATCCAGCGGCCCGGCACTGTCGGGACTGTCGCGGATCTGGCGCGGCAGCACCACCACGATCGATGCCACAGCGCTGTCACGCGCCGATCTGGAGGCCTACGACGACACCGCGAACGAGATCCTCTCGCGAATCGGTGGCGATTTCGAACCGGTGCCGGTGCCGGCGGCGTTGTTCCAGTGGCTGTGGGAGCACTATCTGTCCCGGGGTGCGGTCGGCGATCCGGTCGCGCCGACCCGCGCGGGCGTTCTCGACGATGCCACCGCCGCCGTCTTCCGGTCCGCGGCCCTGGACGAAGGCGCCCAGGCCGACAGCAACCGCCGCCTGCGTCCGTCGTTCGTGCCGGTGATCAAGGTGGTACAGCCCGACTTCGAATTCCGGCCGTCCTATCAGGCGATCCTGACGCCCCATTCGTTCCCGTACTCCGGGATGAATTTTCCCGGCGGCAGCGAATTCCTCAGCGTCCTCGACGGTATGGAGAACGTCACCATCGACTGGGCGATGCGAATTTCGACGCGCCCCGCGGACGCGGTGCTGAAGAACAACGAGCAGAATCTGCGCCGTCTCGGTGAGCAGATGGATCAGCGCGATCAGGAGGTGTCGTTCGCGCAGAACACGTTGATGTCGAAGGTGCAGATGCTCGGTGAATACAACAATCACTTCGAGGTCAACGGTGGCGAATCGGAGGTGTCGTTCACGACCGTGATCGCGGTCGGCAGCTCCTCGCACGACACCACCATGGATGCGGTAAATACCCTCAAACGCCGATACAAACGCTTTCAGGTGGAGATGACGGCACCTGTCGGCGCTCAGGTCGACCTGTGGTCCATGATGATTCCGGGCAGTCCGCCCCGGCGCGCCTACGACGACTTCGCCCATATCGTGCCGTCGGATATGTGGTCGGGTTTCGTTCCCTTCACGACCAGTCAGATCGGTGACGACAGCGGTCCGGTGATCGGCGTCAATTTGCTCTCCGGCCAATTCGAGCCGATTCACTTCGGCATCATGGAAGCGGCGCTGCACGACCTGTCGGCCTCGTTCGCGGTGACCGGCGAACTGGGTTCGGGTAAATCGTATTTCCTGAAACTTATGGCGGTGCTGGTCCACGATATGGGCGGGCAGTTCCTCGCCATCGACCGCAGTCAGGTCGGGGAGTGGGAACATTTCGCCTCCTCGATCGACAACGCGGTCGTCATCGACCTCAGCAATCCGACCGTGTCGCTGGATCCGCTGCGATTGTTCGATCCGCGTGTCGCCGGTGAGCGTGCGCTGGACTCGATCCTGCCGCTGCTGGACCTGTCGCCCACCAGCGGTGCCGGTGCGCTCATCGGCAGCATGCTCACTCCGAAAGGTATTGCCGAGCACGGCATTCGGAGTCTGCTCGATCTCTATCGCGTGGTGTGCCGGTTGCGCGACGAGCACGGCAGTGCCGAGGAGTACGCCGATCTCGCCGCCCGGCTGGGAGCCATCGTGGAGCGGGTGCCGGTCCTGTTCGATCCCGGCCTGCGACCGCTGCGACTCGACGCCGCGGCCACGGTCATCCGCAGCCACAACCTGGCGCTGCCGACGGCGGAAGAACTGGTCACCCCCCACCTGTACAACCGGTTGCCGCTGACCAAACGCCTGGGCACCGCGCTGTACGAACTGGTGGGCGTCACCGCGCGAGAAGCGTTCCTCTCCGACAACGGCCGATTCGGGCTGCTCGTCGGCGACGAGGCGCACCACTTCACTCAGACTCAGGTGGGATCCGCGGTGACCAGCGACTTCAGTCGCGACGGCCGAAAGCATCTGGCCGCGATCGGTTTGGCCTCACACGATCCGGCCACCGACTTCCAGGGCGCGGCGCACAATCTGATCCCGAACCGGTTCGTCTTCCGGCAGCGCGACGAGACGCTGGCCCGCAACAGCCTGGAATGGCTGGGCGTGGACCTCGACGAGGCGCCCTTCCTGCTCCAGATTCTGCGCGAGGAGACCTCCCCGCCGATCGGCCCCGGACGGCAGGTGCCCGAGGAGCGGCGCGGCGAGATGTTCATGCGAGATGCGTTGAACCGCATCGGTCGCGGCAAGGTGCTCGGGCCCGCCCGCCCCGATCGCGCCGAGGCCATCAGCAGTACGCCGAATGCCGCACCCAAGCGCGCGATACTGGAGAGACAGGCGGTGCCATGATCGGCGATACGGGCACCGTGCACGGCCGGTTCGGTCCGGACTGGGAATTCGAATTCTTCGACCCGGCTCGGTGGCAGCCGCGCGCGGTGGCCCGCCGATGCTGGAATTTGATGTCGGCCACTCGGCGGCGGCGTTGGAGTGTCTCGGCGCTGGCCGTGTTCGTCGTGATGGTCGTGCTGCCGGTGGTGCTCGGTGCGGTGGCCACGGCACAGACGGGGGAGGGGGATGCGGAGGGGTCCTCGGTCAACAGTGGACTGAGCTGGATGCATGTGCGCGATTCGTCCGGCGCGGAGTTGTCGAGCTACATCTTCGCGACCAACCACGGCGGACTGCTTCACCCGGCGAATACCGCGCTGTCGCTGGTGCTCAGCCTCGAATTCGCGGGCTGGATGGTGATCGTGACCACGGCCATCTGGTTGATCGGATACGCTCTCAGCTTCGCATGGCTCAATTTGTTCAGTCGCGCTCTGGAAGGTGTCGCGCACAGTCTCAGCGGCCAGATCGCCACGCCGATGATGTTGGCGGCTGCGGTCACGATCGGAGCGTTCTTCGTAGCGTGGTTCGTGGTCCGCGGTTTCCACGCCAAGGCCACCATGCAGGTGGTCTCCATGTTGTTGATCGCGGTGGCAGGGACGATATTCCTCGCGGACCCGCTCGCGGATGTGCTGTCGTCGGACGGCTTACTGGCCCAAGGCCGCAATATCGGGGTGTCGGTGGCTGCCGGCTTGAACGGCAACAGCAACCCGAACGCATCGGCACTGGTGCCACAGATGCAGGCCGATCTCGCCGACAACTTCGCCCGTCGCCCGCTACAGGTATGGAATTTCGGCCGCGTCGTCGACACCGATTCGGCGTGCAAGGCGGCGTGGACCTCGGCGGTGATGAACGGCAGTGAGAATGCCGTCAAGGAGGGTATGAAGAACTGCGACAGGACTGCCTACAAAGCGACCCAGAATCCGACCGTCCCCCAGATCGGGGCGGGATTGATCCTGTTGGTCGCCGGCACGATCTTACTGCTGTTCGCGGTCTATCTGTCCCTCAAGATCATCAAAGCCGCGCTGGACACGATCTATCACGGGTTCATGTCGATCTTCGGATTCGCGGCGGGCGGTTTCGTCTACGGGCCCACCCAAACCTTTCTGGTGCGCAATATCGTCGACGGTTTCATCGCGGGCGCGCGGATGGCCTGCTACACGATCTTCCTGGGCGTCTATGTGCTGTTCCTGGGCAACTTGTTCAAGGAAGCGGAGAACGACGTCATGGCGATCTTCGTCATCGGCGCCATCGTGGAAATCATCGCGATCTTCCAGTTGCAGCGTTTGAGCGCGGGGCTGACCAGCGGGAACGAATGGGTCGCCAACCGCTTCGCACTGGCGATGCAGGGCGTATCTCGCGGAAGCGGCGGCGGCGGAGGTTCCGGTACGGCATTGGGTATGGGACAGGCCGGAGCAAAGCACAAGCTGGGCGGCGCCGCGATGCTGGCGACCCTGGCCGGGGTCAGCACCGTGAGCAATTCGCCGCTCACCGAATGGATGTGGGGGCGGACCCGCAGCCCGCTGCGGCCGTTCTCGCGTACCGAGCGTGAGGCGCAGCTCGCGCAGTGGGGGGTGTGGGGCCGGGAAAACTTCGGTGGTGCGGACGGCCTGTACACCCAGTCCTATATGAATCGGCATCAGTTCGCCTTCGCGGCGCGGCAAGCGGCCGAGGCCGCCGGCGGCGTCGACACGGTTATGGGTGCCTCCGCGGCGATCCAAGGTGTATTCGACTACGGCGGTGGCCTCGACAGTGCCTGGGGCGCAATGCTCGGCGCCGGCTTCACCGATG
>Ga0164242_10007826_pt1 | contig 11654 bp, 10 predicted proteins | sample OricomgcompostMG_FD_108783 | JGI IMG/M metagenome (GOLD analysis project Ga0164242, IMG submission 108783) | Miracle-Growth compost microbial communities from Emeryville, California, USA - Original compost - Miracle growth compost (MG) ... | reverse complement strand
TTTCCATAAGGCCAGCCCATGTCCGTGACCGCTGTTCCGCTCCAGCCGACCCGGCGGAGCAACCTCGTGCTGCTGTGGGTGGGAATCGTGGCGGCGATCATTGTCGCTGTCTTGCTGGCCTTCCACGGCACCGCTGCAGTCGTCGCGGCAAAGGGCACCAACGATCAGTTTCTCGCGTGGAACGCAAGCCAGGCGGGGGTCAAGACGACCGCCGACGGCCTCGAATATCGCGTGCTCAAGGCGGGCGAGGGGACTGACCATCCAACCGATGACGATGTCGCGCTGATCAATTACGTCGGCAAGTTGCGCGACGGCTCGACCTTCGATGCCTCGAAGCAGCCGACGCCGCTGCCGGTCGCAGGCAGCATCAAGGGCTTTTCTGAAGGCCTGAAGCTGATGACCAAAGGCGCCAAGTACCGTTTCTGGGTCAAACCTGATCTCGGCTACGGCGAACATGGCGCCGGCCCGATCCCGCCGAATTCAGTGCTGGTATTCGACGTCGACCTCGTCGACTTTCTACCGCAGAGCGTCCTTCAGCAGCAGATGCAGATGATGCAGATGCAGCAGGGCGGCATGCCGGGCGCCGCTCAGGGCGGCACGCCCGCGCCCAGCGGCCAGTAAGCAAGCTTGATTCCTGGATGTATCGAGAGGGCGCGAGCGAAGTTCAGAATTCGGTTCGACCCATCGGTAGCCTTGGGATGGTCAAGTGAACCGTGCCGTGCGGACGAGGTTGCCTGTCATTTCCGCAAGCTCGGTTGTTCCTCTTGACGAACGAAAAGGTTGCTACGCCGACACCGGCACAAGCACTTCATTGTGTCTGAGCGGCGGCGCGACGAAGGGTGAGTTGTAGTAGGCGTATTCTGCCGGGCCGCTCGCCTCGTGGCCGTGTTCGGCGAGCCACACTCTGAGCTGGCGCTCATGATCGGCGATCGCCTCGTCGCCCGCTGTTCCCGAAAAGCGAATCGCCCCCAGCCGCCGCGCCGGGATTGTCGTGGTCTGGACGCCGGCGGCGGGCTCGGGCAGGGCTTGCAGCGTGTATCTCGCCGGCATGACGAAGCGTGTGCGCCATTGGCCGCGCTCGGTGCGATCGGCGAGAACTGGCGCGGTCATCGCAATTTTCTCGACATTCGCGTTGCTGCCGCGGCGGCGAGCGAAGATGTAGTCGGAAAGCGCTTCAAATCCTTGGTTGAGCGCCGAAAGGCGGTCACCTGGTATTACCGTCTCGACAACGACGAGCGCCGGGTAATCGCGCACCTCGATCGCGCCCTCGGCCTCGACTGTAGCGTAGGCCGGCTTTTCGACCGATTTCTCGCGATAGGCGAGGAGCGCCGCCGTCGCGCCGGCGAACGCGACCAGGCCGCCACCGATCGCCGCGATTCTACCGAGTTTTGCCATCGTGCGCCTCCATTCCCGCCAATGGGGACCGTCCTTCGATACCTTCGCTCGAAACGAACGGATGTGAATTGATCGCCGGGGTACGCTACAAACGCAATCAGCTAACGCACGCGCTGCATCGGAGTATCCTCAGCCGATTGCCTCGAGCACCGCGGCTCGCAGTTCGGGAATCCCAAGGCCTGTCTCGCTCGAGGTCGCCAGCACTTCAGGGTGAGCGGCGGGGCGCTTCCTTGTATCCGCGGCGGTCGCCACGATGCATTCGGCGAGATCCGTTGGCTTGACCTTGTCAGCCTTGGTCAGCACCAGTCGATAGCTCACCGCCGCGGCATCGAGCATGTCAAGCATCTCACGGTCGACCGGCTTGATGCCGTGTCGCGAATCGATCAGCACCAGCGTGCGCTTGAGCATCGCGCGACCGCGCAGGAAATCGTTGACAAGGAAGCGCCACTTCTTGGCCAGGTCTTTCGGCGCCTTCGCGAAGCCGTAGCCTGGCATGTCGACCAACCGGAAGGCGACGGGCGAGCCAACATCGAAAAAGTTTAATTCTTGCGTTCGGCCCGGCGTCACCGAGGTGCGGGCGAGCGCCTTCCTGCCCGTGAGCGCATTGAGCAGCGACGACTTGCCGACGTTCGAGCGACCTGCGAACGCAACCTCCGGCGCATCGCTGCCCGGAAGAAAGCTTAGCGCCGGCGCCGACTTCAGGAAAGCGATCGGGCCGGCGAACAGCTTGCGCGCCGCCTCGATCGCTTGTGGGTCGAACTCCTCCTCAGCCACGCCGCCTCATTTCGCCGCCTTGATCTTGAGCTCGGGGTGGCGCGCGTAAAGCAGTTGCTGCTGCAGGATCGTCAGGCAGTTCGAGGTGATCCAGTAGAGCTGCAGGCCGACTGCATAGGGCGCCATGATGAACATCATCACCCAGGGCATGATGCCGAAGATTTGTTTCTGCTGGGGGTCCATCGGCGCCGGGTTGAGCCGGAATTGGAAGAACATCGAAATGCCAAGCAGGATCGGCACGATTCCGATCGCTACGAAATGCGGCGGGGTGAAGTGCAGCAGTCCAAACAGGTTGATCGGGGTCAGCGGGTCTGGAGCCGATAGATCCTTGATCCACAGAACGAAGGGCTGGTGGCGCATCTCGATCGACAAGCGAAGCACCTTGTAGAGTGCATAAAAGATCGGCACCTGCAGCAACGTCGGTAAACAGCCGGCGAGCGGGTTGGCGCCCTCCGCTTTGTACAGCGCCATGATCTCCTGCTGTTGGCGCGGCTTGTCGTCTTTATACCGTTCCTGGATCGCCTTCATCTTTGGCTGGACGGCGCGCATCTTGGCCATCGAGGCGAACTGCTTCTGCGCGATCGGAAACATCGCGCCGCGGATCACGAGCGTCAGGATAATGATCGCCACGCCGAAATTCCCGACAAGCCGGAAAAGCCAATCGAGGAAGTAAAATATCGGCTTTTCAACGACCTCGAACCAACCCCAGTCGATCGCATTATCGAACTTGGGGACGCCGGCATCCTGGTAATGGTCGAGCAAATTGGCTTCTTTTGCACCAGCGAAAAAGCGCGATGTCTGGCTCATCTGCTGCCCGCTCGGCAGCACCTTCGGCGCGGCGGTGTAATCGCCTTGATAGGCGCCATTGCCGCCAGGGCGGAATTGTGCAGTTACATCCTGCGCTTGATCGGGGATCAGAGCGGTGAGCCAGTACTGGTCGGAAAAGCCGTACCACCCGCCCTTGCCCGAGTAATGCTGAGGCGCCTTGTCGACGTCCTTGTAGCTGACCGAATAATCCGCCGCGCCGTCGTGCACCGACATCGGTCCCGTATGGAGCATCCAGCTTGACGGATCGGCCGACGCCCCCGAGCGGTTTACCAATGCATAGCTCGCCACGGCGACCGGCTTGGCGCTAGTGTTCGCGACGGTCTGCTGCACGGTGAACATATATTGGTCATCGACCGCGATCGTCAGCTGGAAGTGCTGGCCTTGGCCATTGTCGGCTGTCAGCGTCACCGGATGGCCCGGCGTCAGCGCGTTTGACGACGCTTTCCACACCGTATCGGCCGACGGCGCAACAAGACCCTCGCCGCGCCAGCCGAACGCCGCGAAATAGGCGCCAGGAGCGCCTGAAGGCGACAGCAATCGCACCGGCGGCGAGTTCTTGTCGGTGGTTTGCGCGTATTTCTTGAGCAGCAAATCGTCGATCCGGGCGCCCTTTAGATCAATCGAACCCTCGAGCGTTGGCGTGTCGATCTTCACACGCGGTGTCGAGGCGAGCACCGTGGCGCGGTCCTTAGTCGCAGCAGCGCTGTCGACCGCCGGCTCGGCACCCGAATTATGTGACGTGTTGGGTTCAGCGTTGGTCGTCCTGGTGGGAACCGGGTTAGCGGTAGTGGGCGCATGGCTCGGCGAGATGATGCGCATGATCGACGGCCAAGCGATCAGGATTAGCAACGCCAGCATGGCGAACATCAGGAGGTTGCGATTGTCTTCGTTCACGTCTCAGCGACCTCGCTGGTGGTTGCAGTCGGGGACCGGATCATAGCCATGCCCGCCCCAAGGGTGGCACCGCGCGATGCGCCGCATCGCGAGCCAGCCGCCCCGAACCGCGCCATAGCGGCGAAGCGCCTCGATTGCATAGGCTGAACAGCTTGGGGAGTAGCGACAGGTCGGCGGTAGGATCGACGACGGTCCGAGCTGCCATAGCCGGCATAGAAGAATGAGGGCGCGGGCGATCATGTCCCACTTTCTATCACTTCGGCTATGGCCGAGGTCCGGCTATGACTGGCTTGCAAGCTGATTCCGGTCTTTGCCGGAATGCTTTTCTGAAAAGCATTCCACATCACCGCGCCACCTTGGCCAATGCCTTGGCCAGTTCCTCTCGCAGTGAGCCGAAATCGCGCTCCACTCCGCCCGCACGGCCGATCAGCACATGATCGGCGCCCGCAATCCCCGCGGTCGGCAGCAGCTCGCGGGCGAGCGCGCGGAAGCGCCGCTTCATGCGGTTGCGAATTACCGCGTTGCCGATCTTCTTGGTGACCGTATAGCCGACACGCATCACCGGGTCGCCGTCGTTACGCGCGTGGACCAGCAGCACGAAGCCGGGCATCGGCGCGCGCTTGCCGCGGTTTGCCGCGAGAAAATCGCGGCGAGCGGTAATTGTCTTTACGCCGACAGCTTCTTGCGACCGCGTGCACGACGCGCGCGCAGCACCTTGCGGCCGCCCACCGTCGCCATCCGCGCGCGGAAGCCGTGACGGCGCGCCCGCACCAGGTTGCTCGGCTGAAAGGTCCGCTTCATCGTTCATTCCTATGCAAATCTGAATGCAAAAGGCCGCCGAAAGCGGCGGCCGGAGCTGCCACGCCCCATACGCACCGGCCATCGTCGAGTCAACGCACTTCGCCCTGTCGCGCGCGTTCCTGACGGCGACGCGCGCTTGGTCGCCGTAGTCCGCGATCAACGACAGCGCCGAGCCGCGGCCACCGCCGCCTGGCCCGCGTGAAGGCGCGCTTTGCCCAACGCGAATTCTTAAGCACCAGCGTCAGTCCGACTGCGAGTGTAATCACGCCGCCGGGCCCGGGGATCGGCCCGACCACCGGCGTCAGCGCGATCAGCAGCCAGCCAAGGCCGAGCAAAAAGTACCGAAACGCCGGATGACGCTGTGACTGGGATGAAGGGGCACGTGTCATCGCGGCGATGTGGGGCCAGTGTATTGGAATGGCAAGACAGTGGCGGCAAAGTGCGCTCGCCTGAACGGTTATTCGAGAAAGCATTGACCCATATCTCGCCCTCGCGAGGTCAGATAACCACCCGGCCGATGTTCGATCCCGTTTGAAGCAAGCGGGTCAGATGCGACGCTACTGCCGATCAGTAGGATCGTGGGATCGTCCTTGCCGATTGCCTTGACGAGAAAGCCAAGTGCGTCGAGCCGGCCGCGCACAAGCCGCTCGTTCGGAAGAGATATGTCTACGCCGATCATTACCGGTGTTTCGGGCGCCCGGCCCGCCGCAAGCAGCGCTTCGGCGATCCGCGGAGCGGCGGCGCGGCCCATGTAGACCACGAGCGTAATGTCAGAGCGCGCAAGCGCCGTCCAATCGAGATCGAGCGGTACGCCGGCGCGGGCGTGTGCGGTCACGAAGACGAGCTGTCGAGCTTCGCCCCGCAACGTTAGCGAAGCGAGGCCATTGGCTGCGGCTGCGGCGGCCGCGGTGATACCCGGGCAAACGCGTACCGTTACCCCATGCGCCGCGCAGGCCGCCAATTCCTCCGCCGAGCGGCCGAAGATCGAGGGGTCGCCGCCTTTGAGCCGCACGACGCGCTTACCGGCGAGCGCCGCCTTGACGATGAGCGCGTCGATGGAGCCCTGGTCCTTCGAGTGGCGGCCAGAGCGCTTGCCGACGCCGACCAGCTCGGCCGTGCCCGCGAGCGCGAGAACGGAGGGGCTGACCAGCGCATCGTGGAACACAATCTCCGCGCGGGCCAGCAGCCGCTCGGCTTTGCGTGTCAGAAGGTCGGGATTGCCCGGGCCGGCACCGACCAGCCACACCATGCCGGGCGCAAACTCATCAGCCATTGGCAGCTTCCTTGCTATCGGTGAGAATTCGCGCCAGGGCCGGCCTGCACGAACCGCAATTGGTGCCGGCCTTGAGCGCTGCGCCGATTGCTGCAATGTCGGCGAGACGTTGGTCGCGGATCGCGGCGAGGATCGTCTTCAAACCGACATCGAAGCAGGTGCAGACGATCGGCCCGCGATCGACCTCGGCGCCCGGCGCGCGACCAGCAAGCACCTGGGCCCCATGTTCGGCCCCAAGCTGCGCGATAAGCCAGTCGCGATTCGGCAATTCGCCGGTTTGGGTGACGAACAGCACCGCCGCCAACCGGCCAGTATCGAGGACGGCGACGCGCCGGGTGCCTCGCGCGGGGTCGGTCGCCTCGATTCGCTCGCCCTTTGGCAGCACTTTCTCGACGGCCGCTGGATCACCTTGACCGGCCAGTTCGAACAAAACTCCGCCGGGCACCGTCACTCGCGTGGCCCAGAGGCATTCGGGCGCTTCTGCCTCCCCCCGCGCGATCAGAAAGCCGCGCCATGCGGCGGTGACGGTCGTGATCCGCGCGGGCGTCATCTTGAAACCGGGCTGGCCGGAAATCGGATCGGTTGTCGCGCGGGCAAGCCGGCCGGTGCGCCCGCCGGTAGATTGCTGGTCGGTCCAATGGATCGGGGTGAACAATTCGCCCTCGCGCTGGGTGTCGCTGACGCTCACGCGAAACAAACTGTCTCCCTGTGGGGTCGCGACGCGCGCGAGCCCGCCATCGGCGAGGCCGAAACGCCTTGCATCCGCCGGGTGCACCTCGACCAGTGGCTCCTCGCGATGACGCGCTAGTCGCGGGCTGAGGCCAGTGCGCGTCATTGTGTGCCATTGGTCGCGGTAGCGGCCGGTATTGAGTATTAGCGGCCAGCGCTGAAGCGGCTTTTCCGGCGGCCGCTGCGCGACCAAAACAAGCCGCGCCTTGCCGTCAGGCGTGGGGAAGCGTCCCGGGCCGGCGCCGTCGCTCCACCGGAAAGGTGCCATCGCCTCGTAGGCGGCGTTGCCGATCGCGGTCCGGCCCTTGAGATCGAGCAGGCGTCGTCCTTGGTTACGATAGGTCGTTAGCCGCGCGTGCTCGCGCCAGATGTCGGCGGGACGGTCATAGGCGAAGGCCGTGCGCCACCCCATTCGACGGGCTACTTCGCTGACGATCCACCAATCGGGCCGGGCTTCGCCTGGGAGCGGCAGGAAGGCTCGCTGCCGGCTCACGGTTCGCTCCGAATTTGTCACGGTCCCGTCCTTCTCGCCCCAGGCGGCGGCGGGTAGGCGGACGTGGGCGAAACGGTTGGTGTCAGTCTCTGCGACAATGTCGGAGACGACAACGAACGGGCAAGCCGCTAGCGCCGAGCGGACGCTGCCGGCGTCAGGCATCGATGCGGCCGGGTTGGTCGCCATGATCCACAATGCCTTGATCCGGCCTTCGCCGACCGCTCGGAACAAATCGACCGCTTTGAGGCCCGGCCGGGCCGCCACGTTGGGCGTCGACCAGAAACGACCGACATCAACGATGTCCTCTGCATTGAAGTCGCGGTGCGCGGCCAGCGTCGAGGCGAGGCCGCCGACCTCACGCCCGCCCATCGCGTTGGGCTGGCCAGTGATCGAGAAAGGCGCAGCGCCCGGCTTGCCAATCCGCCCGGTGGCGAGATGGACGTTGACGATAGCGTTGACCTGATCGGTACCGGCGATCGACTGGTTGATTCCCTGGCTGAACAAGGTGACGGTGCGTGGGCTGGCGGCGAACAGGTCATAGAAGCGCTTGAGCTCGGACGTTGGTAGGTCGCAGGTGCGGGCGACGCTCCACAGATCGTGATTGTCTTGGAGGGCTTCCCAGAAGCCTTCAGGCACGGTGACATGGTCGGCGAGGAATGCGGTATTGAGCACGCCCTCGCGCCGGCAATGTGCGAGGAGGCCGTTCATCAGCGCCACGTCGGTGCCGGGCCTCAGCGCGAGGTGGCAATCGGCCTCGGCGGCGGTTTCGGTGTGGCGGGGATCAATCACCACCAGCTTTGCGCCGGCCTCGCAGCGCGCGCGGATGCGTTGATAGACGATCGGGTGGCACCAGGCCGTGTTGGACCCGATCAGCACGATCAGATCTGCAGCGTCCAGATCGTCGTAGCTGCCTGCGACGACATCCTCGCCGAACGCGCGGGTGTGGCCGGCCACCGCGCTCGACATGCACAGCCGCGAATTGGTGTCGATATTGGCCGAGCCGATAAAGCCCTTCATCAGCTTGTTGGCGACGTAATAATCTTCAGTGAGTAACTGGCCCGAGACGTAGAAGGCGACGCTGTTCGGCCCATGCCGCGCGATCGCTTCGCGAAAGCGCCGGGCGACAAGATCGAGCGCCTTGTCCCAGTGCGTCCGGCGCTTGCCGATCATCGGGTGAAGCAGCCGTCCCTCGAGCCCAATCGTTTCACCAAGGTGCGTGCCCTTAGAGCAAAGCCGGCCGCGATTGGCTGGGTGATCCGGGTCCCCAGCGATCGTCGCGGAGCGCGGACCCGTCGGCGTCGCGACCACGCCGCAGCCGACCCCGCAATAAGCGCAGGTGGTGCGCACTTTCATAGAGCCTCCCCGCGAAGGGGGAGGTGGCCGCTGCCGAGGACAATGGTGCAGGAGCCCCGACAGTCGAGTATTTGTTTGCCGGATGCCCCTTTCAGCAGACCGCTTTGCGTCTTGATCCACCTGCCCGTTCCGAGGAGGATCGGGGACCGAATTCTCACGCCGCCGCCTTGAGCGTGCTCGCGCGGCAGATAAGTACGCGACCGCCGGAAACTTTGACCGGCACGACGGGGGTGCAGCCTTTATCCGAACCCAGCGCCTCTCCGCTCGCCAGAGCGATTCGCCAGTTGTGGAGCGGGCAGGCCACCGTGTTGCCGTGAACGATGCCCTGGCTAAGCCGTCCGTGCTTGTGCGGACAGCGATCGGCAAGCGCGAACACCCGGTTTTCGCCGGTGCGGAACACCGCGACATCATCACCGCCGGCAACTTCAATTGTGCGGCTGCCGCGCAACGGGATTTCGTCGAGCCAGCCGATATCGAGCCAATCGCCAATCATGCCAATTCCTCCTGCGGGGTGAAGCGCGCCATCGGCGCGTGATGCTCCCGGTCGCGACCGGCGGCGCGCTCGGCCCAAGGGTCGCTTTGGCTGTAATGCTGGGAGGCGAGAAAGCGATCGGCGAGCGCCGCGCGGCCCGCATCGTCCTTTACGATCCGCGCCATTACGTAATCGAGGCCGACGCGCTCGATCCATGGCGCAGTGCGTTCAAGATAGCGCGCCTCCTCCCGGTAGAGCTGGATGAAGGCGGCGCAATATTCCATCGCCTGTTGTTCGGTGGCGACCTTGCAAAGCAGATCTGTGGCGCGCACCTTGATGCCGCCGTTGCCGCCGACGTGGAGCTCGTAGCCCGAGTCGACGCAGATCACTCCAAAGTCCTTGATCGTCGCCTCGGCGCAGTTGCGCGGGCAGCCCGACACGGCGATCTTGAACTTGTGGGGCATCCAGGAACCCCAGCTCATCTTCTCGATCTTGATGCCGAGTCCCGTCGAATCCTGCGTGCCGAAGCGACACCATTCACTACCCGCGCAGGTTTTTACTGTGCGCAGCGCCTTGCCATAGGCATGGCCTGAGACCATTCCGGCGGCGTTGAGATCGGCCCAGACAGCAGGCAAATCTGCCTTTTTGATGCCGAAGATGTCGAGGCGTTGCCCGCCCGTCACCTTGACCATCGGCGCCTCGTATTTCTCAACGACGTCGGCGATCGCGCGGAGCTGCGTCGGCGAGGTGACGCCGCCCCACATCCGGGGCACAACCGAATAGGTGCCGTCCTTCTGGATGTTCGCGTGGAGCCGCTCGTTGACGAAGCGGCTCTGCTGGTCGTCGAGATAGTCCCCCGGCCAGGCGCACAGCAGGTAGTAGTTGAGCGCAGGGCGGCACGAGGCGCAGCCATCCGGGGTGGACCAGTGCAGCTTTTGCATTACCTCCGGAATAGACCTCAGCCCCTGGGCGACAATCTCGCGGCGCACGTCGTCGTGCCCGAAGGTCGTGCACGGACAAAGCGTCTTCGGCCCTGCCTCGACCGCATCGCCAAGCGTGATCGCCAGAAGTGTCTCGACGAGCCCAGTGCACGAGCCGCACGAGGCGGAGGCCTTGCAGCCCGCACGCACCGCATCGATGCTCGACGCGCCCGCTGCGATACACGCTACGACCTGGTTCTTGGACACGCCGTTGCAGCCGCAGATCTCGGCGCCGTCCGAGAGCGCCGCAACGGCCGCCTTAGGGTCCGGGCGCCCACCTCCCGAGGCGAAAGCTTGGCCGTAGATCAGCACGTCGCGGATGTCTGCGACGTCCTCCTCTCTCTTGAGGAGGTCGAAGTACCAGCCACCGTCGGCAGTGTCGCCGTATAGCACCGCGCCAATGATCCTGTTTTCGCGCAGTATCACCCGTTTGTAGATCCCGCGTGCGCCGTCGCGGAGCACGATGTCCTCACATCCCTCGCCGCCCGAGAAATCGCCGGCCGAGAAGACATCGAGACCAGCGACCTTGAGTTTGGTCGATGTGACCGATCCGCGATAGCCGGTCGGTCGCTCAACAAGCCCGTCGGCCAGCGCCCGGCACATCTCCCATAACGGCGCGACAAGCCCATAAACCTGCCCATCGTGTTCGACGCATTCGCCGACCGCGAGCACATCCGGGTCCGACGTCACCATGTTGTCGTCGACTTGAATGCCGCGTGCGACGGCCAGGCCCGCGCTGCGAGCCAGTGCCACCGACGGGCGAATTCCGACCGCCATCACAACAAGGCTTGCGGAAATGTCGCGGCCATCCTTTAGCCGCACGCCCTCTACCTTGCCGTCGCCATAAATCTCGGCGGTATCGGCGCCAGTCAATATCGTCTGGCCGCGCGCCTCGAGCGCAGTCTTCAGCAGCCAGCCCGCCGCCTCGTCGAGCTGGCGTTCCATCAAGGTCGGCATCAGGTGCAGCACGGTCACGCGCATGCCGCGCAAGCTGAGGCCGTGCGCCGCCTCCAGTCCAAGTAACCCGCCGCCGATCACCACCGCCTCGCCGCCCCCGGCGGCGGCCGCCAGCATCGTCTCGACGTCGTTCATGTCGCGAAAACTAACGACGCCGGGCAAATCGTGACCGGGAATTGGGATGATGAACGGATCCGACCCGGTGGCGATCAGCAGTTTATCATAGCTCATCGTACGGCCGCTTCGCGAGGTCACCGTCTTTGCGAAGCGATCGATCGCCGTTACCGGGTCGCCGGCGACCAGCTCGATCTCGTTGCTGGCATACCAATCGTGGTCGTTGATGACGATTTCTTCGAAGGTTTTTTCGCCGGCCAGCACGGGCGAAAGCATGATACGATTATAGTTCACATGGCGTTCGGCGCCGAAAATCGTCACGCGATAGCGCTCCGCCTCGCGCGCCAGCAGTTCCTCGACCGCGCGGCACCCGGCCATGCCGTTGCCAATCACCACCAGGTGCGCTCGGCAAGGTGCCGCGACTAGCTCGATTGCATCGGCCGCTTGGGGTGCGGGAACGTCATGAAAGTCCATTCGTCGAACTCCAGAAAAGAAAAAGGCCGCCATCCGGGCCCCGTCGTCGCGGAGCCTGGATGGCGGCCTTGCCATCATTCGCACCTTGGCGATCCGCCACTGGATCACCGCGGTTAT
>Ga0164242_10007825_pt1 | contig 11657 bp, 9 predicted proteins | sample OricomgcompostMG_FD_108783 | JGI IMG/M metagenome (GOLD analysis project Ga0164242, IMG submission 108783) | Miracle-Growth compost microbial communities from Emeryville, California, USA - Original compost - Miracle growth compost (MG) ... | reverse complement strand
CTGCTCTACCACTGAGCTACGCTGCCGGATGGCCAGCCAAGGAGGCGCGGTTTAAGGGCGGGGACCGGGGGTGTCAAGAACGGCGGCTGTCCTGTCGCCATCCATGACATAATAATGAGCGCTGCCATGGCCACAGCCCCCAAACCACCCAGATACGCTTTCCTGAAACGGGTGGCGCTTGGTTTGCCGGGCACGACGGAGATCGTCGACGGTCATGGCACCTGGTTCAACATCGGTACGAAGACCTTCGCGCTCCACGGCGGCAAGTCCGGCAAGTGGATCCTGCGTCTGCCCAAGGATCAGGTGATGATGCTGATTGAAACCGCACCGGACGTGTTTTCGCCGATGAGAGCTGGAGCACTGTTGTGGGCGTATGTCGACGTGAGGAAGCTCGACGCTAAAGCGCTGCGGGCTTATGTGACGGCGGCGTGGCGCCACACCGCGCCCAGGAAGCTGCAGGCACAGCTCAAGACCAAATAGCTTGACGTTACTCCGCGGCGAGCGCGGCGATGTCGTTTGGTGCGATCCAGCCACCGCCCAACACGCGGCCATCGTCGTAGAAGACACATGCTTGCCCCGGCGCAACCGCATCTTCCGGGTGAAGCAATTCGACATAGGCGCCATCGCCCCTGGGTGTCACCCGCGCCGCTACCGGTGGACGCATCGAGCGAGTCTTCACGGCACAGAGGAACGTGTCCGTCTTCGGTGCGAGCCAGTTCACATCGCGCAGGACGAAACTGCTGGTGGCCAGCGCCGAGCGCGGCCCCACGATCACACGCGCCTTGGCAGCATCGATCTTGAGCACGAACAGCGGCTCTTCGTTGCCGGAAAGCCCCAGCCCTTTGCGCTGGCCGACCGTGAAATGGATCACGCCGTCATGCCGCGCGAGAACCTTGCCTTCTTGATCGACGATATCGCCGGGCTTCACAGCGCCGGGGTTCAGCTTTTCCACGACGCTCGCATAATTGCCGCTCGGCACAAAGCAGATGTCCTGGCTGTCCGGCTTGTCGGCGACGATCAGACCAAGCTCGACCGCGATCTTGCGCACATCGCTTTTGGGCATGCCGCCCAGAGGAAAGCGCACGAAATCGAGTTGTTCGCGCGTGGTGCGAAAGAGAAAATAGCTCTGGTCGCGTGCCGGATCAGCGGCGACGCGCAGTTCGGGGCCATCCGCGCCATCGACACGCTTTATATAGTGTCCGGTTGCCAGCGCATCCGCGCCCAGTTCCTTTGCCGTCACCAACAGATCGGCGAACTTCACCTTTTCGTTGCAGGCGACGCAGGGGATTGGCGTTTCACCGCGCGCATAGGTGGCGGCGAAGTCTTCCATCACGGCCTTTTTGAAGCGCGCTTCGTAGTCCAGAACGTAATGTGGGATGCCGAGCGCTTCCGCCACGCGGCGGGCATCGTGAATGTCCTGTCCTGCGCAGCACGCGCCCTTCTTCTTGGCGGCAGCACCCGCATCGTAAAGCTGCAAAGTCATGCCGATGACGTCATAGCCTTCACGCTTCAGCAGCGCGGCGGTGACGGAGGAATCCACGCCGCCCGACATGGCGACGACCACGCGGGTTTCGCGCGGCGCCTTGGCAAATCCGAGGCTGTTCCGGGGGGCGGTCATGGGCGTGCCTATAGGCCCGCCGAGGGCATCCTTCAAGCTTTTCAGCTGGACGGATTAATGTAGTTCAGCAGGGAGACCTGGTTTAGCTGGGCCGTGACCTGAAGTGCCGCCTGCAAAGCGACCTGGTTCTGGTTCAACTGGGTGATCGCGGTCGGCATGTCCACTTCTTCGATGTTGGATACGAAGCCCTTGAAGAGGGTGGACATGGTTTTCTGGTTGGTGCTCGCGTCCTGAAGCTGGCTGTAGATGTTGCCATTCGCGGCGGCGGCATTATTCACCTGCGATGCGGCGGTCGTCGCCGTGGTGATTTCGCCCGAGAGGAATGTCGATTGCGCATCGGTAAGGCCGGTCGAAAAATTGCCGTCCGAGCCGGCGTTGAAATCGGCCAGGTCTTTCAACGTCTGGATCAATCCTGTGCCGATATCCGAAGCAAGCATGCCGACTTTCACGCTCTGACCGTCTCCGACCATGACAGAGTTTGCGATCGTACCGTTCTGGAAAGCATCCGATGCGGACGACAATGAGGTGAGATCGCTGAGGCTCGTCGCCGTCAAAGGCGGCTGGCCGTTCTTGTCGCCGCCATAGAGATAATTTCCATTGGCGTCTTTCGAATTCAGTATCTGGGATACCTGATCGAAGATGCCCTGCGCCGTCGTCATCAAGGTCGAGCCGTCATTGTCACCGGCCGCAGTGGTGATCGCCTGGCGCAGCTGGTTCGCGAGATCGGAGAGCGAACTCATCTGACTGTCCTGAAGGTCCGCCTGATTGACCGCGAGCGTTGTCGCCGACTGATAGGCGTTGGCGCGGTTCTCGGCGGAACGCGTCGCTTCCAGCATCGCCGTCTTGTCGCCGATACCGGCATAGTTGGTGGAGACCATGCCGCTGGTCACCTGCGTCTGCGTCTTGTTCAGCGCGAGTTCCGCCTGCTGAATCTGCGACAGCATAAGCTGGCTTTGCGAATTGGTCGCGATGCGGTCAATCGTCATGGCTCAACTCCTCAAACCGGCATCTGCAGCAGCGTGTCGTAGAGCGACTGGCCGACTTGCAGCATGCGCGCGCCAGCGGCGTAGGCCTGCTGGAAAATCATCATGTTGGAAAGCTCTTCGTCGAGACTGACGCCGGACTCGCTCGCCTGGCGCGTTTGCGCCTCGGCAAGGCGGTCCCCTTGCGTGGTGCTGGCGTTCGACGCCGCGTTACTACGTGTCGAGATGTCCTGATAGAAATTCGCAGCGTAATCGGCCAGTGTCGAAACCTGTGAGCCCATGCCGCCCGCGGCTCCGAAGGTCTGCCGGGAATTGGCAAGGTTCTGCAGCGCGATCAAGCCGCGCGCATCGCCCGAGCCCAGGATAGAATCGCCTGCCACCGTCGACGACGTGATGTTCGACTGCGCGAAGGGCAATGAAGACGGCGACGACGCCATGTTCGAATTGACGGCGAAACCTTGCGCCTGCGACGCGGCCTGATTGACGCCGATGCCGAACATCTGCGTGAAGCTCATACCTGTGGCGCCGCGCTGCGTCGTATCGGCCATCGTTGTCAGCGAGTCGCTGCTGTTGCCGGCGGAGGGTGTGAATTTGATCGAACCGTCGGAGCCCAGCGAGAACGTGCCCGCACCGCCGAAAGAGGTGTTCATGGCGGTGACGACGTCGCCGATGGACATTCCGGCGGTGATGGTCACCGTCGCCTGCTTGTCGATCGCGCCATTGGGGTTCTTGAGCATGAAGCTCATCGTTCCACCGGCGGTCAACCCGCTGTCGTCGCTCGCGGAAAGCCCGGTGGACAGAATCGATGGCGACGCACCTTCAAATACGTCGTTCAATCCGAAGAATTGTGAGAAGCCCGTACCGCCGCGGCTGGATGGGGCCGTCGCATCATCTTGCACCACGACACCGTTCGTGCCGGTTGCCGCGATCGAGAGTTCACCATTCGAGAAGCTCGCGCTGCCATTGCTGCCAAGCGCGCTGTTCAACGCGCTCACAAAGCTGCCAACCGTCGTTCCGATGCTGACCGGCGGCGCGGCGCCGTCGATCGAGAGCGTTCCGGCACCGAAATCCACGTCGATCCGGCTAACAAGGTTGCCGCTGGAATCGGCGACAGCGATGGTGGTCTTGCCGGAGAAGTTCAACGCATCGCTGGAAAGAAGACCGGTGTTGCGGCCGTCTAGAGACGTCGGCGGCGGCGCGGCCGAATTCGCGTTCGCCTGCGCGTTGAACGCAAGCGCGGTCTGGCGCGCGAAATTGCCAAGTTCTGTCTGCAGCGCGGGCAACTGATTGTCGCGCATGTCGATCAGGCCTTCGATCGAGCCAGAACCCAGATGCGGATCGAGCACTTGGGCGGGACCGATCTGCTGTCCGCTCACGCCGTTGATGTTCGACATCATGATCTGGCCGTAGGCGCCGCTTGTATTGCCGCCTGAATAAGACAGCTGTGCATAGGTATCGCCGACAAGATTGACGCCATCCTGCGTGGAAACCACGAGCTGGCCATTCGGCTGCTCGCTGGTGCGAACGCCGATAAGCGCCGAGAGGCTCTGAACCGCCAGATCACGCTGATCGAGAAGACCGGAGGCCTTGTCGCCTGCGAGCGTCGCGGTCTGAATCTGCTGGTTGAGATCGTAGATGTTCTTGATCAGCGAATTGACGTTGGAAATCGAGGAGCTGATCTGCCCGTCCGTCTGCGACTGCAGCGTGGTGATGGACGACGACATGCTGGAGATCGTCGTCGCCAGGCCCTGCAGCGCCGTCAAAACGCTTTGTTGACTGGTGCTGGTGTTGGGCGCCTGCGACGCTGTGCTGACCGCCGCGAAGATGTTGTCGAGCTTGGAGACGAGCGAATTGCCGTCGCCCGGCTGGCCAAGAATGCCGTTGAGCTGATCGTAGATGTCGCTTTGCGCGCCATATTGCGCCGCACCGGCGCCGGCGGATAGCGTCTCGCTCTGCAGGAACTGGTCGACCACGCGCTGGATGCTGGCGATGTCTACGCCGGTGAGGGTGCCGCCCGCTGCTTGCGTCGTCTGATTCACGACCCGGCGCGCATAGCCTTGCGTGTTGATGTTGGCGACGTTGTCGGAAACGACCTTGAGCGCTGCCGTATTCGTCTGCAACGCCGTCATCGCACTGGCGAGAATACTGTTGATCGACACGGGGGACCCCGCTCCAAATGCTTTTATGCCGTGGCCAAGGTCGCAAAGGGCGTGCCATCCAAAAGCGGCGCTCTGCTTGGGAAATTTCGCGGTCGGCAGGTGAAGCGCGCGGCAGAGTTTGCCGAGTACGGCACTTCATGCCCGCGCAATCGCGGTGTTGTGCAAATGCGCACGGCGCGAAATTTCGAGGATTTGCGCGCGGATTCGAACTGGTCCGGCCCTTGCTTTTGTTCACCCGGATTATTGCGGATCAATCATGGCTATCGCTTCGGCCAATGCAGTTTCACCGGCGCCTGTGGTGGACAACACCACCAAGGCGAGCAATTCCGTTGACGCAGCCGGCAATGGAAGCGGCGATACGTTTACTGATAGCCTCGATGCCGTGCTGGCGCCCAACAGCGCTGCGGATCCGAAGGCATCTGCCAAGAACGACAATGATGCACCGGGCGGACACTCCGGCCACGGTAAGCTCTCGAAGTTCAAGAACAGGTTGATGAACGGCGATGCGGCGCTCGCGCTGACGCCGCAGCAGCTTCAGCTGCGGCAAGCGATCATCCGCAAGCTCAGCGCCACGAACACCGGCATCGATATTCCGGCACTGCGCGCCGCCATGGGCAAAGGCGCGCAAGTTCCTGGTGGGACGCCTTCCATGCCCGTGCTCGATCCTGTCACCGGGAAAGTGAGCGCGGCGCAGACGGCCAGCCCGGTCCCCGCGAACGATCCGGCTGCCGGCGCGTTCGTCGCCGCGGTAAACGCGGCGACCACGGCGCAGGGTGCTCCCAATCCTTCCGCGCCCGATACGTCCAACGCGCCCGCGGCGCCTGCCGTTTCGAACAGCGCGGCCGCACAAACCACGCCCGCTCCGACCGACGGCACGTCCACGTCAAAGACGGCGATACATGCGGCCACACAACAGAAACTTGTTGCCGCTTTACTGAACACGGCCAAAGCCCCCGTTCTCAAGGACGGCCAGGCAGACGGCAGCAAGGTCCCCAACGCGAAAATCTCGCATCACGCACATTCGCAGAAAGCCACGCGTTCCGACGGGGGGCAGGACACGGACACCGTGCAGGCGATGGCCGCGAAGATCGCTGCGACCGCTGGCGCCACGAACAGCGCCAATATTGCGCCGGTTGCCGCCAAGAGCGTGGCCGTCGCTGAGGTCACGTCCAAGACCACCACGACCGCTCCGACAGTGACGAAAATCGAATCCGCCGCGATGGCCAATGCCACGCAGGCGGCGACGCATGCGCCTACGCCGCAAGCCAAAGTCGAAGCGCAGGCACTGCCGGTGCAATTCGATGCCACGTCCGCTAATCCGAAGGACAAGGACACCGGCGCCAGGAGCGGTGACGGCAACGGCGACAAAAATCAAGCGCAGACCGGAAGCGAACGCACCGCGAGTTCAGCGCCGAGCCAGAACAACGCGCCGGCCCCCAATCTGCCCGACAGCCAGCCCGCCACGCCGGCACACACGGACAATAGCTCCACGAACGCCAATCTCGCCGCGGCGAACACGCAGGTGACGACGCCCGCCGCTCAGCCGCAGATCGCGGCCACGCTGCATGTGTCGCAGCAAGCGCCGCAAGACGCACCGACGCCGGATCAAACGACCTTCGCCGCGCTGGGTGTCGCCATCGCCGCCAAATCGAAGGACGGCGAAAAGCAATTCGACATCAACATGCACCCGGCCGATCTCGGCAAGATCGATGTGCGCATCTCGGTAAATTCCGATGGCCAAGCGCAGGCGCATCTGACGGCGGAACATCCGCAGACGCTCCAGCTGCTCAAGCAGGATCAGGCGACGCTGGCACAGAATCTGCGCGATGCAGGCCTGGATGTTTCGAACAGCGGCTTGAGCTTCTCGCTAAAAGGCGAGCAGCAGCCTTCGACGCCCACCTTCAATGCGCGCAGCCGTGCTCTGTCTATCTCCGCGGTCCAGACCGCGGACGTTTCGTCCACCAGTTCTCACGCGAGCCTCGCACCCGGCGACTCGCGGCTCGATATCCGGGTTTGAGGTAAGTCATGACCACGGTCCCGCCCGCCACGACGAACAACACGGCCAGCAGCCAGAACAGCAGCTCCAACAGCGCGCTCACGGATCTGTCCGGAAATTTCGACACCTTCCTGACGCTGCTCACCACGCAGTTGCAGAACCAGGATCCGATGAACCCGATGAACTCGGATCAGTTCACGCAGGAACTGGTGCAGTTCTCCGGCGTCGAGCAGCAGATCAATACGAATGACAATCTGAAGACCTTGATCTCATTGCAGCAGGGTTCGGCATCTCAGAACGCAATCAACTATCTGGGCAAGAACATCACCATTACCGACGGCAGCGGACAGCTTGCGGACGGTGAAGCCCATTGGAGCTATGCGCTCGGCAGCGCAGCCGCGGCGACAGCGATCACCATCACCGACGCGAACGGTAAGGTGGTCTACACCGCAAAAGGCGCGACAGGAGCCGGCCAGCATGATCTCGACTGGAACGGCAAGGACAATAGCGGCAATCAGCTCGACGATGGCAGCTACAAACTCGCCGTCTCCGCGCTGGCGTCAGACGGCAGCACGGTCACCAGCGCCGTCGCCAGCGAAGGCGTTGTCAGCGAAGTGAATTTCACCGGGTCGGAGCCCTATCTGATGGTCGGCAGCATGGCTGTTCCCGTCAGCTCGGTTTCCGCCATCAACATGCCAAGCTCGAACTGAAGAACAACCGGCGCCGAGAAACGGCGCCATAGAAACAAGCCGGTCACGCAGGCGAAGCCGCGGGACACCGGTTCGAAAAAGGAACTAAGACAATGTCACTCTATGGCGCACTCATGATCGGCGTCTCGGGTCTGGACGCGAACAGCCAGGCCCTTTCAATCGCCTCCTCCAACATCGCCAACGTCAACACCGTGGGCTACAAGGCGTCGAGCGCGAACTTCTCGACCCTTCTTGCGTCCGCGATGGGTTCGGGCGACGTGTCCAACTCCGCAGTCACGGCGAAAGCTTCGCAGAACGTGACTGTGCAGGGCACGCCGGTCGCCGCCTCGTTGCCGACCAACATGGCAATCTCCGGCAATGGTTTCTTCGTCGTCACGAAGTCTCCCGCCGCCGCCGGCGCATCGAACTCGCAATACTACACCCGCGCCGGCGATTTCAGCCCGGATGCCAGCGGCAACCTCGTGAACTCGGCCGGCTACTATTTGATGGGTTGGCCGCTTGACGCCAGCGGCAACGTGCCCACCAACCGCACCGATATGACGGCGGTGAACATCAACGCGCTGTCCGGCAAGGCCGAAGCCACGACGACCATGACCATTCAGGCCAACCTGCAGGCCAGCACGACGCCTGTAGCTTCCTATACTGCCGGCGACATGAACGACGGCACAGTGACGCCGGATTTCCAGCGCACCATCAATGTGTATGACAGCCAGGGCGGATCGCAGCCGCTTCAGATCTCCTATGTGAAGACGGATGCTAACACCTGGTCTTACGAAGTGTCCTATCAGGGCGCCGCGGCCAATATCGGCGGCGCTTCCAACAATCCGATCGCGACCGGCGACGTCACGTTCAACACGGACGGCACCCTCGACACCGTCACCGACACCACGGGCGGCACCTCGACGGCTTCGCCGGATGGCAAGGTCACTATCACCATTCCGTGGGACTCCAGTTCGGGTCTGGCGTCGCAGGACATCTCGTTGAACCTCGGTACGCTCGGCACGTCGAATGGCGTGACGCAATTCGACAGCGACTCGGCGATGCCGTCGTCACAGGTTGACGGTTCGCTGTTCGGAAGCCTCTCGGGCGTCTCGATCGACCCCGATGGCTTCGTCACGGCGAACTTCTCCAACGGTCTGTCGCAGAAGATCTACAAGCTTCCGATCGCGACCTTCGCCAATGCCAACGGCCTCACCGCCGTCAATGGCAATGCGTATCAGTCGTCGAACAGCTCCGGCACCGCGACGATCAACGAAGCGACGACCGGCGGCGCCGGCGCCATCCAGAGTCAGTCTCTGGAAGGTTCCACTGTCGATCTCGCGACGGAGTTCACAAATCTCATCACCACGCAGCGCGCTTATCAGGCGTCGACCCGAATCGTAACAACCGCTTCGGACATGCTCGATCAGCTTCTGCAGATGTCGCATTAACGGATAAGGCCGGTGTTGCGGGCAAATGCAGCACCGGCCTTCCCGAAAAGCGACAATGTAATGCTGAAAGTACAGAGTCTTTTAACCCTGTGTTTTGGCCGTTTGTTAAAGGCGGAACGGTTACTTTGCGCGTGGGTGATGGAGTTAGAAACGAGATGACAATGGGAGATGACCGCAAGGGACGTGTGAGTTACGTCATCGGGCCGGACGGCAGCCCGCTGACTCTCGCCGACCTTCCGCCTCCAGGTACCAAGCGTTGGGTGATCCGCCGCAAGGCCGAGGTCGTCGCCGCCGTGCGCGGTGGATTGCTGAGCCTCGACGATGCATGCCGCCGCTACACACTGACGGTCGAAGAATTTCTCGCGTGGCAGCGCGCGATCGATCGGCATGGCCTGGCAGGTCTGCGCGCCACGCGCGTGCAGCAGTACCGCAACTAGTTAGCGAAGTGTAAATTCACCGGCGAATGCGAGCGGGAAATAATTTCCGCTCGCATTCGTCTGACCAACCAGCGTTAAGCCCACCTTTACCAAGCGCGCGGCAATGTTTGCCTACCAGAGCGCGCGCTTCATTTGCGCGCTCCGAGCGGAGGGGCGTGCATTGCCGGAATTTCTCAAAGGTAACGGACCTGCGCGGTTCGGCGTCATGGCAGGCGTCGCCGCCGTTCTTACCGCATTTTTCTTATATGTCGCAGGCGTGATCTCCGAGCCGCCGAAAACGATCCTCTATTCCGGTCTCGATCCGCGCGCTGCCGCCCAGGTCACGGCCAAGCTCGACGCGATGAACGTGAAATACGACGCCAAGGGCGATGGCGGCACCATCCTCGTTCCCGCCGATCAGGTGACCAAGCTGCGCATGGAATTGGCGTCGGAGAATCTGCCCGCCGCCGGCACCGGCTACGAGATCTTCGACAAGTCGGACACCTTCGGAACCACCGCCTTCGTGCAGAACATCAACCGCCTGCGCGCGCTGGAAGGCGAACTAGCCCGCTCCATCGAAACCATCGATGGCATCGACAGCGTGCGCGTGCATCTTGTCATTCCTGAGCGCCAGATCTTCAGCCGCGAAGACCAGAGCCCCAGCGCTTCCGTCGTGTTGCGCACCCAAGGCACGATGGATCGTGGCGAAGTCACCGCCATTCAGCATCTCGTCGCCGCGGCCGTCGCGGGTCTCATGCCCAACCGCGTCGCAATCGTCGACGACAAAGGCACGCTGCTTGCCGGCGGCGATGACAAGACCGGGCCGGACGCCGCTGCCGCCGACCAGGAACAGCACACAACCAATGTCGAAGACAAGCTGCGGCAGCGCATCGAATCCATCGTCGCCAGCGTCGTCGGCGCCGGCCACGTCCGCGTGCAAGTCGCCGCCGACATGAACTATGACCACACCAGCACGACAAGTGAGACATTCGATCCGGATTCTAAGGTCGTCCGCTCCACGCAAACCGTGGAGCAGAATGCGAGCGACACGAACGGACAGAACGGCGGCGCCGTGTCTGTCGCGAACTCGCTTCCCAATGCACAGCAGAGCAGCGGAGACAGTACGAAGTCCACCAGCGGCCGCACGGAAGAAACCACCAACTACGAAATCTCCAAGACGACAAAAACCAGCGTCGTCGATGCCGGCACCGTGAAACGTCTTTCGGTCGCCGTTGCGGTGGACGGAACGACGAAGACGGACGCCAGCGGCAAGGACACCTACACGGCACGCACGCCGCAGGAGATGTCGCAGATCGAATCTCTCGTGAAATCCGCGATCGGTTATGACAAAACGCGCGGCGATGATGTGAAAGTCGTCAACATGCCTTTCGCACATCTCGACGTCGCCGATGCGACTCCGGCACCCAAGCCGTTGCTGGGTCTGGACAGTGCTTATTGGTTCAAAATCATCGAGGCGGGCATTCTCTCGCTCACCGCGCTCTTGATCGGATTGTTCGTCGTTCGTCCGTTGATCGGCCGCATGTTCGGACCGCAGACGGCGGGAGCCTCAGCACCGGCCCTGTACGCACAACCGGTTGCCGGACAACTCGCTGCGCCCGCGGATGCACAAGCCGCAGTCGCAGCCAGCGGCGTCCAACCCGCCCTGCCCGCGCCGGCACAAAGCTCCATCGACATTTCGCGCATCGAAGGCCAGGTGCGCGATTCCTCGATCAAGAAAGTCGGCGAAGTCGTCGGCTCGCATCCCGAGGAAGCCCTCGCGATCATCCGCACCTGGCTCCACGAACCGGCGTAAAGAAACATGACCCGAGCAAAGCCCGCCACCAAAGAAGACATCCGCCAGCTCAGCGGTGCCGAACGCTCGGCCATCGTGATGCTCGCCCTTGGCGAAGAGCATTCGGCAAAGCTCTGGCAGATGATGGATGAGGACGAGGTCAAGGAGATCTCGCAGGTCATGTCGACCCTGGGATCGATCTCTTCCACGCTCGTCGACAAGCTGCTCGTCGATTTCGTCTCACAAATGTCCGGCACCGGATCGCTGCTCGGCTCCTATGAGGCGACCGAGCGTCTCATTTCCCGCTTCATGCCCGAAGAAAAAGTCGGGCAGATCATGGAAGAAATCCGCGGCCCCGCCGGCCGAACCATGTGGGACAAGCTCGCCAACGTGAACGAAACCGTTCTGGCGAACTATCTGAAGAACGAATACCCGCAGACCGTTTCGGTCGTGCTGTCCAAGATCAAGCCGGAACATGCCGCCCGCGTGCTGGGCGCGCTGCCGGAGGAATTCGCGCTGGAAGTCGTGCAGCGCATGTTGCGCATGGAAAGCG
>Ga0164242_10007824_pt1 | contig 11663 bp, 12 predicted proteins | sample OricomgcompostMG_FD_108783 | JGI IMG/M metagenome (GOLD analysis project Ga0164242, IMG submission 108783) | Miracle-Growth compost microbial communities from Emeryville, California, USA - Original compost - Miracle growth compost (MG) ... | reverse complement strand
CTCTTCCATGTCTCCGATCTCTTCAACCCTAGGACCCATCTCCTGGCCTTCTCTCTTTTCACGACAACTCCACGACAATCAACCTTTCCACCGCCTCACCGCATTGCCAGATCTTCGAGACTTTCAGCCCTACTCCCTCAATCAACTCTCGCCATTCACTCTCACGCCTCTCATATGCCGCGTGGAACATCATCATGAGCATGTCCACGCTCGTTTCGAACCATCCCGCACCCATGGTGGGAACCACTATCTCGTTGATAAGTATCTTGCTCTGTCCACGAACAAGCGCGGGCTTCAGGTTCTCTAGTATCGCGCGGCACTGCGCATCAGGCCAGTCATGCAGTACCATCTTAAGATAATATGCGCGAGCCCCTTTGACCGGCTGGGGTTGGAAGAAGTCATGCGCCATGACCTCGACGGGGGCTAATGCCTGGGCATCCAGTTCCACGAGAGCTCCGGGCAGGTCCTGTAGGATCAGCCGGCCGGGCATTCCGGGGAAGGCCTTGTGGAATGCCTCAAGGTCATGCCCGGTCGCACCGCCTATGTCGACGAGCAGGACGTCACCCGGGCCACACGCCGGGGCTAGCACCTCCGCGACCGGCACCTCCTGGAACCAGCGGGGACCGAGTGTCTTGAGTTTCATGTGGTTGAGGAAGGCGGTTCTCCTCTCCTCATTGCCCGGTTGGAAGACCCAGTCGAAGTAGTGCTGATCCGTCTTGTGTGAAAATTTGAACAGCGTCTTATCCTTGTCGGCGGGATTGACAAAACCGCCCAGTTGTGTGCGAAAATACGGTATGACATTAGCGTTTTCGATGGAGAGCCCATCGAAACAGTCCTTGAACATGCCTTCCGACTTCTCGTCAGCTAGGGTAGTTGTTACGTTATTGGGACTATAGCTGTCAGGCCCTGACTCGACGACGAGCTGCGCAGTTGCGAGATGCTGGAGCATTCGCCCTTGATTCAGAATTGGTCAACCTTGCAACGGAAATGACGAGGTAGATGGGCTAATGCCAAGACTTACGCAACAGTTTTGGGTCAGCGCCTGTCATTTGCGCAAGCTCATCCACCGTCTTCGGTGATTTGGCTTTAGCCATCTTGTCAAAGAGTTTAAGCTGAATGCAGACACGGACGGCCGTGCCGATTGTTGGCTACTATAGTGAGTATCTAACAGCGTACATATAAAGTCTGGGGACTTTCGTAATACCTCGTGCATAGCCAACTGGGCGACTCTCTCGAAAGGAGGTTGCAGCGCGTTGGCAAGTTCTTTGGCTGCCTGGTATAGTTCCTTCTGAGAGACGGTACCACCAGTATTGTATGCATTCCCCTTGTCCAAGAGGACCTGCAATAACGCCGACACATCCGTGGAGGGACCTAATTCTGTCATATTGCAAACCAATTTTATTAAGCCCAAGATAGAGTCTGAAGAGGTTAATGGCCGGGTGGGCTGGTACAGTACTAGTTATAGACGTCGCATATGGAGCATTAGAAAGTGATATGAGTATACGCTGCGGGGCAAGTTCCGTACCTCGCCATCTTCGTCATCGTATTCAGAACCTGTTCGAGAATATTAGTCAGATTGAAGCTGACGGGCATATGTGGCCAGCGCAAGTTAATCCTAGACGGAAACGATGCTAAGTGGTGGGTTGGTGGATGATCCCAAGTAGCTCCCATCCTCTGGCGAGTCTTGTCAGCTTAAAGCGGGAACGGCGTAGGCCCCCACTGAAGGAGTGATCAGCGCTGCTGCAGACGTGCAGAACAGTGGTCATAGGTCACATGGTCTGGGATACTGCACGCTGTCTTCATTTCCATAGGCCAACATTGCCACCATCCTCCCTGCCTGGTGCTCTACCTGAGGCTGCCAATATGTCATCCAACTTACAGCCAATCCTTGATCACATCGTGATCCTCGTTCCTAGTCAAGTCCTGGAGAACCTCCCCGCATGGCTTGTAAATCACCTGGCCGTCCTGCCAGGCGGCCAGCATGCCGACGGGCTGACTAAGAACAAGTTGATTATATTTGAAGACGGAGTTTACATCGAGCTAATCGCTTTCGTCGACGGTATTGACCCAGAAAAACGGAATGGCCATCGTTGGGGCTGTAGGTCGGAGGGGCAGATCGTCGACTGGGCCTTCACTCTCGTTCCCCAAGGTCCGGCTGACCCGGAGGAGCAGTTCCCCGCGATCCAAGCGCGAGTCCGCGATGCACATGCGGGGTTCATATATTCCGACCTTGTCCCCGGCGGTAGGACCACTCCAGATGGCATCAAACTGCGCTGGGCCGTGTCGGCGCCTCAATCTGCCAACAACGACGATGGATCGACTCTAGAAGGCGGCGAGCTTCCGTTCTGGTGTCTCGACCGCACGCCTCGTCGACTGCGTGTCCCTTTTGACAACCCAAAGAATGTGCAACACCCATGCGGTGCCGTAGGGCTAGGCGCCGTTGAGGTCCTCGTGAAGGGCGCGAGCAAGGCGAACGACCTCCACAAAGTATACGATGCCGTCTGCGAGGATCCCGCGCGGATGGTTGCCGTCGCACCCGCGGCATCTGGGTATAGTTGGAAGCTACGAGCCCCGGCGCCACGCGGAACTGCGGAGGCAAAGTTGGTGGTGCGGAGTTGGGATGATGAGGCCGTGAATGCGCGAGACGCAGCGTCTGAAGATGTGCATGTCAACATTTCGCTCTTTACCAGGGGTGTTGCGGGTCGGATTGAGGGGGAGATTGGACGGGGTCGGCAGCTGATAGTAGATTTGATACCACTCTCGTCGGTAAACTTGGACAGTGGCTTTTAGTTTCGGGCTGACTTGAGAGGAGCCGCCATTTCTAGGGGTTGGACTTTCCACTCCTACTCAGCTACAAGTCTGAATACTAAACATGGGTCGTGTTACCTGCTCCCGAAGTGCGTACAAAGGCTGATTGTAAATCCAAAGCAGGTCATGTACAGCAGACACCGTCTTGAGCTTACCATCTTACAAAGTTCCGACCACCACTCGTGTAGATGTACAAGAGGGTTGGCAACATGGACAGCTCATACATGTTGCCGTCCGGGCATAGAATGTCGGGGCTCCACACGGTCTATTCCCAGACAGCGGACAGCTTTCGAGGAGCTGGACAGAAGTACATCTGCAAGCATGCACTTTTGGGTAGAGTGTGGTACACAAGCGAGAACAAAATGACTTCCATCTATTCCAAGTCTGACTCCAGAGATACTCGAATTGTCTAGGTGTATAAGTCAGCGACACCAACTTGACTTGACAACGTGTTGAAGTTGCCAATGCCATACTAGGTTGGCCTAGGGTATCTCCCATTCCCGAGACGGAGGCTAAATCCAAGGTATTTTGAGGGTGCGTATGGTCCAGGTCGGTACACGCGGCGGCCGTTACGGGGCCGGGGCCAGGGCCTTGATGCGATCGCGAAAGACGGGGCTTTTCTCGCTGCTTTGGTAACGAAGAACACTAACGGAGAGAGCGGGGTGACATCTACGTCACAAAAGCAAGACGGCATTTTCAACACCGGGCGAATCGGTGCAATAGTGGAAGTTCGAGCGTACTGTGGGTATTGTGCCGTAGCTATCTATGTACTAGGTTGGGCCTGAAGATTTCATCCGTTCCGTGTAGAGGTACTAGCCAAGTGTACAAGCGAAGTAACCATCTATACGGCGAGTGCTAGAGCTCCACGACCGACTCCCTGATCTTTGTCGTAGTTTAACCCTAGTCAACGGAAGAGCCGCGCCAAGCTCGCGACCATGGTACGCGATTTTCCTCTTGATTACGGTGCCTTTCGATGTCCCCACAATGTCCTTCGTCCGAAAGTGGGTCTGGCGTATCCGATGCCGAGACATAAAGAGAAGCTGATTTACTTCTGCAACGCTAGCACTGCACGTATTCGAAGTCTTACTCGGTTGGCTGGACCGCTATTGGATCTTGTTTGGTGGGTGGAGTGGAGATGCCAGAAACTTGTGTGACCAATGTTTGAGATGACCAATAGCCTCACCTAACAACACATCGTCCCCCAAAATGCCCGCACACCATCGGCATGAAGGACTAGAGTGCATCGTCAGAGCTAGTGTGGGGGCGTCAGGAGGCAACCGTGCAAACTGTGTACCGTCGGCTAAGGCGGCTTGATGGAGGGGGGGCTGCCTCTTCGGAGGTTGGTTACCATACCAAGGCAGACAGACATAAATAGAGCCGGTGACCCCTCCCATCGATCCCCTCTCTCGTTCTTCCATAGCCCATACAGCTCTCACGATCGAATACAAAGTCCACTTAGCCAACTCCATCACCACCAACAACCACCCCACAACCAACTCATCCAAAATGTGCGGCAACGACTGTACCTGCGGCGCCTCCTGCAGCTGTGCCAACTGCCCTGTGCACAAGTAAGGGATTAAACCCATGTAGCCGTGAGTTATTCGGTTTTTGGTCAGAGCTTAACGTCGAACGTGTTGCTGATACGCTGTTTATCTAGGTAAGGAGTCATTGGTGTGTTTTGGTGTTGGTTGAGGAAAGAGGCTCGGGGAAGTTTTAGTTACAATCTGTGCATATTTTCATGGATACCTGAAATTGCTACGTGTTTCGAGCGTTCTTTATGAGAGGACTGCAGAAGAAAAGACTGGAACTCGTTTGCAGACTTGGCATTTTACATATGCGACCTCTAAATTGAATATCTCTAGCGATTTGCCCGAGTGTTTAGAATTTGACCTTTCATTGAGTGAACTCTTGACTCTCGTTCCACGTAACACTGTCGCCTCCCTTGGGGTGGTAAATAGACCTACTCTAGATGTTTTATTTATCAGGGGTTATCCTCATCGCCAGCCGAACGCCCCCCAAGGGGAAACAGGAGGACGTTGGCAGAAGGTATAGGGCGCCCAGGTTAAAACCAGAGCTTTGCGTGTCACAACGTTTCCGAACTGCTTGCTCAAGAATATAAGCTTTGAGTCTTGCACTAGAACGTTGCTCGGTGTCGTTGACGGCAATTCGCAACATCCTCGTATATCTCAGCTTCCTAGTACCCCTCCCAACAACGCATTCAGGGATTGAGAAGTAGTGAACGAAGTGAACAAGGGGCGGCCTTCTCACAGTTTCAAGCATCTGTAGAATGAATGAACTTTCAAGGTTGCAATTATCGTCTATCATGCGAGTCGGTGCCAATACGAATACGCTATAACTACTAATAGGTAAGGTAGGTAGGTAGGTGGGTAGGTAATATGATACACGCGTCAGCGGGACCCCGAGGGCGCCCCTATGTTCAGCCCTTAGAAACATGCCATGCGACTTTGCCTCTCCTTGCTACTGAATATAGCTCGGTGTCATATCTTATGCGAAACCCTCCGATAATATACAAGGGCCTTCTATGCCCGCGCTCAGTTTAGCAGATGCTGCTGGATCCCCATCGGTTAAAACTGCCACATGTTGAAAATGTTCCTTCAAGTCCCACCCCTCCGCCACATTCCCACTGCATCTCCAGGGTGCCAAAACCAAGACTCCCTTGCCGTAAGCAGAGGCGGAAATACCTCAAACCCTCACAATCTTCGCGCTAACCTTTCGGATGCGCCCACTACGCCGCAGTCCGAGTTCGGCGTCATCAGGTTCCTCACTTGCACCCTCCTCTCCAGCCCTCCCGCGTCCCCGCCCCCTCTCCTCCGCGTCGTCCACCTCGCTCTTAAGGTTGTCTTTCCAGTAGGACCTCCCCCGCACCTTCGCCTCCTCGTCGGCAGCCAGGAACCGGTGGATCATCCGGTGGTCAAGCACGCGCTCTTCGCGGTCCCCGCGGCCGGACCGCTCGGTCTTGGGCCACACGTACCCGTACAGCTTGGAGTGCCGCTCACACCGCGGGCAGCTGCTCTTGGTGTAGTACGCGTTCTGTTGCACGAACGCCACGTTGCAGTTCATGCAGTGGATCCATGCCGTCTCCGGTTCCGACAGCAGCCGCGGCGTCAGAGTATAGTCGCCGGGCACCCGCTGCTGTGGCTGGGGTGGCGGGGAAGATGGCCTGACCTTTCGGGCTGTGGCCTTGGCTTTGGGTTTGCGGGCTGCGGTAGAGGCTTCGACCTTGATAGACGCGTCGGCTTTGCGCGGACGCCCGGGGCCTCGTTTAAAGGGGACCAGGGTCTCGATGACGGCAGGTGCCTCTGTAGCTTGTGCGGCCTTTGAAGGGGTGAGTAGGGGGTCGTCTGGGGCCATGAACCTCTCATCCGGCAGGGCCGCCTCTCGGTCACGAGCTAGGCACTTTGGTGTTAATTCAGTGCCGAGAACAGCAATCGGTTTCGGCGTCGGTAATGGGACGACAGCGATGGTCGAATCTTGGACTACTACATCGGACGCGAGATTTGCGTGCGGTGGCATCGGGCGATGGCCACCAAATGGAGAAAGAGCAGCCGGCACCGACTGAACCGTGATCTCGTCCGACCGCTCCTCTTCCTTGAGGACTTGGATTGCCCGCTGGATTGGGGTTGGTTTTGGGGAGTGAATGACGGGCTCTGGGGTCTCATCCGAGGGTGAGGTGGCGTCCGTCAGGATTGCGTCTCCGTGGCCAGCGTCTGAGGATACAGGGCTCGGCCCAAACTCGGCTTCCAAACTCCCTCGGGAGCTTGCCGATTCAGGGGCCACGGTGATGACCTCATATTGTGTCGTCTTTTGCTTCTTCGCTGGGGTGACGGGCGGAGTAACGAGCGCGTCGCGCTTGCGTTTCGGCGCCGCATCCGGCAGGCGAATTTTATCTGGGGAGGTAGAGCCGACGGTCGAAGCACGATCTGCTAGGTTCCTCTGGCTCTTCGACCGTTTTGGCACTCGGGGCCGGATGTCTGGCGTCACCGATGGGGTTCGCGAGGAGACACCACACGCGCTCTCGTCACGCCTGCGCCGACGTAGCGAGTAGCCCTGTGCCGCCCCGAGCATGTCGCCCTCGATGCTTTTCTTCACGGCGACACTGCCATCATCGCTCTTCCATCCGTTGACGAGGTTCACCTCACATGTCCGGCACAGGCATTCGCAGTTGTCCTCCCCAAAGTAGTTCTCGCCGTAGGTAACCGTGATCTCGTCCCCGACGTCAATGGCTTTGCATGCAATAACCTCCATTCCTGCCTGGCCTTTAGTCACCAGCCTGGCATTTGCGTCGCAGTCGTGATTCGCGAAACGAGCGGGGCCCATGAAGAGGCTGGTGCATTTGTTGCGGCTGCTGACAACGATGCTGAAATCCTTCTTGCGGAGCGCCATATCCTCTTCCTCCTCCGGTGTGATCACCACCTGGATGCCACACAGATATTTTATGGTCTCGTTGGGCTTGATGTATCGGCGTGCCGTGACGCTGGCCTCTTGGGTGACAATCGTGTAGCGGTTTGTCGCATTGACCTCGAAGGGGCAATCGGGGAGGTAGATGGACATGTATCGCCGAAGGTGGCCTTTGAAATGGTCCCGTTCTTGGGGAGTTTTGAGTGAACTGTAGAACTTCCTCAGGCCGTCGGTCGCAAGCAGCTTCGCCTCGGCAGCAGCCATGTCTGGATCGATGATTAAATGGGATTGGATTAGTTTGCCAAGCTCGTCCTCCTTGACGCCGCGCGACGGGTGGTAGGAAGGCCTGTTCTTGGGGATTGTTGTCCAGTAGTAGACCTATCCATCAACATGTCAGATTCGCGCACACACCAAACTGCACGGCAAAGAAGTCAATGGAGGAGGTATAACCTACATGGTCGACGAGCGCATCCGTAAGGATATCATCGTAGGCAGCCAATTGCGCCAAAGTCAACTGCGGGCGCTTCGAGGGAGTCGCGGGTCGAGGCATTGCGGTATTGTTTGGAGACGGAAACGGCGCTCAATGCGTCTAGATACGCGGACGGAAATAGAAGGACTGGTAAGGAAGTGGATGCGAAGGGCGCAATAGAAAGGACTGGACAAAGGGTGCCTCTGTTGGGGCAGGCCTCCTTCATGCGACCCAGACGGGTCAAGGAATGCTGGCGACAGAAAAGGGAATGGTGTAGCGAGTGAGCTGACTCTGCAGGGAGTGAGACAAGCTGGCAGAGACGCAACTCAGCCCTGCCCTCCACTGCAATTGATGTGCGGCGCAGTCTACTCTTCGATCCAAGGACGATTTGAGAGTATCCAGCCCAGCAACGTGTCGACGAGACCAGTTATCGTCGTGTAATGCGGGCGGCGACAGCGGACACTGCAGGGATGTTTGAAGAGTGTGTGAAAGTTGCAGCTGTAGGACGAGGTTGGGAGAATGGTTGGAGGGGCAGCGAGTAAATTTGACAGGTCATATAAAAGTCCGCACAGCTGAGGTATTGTCCAGTCCTCATCCCCGGGGAAACAATAGAGACGAGCGCAGGAGGAGAGAGGGTGCGAAGGAGTCCCTGCCTCCTTTCTATTGTCGCTATTCTCTCCACAATGCGTAAAATGGGGAGGCTAGGGAAGCAACGGACAGGGATGCTAACGGCGCTAAGTAAGTGGTTGCATGAAGCTCTTCCTCATTGGGAATTGGGTTTTGCTTACCTAAGATTTCCTAGCCGGACTTTTGCCGAACCATTCTCGGATCCGTAATTTTCCACAACCTTGATTACGCGGGATGGACCCGCCTGAGATTTGTATCTTTTTTTGAGCTCAAGACGTGCATTCGAGATCGATCTTAAGAACAGCTGACCGGGCGGAAGCCGGGGAAGATCAGGCAACATGATTCAATTAAAGGTACGGGGATTTGGGAATTGCCGCTTTAGTTGAATGTTTTGTGTGGGTAGTACGTCTGCTAATACTGTCCTGTTCTGCTTTTAGACGATGCTCAACTGCATCGACAACTCGGGGGCCGCCCTCGTCGAATGCGCCATGGTTGTCGGCCAGAAGAGACACGCGTCAATCGGTTCGTCCTCCGAGTCTTCGATACTTCCTTCATACTTTCAAGGCTAACGAGGTCTAACCCTAGGCGACCGAATCGTGGTGGTCGTCCAGGAACAGCGCAACGCATCAGCCCAAGGCATGGCAGCCTCATCCGCCAACCTAAAGGTCAAGCGAGGCGACATGCGACATGCAGTTGTTGTGCGGACGAAGTACAAGGTCAGCAGGAGGGATGGCAGCGTGGTTCGGTTTGACGACAATGCATGCGTGCTCATCAACAAGACGGGCGACCCCATCGGCAGCCGAGTCAACGGCGTGGTCGGCATGGAGCTGCGCAAGAAGAAGTGGAGCAAGATATTAAGTATGGCTCCGATGCAGGTTTAAGCGGCTGTTGAGCGGTGGTGTCTAGGCTAGGACGCGGAGGAAGCCTGTGTACATGTTACAAGAAGGTTCGAGAAGCGAATCTCGGATGGAGCATTGCGTGGCATCTAGATGTATCATATGAGAGGGATATCGAAATGGCGTTGGCTGGTGTCGTTAGTAACATGCCAGAGAATAGAAACAAAGATCACTTTCCCCATGGCACTCGACGGTTGAAGTAGCACCACCCTAGGATACCCCTTGATATGGCATCAAGGCACATGCACGTCATTCACACAAAGTATGGGATTGATAGTGGGATTAAGTCGAAGACAATGTCATTAATGGGCTATGAAATCAAATCCGAAACGCCGTGAATGGGGGTATACCACCTCTGGTGGAACTGAGTCCTTCCGTCCTGTACAACGCCATTTCCATGCCAGATCTTGGTGGCAGGCAACGCCGAGAGGGTATCTATCGTGGAGGGGGTGCGCAGGTCATTGGAAGATGTTTCCGCAGTCGCAGCATACATAGAACAATTTCTAAAACAAACAAAAAGTCAGGACGGAGACGGCGGGTAACTGGGGTAGCTGCGAAAGAGACATACCATTCCTGTTTCAGCACTCCGTTGCTGTGACTGAAAAAAAACTGCTTCGTCGTGCTTGCATATCGGGCAGGTCTTGTTCGACCGCGGGAGCTAGAAGGCGAGAAGACAATGTCAGCCACATGACCTTTGCAAAAGAGAAGCCAAACCGATCCTGGAGGGAAAGGAAATAAGCATCTCGCCGCAAAGCCGCAGTCATGATCGTGCACAGTCACTGTCGTTCCCAGCATATAAACATAAAGTCGAGGGCGAGGAGCTTCCTCGTTGGGAAGCTCCGGAGTTTATAGTAACACCGTGGAATCGTGGAGGACATCACGGAAGCCGTGGGTCCGTTGGAGGTGCGCTCATTCGTAATCGGCGAGCTCGGGTTCAGAATACGCCGAGCATCGCATCCTCCGCCAAATCGGACCGGTTCTCACCCTCACCGGCGTACTCGTCGGTCATGGAATCGACGTCGATGTCGTAGCATCCCATGTTGGTGAAAAGCTCGTCGAGGGAGGTGACGGAAACAGGCGAGCCGGTCGACCGGCGTCGGGGGTCCTCGTCCTCGACCTCGACCTCGGCAACGGCCGCAGTGATATCGTCATCATTGGCGGGGAACGCGGCCGGATGCGAGTCGCAAACCTCGCACATGATGATTTTACCACAGCAGAAACAGAAGACAGGGATCATGGCGGTGCTAGTGTTGAGAAGGTGAGAATGAACTGAACAGTCACCCACCGTTGGATCAGATGAAACATCCTGGGTCACGCCAGCAGTCTCGCCGGCGGCGTTGTTGAGTACGTTACGGTAAATACAGGTCGATGTCGCCTCCTCAGTGTACTGGCAGGTGCGGCAGGTAAACTGCAGCTTGTGGTTGTCCTCGTCCTCCTTGGGGTACAGCATGTTACTGCATTCGGAGCAGAAGCGGAACGTGATCTGCTCGAGCTGTTTGGGCTTGCTGCCGTCGTTCGACGTGGTGGAGGCGGCCGGGCTAGACATGGCGACTTGTCGGAGAAGAACGGATGCGGCAGGATGGATGAGGAAATGGGAGGGCCGGTGCGATGTAGAGCAGTGATGGTTTTGGTTGTTGGCAGTGGTGTTTCGGCTGCCTTTTTTTTTTGCGCCTTCGGCCTCTTTGATGTAGGGTTTTTGAGGGCGGCGACCAAAGGCGGAGATCCCCTAGGTGGTGGGTGGGGGCGAAATGTCAGTAGACATGTGGGGCGAGTGGTAAAGTACCTACCTTAGGTAATAAGGTGTGGTCGACTCCAAAGGAAGCTTCTCCTCTGGCAACTCAAAGAGAAGTTCACCCAACCACTTGATAGTCATTCACACTTGGCTTGCATAGCAGTCCGTCAGCAAGACATAGTTCCACTGTCGCGCGAAGGATCGATGCAATGTCAAAACTTCGATGTGACACCAAGTACGGAGTACAGACGCAGGAACAGCAGATCGAGAAGTGACTGGTTAGATGGATGTGGCCGTTGGCTTCGATTCAAGGACAAAAGCGTGTATCTTGCTTGCTATACGTGGTACATTCCCCAAGAGACGTCTCACTCCGGCAAGCTGTACCTAAATCAGTGACATTAACGTTACCATTTCACAGTCTCTCTCCCTCTCCTTGTCCTGCGGTTATCGTCACCTGACCCCGTATCCAGTGAATGAATAAACGCGACTACCAGTTTACCGTCACCTCCCGAACACCTTACCATTCCACCCCCTTCGTCCGCCACTTCCTGCATCTGAAGAGTCAAGCTCTGCATTTCTGGTTGGACACTGTTCATCGCAAAGTTCAACCGCGTAGGAAAATCCCGTATTATTGAAACCTTGACCCACTCCACAATCAGCGATTGGCTTTACTCTAAAGGCATTAACCTTTTCGTTTCTGTATAAACTTACT
>Ga0164242_10007823_pt1 | contig 11664 bp, 11 predicted proteins | sample OricomgcompostMG_FD_108783 | JGI IMG/M metagenome (GOLD analysis project Ga0164242, IMG submission 108783) | Miracle-Growth compost microbial communities from Emeryville, California, USA - Original compost - Miracle growth compost (MG) ... | reverse complement strand
TTATATAAGAAGTAGGCTCCATTATTCTGATAGTTAAAATCTCCTACATCAACTGTGAAGCTGTCCTTTTTGAAAGTAGTAGTGACATCAGAGGAGGTGAGGGTAGCAACAGCCTTTGAAGTATCTTCAACAAGCAGTTTAAGGCTCATATTTGAAGCATTAAAAGTTGGATTCAGGGTAAACTCATCAGCATTTCTAATTCCAACATCCCCTTCAGTTTTTATGTAAGAAGTCCTCTGAAGGCTATGTTCAAGCTGCTCCCCATAAACATAGACATTCATATCCTTTAAAGAGTCAAGGATTTGAAGTTCAATCTGATTTGATACTATTGCTGACACAGCAAAAGTGCAGGTTAGATAGTAGTAACCATAGGAAATAAACTCAATAGTGAATGGTTCCTGCTGTCCATTTATAGTCAGTTTAAACTGCTCAGACAGGGGTTTTCTACCATCTTCCACCTTTATGATAGCATAGTAGGTGAAAATAGTATCAGGCAGAAGCAGGGAAATATGCTTTGTTGAAGTACTGGTGGTCCCAGCTTCCTTCTGAAGAATAGTTCCAAAGGGGGTATCTGAACTTATAGCCTTGAATCCAAGCTTTAAGGACTTTGAGTCATTTATAGAGCCATGAGAGTAAGGGATTCTGTTCATCCCAAGAGGTTCAATAAGGATTCCTTTACACTTCCTTGAGAAGATATCATATTCCACCCTTACCTCATTTGGCTGAGCTTCTTTGAACTCTGCATTTGAGTCAAGATAAAATGCTGAGGATTCTCTTTTGAAGGAATTTTCAAGGAAAGTTCTTGTATCAGAGTTCCATGATACAACTGAGCCAGGTTTTTGTATTCCTGGCTCAAGTATTTGTGTCCCATAAAGCCTGGCTGCTATATTTGCCCCATTAAAAGCTTTCTCAACAAGTTTCTGATTGTATGTATAATTATGGTCAGTAAGATCTTTGTAGAAAGTATCAAAGTCAAGTTCCTTTGAAACTTCTGAAGTAGTACTGACCAGGTTACCCCCAACATTGAGGGTATCCTTGGTTGACTTGTATATCATTATGCTAAAGAATAAAGTGTCATTTCAAATGTGGCCTTACCATTTATCTGCTGATTTGAGATATCAAGAGTTTTACCTCTATTCACAGCAGGATCAGTAGAGTCAGTGAAGGCTGTGTTTACATTTCCATCCTTATCAAACATCACCCATCTGTATTCATATCCAGTACCAGCTTCATCAATCTTCATACCTGCTCTCCAGACATCAGCTCTTAGAGTGATGTTGTTGTTCCCATTTTTTATCACAGTGCCCTGAGGGGCTGCAATATCAATCTGGATAGGATCAGTGACATCAGTTAAGGATGCAAATCCTGATACAGTCTGATTGTATGTAGGTGAGGTACTATCAATATCCTTTGCAACTACTTTGTAAGTTTCAAGATCAATGACAGCATCAGCAGGTACAGTCAGTGTATTTGAGGTACTCTGATATCCTGTTACTCCATCAAACCAAGGATCTGAGGATACTTTAGCCCAGTTTGGACCAAGGTCAGCATCATAGAATGGATGAGTGATTGCCACACCAGAGGCCACAGCAGCACTCAGATTTTCTGTCATAGTGACCTTCTTTGTACCAGTATCAACAGAGGCAATGGTATATCTAGTACCATTAATAACTGCAAACTGTCCAGGTACTACGTTGTCAATGGAAGTAAAGGTGACTACTTTCTGACCTGAGGCAGCAGAAGCTGAAGTAGTAGTAGGTTTGAATACACCAGGTTCCTTTAAAGCCCAATCATACTCAATATCTGTATTATCAACTGTGGAGCCTCTCCACACATCAGCAGTAATCCTCAAAGACTGAATTTCATCATTTTTGAAGATGATACCGTCAGGGCAGGATACTAAGATATTAAGGGAAGCATTTGTACCTGCCATACCTGTGAACTCACAGTAGGCAGATATGTTAGTTTCAAGTGAAGAAGAAGGGTCAACAAGAATAGCTGAGAACCTGAACTTCACACTTGGGTTATTCCCAGTAGTACCAAGCAGCTGATTCTTTTTAACAGTGAGCTTGAAAGGAGCAGTGGAGGCAATAGTATAGTCAGTACCTGAAGTAAGTACTGTGGTAGTACCTGCTGAGTCAATCTTCTCCCACTTTGTTGATCCTGCCTTTATAATCCCAGCAGTGGTGATAGAATCACCTGGAATCCCTGAAATAAATACTCCTGGAGTAAGTGTAAGATATGGAGATACACTCCAGTCAGGGATGAATGTGTTGTTGTCCTTTACATAAATCTGTGTAAGGGACTTATTTGGAGTGATAAAGAGGCCAGCTTGCACTGAGTCATTCATGTCAGTGATGGTGATTTGACCTCTACCATAAATACGCTGATTAGCCATAGTTTATATAAATAAGTAGTTAGTTAGGGTTGTGCATTATCAACAAGGCAGTCAAATATTGCTCTATATCCTACCATGTCTCTAGTAATTTCAATGGATTTACCACTCTTTCCATAGGTGTTATTCCACTGTGCATCAAGAGTAGTATTACCTGAATATCTTGACCAGGTATAGTATACTGGATCAATATTGGTATATTCTTCAGCTCCTATATAAACATGAGCAGTTAATACAGTGCTTATATTTAAGTTATCAAGTACATTTCCCATTGAAGTAGTAATAGCAACAGTAGTAGTATCAGTACCTGAATAAACTTTGTAAATTTGAATTTGATCACTATAATTCTCCCTTCTATATCTCAGAATTATTTTATCAGTCCCATTAAAAAGTGGAGAACCTGCATTAATGCTAAGAGAAGAAGTATTTACAGGGATATTTACCCAAAATCCATTATTATAATATTCCCATATTCTCAAAGCAGTTGAATCTTTAAATCCATATTCAACAGCCTGAATAGTTACAGTCTGATTATCTGGACCTCCATCTCTTCCTTTTGAATATAGGAATACATTATCTCCTTGAAGAGACACAAATTTTGCAATTCCTGTGGTCTCAGGAGAGAAGTAGTTCCCATCCTTATCAGTGACCCACATTTCAACATTATCAGATGCATCCTGAGGTTTGACAAAATAGACAGTATGGGGATTGCCCTTGTACTGAGGTAATGCTATTACATATTCTACCCTCAGATCAGGCTTTAAAGTAGTAGCCATAAATTAGGTAGTTAATTGTGTTCTTTTAAGCTTTCAATGCAGCAATAAGAGAGTTTAGTAGGTTAGCACAGTCTTCAGCAGTTGCTGTACTTGGATCAGCAATAGGAGTGAGGGCAGATAGGTCAATCCCTTTGAATACTCCATTTGCATCAGTTGAAACTAATTTACTTTTAATGTCAGCTGATTTGATCCCTTTACCAGCATAAAGTTCAATACCATTAAATGAAGGAGACTGATTGACTGGATTTCCTATTGAAATACCAATATCATTACTTTTAAATAAAGCTGTATTGTATCTATTTCCAATGTACCAGTAGCTAAATCCAAAAGGTGTAGCAAAGACTCCAAAAGCACTCAGGGTAGTATCCTCTGCTGCATTTAAAAGTTGGGCTGCGTAAACAGTCATTGCACCCTCAGTATCTAAAGTAAATGAAAAACCTCTTTGATCAACTATAGATGTTCTTGCTGGGTAAGCATCATTGGTAAATCTCAATTTTCCATTTGTAGTATTTTTCCCATCCTGAGCTATAGTGTCAAGCTTAACTACTCCATCCACATAGTTCTTTGTTGCTGCATCACTGGCTACTACTGGCTCTGAAACTGTTAGACCTCCAGTTGATCCTCTCATTGCAATACTGTATGCAGTTGCTCCAGTATCATATTTAACACCACTAACTATACCAGTTGATTGTTTGACTAATACTGTTTGATTTGCAAGATTTATTGAGGAGTTGGTAATAATATTTGCAAATTTTGTAGCAGTATCTACGTAACTCTTTGTTGCAGCTTCATTATCTACTGTTGGATCAGCAATTTTGAGGCTTCCAGTACTTGTCCTTTGAGCAAGACTTGAAGGGGTAGGAGGGGAAGCCCATGAAAGTCTTTGTGCCACCCCCCCCCTCTGACAAGGAGTGTGTAATTAACTAGTGGAGCTCCAGAGTTTGTTGCTATTGTATCTAAATCTTGTGTTCCTAAGGAAGTATTTAGTGTTTGAAGGTTTACTGCATCGTTATCACTAACAGCTGTTCCTACTTTTATGTTACCATTTGTATCTCTATAGGCAAGTGTAAAAGCATTTGCATTATAGTTATAGCCACAAGCTCCAAAAGTACCAGCTGAACTTTTTGTAAGTACAGTGCTATTTCCAAGGGTTACGCCACTATTGTCCAGGACTTTCTGATAGTCTATACCATCAAACTTTGCCTTTAGATCAGCCTGATTATCAATATCACCTTCAACAGTACCCCAGTTTGTAGTACCAGAAGGAACTTCAATATAGGAGGTTCCTGACCACCTATAAGTCTTATTTGTATCAAGAGTAACATATATCTTCCCCTTCTCTCCAGTTGTTGGAGCTTGGGCAAGAGATGCTACTTCAAGTACATCATCAACATAAGAGGGTAGATACTCAGTTGGAATTTGACCTGAGTCATTAAGTTTAACATAATTCTTCAGCTTTGTTGCAAGGCATCTAATATTATGCTGTAATAATTTGAGTGTAATCATATTTGTTACCAGTCAGTTGTTACAAGAATTTGATCATCATCCTCAATATTTGATATGAAGTTTAATACAGCTTCAGTTGAAGGATAATGAGTGTTATCAATAATGGTAAAATCCTGGGATTTATTGGCTACTAGTTCATATTTGGAAAGATCCCCTCCAGATACAACTGGGCAAGGACTATAGTTAGAATAATAGGAGAATGCTACATTACTGCTGAATGGCTCTTGATATGGCTCCTTATAGTCAGGATCAGTTCTCTTCCAATCATCAACCTCTTTTAGTAATGCAAATTTACTAAGGTGAGCAGAAGGCACAGAGCAACCTATCCCATATTTTCTCTTCCTAAAATCCTGGGTAATAAGGTCATTATATTTCTTATTCAGCCTCTTACTATTCATAGTTAGTTAGTATCAGTTACAATTCCAAAGCCTCCTACAAAAGGATTATCCTTTATAGTAGAATTGGAAGCAGTTTTAGGTTTTGTATGCTCAATTTCTCTCTCATATTTGGAGATACAACTCCAGCAGCATGTATGACCATCACTTGCTTTTGGTAGCTCACAAGTGCAGCCAGCAGAAGTTTCCTCACCACAATTAGGACATAAAACACCCATAATTCAGTTTATTAACAGCAGCCACAATTAGGGCCACAAATTTTCCTTAATTTCTTTACTACCATTTGGAACATCTCAATTCCTTCAGCAAGCTCATGGTAATCCTCTACTTTTGTTTTAGCATTATCAAGATAGAGCTTAAGAATCCTTAATTGCTCCAATTTTTGAATGCTTTTCTGAGGAACATTATCTCCACACAAATCAAGATTGCCCATGCAATCATAGTAGAGGTTAAGGGTATTAATAGTTCTGAGGTGATAGTACTCAACAAAGACTTGATCATTTGGAGAAACTGAATACCTGATATGATATATCCCATCAGGGATTAACCACTTTTCTGTATCACATTTTTGATTTTGAAGTCCTAAATCACAAGCTGTGAAATTAGTGGCAAATCCTTTTGAGATCTCAAGCTTTGGACTACAGGTATAACCTGGAGATACAATCTCAAGTCTCTCACAATTAACACCTAACCCTGGCTCATATAAAGAAGTATCCTTTATTGGCAGGATAGTAGCATTTCTTGTAATAGGTATATCTAAGGATAATATATGTTTTCCCATAGCAATTAGTCTTTGAGGAAGTATAATCCTCTAATAAAATATACTAAATTTTAGCTATAAAAACAAAAAACCACCCCTATAATTGGAGTGGTTTAATGTATTTATTAACTTAAACCCTTAGCTAATGCTGTCCAGAGTTACTGGGGAGTTATTAGCCTCAAGCCATGCACTGATGAATGTTTCAAGAGCACTCAATTTAGCAGAGCTGTCAGCTGCAAAGCAGTACAGGAATCTGTTAGTTGAGAAGGTATTATCTGCATTCTGCATAGTTGGAACGTTATATTCCAAGTAAGTTCTGTAGAAGGATTTAGTCCTATCAACTAAGGAGAATAAAGGATCCTTTTCAATCTCCCTTGTTCTTGGATCCGTACTGAAGCCTAAACCTCTATACTCTCTTGACAGTAAATAGTCCTTAATCACACTCTCAGCCAATCCTTGAGCAATTACAGGAGCTTGAGTTTCAGTGACATTCTTTTTGAATCTTGAATCCACATCAACATATCCAGCACATAGATCAGTAAAGCTTCTTACACTTGATACATAGCATACCATAATGTCTTTTGCTTTATAATCAATAGGAGAGTAGGAACAGTCACCAAAGACAGTGTCATCATAGCCTACTTCAATTTTAAGACCAGCAGCTACATCAGCAATATCAGCAGAAGTAGTTTTAGCTACATAGCTATCAGTGATTGCTGAGCCAGATACTAGAGCAGTTGCTTTAATAAATTGATTAATGGTAGGGTCAGAGTTAATCTGATCAGCTAAGTCTTTGTAAACTAAAGCTGGATCAACATAAGTGATGTCACAGTCACCAGCACAGTCATCAGCAGGACATCCAATCTGAACAGTCACGTCTCTATATTGCTGTCTGCCAAGAATCCTTAATACTGGAGTACCTTGGATATCAAATCTAAATGTATAAGCTTTACCTGCAATAAACTTCAGCTTTGATGCTGTTGAATCCTTAGAGTCAACTACTAAGATCTGCTTTGCTGCATCTTTAGGAGCTTGCTTATAAAATTTAGATACAAATTTTGCATTAATATAAGGAGTCTTATTACTCATTTTCAATGCTTGGAGAGGAGAAACTCCACCACCAATTGTATCAACTGAGTAGAAAGAACCTTGAGCAAAATACATCTGAGGATGGTCTGCTGAATTAGCAGCAGTTACCAAAGCATGGGTATGAGCATCAAATGCTCCAATCTGACCAGATGTTAAGTCAGCTGATGTACCACTGGAAGCCAGTGTCCCATTAGTTACAATGAGAGTCCTTGGGAAGGAATCTTTTAAGAATGCACTCATAGGTTAGTGTTTAATATAAAATAGAAATAAAAAATAATTAGTTTTGGCTCATAAATCTCTGAGTCTGATTGAAGTCTTCCATATCTCCAGATAGAATGGCACAGGCTCTGTCTATAATCTTCTCAACTATGGAATCCTGAAACTCACATTCCTGCTCCTTATAGGTGATTAGGCCAGCTTTTGATAGATCAGCAGCTCCAGATTTAGCAATAGGAGTGGGATTCCTGTAGTAAGTGAAGGTCAACTTATCAACCTTGAATTTACTATCAGTATAAACTCTGATTCTATTGCCAATGAGTGTTGTTAAAGTCTCTCCCCATTCCCAAGAAGGGTTTTCAAGAGGATTCTTTAACTTAACTCCTATATTAGCTTCTTCAGTTAGATAGGCTACTATTGACCTGGTGTTTGAACAGTTTGGATTAGAGGCTAGGATATCCACTCTTTTGAATGCAAGAAAGTCAGATGGTATTTTAATAGTCTCATAATAAAGTTCATTGTTTGATCCACTTATAACTTCTTGTTTAAGTAAAAGTTGAAGCCATTCAATCCTTTGTTTATCCTTCTCAGCATATTCAATCCATTTTGCTGCAAATTCTAATTGAGCTTTATTAAAAGCTTCAACCACTTGCCAAGCTTCAAGGTTGTCCATATCATAGCTAGCAAGCTTATTTAACCTCTCCTGAGCCTTTATAAAAATGGTGTCATTAGTCATATTATGCTTGCCAGTACTGCTCTACTTTTGAGACTACATCTCTATATACAGCATCATTCACTGGACTCTTTAAGAATTCAATAATTGATTCTAAGGTGTTCCCAAGATTGGAAGTAGAGGATTTATCCCAGTAATTACCATCTGAGTGTTTTACAAATACTCTATAATGAATGGCATCTTTCACAAGAGCTTGTAATTTTAGATCCTCTAGCTTAAATTCTGCAATCTCAAGGAATCTCTCAGCACTCTGCTTCTTATTGTCTTTGAGCAATTCTCCATTGATATATTTATCACAGGCATCATATAATAATGCCGCTGGAGTACTCTTCTTATACATTGCTGAATTAGGATCAATCAACTTAGTGATATACAATAATTTAGTTAAAGACTTATTACTGATTTCCTCTAATTTAGCTCCAGCTAAGTTTCTTAGTTTTGAGACAGCTATTCTTGTTTCAGTAGTAGCTACTTCATTATCAAGGAATGCCTTAACAGGTTTATTAGAACTCATTGCTACTTCAAGAGAAGTGGCAATTTCAGGGATACCTCCTGCTAGTATCAACTGCATTTTCAGTTGATCAAGTGGTAAAGCCAGATTCAGAATATAAGGTCTTGTATCCACCTTAAATGCTACATCATCACTCTCCCAAAATTCTTTATTAGTGGGGCTAAGCTTCACAATCTTGTTGAACCAATCAGGATCATCAGGATTAACTACTGCCCCACCAAGAGCTCTCTCTAATTTAATTAGAGTCTCTTTTATAGTTTTAATTTTAGCCTCTCTCTCAGTATCTGATAAGTAGGAGAGAGCAGGGTCATGAATATCAAGACCAGTCTTGTATCTATCAACTCCTCCATAGTTATAGGCATATACAGAATATCTATGGTTTGCGCCATCAATCATATTCTGATCATATCTCTCAAGGCCCATGTTGAAAATACTTCTATCAACAAATGGCTTAATTCTAACTTTACTCATTTGGTTTTATTTTGGTTTTAAATCAGAGTTGCAGAGGAAGGAGTTGAACCTTCAATTATGGAGTTATGAGCCCCATGTGTTACCATTACATCCACCCTGCCATGTGCACAAGTTCAAGGACTCGAACCTCAATGAGTGGTTTTGGAGACCACCATACTACCATTGTATGAAACTTGTGTATAAAGGGTGGTACTCAGTTTCCCACCCTGGGATTTCCATAAGCAGCTAGAAATCAATTATAATGATTGGCCATTAATTGGATTACGAGCCACCATCTTCAAGAGCTTAGTAGGATCTTTCACAAAAATGGCATCATGAGGAGCTTCAAAATCCACTCTATAACCAAAGTTTCCACCATTGGATGCAAATCCACTAGTTCTACCTTGGTAGTCTCTCTTACCATTAATGAATCTCCAGATCAGATCTTGTTTCCATTTTTTCTTCAGTAAGATGATGTTGTCAGAAGCACCATCAACAATATCAAATGCAATGATGGAGTAAGAACTCAATCTGTATCCGTTTATCATTGGATTCTCAATTTCATTAGCTTCAATTGGATCAAGAGCAGGATTAACTACTAATTGAACATTAGCTAAGAATGGGATGGTGTAGGAAGCAAAGCCATAACCATAGTGCAGAGAGAAGGAATCTCCTTTCTTACCCTGAGTGATAGCTCCAGTTTCATGAGCAGAAACCAACATATTTGTTTTGCCAGCTTTTGCTTCAATCTGAGCAGTAATCATTCTGTGAGCAGCTTCACCCACTTGAAGAACAATAGTTCTTGAAGGATTATATTCATCTAACTCAACTCTACCTCTGAAGAAGTTTCTTAAGTTTGATTCAAGTCTGTCAAGAGTAAAGGAGTTGATGTTGTAAACATCTTTGTATCCATTATCCATCTGTTTCCACAGACCAATAGAGGATCTAAGTTCTTCACCAGCATCATTTAAGACTACTCCACCTTGACCCCACATTAACTCATTTTCTCTGTCAGCTACTAATTTCTGAATATGAGCAGCTTCCAGTTTAGTTACAAAAGCCTGAGTTAATACTCCAGTCTGAAGAGCTTCATTATACCATTTCTTGCCTCTCTTTGCAATGACATCATCCATTGACTGGAAGCCTCTCAGAGAAGGATCTTTGGTATAGTCAGCATTCCAGATGGAATTAACAACCATGTTACCATTCATTTTGACACCAGCTCTCAGCATATCAACTGCATCAGGACCTACTGAGTAACTTGAGTTAGCATTGGCAGATGTAACATAGTTGTACATTTTCTTACCAGATGCTTCACCAGTAACAGTGTCATATTTCTGATCATATTCACCACTTCTTGAGGAGACATGGAACCATTTTACTTGAGGGCTTAAATAAGAATTGTCAAGATATTTATGGGTAGTGCCTACTTCTAATCTTACAGTGTGAACAAAGCCATCCCCAGTAGGAATAACATCATCAGCAGTTACTCTCAACCTTGCACCATTCATCTTGTCATATGAAATGACAGCAGTAGCACCAAAAGGTTTTGAGAATTTAACTCTGAAGGTGTGACCATCTTTACCCTTAGTAGTATTGGAAGGCTCAATATCCTCAACAACATAAGGTAAGTCATTCATGGTTGGTAAAGTCCATTCATATTTACCATCCAGTGCTTCAACAAGCTTTGTGTTATTGGTATTGAATGAGGAGAACTGATAGAGTGGAGACTCTTTCTTTCTTGCATAAATCCAGAGGTCAAGTACCCCCAAATCTGTTTTAGGAGTATCACCAAACTGTGATACTAAATTCCTAAGATGGTATCCATCAAGATTGGGACCTAGCTTTACTTCAATGTCCCTCATGAAAATACCATTGTTAAGCACAGGTGTTGCCATAGTATTTAATTATTATTAATTATGATTAGAATCTTTTAAACATTGATCCAGGCCTAGAAAGCGTTTTAGCTTTATGTGTAGATGTAGTGCCTAGAGCTGATTTATTTGTTTGCTCAATTTTGAGCTTCCTAACAGTATCAGCAACTGCTTCTCCCTTACCCATCTCCTTAATTTTGGCTTTATAGCCATCAGGATCCTCAAGCAACCATAGAGCTTCAGCAAGCAAGGGAATATTTTCTTTCTGATATTTATCCAGCAAATGACCTAAGAGATTAGTTGGATTTCCATCAGAGGTCTGATAACTTGGAGAAATAAGACCTTGATATAATTTAGTCTGGGTTTTCTTATCCAATTTGATACCACCCAATTCTTTTACATTTAAGCTACTTTCAACACTTTGAGCATATTTCTGAGCTGCTTGCTGCCTCTGAATTCTCATGTCTTCCTGCTGAGCTAATTTCTGCTCAACAATCTGCTGCTGCATTTTCTCCAGCTTTGGCTTAAAAGACTCAGCTTTCTGAGTAAGCTTCTCAAGATCCTTCCATTCAGAAATTTGTTCCTGAATTTCATCATCATCTCCCCACTTTGTAGCTTTCAGATATTGCTCAACAATTTTAGCAGGTTCAGACTCAGGATTGAGTGTTTTTACAGTTTCAGTATCAGCAAGTGCTTTGAATAATCCCTTCAGATCTTCCCCACCATTTGCTATATATTGATAGGCATATTTGAATTGCTCTGGAAGATTATCAAAAAACTGCTGAGGGATTTGCTCAGCCAGCTGCTCGGCTTTATGATTTTCATTTGCTTCATATAGCTGCTCCAGATCTTCTTCAGATAGAGAGGAGAGATATGCATCAAGTTCCTGCTTCTCTGGATCAAAGTCATCAAATGCAAACATCTTATTGGCTTCAATCTGCTTCTTAAGGAAAGAAGCT
>Ga0164242_10007822_pt1 | contig 11664 bp, 9 predicted proteins | sample OricomgcompostMG_FD_108783 | JGI IMG/M metagenome (GOLD analysis project Ga0164242, IMG submission 108783) | Miracle-Growth compost microbial communities from Emeryville, California, USA - Original compost - Miracle growth compost (MG) ... | reverse complement strand
TTTGACGTCCTGATGGCCTGGATGAAAGACGCTTTTCGGGCCGAAGGGGTCGAATTGGATGCCGTGTACCACTGTCCCTTTCATCCCGAGCACGGGGTTGGGGAGTATAAGCGGGAGCACGAGGACCGCAAGCCGGGAACGGGGATGCTGCGTCGCGGAGCAAGGGAGTTTGGCGTCGAGCTGCAAGAGAGCGTCATGGTGGGGGATCGGTGCAGCGATATTGCGGCAGCGAATGCAGCCGGGCTGCGACAGGCATTTTTGATTAGAGGAACGGAGACCGTGGCCTGCGGAGGCGAATATCTCGCGGTGGACAGGCTGGCCGAGGTAGAGCAATGGTTGGCTGAACGCGGGTAAGGTTTGGTCACGCCCAGTCGGCTACCGTGACAAATCGCATCCCGGCAGGTTTGTAACGCTGTATTAGAAGATCTGTAGCTTCGACCGAAGCCATGCGAGGCTGGCCGATGCCGTGATGTCCGCCGTCGTGGAGCAGAACGTTGGAAGCGCGCTTGCAGCTTCGGTTGCGCTCTATCCCTTGCGTGACGTTGCTCAATATCTCGTCCGCCGCGATCGGGTTCCAATCGAAGGCGGTGATGTTCCACTGAACAGCGGTGAGGCCAAGCTCGCGTGCGATCTTCAGCACAACCGGACGGCGGGCGCCATGAGGAGCGCGGAAGAAACGGACCGGCCCTCCCAGCGTATCTTCAAGCAGGGCATTGCAGCCCGCCAGCTCCTGACGAATGCGGGCTGCCGATTGCCACGAGAGCCAGGGATGCGTCATGGTGTGATTGCCGACGATATGGCCCGCCGCGGCGATCGATCGCACGAGCGCGGGGCGCTGGCGAACAAATTCGCCGATCAGAAAAAAAGTAGCGCGTATGTCGTGATGGGCAAGAACTTCAAGCAGGCGCTCCGTAGCCGCGTCGTTCGGCCCGTCGTCGTAGGTAAGGGCAATCTCGTCCGGATCGGAGCCTGCAACCATCATGCGGCCGAAGAGCTGGGACTGCGGCCAAAGAGCGGCATAGGCAGCGGCGCCTGCAACAGCGGCTGCGGCAAGACTACCACTGGCGGCCAGTTGAATTGGTGTCATCTTCCATCCCCCCTCTGGCCGGCGCGGCCCGGATGGCTCAGGCGTGGATCGGCGTCGCGTGCAGCAGCTCCAACACCTCTTCGGCATGGTTCTCGGGCTTTACCTTGGGGAAGATGTGCAGCAGGCGCTGGCCGGAACCGGTATCAGGGCTGATGATGAAGGTTGTTCTCTCAACGCCTTTGACCAGCTTTCCGTACATGCTCTTGGGCCGGAGCAGGTCATAACGCTTAATCAGGACCATTTCAGGATCGGCGAGCAGGTCATATGGCAGATTGTACTTGCGCTGGAAGTTCTTCTGGGCCTTGGGGGTGTCGCGCGAGACGCCAAGTACCACCACCCCAGCCTGTTGCAGCTTCTGGAAGGCATCGCGGAAGCCGCAGGCCTCGATGGTACAACCGGAGGTATTGGCGCGAGGGTAGAAGAAGAGGACGACGGGCTTATCAGCGAAGTCGGTAAGATTTACCGTCTCGTCGTCCTGGTTCTGAAGCGTGAAGTTTTCGACTCTATCGTTGATCTGCATTGCGATCCTCTGGCGAATTTTATGAACAGCTCACGGCCTTTTGTGTAGAAATACGGTTATGAAGCGGTCAGTGCGTCGATGGTTTTTTCAAGCGATACGGGGTCCTCGACATTGAGAGTGCTTTGGCTGCGGTCGATCTGGCGCATCAGCCCGGAAAGTACCTTGCCGGGGCCTACCTCGATGAAGCGGGTGACTCCCTGAGCGATCAGAAGCTGAATGCATTCGACCCAGCGGACAGGGCCGGTAACCTGGCGAACGAGGCAGTCCCGGGCTTCGGCGCGACGGGTGATTAGCCGGGCGTCGACGTTGCAGGCAACAGGGAACTGCGGGTCGTTGAAGACGAGAGCTTCCAGATCAGTCGCCAGTGCCTTCTGCGCGGGTTCCATCAACGCGCAGTGAAAGGGGGCGCTGACGGCGAGCATCACGGTGCGCTTGGCCCCGGCCTGTTTGCACAGGTCAGCGACGCGATGGACGGCCCCTGAGGCGCCTGAGATGACGGTCTGGTCGGGAGAGTTGAGGTTGGCGGGGGAGACGACAGCGCTGTTGGGAGAGAACGCCTGCGCCTGCGGGCTGGTGATATTGGGGGTGGGAAGCGGGGTGAGGTCGTCGGAGACCTGGGCGCAGATGTCATTGATCAGGTCTGCCGAGAGGCCGAGGATGGCGGCCATGGCGCCTTCGCCGGGAGGGACGGCCTGCTGCATGTAGCGGCCACGGTTGCGGACGGTACGGACGGCGTCGGCAAAGGAGAGTGTGCCGGCAGCGACGTGGGCGGAGTATTCGCCGAGAGAGTGGCCGGCAGCAAACGCGGGAATTATGCCTTTGCCGTCAAGGATGCGGGCGGCTGCGACGGAGACGGTGAGGATAGCGGGTTGGGTATGCTCGGTAAGCTTGAGCTGCTCTTCCGGTCCTTCGAAGATAAGTTTAGAGAGAGAGAAGCCGAGGGCTTCATCCGCTTCGTCGAAGATGGCCCGGGCGACGTGAAAGTTTTCGTAGAGATCTCTGCCCATGCCGACGGATTGAGACCCCTGGCCGGGGAAGAGAAACGCTGATTTCGTCATTGGTATTAATGGTAAATCAACATAGGCCCGAGAGTTTATTCCAGGTACTCGCCAATATTGGGGTGAATTGAGTTCAGTTCAGCGTCGGCCCGCGCTTTCCGCAAGGCACGATTATCCCAGGGAGGGTTGGGATTCGGAGATTTCCTTGAAATTGATAGAGGCGATGTTCTCGTCCTTTATACAAAATTCCCTCCCAGCGGCGGTATGAAAGCGGAAGAAGGGAAGCGACGAGCCCTGGCCAATGGAAGTCAGATGCCGATTCCAAAGTCTACATCTTCCTCATCCCCGGCGTGGGCGTAGAAATCGTAAGGCGTACGGTGGTTGAACTTATAGCGCAGCCGGAGTTCGCGGCCTACGAACAAGCCCAGGGCCACGGCCCCAAGACCGGCAGAGATCCAGCCGACGGTCTTGATGAGAGCCGATTCCTGCTCCTCGCCGGCGACGAGATCCCCAGAAATAGGGGATGAGACCTCGTCGGGACTCTTGTCGACGCTGCGGGTGTGAGAACAGAACCTCATATTGTGGATGATAGCGCAGGTTCGCCCAGGATGGGAGAGGGCTGTTGATGGAGTGGATGCCATTGGTTACATTACTTCAACGTGTTGGAAGCCGAGACCGTAGAGCAGGGTAGTGACGGTAGCGCACGCATTTTTGCGGGCGGCGTCGAGGATGCCGTCGCTAAGGGCGTCTTTCTGGAGCTGGTCCTGGGCATGAGCGCGGGTCTCCGACTCCAGATTCTGGTCGGCTGACGTGAGCAGGCCCGTCGAACGAGCATAAACGCGGGTGTGCTGGTTGTCGATGTTGGTGGCAAAGAGTTCCGAGGCGGGAAGGGTCACACGGATCGATTGGCCGTTGATGCGGACGTCCTCCGGGCGCAGCTTGGAGAGGTCGATTCCGGCGATCGACTGCCCGTGGACGATCATCAGGATGCGGTCGCCGCCGAGAAGGTCGGGCAGGACGGCGCTGGACTTCGAGCCTTCCACTACGGTATCGAGCGAATAGACCACGGTTTCGAGGCGGTTGAGGCGCTGAATCTTCTGGACGATGGATGGAACGGAGGTGTCGAAGGTGGGCGATGAACGGCCGGTGATGGCCGTGGCCACGCGGGAGAGGACGCCGGTCGTGGCGTGCCGCAGGAACAGAACCATCCCTGCTGCCCCAAGCAGCAGGGCGAGAATAAAAGCGATAAAGGCACCGGAATGGCTCCGGTGAGGATCGTATTCGTTCGTCATAGTGAATTGGATGCTGATCGAGGCCCTGTTCACTTCCATCATACCCGGCATTAAAGTTAATGCACGGGATGAACTGATTGATAAATATCGGTTTAGGGATATATCAGGAACTATTTTTATAGCTGCAAGAAGTAGGTAGTTTGCCACCCCCCGGATTTTTCAATGGATGGGTGTTGATATCGTGATATCAGCCGGAAATGACTGAGAAGAAACCTAAACCGATGATTGCACGTAGAGCCGCCATTATTTATGGGATGCTGGCGATCTTCTTCATCTTCGCAGCGCACTCCGCTCCTGGCCAGTCGCGTCCTGCGAAGAGCGGGCATACGGCTTCTGCGCTTCTGCTCAGTGATATCCACTTCGATCCGTTTCACGATCCGGGCAAAGTAGCGCGGTTAGCCAAGGCTCCCGCAAGCGAGTGGGAGGCAATCTTCGCGGAGCCTGCTTCGGCAGATCAGCCAACCGCGTTTGCCGCATTGCAGCGGCAGTGCAACGCGCGTGGTGTCGATACCTCATATGAGTTGTTTCAATCCAGCTTGCACGCAGAACAGAACGAAACACGGGACGTCAAGTTCATTACATTAAGCGGCGATCTGATCACGCACGGATTCAGTTGCCGATATGCAGCGCTTCTTCCGGGCAAGACGCCAAACGACTATTCTGCTTTCGTTGCCAGGACGGTAGAGTACGTGACGAGCCAGTTGCGCAAAACCTTCCCTGGAGTGCCACTCTATGCGGCACTGGGCAATAATGACTCCGGCTGCGGTGACTACCGTTTGAATGAAGCAGACGATTTTCTGAAGGTCACGGCGAAGAGCATTGTGGCAGGGTTGCCGAAGTCGGCTGATCAAGACAAGGCCCTGGCAGACTTTATGGCAGGCGGCTATTACAGCGTGATGATGGCTGCCCCGATGCGGAATACGCGGCTAATTGTGCTCGACGATATCTTCATGTCGCAGAAATACGCGACCTGCGGCGGACAAAAGGACACCTCAGCGGCTACGGCGCAGATCGCATGGCTGAGAAGTCAGCTTGCCGAAGCGAGACGGCAGAAGCAAAGGGTCTGGGTGATGGGGCATATTCCGCCGGGCGTCGATATCTACTCGACCTTTACGAAGATGCGGAACGTCTGCGCGAATGAGGAGCCGGTGATGTTTCTCTCGTCGGACCAGTTAGGCGACACGCTGGCGGCAAATGCGGATGTGATTCGTCTGGGTCTCTTCGCGCACACGCACATGGATGAGTTGCGGCTGATTGAGCCTGAGGGCAGCACGACGGGCGGCGTAAAAGAAGGTGGTGAGGTTGCGATCAAGATGGTCTCATCGATCTCGCCTGTCAATGGCAACAATCCATCATTTACTGTGGCACGCATCGATACGGCAGCAGCTTCGCTCGCGGACTATGAGGTCTTTGCGGCTTCAAATCTGACTGGAATGAGTGCTACATGGTCGAAGGAGTACGACTATGCGCAGGCTTATCAAAAGGCGGAGTTCACTTCGGCAACGGTACAAAAGCTTATTGAAGGGTTTCGCGCCGATCCGGATGCGAAGACCGACGCGAGCCGGTCGTATATCGAAAATTTTTTTGTAGGCGACCACTCATCTTTGATTAAACCGCTCTGGCCGCAGTATGTCTGCGCGCTGTCGCACTACAAGGCCGAAGGATTCGACCGTTGCGTGTGCGGGGCGTGGCAAACACATAAACCCACGAAATAAAATTGGCCGAATGCTGTATAAGCATCCGGCCAGTCGAGGCTACTTGCTCTCGGTTGCGGCTACAACTTCGCTTGCAACGGGATGGGCAAGGCGGTTGCGATAGCTGGCGGCCACGAAGTCGCGGAAGAGTGGGTGCGGCTCCAGCGGCTTTGATTTAAACTCGGGATGAAACTGGCATCCCAGGAAAAAGGGATGGCCGGGTATCTCCACGATCTCGACATAGGTGGCGTCGGGAGTCGTTCCAGTGATGCGCAGACCTGCTCCGGTGAGCAGCGCTTCGTACTCGCGGTTGAACTCGTAACGGTGACGGTGGCGTTCTGAGATCTCAGTTGTCCCATAGGCCTGTGCCGCCAGCGAACCGGCCTCCATCACGCAGTCCCATGCCCCTAGACGCATCGTGCCGCCCATCTCTTCGACGCCCGTAAGCTCGCGGAGTTTATAGATGATGCGGTGCGGTGTCGCGGGATCGAACTCGCCGGAGTTTGCCTCTTTCAGTCCGCAGACATTACGGGCATATTCGATGCATGCGGTCTGCATTCCAAGGCAGATGCCGAAGTAAGGCGTGCCGCTCTCGCGCGCATAGCGAATGGCGTTCAACATGCCTTCGATGCCGCGTTTGCCGAAGCCGCCGGGGACAAGGATGCCATCGAAGCCTTCAAGTTGAGAGGTGTAGTCGTCGGCTTCAAGGCCCTCGGCTTCGATCCATGTAACCCGGAGCTTGAGGTTATGCGCAAGCGCGCCGTGGACCAGCGCTTCCTTCAGCGATTTATAGCTGTCCTCATACTCGACATACTTGCCGACGATGCCGATCGAAACCTCACCCTTGGGGTTATAGGCGCGGTGAACAATGTCCTGCCACTTTGAGAGATTAGGCTCCCTGGCATCGATACGAAGATATTTCAGCGCCAGCGTATCCACGCCCTCGGCAGCGAAGGTAAGCGGAACTTCGTAGATGCTGGCGACATCGCGGGCGGCAATGACGGCTGGTTCTTCGACGTTGCAGAAGAGGGCGATCTTGCTGCGCATCTCGCGGGGAACGGGACGGTCGGAGCGGCAGAGCAGAATGTCGGGCTGGATTCCGATGGAGAGCATCTCCTTGACCGAGTGCTGCGTGGGCTTGGTCTTGAGCTCCTGCGCCGCGGCGATCCACGGAATAAGCGTGACATGCACGAAGACAGTGTTGTCGCGGCCAAGATCCTGGCGCATCTGGCGGATCGCTTCGAGGAAGGGAAGCGACTCGATATCGCCGACGGTGCCGCCGATTTCGACGATGGTCACCTCGGTGTCTGCGGCGACTTTGCGCATGGCGTTCTTGATCTCGTTGGTGACGTGCGGGATGACCTGGACGGTCTTGCCGAGATAGTCGCCGCGCCGCTCCTTGGTGATGATCTGCTCGTAGATGCGGCCCGTGGTCAGATTGTTGTCGCGGGTCAGCTTCGCGTGGGTGAAGCGCTCGTAGTGGCCAAGGTCGAGGTCGGTCTCCGCGCCGTCGTCGGTGACAAAGACTTCGCCATGCTGAAAGGGCGACATGGTGCCGGGATCGACGTTGAGATACGGGTCGAACTTCATGAGGTTGACCTTGATGCCGCGGGCCTCAAGAAGGCAGCCAATGGAAGCTGCGGCGAGACCTTTACCAAGGCTGGACACAACTCCGCCGGTAACAAAGATGTACTTTGCTGACATTAATGCGACCTCTTCGATTGTTCGTGATGGGCGTGCTCGGTGTGCACAATCAAGTATCGCAGGGTTAGGGGCATGGAGGCAACTGGAAGATTTTTATTGCGACGATCGGTCTTCGAGCCGAAGATTTCTCAGATAATGCGAGGGCGACAGCCCCAGCGATTTGCGAAACATCGCCGAAAATGCTGCGTGGCTGTCGTAGCCAAGGGCCTTTGCGATGCGAGAGCTGCTTTGTCCCTGCGCCAGCCGAATCTGCGCTTCCAGCAGCAGTAATTGCAGCCTCCACTCCTGAAAGCTCATCTTGAACTCGCTGCGAAAGAGCCTCGCCAGTGTGCGGCTGCTGATCCCCATCTCTGCGGCCCAGAAGTCCATGCCTCCGGCCAGACTCGGCCGTCTCTGCATCGCCTCGCATATCTTTCGCAGATTCGGATCTCTGGGCCACGGAAGATGCAGAGGCAGCGTATGGGTAAAGCGCAGCTCATTGCAGATCAGAGATGCCAGATGCGCCGCGCGGCCATTCGGCGGATACGCGCGCGGCTCGCTCAACATGCTTATGATGAGTTCACGCAGCAGCGGTGACACCTCGACGACAGCGCAACCTTGCGCTGGTCCTGCAACGGTGTCGTCAAAATAAGCCGAGCGCATCCGTAGCCTGCTCCTCATGCGTATCGAGTGCCGCATCTTTGCCGGAACCCATATCGCACGAGTCGGCAGCAGAACCCATCGGCCCTCCTGCGTGGTCACCGTCATTGTGCCTTCGATGGCGTAGATCAGTTGCGCTTTAAGATGTTCGTGTATCGGAATACGATCGCCTGCGGCATAGTCATAGGCCAGCAACGCCACCGGACGGTCCACGTCGAGGCACTCTCGAAGTGCTTCATCTGTCCGATTGTCGATAGATTCTGTCCGCATATCGCTTTCGTGACATCTTAGCCTCCCACTATAAGGGAGGAAAAGAACTATTTCACGGAAACACAACCTATGGCTGATCGCAATCGCAGCAATTATCGCCCCCTTCATGGAGGTGCTCGACACCTCGATCGCGAACGTCGCGCTGCCTTATATTGCGGGAAACCTGTCCTCGTCCGTGGACGAGTCAGTCTGGGTGCTCACCTCGTATCTGGTGGCGAATGCCATCGTTCTGCCCACCAGTGGATGGATATCCGGAAGGATCGGGCGAAAGCGCTTCTATCTGATCTCGATCTTCCTCTTCACGCTCAGCTCTTTCTTCTGCGGCATCGCGCCCAACCTTACGGCACTTATCTTCTTCCGTATCCTTCAGGGCTTAGGCGGTGGCGGCTTGCAGCCGACGACGCAGGCGATTCTTGCCGATGTGTTCCCCAAAGAGCGCATCGCCTCCGCCTTCACGCTCTACTCCATCGTCATCGTGCTCGCCCCTACGCTTGGCCCGGTCTTAGGCGGCTGGCTCAGCGACAACTGCGGCTGGCGCTGGATCTTCTTTCTCAACATACCCTTCGGTATCGCAGCTTATCTCCTGAATCGCGAGTTGCAGCCGGAGACGCAAATCGTTCAGCCCAGAGGCAGCCAGATCGACTATCTCGGGCTCTCCGGTGTCGCACTCGGTCTGGGCTGTCTGGAGTACGTGATGGACCGCGGAGAGCGTTCCGACTGGTTTGCCTCGCCTGCCATTACATCCTGTGCGATCATCTCCGGCATCACGTTGGCTCTGTTGGTCTATCATCAGCTTTTCTGCTCGAAGCATCCGATTCTGCAACTTCGCCTATTGGCAAACAGAAACTTTCTGCTGGCAAACGTCATGATCTTCTTCACCTACTTTGCCCGCTACGCCAGCACCACGTTGCTGCCGGAGTTCACGCATGGAATGCTCGCCTACACTGCAACCGACAGCGGCCTTGTGCTCTCTCCCGGCTCGTTCGTCCTGCTTCTCTTCCTGCCCCTGGTCACATGGCTCATGAAGCGCGTCGATCTTCGCCTGCTGGTCTTTAGCGGACTTATGGTGACAAGTTTTTCCTTCTATCGTTTAAGCTCCCTCTCGCTTGCCGTGGATTATTCGACCATCGTGAAGTTCCGCATCTTGGAGAGTTCCGGCGTCGCTCTTTTTCTAACGCCGGTAAGCGTCCTTGCCTACTCGCAACTGAAGTCCGGCAAGAATGACGCAGCCGCATCGCTGTACGGGCTCTTCCGCAATCTCGGATCGGCAATCGGCATCTCGACTGTGAACACCATGCTCGTGCGCAGAGCGCAGGTTCACCGGGCATATCTTGTCGCCAATGTCGCATCCGGTTCGCCGATACTGCGAAAGGTGTTCACTGCTCCTCTCTCTATCCTGCAAACCCACGGCGGAGACAGCTTCGGCGCTGCATCCATGCGCTCGCTGGGCCTGCTCAACGAAGAGCTGAATCGGCAAGCGACTGTACTCGCCTATATGGACTGCTTCCGGTTGTTAATGTGGATTTCGGTATGCCTCTCCCCGGTGGCGCTGTTCTTCACAGTCCAGAAGAAGCGAAGACCGAAAAATCCGGCGAAAGTCTTTTCAATGAAGCGGAGTTATCGATTTGAGAAAATGAAAACGAACCATACACTGGAACAATTACCCGAAGAAGAGACTCTAAAAGGGGTTTAGAAGATGAAGTCTGGTAGTTTGCTGCTGGGAGTATTGATTCTGCTCTTGAATGGGATATCCGGCATTGCTCAGGTAGACGTATTGACGCAACATAATGATCTTGAGCGGACGGGGGCAAATCTGCACGAGACCGTCTTGACGCATGAGAACGTCAACGTGAAGCAGTTCGGCATGATCTTCAAACGCGTCGTAGACGATCAGGTCTACAGCCAACCGCTCTACGTATCACATGTGAAGATTGGCGGCGGCTTTCACGATGTAGTTTATGTGACCACCGTCAACAATAGCGTCTACGCCTTCGACGCCAACGATGCCGGCGCATCCGCTCCAATCTGGCACGTCAACTTTGGCGCGCCTGCGGACCTGCACGACGCAAAGTTCGGCTGCCTCGATATCAACGGCAAGATGGGAATCATCGGAACTCCGGTGATCGATAGACAGAGCGGTACACTCTACGTGGTCGCGTTGACGCGCGCGGGCGGCGGCTTCATGCAACGGCTTCATGCGCTCGACATCGCGACCGGAGCGGATCTGCCGAACAGCCCCGTAACGATCGCCGCAAAGGACTTCGATCCTCTGATGCAGAACCAGCGGCCCGCTCTGTTGCTCTCGCGTGGCGTGGTGTACGTAGGCTATGCCTCGCACTGCGACAAAGAGCCATACCACGGCTTTCTGATGGGCTACGATGCGAAATCGCTGCGCCAGACGGCTGTGCTCAACACCTCGCCGACAGGCTCGGAGGCGAGCATCTGGCAGTCGGGGCAGGCGCCTGCTGTAGACGCCGAGGGCAATATCTACGTGGTCACAGGCAACGGTTCGTGGGACGGCAAGGTGAATTTCAGCGAGAGCTTCCTGCGGCTCAGCCCTCAATTGAAGATATTGGACTGGTTCACTCCGACCAACCACGTCGAGCTCGATGAGAAGGACATGGACCTCGACTCTTCCGGCGCGACGCTCATCCCCGGAACAAATCTTGTGCTTGGTGGCGGCAAGCAAGGCGTTCTCTATGTGCTCGACAAGCGCCACCTCGGGCACCTCGGCGATGAAAACGCATTGCAGCACTTTCAGGCCGGCAAATCGCACCTGCACAGCTTCGTATATTGGAAGAGCGACCGCAAAGGCTCGCTGCTCTATCTATGGGGACAGACCGACCGATTACGTATCTTTGGATTGAACGGAGACAGGGTGACCGAAACGCCCGTTATGACGCGCTCCGAGGTCAATCAGGGACATCCCGGTGCCATGCTGTCGATCTCGGCAAACGGAGGCAAAGATGGAATCCTCTGGGCAGCCATTCATGCGACCGGAGACTCATGGCATGAGTCCAGACCGGGAATTCTTCACGCCTACGACGCAGATGACATCAGCCACGAGCTTTGGAACTCGCTTGAAGATCCCAAACGCGACAATTGCAATAATTATTCGAAGATGGCGCCCCCGACCATCGCCAACGGCAAAGTATATCTCGCCAGCTTCGGCACGGAGAACATAGGCACGGGCCAGTTCTGCGTCTACGGCTTGCTGCCGGACGGCCCGCCGCCCGCGGCTCCTGATGGGCTTCGGGCCAGCGTGCAGGATGGCGTGGTTTCGCTCTCGTGGACTGCCGTCCCTGGAGCGAGGACGTACACCGTAAAGAGTTTGGACACCGCCAACGGCGAACCGGGCACGCTTGCCAGCGGTCTGGTCACAGCCGAGTTTACCGGCATTACGCCATACAAAGGAACATCCACTTACGTCGTCATCGCAGTGAACTCAAACGGCGAAAGC
>Ga0164242_10007821_pt1 | contig 11664 bp, 16 predicted proteins | sample OricomgcompostMG_FD_108783 | JGI IMG/M metagenome (GOLD analysis project Ga0164242, IMG submission 108783) | Miracle-Growth compost microbial communities from Emeryville, California, USA - Original compost - Miracle growth compost (MG) ... | reverse complement strand
GTTGCCGGTTTCCTCCTCCTATTTCCGCATCCGCCTCGATTTCGCGTCCTGGGTGGAGCGCATGAAAACGCCGAAAGTGTTCGTCGATGCGATCCGGGCGCTGCAGGAAAGCGCGTCGGAGCATGTCACCCGCTATTTCGAGACGGAGGCCGACGGCAGTTTCTCGATCGATGTCTGCTTTTTCAAGGCGGTGAAAGCCCGTTCCTGATGCGTCTTCGCCCTTTACTGGCGCGGCAATTATGCTAGGTCGTGACCGATTACCTGCCGAACCGGTGTCCGATGAGCGGTGCCGGCCCGGCGGGGCGGGCCGGCGTAGCACAGCGGTAGTGCAGCGGTTTTGTAATCGGAGGGCCTTGGAGTCAAAAAGCGAGTCGGATCATGCGCTTAAGCGGCGTGCGGTCCGGGCAAGTACCGAATAGGCACCGAAATCGGTGCCCACCAGGGCCGGTGTAGCACAGCGGTAGTGCAGCGGTTTTGTAAACCGAAGGTCGGGAGTTCGATCCTCTCCACCGGCACCATTCTTACCTCAAGCGCCCCAAGCTCGTGATGCTCACGTCGCAATTTTTAATGTAGGATCATCGCGCGTCGAAAATTTTCCAACGGTGAACTCCTCGTCGTCCAAATCGGGAGAAATCATTGCGGTCGCATAGATGATCTGGTGTTCGACCTTGGCACCCTTGGAAACACGCAAAATCTGATTCTGGAAATTGTGACTTCGTTCAGGCTCCATTCCCTTATCTTCTATCGTATCGATCATTACGAAACGTGGATGGCGGAATAACGGGTCTTTGGTGGCTGCGGCAAAGAAGCCGAGGAAAAAACTACTTTTCAGGATGACACGCGAACTAGCAGAAAAATATGAATGACCATCTACGCTTATCTTATTGGATGCAAAATCGAACTGAATAGATTGCGCTGTTTCGAATGTATCCTGACGGCGCAGATCGTTGTGAAGTAGCTCACGTATTTCATCGGCAACAAGCGTATACGCTTGGCTTTTTCGTTTTTCTTGCGAAGCCTTTAGACGGTCTGTATCTGTTTTAAGTCGAGTAATAGCGTCGTTTAGCTCGTTCTTCCTATTGGACAGTTGGTCAATCATGCCAATGATTTCGGCCTTCTGATTCAAATCCTCCAACTGCCGATCTAGGTAGCCTGTCTGGCGGTGAAGGTTGCGTAGTGCGTCTCGCGCTTCGCTGGATGGCAGTCGCTGCAAAGCGGCCAGCCGAGATGAAGCGGCTTTCCATTCGCTTTCAAGCGCCTCAAGCCTGCGATTTAGGTCACCCGTTCGACCTTCCCGTTTTTGTTGCAGTAGCCTTGACTGCTTAAGTTGAAGGGCCACGTCGTTGATCATCGCGACGATACGCACTTTCAATCGCTCGGTATCAAAAGGCGATTTGCAGAGATGGCATATATGTTGATCTAACTTTTCGTCGGTCTCGATCGTCGCGTAGCAAGCCGGACAAGTGCCGAATTTTACGTCCCCCAGATGAGATGCGACGGATGAGGAGTCGTTTAATGCGACAAGTTTGTTTTCGAGAGCAGCTATAAAGGCTGCCGAATCTGCAATCGAGAGATTGAGGGCATCGCGCTCCTGACGGACTGAACCAAGCTCAATCTGTAAACGCTGCACATCATTGTAGACAGCCTGCTGATTCCTTAGGGTTAACTCGTCTTGCGCTGAGCTGGAGAATAGCGATTGCTCGGCTGTGTCTATCTTCGCTTGAAGGGCAATGCGCTCTTGTTCGAGTGATCGCCGCTGCTCAGCTACCCAATCCAATGTCAGGCTGTGACCCGTTTTCCCGAGAACAGCGAAAAGACTTTTTAGTTCGCCGCTTTTGGCGTCAAATTCACGCGTCAACTCTCGAATCTTAACCTCATTCTCGTAGATGGCGGCCTCATAGGCTCCGCAGAGCAATCGACCAATTGCATCCCTGAGCTGCGGTGGGTCGAAGCGACTTTCAAACCGAAAGAGGTCTTCCACAGGGCTCAATTGATCCGCGTACAGCAACCGGAGAATTTGATGAATTGTCAGATTTCCAGAAACATCTGCGGCAACCTCGGGAATACCTAAGAGGCGGAACAACGCTTGAGAAAAACTCTCAAGATTGGCAGAGCGTCTATAGGGATAGCGCACCCACTCGGCGCGCGGGGCGACCTTAGCTGTTTTGTAGTCGCCACCGAAAATTTCCATCGGCTGGCCGGCTTGGCTCGAAATGTCACGACTTAACGTTGCCGGATAGCCGTTGATGCGAACTTCGACCACTACGCGAGTACATAGCAGGGCCGTTTCACTCCAATCTGCTAAGTCGCCACCAAGACCATAGAATATGAAGTTCAGAATAGTGGATTTTCCGGACGAATTTTCACCACGTATGACGTTTACGCCTTCATGGAATATCTCATCATAAGCAATAAAGGAATTGCGCTCGACCACGAGGCGCGTAACCACGAGAGTGGGCTCAAACCGGATCATAGCGGTACTCCAAAAGTCCGGTTCTATCTTTGAGGCCATCCTTTCCAGTGAGCGTATAGGTAGACCCTAGCGTGGAGAGAAAGCTCATCAGGTCGGCGTTAGCCTCATTGGCCGTCTTGACGCGCTCGACAATTGCCAAAGGGGGCTGTTCATCTGTTGTCATCACTTCCCCGATCGACCAGCGTTCAGGGATTATGAAATTTTGATCCGCTAATGTATCTAACGCCGCGATTTGCATCGGCTCCATACGCGAAAATAGGATTCGATCTTCCGGTTGTTCGCCATAGGGCTTGGAGATGGCATACGTCTTGGAAAGAGATTTATATTTTCGGTCTTGGGGGGTGAGGCGGATGCCCTCGACGCGGAAAGGGAAGAGAAGGTAAAAATCCAATATCCGGGCAAGGTCACGATGAACGGGGCCAATGCTCGTAAAAACATCCCGGAGTCGCAAAAACCGGAATATGGCGTGGAACGGATCCAAGGCAGGTTCAAAAGTCAATTGGATCATTTGTGCCACCGGATGAAGCACTGCTCCGCGAGCCAATAAACCATACCCATCGCCGTGCTGTGATTGATCGTGAAGACTGCCCCTCCACACTCGCCCACGACGGGAACTACGATGCTCTCCTTCACAATCTGATTAACTTGAATCCTGCTCAGATTTTCGATTTGAGGATGGACGAACTGATTGAATTCATAATCTGCTTTAGCCAACAGGTACGCGAATATTTCTTGCGCAGAGGCATAAAGCGACCATTTCTCTAGTAGCTTTGCGAATAGCTCCTTCTTTTCTAGAGCGTCGTAATATTCATCGGCGCGTCCCCCGGCTTGAAGCTTGGCTTCCAGCCCGTCGATACCGTCCCTAGAGCGGCGCGTCTGAAAATGAGCCAAAGCCTCGACGGTGTGACGGATTCGGTTGTTTTGCTCAATTTCGGCCTGCAACCTTGTCAGCAGTTGCTCAACAATGCCAGGCCTGCGATCTCCATGAAAATGGTTCTCGATCTTGTCTCTGCCGACAATATCGCCGTCCGCTGAAGCATCGCGTTGATCGACCAAAAGTCCCATGGATTACAAGCCGTTTGGAATTAGCCGCGACGCGCAGCAGTGGTCGTCGTCTTATCTCGGCCTACGATATCGCCACCTGCGGACGCGCTGCGCTGATCAACGCTGGTCCCACTGCCGCTTATGCGCGTCTTGCGAGTTATCCGTAGGGTCAGAAGTGAGCCGCCGAGTCCACCGCCCACCAACCCACCAAGGAAACTCCATATCTCAGAAGCGTGATTTGCTAAAAATTCGCCCATAGCCCAACCGATTCGCCAATAACCTTAGGCCACCATGATGCCCCTCGCGCCTGGTAGCAAGCAAGAGTTGCATTTTGGCTTTGGATAGACTTTCTGGCCTTCTCAGTGACTGTCGCTGCAACAATCAGCCGAGCAACTAGTCGGAGTTCAGCGCCTTCGAGTATAGGCTATCCGCCGTGCTAGCTCGTCTAAAGTTGACAGGCTGAGGGAGCACTCCCAGACCACGGTGACATCCCAACCCGCCACCTCCAGTTCCCTCACCACTCGTGCATCCCGAGCTTTGTTGGTCTCGATCTTCGATCGCCAGAATTCTGGCCGGGTGGCCGGAATGGTTGCCTTCTTGCATCCCTCATGTCCGTGCCAAAAGCATCCGTGAACGAAAAGGGCCACGCGCCGGGACGGAAACACGAGGTCAGGCTTACCGGGCAGCCTCTTGTCGTGGAGAACGTAGCGGAGGCCGGCGGCGTGAAGATGCCTGCGGACTAGGAGCTCAGGCTTAGTGTCCTTGCTCCGTACTCGGGACATCACGTCGCTACGCTTCGCTTGATCGAATACGTCCAATCTGCCGACGGCCTCCTTATCCTCATTTTTGGGGGAGCAGTCTGATTCTCGCTGGACTGCGGACGAGTCGATAGGCGAAGTTTATCCTATGAATAGAGTGATCGAATCAAACGACGTTTTCAACGATGAAGCTCTGGACGCGGTTCGGCTCAGTCGCGCGATGGTTGCCGGTGGGATAACGACTGTCCATCGCATACTCGACGGCCTCGACGATACCTTGATCACGAACGGCGAGTCACGCTTGGCGCAAATGGTCGAGCTTGCGAACCTTTCGGCAATCATAGGCAACCTGTTGCGGACCGGCATCGCCAAAGCCTCGAACGGGCGTTTCCTCGCCAATGGTCCGCATCGGTATCCCGACTTGATCGCCAGTGAGCCGGGCACGGGTGACCTGGAAATCAAAGTTGCATTGGAAACAAACAAGCCTAAGGGACACCTCGCAAAGCCAGGACCGCATCTGACCTGTCGATATGTACTTGCCGATGCAGCCGGACAATTCACCGCTGGTAAGGCCAACCGTGGCGACGTCGCATGGATCTGGGAGGTGCGTGCTGGCGTGTTGGAGGAGAGCCATTTCAACATCAGCAACACGCCTGGCGACTCGGGAAAAACAGCCGTTATCAACGCTGAAGGCTTTAAGCACTTACACGTCGTCTATTGTGCTCTACCTTTGTGTCCGGCTGGCCCACGGACACGCGCCCAGTATGAAGCCCTTCGGAAAGGAGCGACCGTTCAGGAACCTTTTGCCCTAAAACCCTGACTAGACGCTCTGCCAAAGCCCTTCCAAGCAATGGGGGCACGGCATTGCCGATCTGTTTTACAACTTGGGCCCGTGTTCCTTTGAACTGAAAATCGTCGGGAAAACTTTGGAGCCGCGCTCCCTCGCGGGGCGTAAGTGCTCGATCCTGGTAGGGATGAATGCACCTGTTTGATGCAGGGTGGACGAAGTTTACGGTTAAGGTGACGCTTGGCTTGTCGGCTTCCAATCGGCTGTAGCAAGAACTGAAACCGCTGGTGGTCATTCCTGGCGGCAGAGCCGAACGGTTCGTGCCAGCTTGTCTAATTATCGCGAGCATCTTCTCGCTGTGGTCGGTTGACTCATGCAGTGTTAGCCGGCTGGCGCCGCGTCGAAGTTGAGCGACATATGCGGAGGGCTCCACGTCATCGCGATAACAATCGGCGCTCCCCCCTGCAGGAATAGGCGGGAGATCGCCGATCGCGTCCATGACAGTCACGGCGGGAGTTAATGCAGATGCGAAGAGTGGTTCGACATGCAAACGCTTTGCACCCCTACCTGCCATGCTCCTGTGCTCATGAGCGTGCGTCACCGTTGGCCAAGGGAATGGCTGTCCATCGGCACTCCCGACGACTATGAGACGTTCGCGTGCTTGCGGAAGCCCAAGCAGGGCCATGTTGATGACACGCCAGTCCACTGAATAACCCGCATCACCAAATCCATGCAGAAGCGCCGCAAATGCTTCACCTCCTCCATGCGTAAGCAGGCCCACCACATTCTCAAATATGAACCATTTTGGACGGATGGCGCCGACCAGTACCACGAACTCTTCTGGAAGAGAGTTGCGTGGGTCGCCTTCGGTCAAGGTCCGGTAAGGTCTAATTGAGGAAAATCCTTGGCAAGGAGGACCCCCGATAACTACGTCTGGTTGGAGCGCCAGTTCCGACAACCGCTCGGCCGGAAAATCCCGGATGTCTCCAACGATGGAGACGGCGTGCGGATGATTGGTTTTGAAAGTTTCAATACGGTCCGGAAGGAGGTCAATTCCAGCGGTCACCGCAAAGTGTCCAGACTCTTCAAAACCATAAGACAGCCCGCCGCAGCCGCAGAACAGATCAAGCACTTTCCACCGATTTTCCGGCGGCTCCGCTTGGCGAGCGTGGACAACGGTTTCGAACACCGGAACAGTTGTATATCCCTCGCCAGGGATTGCCCGTGCCAGATATTCTTTTTGTCCCTTTCTCAGAGTCGCTGGAGTTGTCGCAAGCGACCGAGCCAGCACAGAGTATTGCGATGCGCTGGGATGTACGAAGCCCCGTTCAAGTCGGCTTAGTTCTCCCACGGTCATTCCGGCATCCGCAGCCAACTTGGACTGCTTGATCCCTAATGCCAATCGTCTTGCCCGAATCCCGTCTGCCATCGACTCACCCATAGTCTCCCCCAATCTGTGCCAACCAGGCTACAATTTGAAACCCCAATAATTTGCAGACAGGGTCAGCGCCGGCGAACCGGGCCAGTAATCCCCTTTTTTCGCATCCTGCTCGCATACCACCTGACGGACTTTTCGCTGGTCTTGGCGCCCTCAATCCGCGCATTGACCTCCTCGGCGATGCGCCGATAGGGCCAGTCCGGGTGCTCGGCGATCAGACGCTCGGCGAGCTTGCCGATGCCGCGTCCGCGGCTCGACACGGTGGTCTGTGGCGGCTTCGGTGTACCCGGTCCGGACCTTGCTGAGCCGAACGGCGTCGATGGCCTCGGCGGCCACCGGAATGCTTCCGGATCGAGTTCGTATTTGGCGACGAGTTCCTCGGCCTTCTCGAACGCAGCCGCAGCCTCGCCCGGCGTGCAGCCGTTGGCCTCGGTCTTGTCGAGCAAAGCGACGATGCGCCGCTTGACCAGCGGCAGTTCCCTCGCATTCGGCTCCTTCGTCTTGGTCTTGGTCATGGTCCTGTTTCCCGGCGGCGGGATGCCGCGAGAACCATGCTGTCGCGGTTGCCCTCATCCGCGAGCCGGGCCAGGAGGGAAAATCTTCAGAGCTCGATGGCGCGGGCACGGTCTTCGTCGGTTACGGCGGTCGCCAGCAACTCGGCCGATACCCGCTTGAGGAATCGCCTGTGCCGGCCGTCCGGTGCGAAGGACGCCGCCAGCATGTGGTCGCCGATCACATGGAAAGCAGCCTCGCCGTAGTGCTGACGATAGCGGGAGGCTGCCTGTCTCACATCCGTGTCGGACGGCTCCCGGCTGCGGTCGAACCGCTCAGCGATCAAGATAAGGACGCCACCGACGATCGCTGCACCGTACCAGGTGGCGATGCCCGCATAAATCCAGGTTAGGGCGGTCGATATGAGATCCAAGGACGTCCACCGGCTCAGTTTTCGCTTGTAGATTATCGTCTACATTCTCGATTGCGAATAGAAATGTGACGATGAGTCCGTGGACTGTCAGTCCACGTTCCGACGCCATGCGAGCATGGCGGACTACCGGCGAGTCCTGGCGCAGAACGTGAAGGCGGCGAGAAGAAACCTCCTCCTGTCGCAGGAGGCGCTTGCCCTGGAGGCGGAGATCGACCGGACCTACATCTCGGGCATCGAACGGGCTTTGCGCAATCCGTCGCTCGACCTGATCGTCAGGCTGGCCGACTGCCTCAAGACAACGCCGGCGGCGCTGCTGACGCCACCGAAAAGCCGCTCCTAGCCGTCCACGACCTTGGCGCCGCGCACCTTCGCCAGCCCGTCCATGACCGCGAGCCTCACAAAGTCGGCCGGCGCCTGCCTGGAGTGCCCGTCGTTGAGCGCGCCGATGTAGGGAAGATTATTGGTGATGTGAACTTCGGCGTTCTTCCTGATGTCGAATGTCTCGATCACCTTTTCCGCTGCCTCGATCGCGGCGGCGGCGTTCGCCTCGCCGGTCGATCCCTTCTCGCCAGGCACCCGCGCTGGAAACAGCCCGTCGAAGGCGGCGTCAAGCTGAGCGGTCCAGTTGCTGCGCGCCCTGCCGGTATCGACCGGCGTGTTCGAGATGACACTCCGGGTAACCGCGCCGGCGCAGTCCTTCATCGCTTTCTCGACGTTACCTTCCACCTGCACAGCGATGCGGTCGATCCGCTTGGTGAAGTCGTCCAATCCGGCCATGACCGGCTCCTCAATCGCAAACGCTCTCGATCTCGTCGAGGATCGCCACGAGGTCGCCCCTGATCCACAGGCCGTCCTCCGGCCATCGTCGCCTGCGGAACCATGCGACCCTGACCGGCGCCCAGCACAGCGGCCGGTATTCCTGCGGCTCATAGCCGAGTGAGCGCAGGTGCCATTCCATCATGGCCTCGGCCTCGCGGTCGTAGTCCTCTGGCTTTCCGCCGAGATAGACGAACAGGCCCATCGGCGTCGTCTCGAACACGCCGGCCAGCGCGCGCCGGACCTCGCGGTCGAACTTGTGGATCGTAATCGTCGGATCGATCTCGCCGCGCATTTCAGCTTCCTCTCAGATACGAGCCGCCGCGATCGAGGCTCGGCCACACAGACTGCGCCCGCGCACCGACCGGCAAGCCGTGGACGAAGGCGGCGGGAGCGCTCGTCAGGTCCATCGCGTTCCAGGCGGCGAGCGCATTCCGCTCACCCAAGAGGGTTTCTGCAACGGCGCGGGCGGCCGCCGCGGTGGCGCCCACGGCGACGGCGAAATTGAGTCCGTCGCTGCGGCGCTGGTTCTCGCTGGCGGGATAGAAAGCGAAGGTTGCCATAAGTCATTCCTCCTGTTCGGAATCGGCGTCGAGGTCGGAGAGGTCCGCGCCGATGACGGCCTCGTCCCGCTTGCGCAGCGCGACCTGCACCACGCGAGTCGTGTTGGTTCGGCCAGTCTCGAAGGCGCTGTCGGCGTGGACGGTTTCGAGCGCGATCCGCTCCACCTCCAGCATGGCCTGCGTCACCTTGCGCCAGTCATCGCCGACCAGGGCGTCGGCCAGTTCCTGCGATGAGAAGGCGCGCTCGTTGTGCGGCACGCCGGAGTTGCGCGTCAGCAAGGCCGCACCAAGCTCCTTGTCGCCGGTCGATGCGGCGAGCGCCGCAAGCGAGGCGAGTTCGGTCGGTCCCGACTTCTCAATCTGGTGCATGATCCGGCTGCGGCGCTCGGAACCGAGGCCCTCACGCGCAAGCATCTGAACGGGGCTCTGATAGTGGGCGCGGGCGGAGTCCAACTCCTCGCGCAAGGCGCCGATCGTCTTGAGATAGGCGACCCGGCCGTCCAGCGACTGGCGCTTCAACTCGGCGCGGTGGCCATTGACGGCACGGGAAACAATCTGGCTTCGCTGCGATGGAGAAAGATCGGCGAGCGAACGCTCCACGTCATCGCGGCGCTGCCTCACCCGCCCTTCGAGTCCATCGAGCAGCCTTGCCTGCTGCTCGCGATTTTCTCTGGCCCGGCGCAGCCGGTCGAGCACGTCCGTCACGGACACCCACCGGTTCGCAAGGGCCACCTTCTTGACCGCCATATCCATCTCCTTCGCCACTGCATCACGCGAGGCTCGGGAGCGAAACAGGCGCGGCACAGCCGCCTTTCGTCACCGCCATCGCGGTACGAGCCGATCAACATCGGCTCGGACGCGATCAGGATGCGGCTTTCGAGACGCATCGAGCGCCATCGTTATTAGTAAGTCTTTGCAAGGCTCCGAATGGCCTCACGGCTGGCATTACGGCGAGCCGTGGCGCTGATGGGGATGGTGATGCCGTATTCCATTGCCAAGTTTTCAGGACCGCACACGCTCTCCGCGAGCAACGCGGGCAAGAAGTCGGCGACCACAGGACCGTGGTTCGCACGAAAATCCTCCAGCACCGCAAGCATGTATGCCGCGGCTTCGATCTCCGCCGGACTGAGGTATCGCGCTTCGCAAGCGCCCTTCAAAATTCCGTCATCGCGATCCAGGTCGCCCCACTGCCGCATAGCGGCATAGGCACGCCGCCGATGGTCGGCCGTAACAACGACAAGCTTGCTGCTCATGGCTTTGCTCCTCAAACGCCCACAATCGGGCCGGAGCAATTCAATGATCGCGAAAATCCCTCCTGTCCAAAAAGGGAATACTCACATAGCGAGGCTTTTTGGCACATTCGAATAGATGAGTTGCTTGGCCACAACACTTCAATAAGGCCGATAAATATTTGGTCATGACCAAATATTTGAATTGCTGATGAATCACTCCTGGCCGGTGCTTCCGCGGTGCTCGGCTTGATGCTCCTCCGCCATCTTCTCCCACAGGGATTCCTCAATCGGCGCGATCGACCAGAACAATGCGCCGGTCCGATGCCCATGCTTGGCGATCAGCGCCTGGGCGCCGCCGACCTCGGCCACGGCGACCGGCGCCGTGGCTTCGAGCGAAGCCGCCAGCGCCTCGACCGCGTCAAGGTCGCGCAGCATAGCAACGGCGCTATCCCTCGATGACGATCGCCTGCTGGTCATTGCGCTGCTCGACATCAAGATACTTCTCCAAGAGACCGATCAAAGCCACGCGGTCCGAGGGCTCCATTCTTGCGATGACGCGCGGGTCGAGGCCCGCAGGCGCCGCGGCGGCTGAGCCGCCATCGGCGGTGAAAGCCAGGAAGCTGTTGAGCCGTTCCGGCCACCTGAATTTCAGCAGGACCTCGATCAGCCTGTCGCTCGGCTCGACATCGTCCATCGACCGCTCGAAAGCCTTACTCAGCACCTGGTGGAACGCGGTGTCCATCGCGGCGCCGTACCTTGCGCCGAAGTCGGCGTCACGCCTGCGATGGTCGTGGATCGTGGCGACCGAGACGCCGACCTGCTCGGCGGCCATCTTCGGCGAGCCGGTGCGAGCGACGACGTCCAGCACGGCCGCCTCGACGGCGGACGACCACTTGCGATCCATGTCCGGCCTGCGAACCTCCCGCGACTCGCTCGATCTGTCGCCCATGACTTCACCATCTTGATTGCCTGATTGCGATCCTGCGATGTGCGGAGCTTGCGGGATGCCATCGAAACCACTTCTCACAAATTTGGAAATCAGCCCCCGGCCGCCTTTGCATACGGAGAGGGCCGTTGTCCCTACGGCGATCCCAGGACGCCGGCCTGTTCTCACATGGAAGTGGGTTGTTCGCCTGACGCTACCTCAAGAGTTGCCGGTGCCTGGCCCGGTGCTTTCCAGGGCTCCGTCATCCATGCCCTTGATCCGAATCGCCTTCGGGACACAGAGCGCCCAATCACATGTTCAATGCTCTGGCTTCTATGCGCCTCCATGCCGGCCAGCGCGCCTTCGGTGCTCCCATCGCCATCGTGTGCTCTACCGCCATGCCTGGCGCCTTTGGTCTTCACCGTCTCTGCCGGCCGGCTGACGGCCTCGCACGCGCGAGGACTGCGGGGTCTGCGCGAAGCGCGCCCTTGGCGGCGGCCTCCCGTCGTGGCCGTTGTATCTCGGTGCATCACGGAGCCCGAACACTTTATAACCGCATGGCAGCCGGTGCGGTTATCCCCTACGCCGTTCTGTATTCCATGCTCTTAATATGAATAGATACAGCAGATACAGCAGTCGGGATTGCGCAACCGGATCAGCGCCGTGAAGCGCGGTATCCACCCGATGGAAGATACCGCGCCTC